>JGI1689J12820_1000008_pt1 | contig 75152 bp, 58 predicted proteins | sample PRCRCaboRojoPR_6_FD_12820 | JGI IMG/M metagenome (IMG submission 12820)
TTCGCTTCCACACTGGGCATCGGGGTGATGTTTTCCGCCCCGGTGGTCCTGATTTACCAGGGCGGGATCAGCCTGCTGGCAGCTCAAATTCAGGGGGTGATGACCCCGGCAATGACCGGGGAGATGACGGCCACCGGCGGGGTGCTGCTGGTCGGCCTGGCGCTGAGCAGCCTGCTGGAGATCAAGGAGATCCGGGTGGGTAATTTCCTTCCCGCGCTGTTGATCAGCCCCCTGATCGTGGCTGTCCTGGCAGCCCTGGGATGGATCTAAACGTTAACCCGTTGATAGGTTGGAACGTTTGCAGGTTCAAACGTTTAAACGTTTAACGGTTTAACCAGCAAACCCCCCGGTGAGGAGGGGTCTGCTGTCCACCACTAAAAGGTTTAATCAACCTGCACTTCGGCTGCTTTATCGCGGTGTCTATTGTTTCTCCATGCAGGAGGATTAACAAAATCGTTCACTCGCCAGCTTTGGCAAGCTCCTCTTCAATCACACTCTGAAAGGTGCTGAAAGGGACATTGCCTTTCAACAAGCGCCCGTTGATCAGGAAGGACGGCGTGCCACTCACGCCGGCCTGGCGGGCTTCCGCCTCATCCTGGGCCACGCGGTCCGCATAAGTGCCCGCCTCCAGACAGGCCTGGAAGGCATCCTGATCCAGCTCCAGGATCTCCGCAAATTTGGTAAGGGTGGGCGTAATATCCGCTGTGGTATCAACAAATAATTTCGACTGGTTGGCGAAGATCAGGGCGTGGTAATCCCAGAATCGATCCTGGTCTCCAGCGCAGTAGGCGGCTTCCGCAGCCTGCACGGACGCGGAAGACCTCAAAAGGTTCCCCACGCTGCGATACACAAAATACACCTCTCCGCTGGCGACGTACTCTTCAATAATCCGACCTTCGGTTTCCGCTGTGAAATCAGCACAGTAGGAACAGGCAAAATCGGAATAATCCTCAATGACCACCGGTGCGTCGGGATCGCCCAGGGCGTTCCCGTCTTCCCGCGGCCTGTCTTCCAGATCAGGGACGATGATGTCCCCGGCTGAGACATCCGTTTTATTAAACGAGGGAATGATTAAAAAAGCAGCAACCACCAGAATCACCCCCACCCCGATCCCCAGATAGGTCACCCGCCTCTTCCGGGCCCGCTCTTTTCTGCGCTGATCAATCCTTTGACGTTGGTTCATATCCAGACAATCTCCCCGGGTTGGGCTTTTTGCCCACGGTAACCCGCTTGGTTTTCAACTGTTTCCATTAAACCACAGAGAGATGTAAAAAGAGAGGTTATGATATGTTACAGAGAGGTTTCTTAGGAAATGTTAATCTTTTAACGTTGTAACGGTTTAACGTTTAAACGTTTCAACGTTCGAACGTTACAACGTTAAAAAGCATATTGAAAGACGGGAAAGGATTCGTCCTGGCGCTGGAAGCCGAACTTCTGATACAGTTCCAGGGACGCCAGGTTGCTCTTCTGGGTATTGACGGAAACCCGGACCACCCCCATGCGTTCCAGAGCGCGGAGCCCGTGACCCACCAGGGCTGTGCCGACCCCCCTATTTTGCTGCCGGGGATGCACGGCCAGGCGGGCCAGATGCCCCCCCAGGGTGCCGGCTGTGCTGATCTGGTAGCCGGCGATCCGCTCATCCACCAGCGCCACGCTGGCCAGGTAAGCGGCCTGATAGGCGATGCCCAGGCTGTGCAGGCTGTTCCGCCACAGGGGTTCAAACGCGGCGCGGTCAATCCGGTAGACTTCATCCAGATCCCCCTTTCTCATCTTCCGGATCAGGACATCCTCCGGCTCCGGAGGATAGGCAGCATGGGCCGAATCCCAGTCCATGATGATCACCTGATAGGTTTTCCGGAAACCTCCCCGGGCCAGCAAATCTGCCACCCAGGGCTGCAGGGCCAGGGCGTTCAGGTCCGCCACCCTTCCGCGGCCCGTCAAAGCCTCCCGGGCTGGCGGCCAGAGTCGGCCCCAGATCTCCCCCGGGTCTTCCCCCGGCGCAGCCGCCAGCAAACGCAGCCAGGTGATCCCGTCTTCATCCGGCGGGCAGGCCAGAGCGCCGGCCAATTGGTTCTCCTTGTAAACCCCCAGATAAGGTTGATGCCCCAGCCAATCCAGCGGGGTCCGCCAACCCAGATGGCGGTGCACACCGCTCCGGGAATGGATCAGCCGGGCCACTTCCTGCCGTTCGCCTTTGTCCAGATTTTTTATGATCAGTGGATCTTGTTTACGGATCATAGGCTCATTTTACCGTGAATGTCTTGATTGGTTTTCATGATCTTAGTCCTGGGAGATTTATGAGGCATGAAGTGAAGGGGAACCGGGGCGAGAGGAAGATGCAGATCATATATATGGTCATCCTGAACCGCAGGTGAAGGATCCTTTGAAAGATGATCCATAAGAAAAGACTGCCCATAAAATGAAATATCCGGCATTCATGCGTAGGCAATGACCGCATGATCGTGATCATTCCAAGGATTCCTCACTTCGTCCGCCATGACATGATCCGGGTTAAGATGTTGGTGGGGAAAGGGGTTAATGGATCAACATTCCAACGTTTAAACATGCTAACGTTTAAACGTTAAACGGTATTTTGAGAATTTTCTTCAGAATGCGCTGGAAAAAAGTCGGGCTCTGCAGGCCTTGCAGTCCAACGGCCATGGAGGAAAGCGCGCTGAGGGGTTTCCAGGACTTGAGCTGCAGGGCTGACAGGGCCTGCATGACCTGGAGGCGTTTTTCATCCTCTCCACATTCCCCAAACAGGTCCCCGGCCCGGCGGTAGCGTTCGGCCGCTTCCGTTCGCCGGCCGAGCGCCTCCAGGACTGCGGCTTGATTGCTGAGGGTGACGGCCTGCCGCTGAATGTCCCCTTCCTCAGCGAAGATCTGTTCGATGCCCCGGACGACTTCCCAGGCGCCTTCGACGTCTTTGGCCTGGAGGAGGGAGACGGATTGGTTGCTGCGCATTTCCGCCGCTTTCAAGCCCCTCCCTTCTTCCTGATATCCTGCCGCTGCTTTTTCATAGGAAGCAGCCGCGGCGGCGTACTTCCCAGCCCTGAACCCCCTTTTCCCTTCCTGTTCTTTATATTCGGGTTTCGATTCTTTACTCATGAATGCCAGCTAAAGCGTGATCTCCAACAACCCTTCAGCGACGGCGCGCAATTTATCCACCGACATCTCGCTCAACTGGCGGGCAATGTTCAAATAAGGCCGGTTGACCGGTTTGGTGACAAACTGCTGCAGTTCCGCGGGAAGCTTGACAAAGCCTTCAATGGCTTCCTTCTCCTTGGTCCACTCCGCGATAGGCCCTTTGCTGACCCGCAGCTTGTCCAGGTCTAAACCGTAGATATCAGCGAACTGCTCGAGCACCGGCAGCGGGGTGGAAAACTTGCCCTGCTCGTATGACTTCAAGCGGTACGTGGTGATATCCAGCTTATCCGCCACCTCCCGCATGCTCATGTCTTTTTCTTCGCGCGCCTTCCTGAGATTGAGGCCAATCGTCCGGTCCCTCAATTCCAGACGCTGTTCGACATCGCCCAGGGCATCCAGCGGATTTTGCGAGGACCTGGTCTCTTTCCCCCAGAACTGGTCCAAAGGGATGTCCAGATAGTAGGCCAGGACCTCTAATTCTGGCAGAGAAGGAGATTTTTCCCCGTCTTCATATTTGCTGATCGTCCTCCCGGTAGCCCCGATAATCTCCCCGCAATCCTTCATCGTCTCTCCGGCTTTCAAACGGGCATCCCGGATCAGGACTCCCAGTTTCTTGGCCCGGATGTTGGCTGCTAATGTGTAATCCATATCAAATGCTCCTCACTTTCGCTGGACCTGTAATAATACTGCCTCAGATGTGAGTTCGTGATTATGATCGCCTGTTCTGGTATGGCGCTGTATGAGTTGGAAGTCATTCCTCTTCCAGGTCCGGCATGGTGTATCCCATCCCGGTCCGGGTCACGATGTGCTTGGGATCGCTCTGGTCCTCTTCCAGCTTGCTGCGCAGGCGGGAGATGGTGACCCAGAGGATTTCCTTATCGTTCTTATAGCCCTCCCCCCACACGGAGGTCAGCAACTCTTCCGTGGTCAGGATCTGGCCCTGATTGTGGGCAAACTGCAGCAAGAGCCGATATTCCGTAGCGGAAAGGAGGACTTTCTCCCCCTGGGCATCCACTTCCGCCTGGGCAAAATCAATCTTCAAATCCCCGTGCTGGAAGATGACAGGTTTCGACACTTCCCGGGAAAATTTCGAGCGGCGGAGGACGGCCCGGACCCGGGCCAAAAGCTCGGAGGCGGAGAACGGTTTCACAATGTAATCATCCGCGCCCACGTTTAGACCTTTGACGCGGTCGCTTTCATCCCCCTTGGCGGTGACCATGATGATGGGCACCTGGGAAAAACTCCTGATCCGCCGGCAGGTTTCAAAACCGTCCAGCTCCGGCATCATCACATCCAGAAGGACGAGGTCCACATCATTTTCAGAGACGACATCCACAGCCAGTTTGCCGTTAAGGGCCTTCAGGACCTCATATCCGTCAACAGTGAGATTGGCGGATATCAACTCAATATAGCGAGGCTCATCATCAACGACGAGAATGGTTCCTTTCTCCATATCCCATACTCCTATTTAGACCACAACTCAGCCTTGACCCTATTCCTCATCTAAAGGCAGGAAAATGTGAAACGCGGTTCCCTTTCCAACCTCGGACTCAGCATAAATCCTTCCCCCATGAGCTTGAATAATTTCGCGACAAATGTAAAGACCCAACCCGCTTCCCCTCTCTTTGAGCTTGGTTTCCGGGACGCGGTAAAAGCGCTGGAAAATCTTCTCCAGATGCTCCTCGGCAATCCCCGGTCCTTCGTCTTTAACCGTAATATGAACCCATTGATCATCCTCTTTGAGTTTGACCTTGACCTTGGATCCCGGGGCATACTTGGAAGCGTTGCTCAATAAATTATCAAATACCTGCCCCAGGCGCATGGGATCCGCTTTGACTTTCAGATCCGCCCCCTGGATGTCCAGGACAATTTTGATCTTGAGATCGCTCAACTGTGTGCGCTGGATCAGGTCCCGGAGGACGGCGTCCATATTCACCTTTTGAAACTGCATTTGCATGGTGCCGGATTGTAAGCGGGAGGAGTCCAATAAATTATCGATCAGGGCCTGCAGGCGGTCCGCCTCTTCATCGATGATCCCCAGGAATTCCCGGTAAGTCTCAACATCCCAACTCGTGTCTTCCCGGAGCAAGGTCGTGGTGTATCCCTTGATAAAGCCCAGAGGTGTGCGCAGGTCATGGGACACGGTGGCCACAAAATCTTCCTGCATGCGCCACATCCGCTGGCTGCCCTCGATTTTTTGGATCGTGTTCAGCAAATTCTCCCGCTCCAAAAGATGGGCCACATGCCCGGCCACAAATTCGACCTTTTGGACTTCTTTTCCCGTGAAGGGAGGCCCGCCAAAGCGGATGAGGATCAAGGCGCCGATGGTCTTTTTCCCCCGTTTCAAAGGGGTGCCGATGTAGAACCGCAGGTTGAGCCGGTCTTCCTCCGCATCCCCCACCCTGTCCTTCTGGGAAATCGTGCGGTCCGCCCGGATGATCCGCTCCACGACTGCTTCTCCCCAGGCGACATCCGCCTCTTTAGATCGCCCCCGCCCCACAGCCCGGGCAAAGTAAGGCTGGATGTCACTCCCCTCTTTTAGATAAAGGACAAAATTATCAAAGATGAGGATTTTTCTGGCTCTGTTGACCAGTTCGGGTAAGACAGCGTCCGCCGTTTCAGCTTTGGCCACCAGGCGACTGATCTCCAGGATCTGGGTGATGAGTTCATCACCCGTTACGGTACGGTCTCCTATAACTCCCATAAGATGATATCTTCCCCTTGGAGCCCTTTCAGCCCTTAAAGGTCCATACATACAGCAGGGTGGGCCCAAGACAATCTCACAACACTGATATTATAACCGCATCTTTTAGAAATGACCGCTCCCAGCTGAGATCAATCCTGCGGATCCACACCTAACAGCGATCATAAATAAAACTACGTTTAGCTCTCCTCCGCCCGGACTTGTTAGCTCGTTGTAAAGTAATCCACCTGCTGCGTATGGTTAAATATGATCAGCTATGAACACGACACCACTCGACCACACACCCACCATTCTTGTCATCGACGACGACCCTTCGGCGACAAAATTGATCGGAAAATTACTTCTGTTAAAGGGCTATGAGGTGCTGACCGCCAACACAGGGGCAGAGGGCCTTGAACTCCTAAAACAAAATCCTGTAGACCTGGTCATCCTCGATCTACTGATGCCGAAAATGCACGGCTGGGAAGTATGCGCTGAAATTAAGGGTTTCAGCTCTGTACCAATCCTCATTATATCAGCAATCGACTCCCCCAAGATGATTTCTAAAACATTAGATAAGGGAGCTGATGATTACCTGCCCAAGCCCGTGACCGCGAACATCCTGCTGGCCCGCCTGGAAACCCTGATCCGGCGATATGCATACGAAAAATACGCCACCTCCCCTTTACCTGAGTCCTGATTTCCGGGTTTGGGTGAGGAAAAGAAAGCATATGAATTTTGGATTAACCCCCATCACGGGGGTCTATTTTTTGGTATAATAAGCGAAAGAAAATAAACTCATTTGCAGGGGAGAGTCTCACCGAGTGGGCGCCGAAGGGGCAAATCGTAGAACATGATCCATGATTCTACAGATAAAACTCTCAGGTACAAAGGACCCTGCAAATGCTTCCCTCTGGAGAGTCTTCAGACACCGACGGGGCAAAATCTCTCAGGTCAAAAGACAGAGGCACACGCATTTCTCTGGCGTGTGTTTTTTAATAACATTTCATACGCATAATGGATAAGGAGCAAAAAATGAAAACNCCCTCGGATTTGTTATACACCAAACACGACGAATGGATTCGGGTCAAAGACAACGTAGGGCTGATCGGGATCACAGACTACGCCCAGGATCAGCTTTCCGACATCGTCTTCGTGGAAATCGTGGCCTTTGAGGACGATGACCTCGACCAAGGTGAAACCTGCGCCATCGTCGAGTCCGTGAAAGCAGCAGCGGATGTCTACATGCCCGTAAGCGGGAAAATCATCGACATCAACGAAACCCTGGTGGACAGCCCTGAATTGGTCAACGAAGATCCCTACGGGGACGCCTGGATGGTCAAAGTGGAATTGACGGACCCCAGCGAGCTCGATGATCTCATGGACGCTGAAGCTTACAAGAACATGGAACGGGACGACCATTAAGGCAGGAAAGGAACCACCCATCCATTCACGCTGAAATCTCGATCTCATCCTTTGTCAGTAGTCATAGGAAGGATAACCTGATATGTATACTCCGCACACGGACGCTGATCGGGAAGCCATGCTGGAAACCATCGGTGTGGAGGCCGTTGATGACCTTTTTCAATGCCTCCCCGATAAAGAGCTTCCAGACTTAGCGCTTCCTGAAGGCATCACTGAAATGGAAGCTCTCGCTGAGCTTCAATACATCTCCTCTGTGAACGAAACCACCCAGGAATTAACCTCCTTTCTCGGCGCGGGAGCGTATAACCATTACATCCCCTCCGCGGTGGACTCGCTTCTCAGACGGGGAGAATTTTACACTGCGTACACCCCCTATCAACCGGAAATTTCTCAGGGGACTCTGCAGAGCATTTTTGAATATCAAAGCTTAATCGCCGCCCTGACCGGGATGGACATCTCCAACGCCTCTCACTACGATGGGGCGACAGCGGTGGCAGAGGCTGTCAACATGGCCCTGAACCGCTTCCGCGGCCGGCGGCTGAAATTCGTCCTCTCGCCCCGCCTGCATCCCCAGGCCCGGGAAACGGTGCACACCTACATGAAAGGATCCGACGTCGAAATCGTGGGAGAAGACCTGGATCCGGAAGGAGACCCGGAAGAACTCATCTCCCTCATCGATGAGGATACGGCCCTGGTTTACGTCCAATACCCGGATTTCTTCGGTCAAATTTACGATTATACGGAGCTGGGAGAAGCTGCTCACGATCAGGGAGCCATGTTCGGGGTGCATGTCAACCCCATCGCTCTCGGGCTGCTTAAACCCCCCAGCGCCTTTGACGCCGACATCGTCACCGGGGAAGGACAGCCGCTCGGGGTTCCCCTTTCTTTCGGCGGCCCCTACCTGGGCATCTTCGCCACCAAAAAGGAGTTCGTGCGCAAAATGGCCGGACGCCTGGCGGGAGAGACCGTGGACGACCGGGGGCAGCGCGGATACGTGCTGACACTGAACACGCGCGAACAGCACATCCGCAGAGAGCGGGCGACCTCGAACATCTGCACCAACCAGGGGCTGATCATGCTGGCTTCCACCATCTTCCTCAGCCTGCTGGGTAAAGAGGGGCTCCGCGAACTGGCAGCCCTGAATTACCATAAAGCGCATTACGCAGCAGAACAAATCAACACCATACCGGGTTACCTGGCTTCCCCGGGCAAGACCTTCTTCAATGAATTCGTCGTACACTGCCCGCGCCCGGCCGCTGAAGTCAACGAGATCCTGCTCCAGTACGATATCCTGGGCGGGTACGACCTCAGCGAAAGTTATCCCGGGATGGAAAACGCGCTTCTGATGGCGGTCACTGAAATGATCGGGCGTTCGGAAATTGAATTCATGCTTGATATCTTGGCGGAGGAAACCAATGCCTGAACCCACTCTATTTGAAATATCGAAAGCTAATCGAAGGGGGGTCCGTTACCCGGAACCGGATGTGCCTGAAGCGGATTTTCCCCAGGACTTCCTCCGGGAGGAACTCCCGCTGCCGGAGATCAGCGAACACGAAGTGATCCGGCATTTCACCAACATTTCCCAGTACAATCACGGCGTGGACATCGGCTTTTATCCGTTGGGATCCTGCACCATGAAGTACAACCCCAAAGTCAACGAGGATGTGGCCCGCCTGCCGGGTTTCGCATTCATCCATCCCCTCCAGCCGCCTGAAACGGTCCAGGGGGCATTGGGCTTGATGTATGAACTCCAGGAATGGCTGGGGGAGATCAGCGGCTTCACGGACGTCGGCCTGCAGCCCGCTGCCGGCGCGCACGGGGAGCTGACAGGTGTGCTCATCATCCGGGCCTACCACCGGGATCGGGGCGATGAAAAGCGCACGAAAATGCTCATCCCCGACTCAGCCCACGGCACGAATCCGGCCACCTCAGCGATGAGCGGCATGGAAGTCGTCGAGCTCCCCTCGGACGAGAGGGGCAACGTGGACCTGGAAGCCCTGAAGTCAGAATGTGACGACACGCTGGCCGGGATCATGATCACCAACCCCAATACGCTGGGGCTGTTTGATGAGAACATCGTCGAAGCCTGCCGGCTGGTACACGAGGCCGGCGGCCTGGTCTACGGAGACGGCGCGAACATGAACGCCCTCTTGGGCAAGTGCAAACCGGCCCAGACCGGCATCGACGTCATGCATTTCAACCTGCATAAGACCTTTTCCACCCCCCATGGAGGCGGCGGCCCCGGTTCGGGCCCCGTCGGCGTCGTCCCGGAACTGGCAGATTTCCTGCCCAGTCCCGTGGTAGTCCGCACGGAAGAGGGAGACGAGGATAACCCGCCTTTCTATGACTTCCACACCCCGGAAAAAACCATCGGGCGCGTGAAAGCCTTCCACGGCCACTTCGGGATGTTCGTCCGCGCCTTCACGTACATGATCACCCTGGGCAAAGAAGGGCTGCGGGATGTGGCGGAAAGCGCCGTCCTGAACGCGAACTACCTCCGGGCCCTGATCAAGGACAGCTACAATATCCCCTTTGACAGGATCTGCATGCACGAATTCGTGGCCCAGGGCGAGTGGGAAGACGCGCCGGACATCCGGGCCCTGGATGTTTCCAAGCGGATGATGGACTTCGGATTCCATCCCCCCACAAACTACTTCCCCCTGATCGTTCACGAAGCGCTGATGATCGAACCCACGGAAACCGAGACCAAGGAAACCCTGGATGAAGTGGCACAGGTCATGAAAAGAATCGCCAAAGAGGCCCGGGAGGAGCCAGAAAAACTGAAAACGGCCCCCCATAACACGCCTTTCGGCCGCCTGGACGAGGTCAAAGCTGCCAAGGATCTGGTACTGACCACGAGCCTTCCGGAGGACTACGGAGAAGACTGACCTTCTGCAAACGAACCCAGAAAGAGACCCCGGTTCTCCATGGAGGACCGGGGTTCTTCATTTCAATGCGCTCCCTTTGAAGTTTTGAAGGTTGTGATAAAATATCTCTCCCATTTACGAACCCAAATAGTAAACAACAACTTATACAGATATGATGGATAACACACAAGAGATCAAATTCAATTCACCCAGGAACACCGTGGAAGTTCACCTGCCAGACGGGCGGGTGATCACCGGCCCCCGGGGAGCAACGATGGAAGAGTTTTTCACCGTCCTGGAAGACGACCGCCCCCCCGTTGTGGGCGTGGTGACCAACGGAAAACTCAAAGAACTCTCCCACCCGGTAAATATGGATGTGGAAGCTCGCCCCGTTGACATGAGTGAGGCGGACGGGATGCGGTTTTACCGCCGTTCCCTGACGTTTTTATTGGAAATCGCCTTCCATGAGATCTTCCCGCACGCGATCCTGAACATCGATCATTCCATCAGCTCCGGGGGTTACTTCTGCCAGGTCTACCGGCGCTCCCCTTTGAGCAAAGAGAAACTTGAGCTTGTGGAAGACAAGATGCGCGAATTGGTGGAGCAGGACCTGAAATTTGAGCGTACGAAAGTCCCTTTAGAAGAAGGCATCAAATACTTTCAGATGCAGGGAAACAAAGACAAAGTCCGCCTGCTCAAACACCGCAAGAAAGATTATCTGACTCTGTATAAAGTCAACGAACATTACGACTACCACCACGGTTACATGGTGCCTTCCACTGGATACCTGCAGTGGTTCGATCTCATCCCCATGGAAGATGGGTTCATCCTCCGCTTCCCGCGCCGCGCAACCCCGACATCGTTACAACCTGCGCCCAAATATCACACCCTGTTGAATGTCTTCCAGCGTTACGGGGCCTGGCTGCAGCGTCTGGGAATCGACAGCGTGGGCGCGCTGAATGACGCTATCAAGGAAGGCCATGTCCGGAAAACCATCCTGGTTTCGGAGGCCCTGCACGCCCAACATATCGCTGAAATTGCCGCCCAGATCGAACAGCGGTCGGATGACCTGCGCGTGGTCCTCATCGCAGGGCCCTCATCCTCCGGGAAGACCACGTTTTCCAAGCGGCTTACCATCCAGCTTCTGGCCCGGGGTATTTCCCCATTTCCCCTGGAAATGGACAACTATTTTGTGGACCGGGAGAAGACACCCAGGGAAGAGGACGGGAGTTTGAATTTCGAGGCTTTGCAGGCTGTGAACCGGGAACGGCTCAACAGCGACCTCAAAGGGTTGATCGCCGGCAAAAGTGTCCAACTGCCCCACTACAACTTCCATACTGGAAAAAGTGAAGAGGGAGAGACCATTCAGCTCCGCCCGGGACAGATCATCATCCTGGAAGGGATCCACGGTTTGAATCCGGAACTGATTCCGACCATCCCCCAGGAGCAATCCTTCCGTGTTTACGTCTCGGCGTTGACGCAGTTGAACCTTGACCGCCACAACCGCGTCTCCACGACGGACACCCGGTTAATCCGCAGGATCGTCCGCGACTACCGGGAGCGCGGGTATGACGCGCTGGAAACGATCAACCGCTGGGAATCTGTCAGGCGGGGGGAGAAAAAATTCATTTTCCCTTACCAGGGAAACGCAGACGCGATGTTCAATTCCGCCCTGGCGTACGAACTCTCAGCCCTGAAACCTCTGGCAGAACCCATCCTCAGGCAGGTACCGCACAGCACACCGGAGTGGATTGAGGCCAAACGCCTTTTAGCCTTTCTGGAATGGTTCCTCCCGCTGGACATCGAGATGATCCCTGACAACTCCATCCTCCAGGAATTCATCGGGAACTCCAACCTCAGAGACTTCAAGATCTGGGAGCAGTAAGAATTAAAATAAAAACACCCTTCAGGGCCCCGACCCTGAAGGATGCCAGATCAGCGGGTGGGCGTTGATTCAGTCCTGCATATATTCTTCTCTGCTGATGAACCGGCCCCCAGAAATTTCCTTCTCAATGACGCGCTTCCTCTCATCGAAAGTGAGTTCGACCTCAATCCTTTGAAAGCAAGGGCCGTCCCCGGTGAGCACTTTCCTGCAAAAGTACGTGTCCTTCCCCTGCCGGGCGCCGTACTCCACGCTGAGGTCATGGGCTTTGTTGATCCGGGTCTTCAGTTTTTCTCCACAGCGGTCGCAGGCCACATAGATGGTGTATCCGTGAGGATCCGACCTGGCAGTGAACAGGGAGCGAATTTTATCCCACATATTTGGTTTCCTCCTTCAACTCATCTGAAATCTGGACTGTCATCCTGACGCCGGAGGCGGAAGGATCCTTGTAAGGATCGCCGCAGCAGCATGACAGCCTACAGGCTGGAAGCCATGAAATCCTCGTTCAGGCGGTGATCATATCTTGACCAAGGCAGCAAGGATTCCTCGCTGCGCCCGGAATGACATTCAGTGATCCCTAAAAACGGGGGAAGCGGCGCAGGATGGTGGCTGTATCGGGCAGCGCGACCCGTTCCCCAAAGCTCAACTTTGAAAGGTCCTTCCCCTTTCTTCTGGACACATCCTGATAAATATAAATCAGGGTTCCCTTTTTTGCATAACGCTGGTTAATATAAGCCTGACCCAGGAAATATCCGTCTGTATCGCTCGAGCAGCTGGTCACCCGGCCGATCATCCGTCCCACTTCATCCATCACCGGATCCCCGTAATGGGCCCTGCGAACCCGTTTCTCACTGAAACGGAAGCGGGCCACCACGCTGTCGCGCTCTTTTTCCTGCTCGATGAAAGCCTTCCGGCCAATAAACCAGGGTTTATTGGTCTTCACAAAAGAAGCGAATCCAGCATCTCCCACACCCAGGTTCATCGATCCCCCAAACTCGTGCCCGTAAAGGGGCAGCCCTGCCTCGGTACGCAGGGAATCCCGGGCACCTAAACCACAGGGCTTAATGCCAAATTCCTCTCCCGCATCCAGCAGAGCCGTGAACAGATCCGGCGCCTGATCGGGGTGGACAAAGATCTCAAAAGCAGTCTTTTCCCCCGTGTATCCAGAACGAGCGACCACCACATCCAAACCGTTGACGTTTGCTTCGCAGACTTCCGCCCAGCGCAGGTGGTGGATCTTCCTTCGATCGTCCTCGTTAATATCCAGCGCGAGGAGGATGTTCTGGGATTGAGGGCCCTGTAAAGCGAGGTCCACCCGCTGGTCCTCCCCTTCCGCTGGATCCCGCAGGTTTCGCAGCCGGACACCGCGGCCATAGGCCCTACTCCAGGGGCGATGGTTGTCTACTTTGACCTCACCCTTCCGGACAGCGTTCAACCAGGCCCAATCTTTCGCATCGTTGGCAGCGTTGACTACGGCCATGTATTTTTGATCGCAGCGCCGGTATACGAGCAGATCGTCGATCACTTCAGCGTCCGGAGTCAATAAATGAGTGTAAAGGGATTCATTCACTTTCAAAGAGGATACATCATTCGCGCACACGCTGTCCAGAAAGGCCATGGCATCTGCGCCTTCCGCTTGATAAACCCCCATGTGCGTGACATCGAACAACCCTGCTGTTTCCCGGACCGCGCGGTGCTCCTCAAGTACGGATTCATACCGGACCGGCATTTCCCAACCCGCAAAAGGGACCATCCTGGCCCCTAACTCGACATGGATGTCATACAGGGACGTCCGGCGCAGCGGGGCCGTATCCTTTTTCTCCCAGGTGAATTCAGGCAGAGCCCGGCCTTCCCCATCGAGTATGCCGAGGTAGAATGGCTTATCCACACTGCGGGTTTCCCCTTCCACCAGATCCTCAACCATGAAATCCGTTTCCCGGACGATGACAGGTCCCGGGACCTTTCGCCTCACATCCTCATCCACCCGCACATAGCCGTCCGACAAAGCCCGGAGCCAAGCCAGGACCAAACCAGCATCCTCCGAGGGCACCGTCAAATGAAAGCATTCCAGGTTCGTACAGCTGAGCATCCCTTCCACGTCCCCATCGGGCGTGGATAGGATCGTGGGCTGCTTATCGCCCATCTGGAGGGATTCGACATCGCTGGAGACGACGAAATTCAAAAACTCGCGCACTTTTTCACCGCAGACGATGTATGTAGCATAAGGATGTTCATCATCCGGTTCATCGTCGAGGTAGTAAAAGTGCGGATATCCGTGCTCCGTGGGCTGGTGATCGATCCCCGCCCGCTGGGCTAAATCACGAACCTTGAGTTTGGCTTCTTCCAGAACATTAAAGTCCACCTTGGCCCGCAGCTTCTTACCGCGATAAAACGGCTCACAGGAAAACAAAACATCCGCGATGATGTCCGCTAACTCCCGGGTTTCCTCTTCTTTGAAACCACGCTGTGTGATCCAGGGGGTTCCCATCCTGACCCCGGAAGGGTTCCGCGCAGATGTATCGCCGGGGATGGTGTTGCGGTTGGTGACAATGCCCGCCACATCCAGGATCCTGGCCGCCAGATCCCCGCTCAACCAGGCGCCGTCTTCGCCGCGGACGGATTTCGTATCGATGTTCATCAAGTGCGTATTCGTGCCTCCAAAGGGGATCCGGAAGCCGCGTTTTTCCAATTGATCCGTGAGCACCAAACAGTTCTCCATGATCTGACCCTGCAGGTCCCTGAACTTTTCGGTTTGGGCCAGTTTAAAGGCCAGAGCCATGGCCCCAAAGACGTTCACATGCGGTCCACCCTGTTCGCCGGGGAACACCGCTCGATCGATCTTCTCGATCAGATCCAGGTTCGTGCTCATCAGGATCGCGCCTCTCGGCCCGCACATCGTCTTATGGGTGGTGGAAGAGATGATATCCGCATAGCCAATCGGTGAGGGGTAATGCCCGGCGACGATGAGGCCCGAAACATGGGAGATATCCGCCAATAAATAGGCGCCGACCTTCTCAGCGATCTCACTGAACCGTTTCCAATCCAGCTGCCAGGAATAAGATGAAACCCCGGCGATGATCATGCGCGGTTCGTGTTCCACCGCCAGGCGTTCCAGATCATCGTAATCAATGCGCTCCGTCTCCGGATCCACGGAGTAGGAGACGATGTCGTAATACTCCCCGGAGCGGTTGACGCGGGAACCATGGGAAAGGTGGCCGCCGTGCAGAAGGTTCATGCCCATCACTTTGTCGCCCAGATTCAGGAGGCCGTGATAGACAGCATTGTTGGCAGGACTCCCCGAGAGGGGCTGGACGTTGACGTAGATATCGATGGGCTCCTTGCCATTGGTAGAAAAAGCCTGGGCTGCACGCTGCGATGCCAGAGCTTCCAGCACGTCCGCGTATTCCACCCCCTTGTAATAGCGGTCGTCAGAGAAGCGCCGGTAATCCGCGAGCAGTTTATCAAAATCAAATAGTTCATCCTCGGTCAACCCGCCCGTCAAATCATACGCATACCCTTCCGCGTATATGTTATGGAAAGCGGAACCCAGGGCATTCCGAACGGATTGCGGAGCCATGCTCTCACTGGGTATCAAAATGAGCTTTCGGTACTGCCGCTCTGCCTCGATATCCAACAAGGTCTGCAGTCTGGAATCAAAATCAGATATTTCACCACGAAATAGGTAATCTTCCATTATCCTCTCCAACATTAACACCCAGTCATACCGCCGCCAGGTGAATATTTGTGACCTTTAAAGCCGTAAATTAAATTGTAGTCTGAAGCATGACACGGGTCAAGCTGGAATAAAAAACCCCTCATGACCCTCTCATAAAAACGCAGGCCCCGCTTCAAGAAAAGCGAAGAGGAGACAGCGGGTCAAGATCCTGATCGACCGACCCATTCCCTCCTGGGCAGGGAAAGCCTGTGTTTAATTATCCTTTGATCTGCCCTTCATAAACAGGTATCCAAGAACAGAGATCATGACGGTCGCCCCCGAAATCAACCAGGTGGAGCCCTGCACGCGCCGCAGCGCCCGCAACTTACCGGGGATGTCTAACTGCTTCCAAAATCCCCGCTGCCGGCGGTTCTTTTCGCGTGCTTCCAGGATCCGGTTGATGAGGAAGGATTCCACTTCTCCACTGGAAAAAAAGGTCACCAGACCTGTCAGGAGATCACTTTTCTCCTCGGAGCGGGAAGGTTTTGCCTCCTGGATTTCTTGATATGCAGCGGTCGTTTGCTCCACGATTTCTGACCAATCAAGGTGTTTGACCCGTTCCTGAGCCTGCCGGCACATCTCCTCGTATTCCCCCTGCTCCAACTGGCATATATCCTGAATGCAATCCGCAAATTCTTCAGGAGGGGTCTCTTTTTCCAACCAGCATCCCACCTGGGTATTGACAAGTTCATCAATCGTCTCGTTTGATAAACCCACCACCGGGGTCCCCGATGCCAGCGCCTCAATGACCACCAGGCTCTGGACCTCCATCTTGGAAGCGGAGGGGAAAACATGGGTCTTTTCCAGATATTCCGGAATCCGCTCATGTTCCACCTGGCCCACAAACTCCGCATTGTGCAAATCGTGTTCCTCGATATACCCTTGAAGCTTCTCTTTGTATTCTTGCGTGAGTGATTTCCCGATGAACTTCATGGTGTAATTTTCCGGGAGATGCCTCAAGACCTCAAGCAAATAGGCCTGATTTTTACGCTCCGAAATAAAGCCGATAAATGTGATCACCTTCTCCTGTGCGTCAATATCAGCAAACCGGCAGTCCTGATAGTGCTGAAGATTTCTGCCGTTGGGGATGATGTACAATTTTCCTTTGTATCCAAAATTCCGCATGGACTCCAGGGCAGATTGATTGAGAGCGACGATCGCATCGCAGTTCTCATAGAAATCAGATAGGGCTCTGCGGGTGACCGATTCACTGAAAGAACTCTGCAGGAGTTTAATATTCAAAGCCTCCGTGGTCCCGAAATCCAGGGCCCTGGAAGGCAAAACATGAGCGGTATGCACAAAGGGGACCAGATTCATCCGGGCCCATACCTGTCCGATCAAACCCAGCAAAGCAGGATCATGGGCGTGGATGATATCCGGCTGATAATCATTCAGAAAATCAAAGATAGCCCGGACTGTTTTCGCGGTCAGATTAGGCATGTGAAACTCATCATCACCCGCACTGCGCACGCCAAAGACCTTCAAGTCGCCATCCGTATTTCTGAGTCCTGTCTGATCCGCCGGGCAGATCATCACTGTGTCATGCACATCCGCAAAATGATGGGCCAGCTCATGGGCCACCCTCCCGGCACCCCCACCCATCCCTTCTCGAAATAATGACGTGAAAACGACTTTCATAAACCTCCCTGTTTCTCCCGGCCGCCAGGTTCTCGGGCAGCGAATTGGAACCTGTCGAAAACGGATTGATACATGCGCACCATTTGCTCACGGTCCAAGCCCATTTTTTGCAGCGAATATGTGTGATCGCTTTCATGATTCCGGCTGCGCTCGGTGGCCCTGCGCAGGACCTTTTCATATTCCGGAGTAATCTCATAACCCAGCCGACGGTAAATTTCCCCCACAGCTTTTCTGGGATCGGCCACCATCTGATCGAAATTGACCACGATGAACCTGCTTTCATCCTCTTCAGCCAGCCGCTCCAACGGGTAGGTATACCAGTGCAGCGAGGATTCCAGGATGAAGTCACGGCTGGCATAGGCTTCCAGGGGATCACCCAGCATCTGCCATTCCGCTTCTTTCAGGCTGAGGTGAGACGGGACAGCATCCAATGGGTTGCGCACCAGATAAATGAATTTCGCGTCTGGAAATCGAGCCAGCAGGGAATCCACCATGGGGGAAAAATTGGGGTTTTTGGCCAGATAATAACGACCCTTTTCTTGATGCATGAAGAGATGCCTTTGCAGACAGCGGGCGTAAAAATCCAGGATCCTCTCTTTTTGCTGGGGTTCCATCAGGGAATCAAAATATACGTACGGGTGCGCTTCATCCAGCATGGCCGCAAATGACCAGATCTTCAAGGTAGAAAAGATATGAATCAACAGGTATTCGTCTTCTTCCGGGGCGTTAAGGGCTAATTTATGGACCACATTTTCGCGCTGCCATTCCCTTTCCAAACGCCTTAACCGGCGCTGAATGGGCGCCCCTACCGCCCGTCCAGCCCGGGCCAGCGCCGTGAGCACTTTGCGCATGAAAATAGAGGGAGCGATAAAGATCTCCCATGTTTTCATGGAAAGAAAATTCTCCTTATCTTTTGCCAGCAACCGATGGAGAAATGTAGTTCCGCTCCGGGGATTGCCGATGATGAACACAGGGGATTGAATCTGCACNTTCTGATAGCCGCGGAAGAAGACCTCATCCAAAAAAAGGCCCGACCAGATCAACAACTGCACAGGAAGATAAATCCCCAGAGAAAGAAGAAGTACACCGAGACGCTTGGGCGTCAGGTGNTAATGCTTCCCTTTCGACTTTAAAAAAGATTTATAAAGGAAACGGATCAAGGCCCCAAAATCGAATTTCACGTTCGCATCCCTTCTCTTCCCTTATTCCTAGCCCACTCAAAGTTCCATCTTCATGGTTTCGCGGGGGTGGAAACTGTGTCCCACCCAATCCCTCTGCGCTCTAAAGATCAGGACATTTCAAGACCGTTCCCACAGCCCCTTTGCCACCCGTTCCGGGGTGAGAGGGAAGTCATCGTACCAGATGCCGACAGCATCCTGGACGGCGGCGACCACAGCGGGTGCGGTGGGAATAAAGGGCATCTCCGCCATCCCCCGGGCGCCCCAAGGGCCATTGGGGTCGGGATATTCCATGATCACGGGTTTCAACTTTTGAGGCACATCCCGGACCGTGGGGATCAGGTAGGTGGAGAACATATCCGTTTTCACATATCCGTCTTCCTGGATGAAATTTTCCGTCAACACCCACCCGAGCGCCTGCGTCACACCGCCTTCAATCTGTCCCTCCACCTGCTCCGGGTTGATCGCCTTGCCCACATCGTTCGTTGACACGAAGTTCAAGACGGTGATCTCCCCGGTCTCAGTGTCCACTTCCACTTCCGCCATCTGGGCGACATAACCGTAAGCAAAATTCGGCTTGGACTCGCCCGTCTGGGGATCATAATCCGTGGTGGGCGGGGCGAAATACTGGTAGGTGCCGACGGCAGGCCGATCCTCATCTTTCCATTTCTCCAGCGCCACTTCGGCTGCACCGCGGATGCTGTTTCCAGACATAAATGTCATTCGCGAGGCGGAGTTACTGCCGGAATCCAGGGTCTTTTCCGTATCCGCAGTGATCAAACGGACCTTCTCCACAGGCACACCCACTGCCTCGGCTGTCATCTGGGTAATCGCGGTGTGGGCACCCTGGCCCGTGTCGGCGCCCGCCTGGCGGACAATGACTTCCTCGATCTCCTTTCCTCCATGAAGCTCAATGGTCGCCCAGGCATTGTCTTTATATCCAAGGGAAAAGCCCACATTTTTAAAGCCGCAGGCGAAACCTTTGCCCCGCTTCAGGTGCGGTTTTTGAGGGTCTTCCGGTTCGTCTTCTTTCCACCACACCCCATCCACTTTCTTCCAACCAGATTCCTCTGCGCAGCGGGAAATCACCTGGGGAATACTCACCCCACCCGGCATATGCGTCTGGACAGACATCAGATCCCCCTCCCGTAAAGCGTTTTTCATGCGGATTTCCACCGGATCCATGTCCAATGCTTCCGCCAACTTATTTATCTGGCACTCCGCTGAGAACGCGCCCTGGGGCCCGCCAAACCCGCGGAATGCACCAGCGGGAACGCGGTTCGTGCACACCGCCCGGGCGTCCACTTTCACGTTGGGAATCCGATAAGGCCCAGCGCACATCAAGGTGGCGTTTCCCAGCACTTTATTGGACGTGGACATATACGCCCCCCCATCCGCGGTGATATCAACCTCTACAGCGGTGATTTCACCCTCCTTGTTCGCCCCCCAACGGGCCTTAATGTGATAGGGGTGCCGTTTGTGATGGCCCCGGATCGATTCTTCCCGGCTCCAAACGACCTTTACGGGGCGATCAATGCCGCGTTCGTGCAAACGCATGGCAGCTAACCCCAGCACAATTTGGACAGAAATATCCTCCCGGCCCCCGAACGCTCCACCCGTATGCGGATGAATGATCCGCACCTGGTCTTCCTCCAGATCCAGGGCATGAGCCACCTGCTCCCGCTCCTCATGTGCCCACTGGGATCCTGCTGCCACAGCAACCCTTCCCCCCTCATCGATATAAGCCAAACCGGCTTCCGGCTCCATGAAGGCGTGTTCCTGGGCGGGGGTGTGGTAGGTGGATTCGACAATGACATCCGCTTCCTGGAAAGCTTTCTCGACCTCACCTTTCCGGATCCGGAATTCTTCCAGGATGTTGGTCCCCCGGTCCGGGTGAAGGAGGACAGCGTCTTCCTCCAGGGCCTGAAAGGGATCATACAGCAGGGGAAGGTCCTCATATTCCACCTCGATCAAATCCAGGGCAGCCTGGGCAATTTTCTTGCTCTCCGCAACGACCGCTGCCACCTGATCGCCGACAAAACGAACCCGGTCCGCATATGGTTTGTCGGACCCCGGGCCGCAGAGCACTGGCTGATCGAACACCTGCAGCCCGTACTCGTTGACCGGGACATCCTTCGCCGTGAAAACAGCGATCACACCCTCCAAAGCTTCCGCCTCCCCGGTCTCAATGGACCTGACAACAGCATGGGGCCGGCCAGCAAACAGGATCTTCATATATGCCTGATCAGGACGGTTCAGATCTCCCGAAAAACGGGCTTTTCCGGTCACCTTATCCCTGGCATCTACACGTTGGACTGATTTTCCGATAGCACTCATACATCACCTTCTCTGATTTAGTTTCACGTATCACCTTTAATTCTTTTGCGTTCCAGATTAATAATGCGCCTGATAATCGCCACCGCGCTGGCGTAGGTCGGATCCATGCCATAATAAGACAGCGTGCCGGCGCCCAGGTTTTTCCCTTTGCTCAACGGGGTGTCCGAAGCGTAATGGAGCAATCCCAGATCAAACGGCAGACGATTTAAATTTACGATCTCGTCGACAGGGTGCCGGGTGGGCCGGATCATCTCATACACCGCGGAGAGGTAAGGGCCCGCCTCCATCTCAATATCCGTGTACCCTTCCCGGTAAAAGACATCCATATAACGCCGGTTTTGCAGGAAGGTTCCCCGCACCGTGACCGCCTTCTGGTTGTCGATCACCGTCCCGTAAATCAAAAAGGGGCTGACATCCGCTGCCGTAAAGGCCCGGGGACACAGGTAAGTATTCCGGGAATGCTCATCGTGAACGACATAGGGAATCATGATATCCCCCACCACACCGTTCAAGGTGGCAGCTTTTCCCATGATATATACCCCCAGAACATCCCCGACGTGTTCCGCCACTTCGGTGAGGATATTGTAAGCTGCAACCCCGAGGGGGTAATCGATGTTTAAAATCAGGGCATCGCTGTCCGCCAGGAACCGGACATCCTCTCCCTCGGCACAAATCCGGGGGTCGAGCCATTCCGGGACGAGTTCAGAAAGGCGGATGACCTGCGCATCCACGTCGAAGAAGTGTTCACTGTCTACCCTGGTGATCCCCACCCTCTTTTCATGCTCGTTCCGGCGCCTGTAGATTTCCTCGATGTCATCGCTCTCAAGGTACTTCTTCAGGGCGTAATACCAGAAATTCTCCTCGCTGGAAGGCACCTTCTGGGTCTGAATCTGGCGCCACTCATCCATTAATTCCTCATGGCCCGCTTCTTTAAGATACCCCTCCAACTCCTGCTGATTCTTAATGGCAAACCCGGACAGCAAATTGGGCAGGCTGTGCGAATTGCTGGACACGAAGTAAATCGGTCGATCCAACACGCCCGGGGCTTTGCTGGCGATGTTGCTCCACCAGGCGTTTGTAGCTCTGCTGTACTCAATCAGGGAACCATTTAAGAGCCGGACCTGAAAACGGCATTTCTTTGTCTGAATTTCTTTCAAGCGGGACAGAAAAGACCCCTCCAAAATGGAGCGCCAGCGGGTGAGGTCGCTCTCAGACATCATCAGCTCCTCCGCCAGCCGCTTCCAGACTCCCCGGTCCCGGGGAAAATCATCCAGATCGAGATCCCCCCGCAGGTGTCCCAGAAGCATGTGCAGTTTGTTCCATTCAATCTGGTAGGCAGTTAAAAGAGGGATGACATCGTCAATATCGGATCGGCTGGCGACAATACAGGCCAGCGTCTCTTTTCGGGGATGATAGAAACAGCGCCGGCGGCGGGCCCGCGCAGAAACCTGTTCCCACGACCACACATCCCCGACCCCAGCCTTCTCGAAAATGGACGCGCTCTGGCCCAAGACCACTTCCCGGACCTGATGCACGCAATCCGGCAGGCGCAGCAGGGCGTAAATGAAAGCTGACATATCAGGCGCTTGATCCCTCGCCCGTTGGTGCAGGATAGCATTCATCCCGGAATGGACTTCTTCCAGGGTCCGGATCTGAACTGCATCCGTGGTCCGCAGCAGGGAATAATATGTGCGGAGGTAAAGTTCTACTTCCTCGGATGCTGTATAAGGGACCGTGCGTTCCATACCAACCTACCTCTTTGCCGGGTCTAATGTCGGGTGCGATTCCTGGAACGAATATCCATCCAACAGGGGATCAAACTCACGGTGAATGAAGGTTTCGTCCAGCCCCATCTCCTGCAGTGAATATTCGTGATTGCTTTCATATTGCCGCGAACGGAGGGTTTCTCTCTCAAGAATCCAGGCGTAGCGGGGGGTGATGTCCATGCCAAATCTCTCATACACCTCTTCAACGACCTGCTTGGGGTTGGCAACAAAAGTTGAAAAATCAATCACCGCATAACGGTCCTCAGGGAGGGATTTCAGCACCTCGTGGGGATAGGCGTACCAATGTCTGGCATGCTCAATAAGCGTTTCTTTGAGAGGATAGTCTTCTTTTGGAGAGCCAAAGGTGTGCCAATGTGTGGCCCACATGTTAATTGTGGACGGCACCATATCCACCGGATCCCTGACGATATTGATGAACCTGGCATCCGGAAAAAATTCCTGGATCGTTTTCACCGCCGGAGAGAAATCGGGGTTTTTCGAGATATAGCGTTTGGATTTGTTAAGAAATAGATGACGGCGCAGGATTTCCCGGTAATATCGAAAATCGCTCTCCTTTTGTTGCGGGGAAACCTGTTGATCATAATATATATATTTTTCTGCCAGCTCAGGAAAAGGAAACAGGGCAAAGAGGTTATAGGAGGACCACAGGTGATAAAAGATATGGCTGTCCTCTTCAATTTTATCGATCCCTGTTTCATGCATGTACATATAGGATTCAATGGGCTTGTTGAACTGCTTGACCAGCCACCGGATCGGGCTCCCCACCATGCGGCTGACCCAGATGATGGCCCTGAACACCTTCCGGTAGGTGATGCTGGGCGCAAAAAAGATCTCCCAGGTTTTCAACGCGGTGGCTTCTTGATCCCGCAGTAAAAGATGATGGAGGAACGTGGTCCCGGACCGGAAATTGCCAACGATGAATATGGGAGAATCGATCTCCTGTTCCCGGTAAGCGGGGAAGAGAATCTCATCCAGGTAATACCCCAGGCGCAGGTAAATCTGCCAAAAGGGATACAGGGTAAAGATAATCCAAAGGAACAAAATGCGTTTGGGGGATAAGCGGGCTGGTGAATCTTTTGTCCGGAAAAGACTATAGTAAAAGTACGTCAACGCTTCTCTGAAATTAAATGGCATACATAAAATCTCACTAGAAAGAGGTTCAAGAATGTGCGGCTCCCGAGCGGCGCTCAATCCCCTGTCCCGGTTGGCATCCGCTGCTCCCCGTACAAGCTGCGGTAGAAAAGCCAACCAATCCCCAGGTAGGCAATGGTTTTGGGGATCATCAACAACCCCAGGAGAGGAACAGCCTGCACGAACATGACCACGGGCAGATAGGTCAGGAAGGAAAACAAGATCAAGATCCCAACCCAGAGATAGGTGCGGTCCTTCTTCGCTGCAGCTGTCCACAAAAATAAGACACCCACCCCAACACCGAGCACGAAGAGGGGGATGTTGCGGACCATGGACCAGGGCTGGACCGGCACCGGTTGCCCCCATTGATTCTCAGGCAAAACCAGTAATCCCAGGCGGATGCCGGCCACGGTAAATAATAAGTATACAAAAGCTGAGACCCTCTCCTGGTTGCGGATGATCCAAATCACGAGCAGGAAGAGATAGAAAATGGTCACCGTTACCGCAGTGATCAGGGCGCTCCAGCCGACGATGCCCACCGAGGCCCCGAAAATCGAGACAGAAGCGTCCAATCCTCCATCTAAGAAATAGGCGACAGTGCGGGTTCCAACATGAAACGTATCCCCAAAAGCGAGCGTGAATAAAGCCACCCAAAATAAATTGGCGATATTCTTTTGACCTTCCTTTACATGATCAAACCGGACCCTCATCAGGACCACTAATCCCCAAATCAGGATCAGATACAGGAGGTTAAACCCGACTTCCATCCAGATAATAAGATTATTTTCCATTCAATGCCATCTCCTTCCCGTAATGCAACCAGACTTCGTAAGGTCTCAGATTTTCCATAAAAACACAATCCGCGCCCAACCTGGAGGGTTCACATTCCACATCCGGCGGGCCATCCAGCTGTTCGGGGACCCTCATATCAGATGTCCGGACCCGAATGAGAAACCGACACATCCCAGGCTTTTCTGATCCTACTATCTATCAAACTCGTCTTTGGGTCGGACAGCTTGATAGAAAAAGGAGTAGATGATCGTCACCACGCCAAATCCCAGCAGGGCCAGGAAAAAGCTGACAATGAGTTCCGCATAAAGATCAGGAGCCCAGGACAATCCTCCTTGAATAGCGGCTGGCACCTCTATCCATCCCCGGACTTTATTGGCTTCCACCAATAAATTTGCCCCTGCATATGACATGACAGCGATCAACCCCATAAGAATAAAACCTATCCCACGCCACACTGGATGTAATCCCTCCTTTTTTTCTGGTCCTCTTTTCCTGTACCTTTGGTAGAAACCCATTACGCACCTTCTTTCTGGCTTGCCTCTTCAATAGCTTTGATGATCTTGTAATAGCCAGTACAACGGCAAAGGTTACCTGTGATAGCATCCACAATTTCAGTCCGGGAAGGGTGCGGTTTCTCTTCCAGCAATTTCACACCGGACATGATAAATCCCGGCGTGCAATACCCGCACTGGACTGCACCCTCCTCAATGAACGATTCCTGAAGGGGATGTAAATCCTCCCCTTCTGATAAACCCTCAATGGTCACGATCTGAGCATGGTGCGCCCGCGGGGCGGGAATCATACAGGAGAGAACAGCCCTGCCGTCCAAAAACATGGTGCAGGAGCCGCATTCCCCTTCCTCGCAGCCCACCTTTGACCCCACCAAGCCCGCCTGATCACGGACGAGATGCAGTAGGGTATCATCATGCCCTGCTTCAAAAACGTGCTCTTTCCCATTGATCGTCGTCTGAATCGGCGTTTCCCCTTGGACCATCGGTTTCCCCGTCAGACCCGGCGTGGGTTTCACCGGGCTGAGATCCCCAAGCAAGACCGGGTTCTCGGGTACGCGCTCACCCGCTGCCCCACTGCGAATCTCCCTCAGACCACGCTTGACCAGGACAGAGGTCATTTGGCGGCGATACGCTGCGGATCCCCGAACGTCATCAATGGGGGATGCTGATTCCCGCGCCAAACGGGCAGCCTCCTGGATGTTTTCCTGGGTCAACTTTTTTCCTATTAAATATTCTTCTGCCTGGGGGACGGGAATGATGGTCGGCGCGACAGCTCCCAAGGTGATGGAGGCTTCCTGGACAACGTCACCGGATAACGTCAACAAAACGGTGACATCAACCACGGAAATGATCATCGTCTGACGCAAACCCAGTTTTAGGAAGGTCCCGTGCTGATTATCTTTGAGTTTGGGGAAGAATATGTCAGAGATCATCTCATCCGGCCGCAAGACTGTCTTCCGAACCCCGGTATAGAAATCCTCCAAATTAACGCTTCGATCTCCTCCTTTTGAGGACAGGACGAGTTTAGCGCCCATGGCCATCAAGGGGGAGATGGTGTCATTGGCAGGAGAAGCAGTGGCCAAATTACCGGCAATACAGGCCATGTTCCTGAGCTGCGGAGAACCCACCTCCCATGACGCCTGCGCCAAAGGAGACGCATGGTTTCGGATGACTGGCGAGGCCAGGACATGGTTGTGGGTCACAGTCGGTCCGAGGTGAATGCGGTCTTCTTCATCCACCGTAATGCGGTCAAAACCGGGAACCCGGGATATATCGATCAGGGTTTCCACTTCCGACCGCATCCCCCGGTCCATTTCCAGAACCAAATCCGTTCCCCCCACGATAATGCGGGCGGAAGGCCCCTTTTCAGCCAATATATTCAGAACCTGTTCAGTTGATGTCGCGTTAATATATTCTTTCCACATAAATTATCTCACCTACTCGTAAAGGAATCCAAGGTCCTTACTGTGATAATGGACCACCGTCCCCGCCTCGCTGGACCATGATCACCTCCGCCAGGATACTGACAGCGATTTCCTCCGGGGTTTCCGCATTGATATCCAAACCAATGGGAGCATGGATTTTTTGAAGATCGGCTTCACGGAGTCCTTTCTCGCGGAGCTTTTCTGCCGTTAACTTCCATCTGCGCTTTGAACTGATCACACCCACATAGGCATGCGGCTGGGACAATATTTCGGGCAGCCCCTTGACATCGATCTCCATGCTCCGGGTCACCATGACCACGATCGTGCGGGGTGTGAATTTGACATGTTCAGGGATTTCCTGAAGAGGGCAGGGGTGATAGGCTGCCGCACCGGGTACAACCTCCGGATTGCAAAACTCCTTGCGGTCATCGGTGAGCACCACCCGGTATCCCAACCAGTTTGCCAGGTGAACGACCTCCCGCCCCACATGGCCGCCCCCCACAACAAGCAGAGTGGTGGCAGGTGCCAGCGGTTCAAGGAAGACTTCCAATGATCCCCCACATACACCCGGATCCCCCCGATCCGGATCCACAAGCTGGTAAGGGATGATTTTAACCTCGCCCGTGTCCATGACCTCCAGGGCCGATTCAATGACCCTGCTCTCCACTTCTCCTCCCCCCACCGAGCCCAGGATTTCCCCATCAGGATAGACGAGCATTTTACTGCCTTCCTTGCGGGGTGTGGAGCCCTGGGTTTTTATGATCGTGCATAAAACCCCTCTCCCCCCCTGGGCTTTCAGATCAGCAAGCGCTTGATATACGGTCTTCATAATTCTCTTTTTCTCTTTATTCAATACCTTCTAATAAACTGAGCACGACAGGCAGGAGCTGTTTTTTCCTGGAGACCACGCCCTCCGCCAGGCGCGTCCCATCCGACTGCGTGGGATAGGGAAGCCCGTCAAAGGTGGGCGGGGGGTTGATGATGATCAAACGGCTTGAGCCGCGGACCACGTCGGTGACCATGAGCATGGTGAAATCCAGATTTTGACGTTCCAGCAATTCTTCCAGGGCATCCTCCAGCTCCTGGAGGTGTTTGTTCACCTGCATCAAATCCGTGACTTCCGCCTGGGCGATGCCGAACTCCATACCCCCGGAATGGTAGGTCTTTAAATCAGTGGTCACGATCTCCTCGGGATCCCGGGTTGACAGTCCGGCCCCCGCCTTGAGCACATCCTCTCCAAATGATTCCACTGTTTCACCTTTCAATGAACTATCCCACGAGAAGGCCCACCGGCCCAAACGCTCCGCCGCTTTGTGATCCCGATCTGTGGTCGTGGGAGAAGTGAGCAGCAAGGTGTCCGAGACCACGCCTGAGAGCAGGACCGCCGCGATCTCCGGCGGCGCGCTGAAACCTGCCTCTTCAATGCGCTCGGATATGATCGTGCTCGTGCTGCCAACGACCTCGGTCGAAAAATTAATCGGTTCCCGCGTATCCGGGTTGCCCAGGCGGTGGTGGTCGATGATCTCCACCAGATCCGCTTCATCCAGGGCGCCTACAGCCTGCTCGCGCTCATTGTGATCCACCAAGATGACGTTCACACGGGGTGGGTTGAGGATATCACGCTGGCGGGATACGCCAATATATTTATTGTTCTCATCGACCACAAAGAAGTAATTACGCTCCTCACGCAGGACGCGGTTGATGGCATCCCGGATGCGGGTCCCGGATTTAAATTGGGGCACGCCCGTGTCCGCTGCTTCATGGGAAGGCATCTCCAGCAGCTCCGCAATCCGCATTTCCTGGCGCTTGGGATGAGGACCCACTAAATCAGCTAAAAAGGAAAACAGCGTCAAACCTGTAATTAATCCGTACGGTGTGCCCTCCTGATTAACAAGCGGAGCGACTCCTCCTGTCCGGCTGGCAATATCCCAGGCCTCTCTCAAGATCTGATTTGGCTCCGTGGTATCCATCCGCCGCACCACAGATTCGAAACGGGGAGAGACATCCGTCAACAACTGGGGAGGTTCCAGGTCAAGCCGTTTCAAGACCCATGTGGTCTGGGGATTCATCGTCCCCGCTCGGGCTGCAATGGCATTGATCTCGTCACGTTCCCGCAGCAGCCAGGCATAACCTATGGCTGAGGCGATCGAATCCGTGTCCGGGTTGACATGTCCGATGACATATGTTGTATTTTCCATGTCCATGAAGACCAGATCCTTTTTTTGGACGCGTATCCGCTGTGTTTTGACAGCATTCCAACTCTAAAATTATATCAGATATTCCCCCTGGAAAGCCCCTCCCCTCGCGGGAAGGGAACCTGAGAGGGGATAAAAAGAAAGCCCAGGAATCCTCGATCTCCTGGGCTTTTTGGGGACCAAAGGCCATCAGCGTGCGGACTTTTTCAACGCCCGCCAGACCTTCTCCGGGGTGACCGGATTGTCACTGATATCCGCCCCGCAGGCATTGTAAACCGCATTGCCCACCGCGGGAGCGACGCCATCCATGGGGATCTCCGCGACCGCTTTGACTCCAAAGGGGTGGGAAGGCTCAAAAGTTTCCACAAAGAGGGTCTCCATCTCCGGCATCTCATGGGCTTCAAAGATATGATATTCCCGGAAATCCCGCTCCCGGGGTTCACCTTTCTGATTGACAAGCATTTCCTCGCTTACCGCATACCCCAGCGCCTGAGCCATGCCCCCTTCCACTTGCCCGGAGGCAGTAATGGGGTTGACGATCATCCCCGCGTCCACGGCAAACAGCAGACGGTCCACGATAACCTGGCCGGTCTCGATATCCACCGTCACTTCCGCAAACTGGGCTGCGAAAGGAGGCGGGGACACCGGGGTGTAAAACGACCCCGTGCCCATAATTTGCTCCTGCTTTTTGTGGTGAAGCGAGTGCAGGGCGATCTCTTCCATGGTCACATTCCTGCCGTCGGGAGCTTTCGCCAAGCGCTCCCCTAACTCAATTTCCGCGGCTTTTACGGCCGGTTTTCCTTCCTGCTCGTTGAGCATCATCGCCGCCCGTGCTCGAATACGTTCCGCCACCTTTGTGGCCGCATCAACCACAGCTGCGCCCGAGATATACGTGGTGCTGGAGGCATAGGCTCCCTTATCGAAAGGCGTCATGTCCGTATCTGAAGAGTAAACGATGATGTCTTCCAGAGGCACACCGAGGATCTCCGCTGCCATCTGCCCCAAGACGGTATCCGAGCCCGTACCCAAATCTGTGGCACCCACCAGGAGGTTGAAGGAGCCGTCATCATTAAGTTTCAAACTCGCTCCCCCCATGTCCAAATAAGGAATGGCAGTACCCTGCATGACAGTAGCAATCCCGATCCCGCGCCGCAAATGAGGTTTTCCTTCCACCTTATGCCAGGATTCCACAGCGTGTTTCTGATCCCAATCCACGGCTTCCTTCCCGCGGCGGATGCACTCTTCCAGGCCGTTGGTCTGGATGAGTTCCGGCTGGGGATCGCGGCCTTCGCTCCACACCGTGCTGAAGGGATGGATCTCTCCCGCCCGGAGGGCGTTTTTGATCCGGAAGGAAATGGGGTCCATCCCCACTTTTTCCGCGACCTTATCCAGATGACGCTCCAGGGGCCAAAAACCCTGGGGGACCCCGTATCCCCGGTAGGCCCCGGACGGCACACGGTTGGTATATACAATATCCGTGTAATAACGGATGTTCGGCGATTCCCGGTAGGGTCCATCCCCGACATACAGCGCCATGGCTTTGTGGCCTGTGTTCCCCGCCACGGTAAGAGCGTGAGCCCCGTTGGCGCCGGTATCGCTCAAAGCATACATCTCGTTCGCCGTTATCGTCCCGTCCTTTTTCACGCCGGTCTTGACCCGGATGTGCATCGGGTGCCGGGTCCGGGATGCGATAAATTCCTCTTCCCGGGTGTAAACGAACTGGACGGGTTTCCCGGTGGCAACTGTCAGATGGGCTGCTACATCCTCGATGAGCATCTCCTGCTTATTGCCAAACCCACCTCCGATCCGCGGCTTGATGACCCTGATGCGCTTTACAGGCAAACCCAGGACAGGCGCGATCATGCGCCGGACGTGAAAGGGGACCTGGGTGCTGGTGCGGATGACCAGGCGGTCATCTTCATCCCAATAGGTCACCACCGCATGGGGCTCGATGTGCGCCTGCTGCACTTTGGGCACCTCATATTCCTCTTCCAGCACAAAATCCGCCTCGCTGAACCCCTTCTCCACATCGCCGATGTCGATGCGGATTTTCTCCGCCAGGTTGCGTTCCGGTTCCGACCCCTCATGGGGGATGTAATCCTCCTCGTCATGGATCACCGGCGCATCCGGCTTCATGGCTTCCCGGGGATCAAGGACCGGCTCCAGGATTTCATACTCAACTTCGATCTCCTCCAGGGCGCGTTCCGCGATCTCTTCGCTTTCCGCAGCTGCAAATGCCACCCGGTCCCCCACGAATCGGACCTTGTTATCCAGGGAAAAACAATCCAGGGGTCCAGGGATAGGATCGGACTGACCTGCTGTGGAGTACGGCACCCGGGGGATATCTTTATAGGTCAGGACCGCTTCCACACCGGGTATTTCCCGGGCTTTTTCAGCGTCAATGTGTGTGATGCGGGCGTGAGCGTGGGGACTGTGCAGGATTTTCGCATACAGCATATCCCGGCGCTCAAAGTCCGCTGCGAAGGCGGGTTTCCCCTGGACTAATTTTTTAGCATCCACCTTCTCCTTGGGCTTCCCCACCTGCTTCCACACCTTTGGTTCCGCGGCCACCTTCAATTCAGAGATCACCCGCTCCGCGGTGAGCACGTCTCCCTCCGCACCCCTGACTTCCGCTGCCGGAGGAGGTCCTTGGGGAAAATCATCCCCTGTCCATTCCGGGGGCGCCTTGAGGGGCCGATCCAGGCTGGGCACCCTTTCTCCCCGCAGTCGAGCCCCGGCCCGCAGCACGGCCTGGACGGGTTTCACGTACCCGGTGCAGCGGCAGAGCACGCCGGAGAGAGCGTCCCGCACCTGATCTTCGGTGGGGTCGGGCTCGCGGTCCAACAATTCCTTGGCTGCTAAGAGTTGGCCCGGTGTGCAGTAGCCGCATTGGATAGCTCCCGTCTTCACGAACTCTTGCTGGAGAATATGCAGTCCCCGGCTTTCCTTCCAGGCCAGATCCGGGTGTTCCCCCATAGACTCCACCGTTTGTATCTCATGCCCTTCAGCCTGGGCTGCCAGATAGAGCACAGAATTGACGGGCTTCCCGTCTAATAACACCGTATCGGACCCGGATTCCCCGTGCTCATCCCCGAACTTCACGCTGAAAAAACCCAGCCGGCGCAAGACCCGCAACAAACTTTCCCCGGGTTTGACCTGCGCCTCATGTTCCTCTCCATTGATCAATAACGTTAGATCCAACATGTTCACCCTACCCTTCCTTCTCTTCAGATATCCCCTCTAAACACCTCTCCACTAACACCCCGGCCACCTCCGATCGATAAGGGGCCTCGGCCCACGCATCCCCTGCCTGGCTATACGCATCTCGAGCGGCAGCGGCTGCCCCATCGGGAGTAGGACCATCCAAGACCATGACCGGCTGATCCCCGTAGCCCCCCAGGACAACCCGGGTCCTCCCGGAAGGCCACTGCCCCACTGCAGCGCTGACCAGAGGAAGATCGGCCGGGGATCGGGCCACATATTCGTACGCCAGGGCCGCGTTGCGGGGCAGGGTGAGATTGGTGACAAGAGCTCCAGAGAGCCGCTCCACCCGCAGGGGAAGGAAATCCCCCAGATGGTCTTCTTTCGCCTCTTCCCCTGCCCTGACCGTCTCCAGGATGGGGTCTAAGGCCAGAAGCGCGGTCGTGAACGGCGAGCGGCCGTCTGCAGCCATCACCGTCCCCGCAACAGTGGCAACCTGGCGGCGATTATATGGATCCTGGTGGCGGATGCTTTTTTCTAAAGCCTCTGGAGCTTGCCCGCTGACCAGCAATTCCTGGAGGGTAACGGCAGAACCCAGGACCAACTTATTCCCCCGGGCCTGGATGTCACTCAATCCCAGGGACTGGACATCGACCACCGCTAATTCCTCTTTTTGTACTTGATTTACATACAACCCCCCACCCAGGACCACGGTCCTGGGTTGAGAGCGCGCCAATAAATCCAGCGCTTCCTCCACACTTTGAGGACGATGATATTCTACGATCATGGGGATCCCTTTTTTGATAACCGGCGCCCGGCAGCAGCTGGCGTTAAACACACCGTGCCGGACATGCTGTTCTTCTTTTATTTCCTCGCAAACGTATCAATGAGCAATTTGTAATCTCCACCCACCGGATAAAGGATGGGCATCGTGCTGCCGTGCTCTCGATAGCGCTCCACTTTTTCTTTGGCTTCCTCCGGTGTGCCGGAAGCGGTGATGCGGTCGATTAAGGAATCGGGGACCAGGTGCTTGGCCTCTTGAATCTGCTCGTGAGTGGCGGGCCAACCCAGGATAGCTTGGATTTCCTGCACGATTTCATCTTCCACCCCTGAAGCTTTGGCGATATGGGGCTGCTGGGCCAGGTAATGCGTCAATAACTCCCTTGACTGATCGATGGCTTCCTCCCGGTCCTCGGAGACCGAGCAGACCACCAACTGGGGACGATCCACGTCATCCAGAGAGCGCCCCGCTTTCTCAGCGCCCTTTTCGATCTGTTCCAAGGCCATATCGTTGTACTCCACCGGCACACAGTAATTCAAGACCACCCCATCCGCGATCTCGCCAGACATCTCCAGCATCTTCGGGCCGGTAGCGCCAATCATGATGGGTACATTTCGGGGTTCTTTGCGGCCGTGGACGACATCCAGCTCAATGCCTTTGACATGGACAAATTCTCCGTCAAAGGTGACCGTTTCCATGTTCAATAACCTGCGCAGCACCGTGACCGTTTCCCGCATGGCTGTCAGTGGTTTCCGCCTGTCGATCCCCACATTCTCCGCCAAAGGATCCCACCAGGCGCCGATCCCGCAGATCACTCGATCCTGAGCCAGATCGTCCAACGTCAAGAACGTCGAAGCCAGAAGCCCGATGTTTCGAGTCCAGTTATTGATCACGCCGGTGCCCACTTTAATCTTCTCAGTGACCGCAGCGTAGGCAGCTATGGGCACAATGGCATCCCTTACCAGCCGGGATTCTGCCTGCCAGACGGAATGAAACCCGCGTTCTTCTGCGTACTGCACATAATCCAGTCCATCCCGCAAATCATGCGCGTCTTGTAAATAAAGGGCGATAGGTTTACTCATGTCATACCTCCATCAACTAAGGGCCAATAAGTTTTTCTGATCTCAATCAGCTTTGATGTCCAAATCCATAAATTCCAGATCTCCCGGTTCGTCTAAATCCAACGCCAAGGAGGGCAATTCACAAATCTCCAGCCGCACCCCCTGTTCCCGTGCCTGCTGGCAGTGCCGTTCAAAAGATTGGGGGCCAAAGTCATACTCAATCAACCCCGCTGGACAGACCAGCAAGGCATTTGTTCCCTGGCGCTCCCGGTCAGGAGCGACCACAACAACAGGAGGGTCATGCATGTGATCCAGCATGGCGTGAATGTCTTCCGCGCTGAGTTTGGGCAGATCTGCTGGCAAAACGAGGATCCCCCGTGTTTCATACGTTTTGGCGACCTGGGTAGCTCTGCTCAGGGCGAGGTTTAACCCCGGGCTGCCGTTCTCCTGCACCGTGCGGGAACCCAGGTCACGAGCGATCGATAAAGCCGCTGGATCTCTGCTCACAACAAGCACATTTTCTATCTCAGGCACATCGTTTAGGGTTTGAAGGGTATGCTCCAGCAAATACTGATTTAAATCCGCACGCTCATCCGTAGATAAGACATCGGATAATCGTGATTTCCCTCTGCGTAAAGGCTTCACCGGAACGATTGCCCACAGTGCCATAGTGCAACCTCCTCTTATATCAAAGTCTTCCCAAAAGCCAACACTTCCCGGGCCAGGCGAACCCGGTCTTCCTCCGTTTCCATCCATGTATCGGTATCGGCGACAGATATGTTTCCCGACGCCGCGGATTGAATCTCCATCACCTGCTCCCGGTCCTCCTCATCGATCACAAAACCGGATAACAAAGAACCATAATGACTCGCCACCGCAAACGCGGACGGCTCGATCCCCATTTCCCGGAACATTTTCGCCGCCGGCCCCTTCACCGCCCTGCTGCCAATGATCGGTGAGACAGCCAGGACCGTTTTCTCCTGCAGCCGTTCCCGGATGGGAGAAATGGCCAGGATCGGGTCCACGCTCACCCACGGATTCGAAGGACAAATCACAACCATGTCTGCATCCTGGATGGACTCTTCCACTCCCGGCGCCGGCCGGGCTTTTTCAGCCCCGTGAAAAACAAAGCCCCTGACCCGGGGGAGGCATCTCTCACGGACAAAATATTCCTGAAAAGGAAGCATGCCTTCCTCCGTTTTCACCTGGGTGGGAACTGGGTCATCGCTCATAGGAAGGACAACAGCTTCTACCCCCCAAGCCCGGCAAAAATCACGGGTGACCTGATGGAGCTTCTGACCGTTTTTCAACCGCCGGGTCCGCTCCAGATGTGTGGCCAGGTCACGGTCCCCTAAACGAAACCAATCCGGCGCACCCAGTTTTTCCAATCCCTCCAGCGTGTGCCAGGTTTCATCTGCCCTCCCCCAACCGGTTTCCGGGTTGGCGATCCCGGCCAGGGTATAACATACGGTATCCAGATCAGGTGAAACCTTCAAACCGAAAAATTCAAAATCATCCCCGGTGTTAACGATCACGGTCAGATTTCCCGCAGGCAATGCCTGCGCCAGACCATAAACCAGCTTCGCTCCTCCCACGCCGCCAGCAAGGGCAAGAACCTTCATGCATACCTTCCCTGATTGGTTTCAAAAACCTGACCTATTTCGATTATACTTGATCCCGGAAATGCGGAAGATATGCTGAGAATGGGGGCACTTTCTCGAGTACTCAACGGAACAAATCCTCCTCTTTTGGCCGGAGGATCTCCTCATGAGAGGCCTCCCGCAAAGGATAGGGAAAACCCCGCGCGTGCACGACAGGGGTGCCTTCTGCCGCCTGCCCCATCATCAAAGAGGCCCCGGCCGCCAACTCATCCGCCACGCCCACACGGGTGACCTTCAACCTGTAACCAAACAAGTCCGGCCACCCCCGGAGGTCTTCAAGGGCAGGGAGCCCGGAAATGCCTATGGATATCCCCACGGTTCCCAACCTCCAGGCACGCCCGTGAGAATCAATGATCAGGACGCCAATTTCCGTGCCGGTTTCCCGCTCCAGTTCAGCGCGAATTTCCCGTGCTGAGGCATCCGGATCTTCAGGCAGCAACAAAACCCACCCGTTTGACGAATGGGGATCAGACTTGACATTAGAACGATCGATCCCGGCGTTGGCACAGATGAATCCATTCCGGTGTTCTGTGATGATCAATCCCGGCCGGGTACGGACCACTTCCTTACTCTCGCGTAAGATGATCTCGACCACCCTGGGATCTTTCTCCGTCTTGCGCGCTAACTCCTCCGCCTCAGGGGAGGGTGCGACCGTGTCCAGATCCACTTTTCTGCCCTCCGCTTTGGAGACGATCTTTTGAGCGATGACCAGGATATCCCCATCTTTCAACTCGAGTCGGGCATCCTGCAAAGCTGTGAGGATCAAAGCACCCAGGTCATCCCCCTCCTGGATCAAAGGAATCCCCAGAAGCGGTGTAAACGTCAAGGAAGTACGTTCGCTTTCCGTCATAGAGAACTCTATTCGCTGCCCGTGACCTGAATGCTGGCATGATGAATGTCGTTATATTTGTTGATGTTTACCAGCAGGGCTGTTAAACCCTCAACCGTGTTCGCCGCATCCAGATCCCCTGCGTAGTAAGCCTGCATACCCAATTCTTCAATGATATCGATCACTTGCCGGGCCGCTTCCCGGTCATCGGCACAGACAAGGACATCGCTCTCTAATTCTTTCTCCAGATCAGCAAAGGACTGGGCGGCGACATTCTGGAATGCAGCCACAACGCGCACGCCTTCTCCGAGCAGCGTCTGAGCGCGCCTGGGGGCGGATGGGGGCTGAGGCGGTTTGGGATTGGGAAACTTGATCCGCGCGGTGGCATCCACCAATATTTTTCCCTGCAGGTCCTCTTTGAGCGATTTCAAAGCCGCCTCGTGGGCTGACTGGACCACAGTGAGGATAATCAAATCCCCTCCCCGGACGGCTTCTTGGTTCTGCATACCATGAATGAGATCTACCCCCAACGCTCGTTTGAGTTCTGCAGCTGATTTTTCTGCCTTTTCCTCACTGCGCGACCCCAGGATCACCTTATAGCCCTTGACAGCCAGGCGTTTTGCCAAACCTGTCCCCAGGTTCCCTGTTCCACCAATAATCGAGATCACTGGTTTCTTTTCCATCATGCCATATCTCCTTTGAACCGTTTATCGTCCACGTTTTTTCCCTGAGGGTTTTCCCCGTCCGTTCTCCATCTTGTTTCTTACCTTACAATCCCAACAGCACCATTACGATCGGATTAACTGTACTTCCCGACATTCTCCTCATACCGGGACCAGATTTCCGGAGCGAGCTCTCGGGCTTCCTCCATGATCCTTTCCTCGTCCAGGGTGAGGAGTTCTCGATCACGCATTAAAAACTCACCCCCGACCATTGTGGAAGTGATCATCGACTCCTGGATCCCAAAGATGATCTGCCAGGGAAGGTTGCCCGCAGTAAGGGGGGTGTGCGGGTGATAATCCACAAAAATCAGGTCCGCCTGCGCCCCCGGTTTGATCACACCTAAGGGGGCTTCCGGGAGGTAAACCTGTGCTAAAGAGGCGTTATTTCTAACCCCCATCCCCACGATATCCAGGGCATTCATCCGCCGGGGATCCAGGTGATGAACCTTGTGTAAGAAATACGCGGTCTTCCATTCTTCCCACATGGCATGGTAAAAGCCGTCCGTCCCGATGCCCACCGGGATCCCCAAGCGCAGGAAGCCCTCCACATCAGCCACGCCCACAGCGTTGTTCATGTTGGAGCGGGGTTGGTGGGTAAGCCAGGTCCCCGTCTCCGCGACGAGAACCGCTTCTTGAGAATCCATGTGCACGCCGTGCGCCACAATTGTCTTTGGCCCTAATATGTCGTGTTTAGCTAATCGGTCGATCACCCGCAATCCACTTTTCTTTAGACTGTCATATTCATCTGACTGGTGTTCCCCGACATGGATATGGAATCCCGCCTCGTCCCCCACAGCCTTCCGGCACTCTTGCAATGTCTCTTCGCTCAATGTCAAACTGGCATGCAAGCCAAACGCTGCACCTAAGCGGGGGCTCTCCCTGACGCGATCCGATTGGATCCAGCGCACGTTTTCCTCTATCCCTGCCTGCGCGCCCTCTTTTCCGTTTCGGTCCGTGACCTCATAACAGAGCACCCCGCGCAGACCCGCTTCCTCAATCACGTCCGCGATCACATCCAGCGATCCATCAATAAAGGAGGGGGAGGCATGATGGTCAAAAAGCGTCGTGGTCCCGTTCTTGACCGCATCCACAGCCATGACCAACGCGGAATATCGTACCCCGTCCTCATCGAGGGCGAGATCAAGGGGCCACCACAGTTTTTTCAAAATGGCTGGGAACGCGTCAGGCGCGTCGCCAGGGATGGCCATGCCGCGGGAGAAGGCGCCGTAAAAATGGGTGTGGGCGCAAATATTGCCCGGCATCACATACTGGCCCGCTGCATCCATGACTTCTTCCTCAGGGAATGTCTCCACCAATTCCCGGCCAGGCCCCACATCAGCGATCTTCCCATCCTTGATCAGCAGGCCCTGTCCAGATAAAAGTCGATTATCCTCTTCCCATGTGACCAGATTTGCGTTTTTAATGATCATCAGTTCACCTCACATGAATACTGGAGAACATAACCCTCCTGGCGTTCATTCTCCATCGCTCCTGGGTTATATTTTCGCACCCATTGGATCGATTCCTCTCCACTAAAACCAAAATGCTCCCGGGCAAGGCAGGCTGTAAACATACCCGTCCGCCCGATTCCAGCCAGGCAATGCACAGCAACAGACCGCCCTTCGCGTCCCATCTTTTCCACTTTTTTGACCGCTTTCTGGAAATCCGCCGGGTCCGGGGGAAGTCCATGGTCTGTGATCGGCAGGTGGATGACATCCATCCCCTGCTCCTTGTAAAAAGAGATCAGATCCCGTCCGGTATAAAACAGGTATTCACCCGGTTCAGTGAGAACCACGATCAGATCCACATCCTGTTCCTGGTAAAGGGGCCAGATTTTGTGAAAGCGGTCGAAAGGACCGAAAGGCATGGCGCTGCAAAAAATGTTTCCAGAAAACGTGAAAGGGAGTTCGGTCAACATGGTCTACCCTCTCTTTCCCCCAAACCCAGAAACCACCTCTTCCCTGCCAGAAAGGGGGCCTTAAATGAACCCTGTTTCCTCCCTAAACCCAGGTTTCCAGACTTGAGCGCGCTGGACCCATTGAAAAAGGCAGGGCGTTCACTGATCCAGATTCCCGCTTCTTGCACACGGGTGATGATTGACGTCTTCTGGTTCCCAATTTTCATAGATCGGCGATCCTGTTACACAGGTAGAACGGTAGCACTTTTCGTCAGAGGTTTTCCCGACGCCGTCGCCATTCAACTGAAGGGCAACGACCACCGATCCATGGACTTCCATTCTAACATACATATCATAATAATGATGGAAACTCTGGATCCTTCTAATGGAACTCAAATATCTATATGGCCCTTCTCCATCTCGGGCATTGGAGTTGATTAAACCCTGTCCTGCGGTAAAATCAATCCAGTAACTGAAGAGAGACCTTCAGGAAAGAAAATACAAGTACCCCAGGAGGATGTGCTGCATGTCAAATCACCGCGAACGCGCGTTAGCTTATTTCGAGGATCACAAAGAAGAAATCATCGAGAAGCTGACATCATTTATCTCCATCCCTTCGGTATCAACAGATCCCGAACACGCGGAAGATATCAAAGAAGCCGCACACTGGTTAAAGGACGAACTGACAGATCTGGGAATGGAGGATGTGGAAGTGCATCCCACCCCGAAACACCCCATCGTCTTCGGGCAGAAAACGGACGCCGGGGATGACGCCTTCACGATCCTCATCTATGGACATTACGATGTCCAACCCGAAGACCCGGTTGACAAATGGGACACCGAACCCTTCACCCCTACCCTGAAAGGGGAAGAGCTGTACGGCCGGGGGGCTACAGACATGAAAGGCCAGGTAATCGCCGCCCTGAGCGCTGTGCAGGCGATCATGGAAACGGGAGACCTGCCATTGAATGTCAAGATCCTCATCGAGGGGGAAGAGGAAATCGGAGGGCCCAATCTGGGTGATTTCATTCAAGCGCACAGTGAGATGCTGGCATGCGATTTCGCCCTTAATCCCGACACAGGCATGCTGGGGCCTGATCTGCCTACGATCACATATGCCCTGCGCGGTTTGGCCTACTTCGAACTGCGGATCTTCGGCCCCAAACAGGACCTCCATTCAGGAATATTCGGAGGCGCTGTCCATAATCCAGCTCAGGTTTTATCTGAGCTGATCGCTGGCATGCACGACGAAAAGGGAAAAGTCACATTGCCCGGTTTCTATGATGATGTCCTGCCGCTGGAAGTAGAAGAGCGGGAAGAACTGAGCCGCCTACCCCTTGACGAAGCCTTCTACCTGGAACAAACAGGCGCACCCGCTCTGTGGGGCGAAGAGGGGTATACTCCCATCGAAAGGGTGGGCGCCCGCCCCACGCTGGAAATCAACGGCCTGTATTCCGGCTTCATTGGAGAGGGTTCAAAAACCGTCCTGCCCTCGTACGCCATGGCAAAGATTTCCACCCGGCTGGTCCCGGAACAGGATCCGGATACGGTGGGGAAACAGTTGGAACGCTACCTCTCCGAGAACGCTCCAAACACAGTGCGCTGGGAATTAAACCAACTGGCCAGCAGTCCCGCTTCCCTCAGCGACCGGAGTTCCCCCTGGATTGAAGCCTACAGCAACGCGGCAGAAATGGTGTGGGGCAAACGGCCTCTGTTCAGACGCGAAGGGGGGAGTGTCCCGGTGGTGGGTGAATTTCAGGAATACCTGGGCGTGGAATCAGTCAACACCGGTTTTGGGCTGCCGTCGGACAACCTGCACGGTCCCAATGAGAAACTGCATCTGCCGACATTCAAGAATGGGATCCGGGCTTTGATCCATTTCTTTTTCAACCTGCAACGATGAAAAACCAAAACGAGCAAAAAACGGAACGGAGTTTGCCCAATTACGGCGGGCAAGCGGTCATTGAAGGTGTGATGATGCGCGGCAAAAAAACAGCGGCCATCGCCATGCGATCTCCCACGGGAGAGATCGAGATACACACCGAATCATTGAATAAAATCTATCAAAGTAAGGTGATGAAAATCCCCTTCCTGCGCGGTGTGATCGGGCTCTGGGACGCCCTTGTTCTGGGTATGCGCGCCTTGACGATCTCCGCGAACGCGCAGACAGATGAAGAGGAGGACCTCACCAGCTGGCAGCTCACGCTGACGTTAATGTTCTCTTTGAGCATCGCGGTTGTGATCTTCTTCCTCATCCCGGCTGGGATCGGTCAAATCGTGGAAAAAGCCACCGGGAAAACCGCCTGGATAGGCAACCTTGCAGAAGGGGTCATCCGTCTGGCATTCCTGATCCTCTATATGTGGGGGATAGGGTTCATGGAAGAGATTGAACGGGTTTTCGCCTATCATGGGGCAGAACACAAAGTCATCAACGCATTTGAAGCCGGTGAAAATCTAACCCCGGATGCAGTCCGTTCACACAGCGTAGAACACCCGCGCTGTGGGACTGCCTTCCTACTGATTGTGGTCGTGTTTTCAATCGTGCTCTTCACACTGCTGGGCCCGATGTCTTTGGTTTGGCGATTCGTCAGCCGCATCTTGCTTCTGCCCCTGATCGCGGGCGTCTCCTACGAATACCTGCGCTGGACCGCAAACCATGCCGATCATCCTCTGGTCCGAATCCTGATCAGACCCAATTTAGCGCTCCAAAACCTGACCACCCGGGAACCTTCAAAAGAGATGCTGGAGGTCAGCATCGCCGCTTTTCAAGCAATGCGGGACGGAGAGACAGGCGCAGAACCCGCTTGACCCTGCCCGGGCAAAACATCGAGTTAAAAACGTGACATTAAAAAAGAAAACCAGGTTTATAAAACCTGGTTTTCTCCATTTCAATTGATAGAGCTTAAGTTGCTTACTCTTCCAGGAAATCGATGGCTTCCATGGCCGCTGCGCATCCCATCCCGGCCGAGGTCACAATCTGCTGGAAATGGGGATCCGCCACCTCCCCTGCAGCGTAGACGCCAGGTACGTTGGTGTGCATGTGCGAATCTACAACCAGATACCCCCTTTCGTCCATATCCAACACCCCCTCAAACAGGCTGGTATTAGGAATGTGGCCAATGAAGATAAACACACCGTCGATGGGATGTTCTTTTTCCTCACCGGTCTTTGTGTCCTGCAAGGTGACAGCATGGACAGATTTATCACCGTGAATCTCAGTCACGATCGTATCCCACATGAATGATATCTTTGGGTTTTCACGGGCTTTATTTTCCAGATATACCCCTCCCCGGAGTTCATCGCGGCGGTGAACGATGGTCACAGAATTTGCATAGCGGGTTAGAAAGATGCCCTCTTCCAGAGCGCTGTCGCCTCCCCCTACCACGATAAGATCTTTCTCCTGGAAGAAATGGCCGTCGCAGGTCCCACAATAAGAGACACCGCGTCCCGTGAATTCCTCCTCTCCAGGCACCCCGAGGTGCCGCACGGAGGCTCCGGTAGCGAGGATCAACGATTCTGCCTGATAGTCCCCGCTGTAACTAGAGACCTTAAAAGGCCTTTCTGAAAAATCCACTGCGGAAGCGTTGTCGAAAATAAACTCTGCGCCAAAGCGTTCCGCCTGCGCCTGGAAGAGATCCACTAGCTCGGGCCCCTGGATACCTTCAGGGAAACCGGGATAGTTGTCCACATCTGCTGTATTAGCTACCTGTCCGCCCAAGTTCATGCCTGTTAAGACGATGGGCTCTAAGTTAGCCCGCGCTGCGTAAAGTGCAGCGCTCATACCGGCCGGCCCAGAGCCCATAATCAGACATTTTGTGTTTGTATGTGAGGATTCAGTCATCACTGAGGTCGCTATGTTAATACCGCAAGGAGATCTTCAAAATCCATGATGATGTAGTCCTCAGAAGCATAGGAAATCTCAGTGCCTGTATATTTCGGGAAGAGCACTTTATCTCCCACCTCAACCGTAATGTATTCTTCATCATCTCCTACAGAGACAACTATGCCCGTCTGGGGTTTTTCTTTCGCTGTGTCGGGAATGTAAATCCCGGCCTCTGTCGTGTTGTCCTCTTCCACAGGTTGGAGTACTACACGGTCACCGAGGGGTTTGATGCCAATTTCTTTAGCGCTCATAGTGGTAACTCCTTATTCTGATAATAATGTAATGATCTGAATTCATTTTTCAATTTTACCAAATTTCTTCCCAAATTCCGGCTGCAAACCCCACATATGAGCGCTTTTATATAAATTTTTTATATACTATGTGCTATCCCGGATGCTCCACCCGTTTTTGGAGATACTCTCGAATGGAAAGGGCCGCGCGCGTGCCATCCCCAACAGCTACTGCGATCTGGGCCAGATTATCGGCTCGGACATCACCTGCCGCAAACACCCCTTCCACAGAGGTCCTCATCTCGTCATCAGTGATGATATATCCCTGTTCGTCAAGGTCAACCAGATCTTCGACAAAATCCGTAAAGGGTGTGTAACCGACATAAATGAAAACCGCGGAGGTTTCGATGTCTGTGATCTCTCCCGTTTGACGATCACGCACAGTTAACGAACGCACACTTCCATTTCCCTTCACCTCTTCCGGCACCTTTGAGAAAAGACAAGTGGACTGCGTGTGATTTTTCACCCGATCCTGGAGGACATGTTCAGCGATGGAGTGGTCCAGATATTCCACAAAGGTGACGCTCCCGGCATACTCAAGCAGAACCTGGGCTTCCTGCAGGCCAGAATTTCCACATCCGATCACAACTACATCCTCACCCTTATACAAAGGCCCATCGCAGGTCGCACAATACGAAACGCCCCGATTCCTGAACTCATCTTCACCCGGGATCCCAAGCTGCCTGGGCTCACTTCCCATTGCCAAGAGGAGAGAACGTCCCTGATATGCACGCTCTTCACCCGTGTAGACCTCAAAAATTCCATCTTCCCTCTTGACAATTTTTTCCACACGTTCGAAATCAACCAAATCAACCCCGAAGCGGCGGGCCTGCTTCTCAAATTTATCCATCAATTCAGAGCCCTCAACCCCTTCCGGAAAACCAGGGTAATTTTCAATCAGATGGGTGGAAGCGGCCAAACCACCGGGCGCTTCCTTTTCCAGGATCAGCGTGTCCCATCCATCCCGTCCGGTATAAATCGCTGCCGTCAAGCCAGCTGACCCGGCCCCGATAATGATCACATCGTACACGGATCCTCCCTCTCGCGTTCTCGCCCCCGTGGGTTCCTTCAAGTTTAACTTAAACATTCAGACCTCCGCCAACATGTTAAAATGCCCACAAATTCTGTGTGGGAACAGCTTTTTTCTTCCTATTACTTTAGATGAACCAATCCCGGAAAGGTTACATTGATTTAAACAAAAAAAGCACCCGGCGATGGGCTGCCGAGTGCTTCTCCATTCAAAAGGCAGGTCTGGATGGATTAGGTTTTCCGATCGTTATTCCTTGCCTCTTCCAGAGTCCAACCTTCCAAGACAGCCTGGCGGGAAAGACGGATTTTTCCGTCATCCGTGATATCAGTGACCATGACAGTGATCTCCTCTCCATGCTCGACGACATCACTGACTGACTTCACATGGCGGGACGCCAACTGAGAAATGTGCACCAGACCATCGGTGCCCGGCAGGATCTCCACAAACGCGCCGTAGTCCTTGACGCCAACAACCTTTCCTGTGTAAATCCTTCCCACTTCCGCTGTGGCAGTCAAAAGCTCTACCCGTTCACGAGCCAGCCGTGCGCTCTCTTCATCAGAGGTGGAGATAAACACGGTGCCGTCATCTTCAATATCGATCTTCGCACCGGTTTCTTCCTGGATACTCCGGATGGTTTCTCCGCTGGGTCCAATCACCATGCCGATTTTATCCTGGGGGATCTTGATCGCCTGCATGCGGGGAACATACTCTTTGAGATTCTGGCGGGGTTCGCTGATCACATTCAACATCGCGTCCATGATCTGGTTTCGGGCATCCTTCGCCTGCGCCAAAGCCTTTGCCATCGTCTCCGAGGTAAGGCCGGTGGTTTTGATATCCATCTGCAGGGCGGTAATGCCGTTTTTCGTACCCGCAACCTTGAAATCCATGTCCCCTAAATGGTCTTCCAAACCCTGGATATCGGTGAGTATGGCCGCTCGGTCACCTTCCTTCACCAGGCCCATGGCTACCCCTGCAACAGGCGCTTTAATGGGCACGCCGGTGTCCATCAAGGACAGCGTCGAGCCGCACACAGACGCCATGGAGGAAGATCCGTTGGAGGACAAGACCTCAGACACCAGCCGCTGCGTGTAAGGGAATTCCTCTTCAGGGGGAATAACGGGCAGCAGAGCCCGTTCCGCAAGCACACCATGTCCGATCTCTCTCCGGGAGGCGCCCCGTAAATAACGGACCTCGCCCACGGAGAAGGGTGGGAAATTGTAATGATGCATGTATCGTTTTGTTTCCGTCGGGGTCAGATTATCGATCATCTGCGCGTCCCGGGGGGTTCCCAAGGTCGTTAAAGTCATCACCTGGGTTTGACCGCGGGTAAAGATGGCTGAACCGTGAGCCCGGGGGCTGGTGTCAACCTCACACCAGACATTCCTGACATCTTCCGTACCCCGGCCATCCGGACGCTTCCCTGTGTCAAGGATGCGGTTCCGGACTGCTTTCTTATACACATCTTCAAAAGCGTCTTTGGCATCGCTGAGCACTGATTCATCCTCCTCAGCGATCCCCTCCGCGATCTCCTGCTTCAAGCTGCTTATCGCTTGATTGAGTTCAACTTTTTCATACTCTCGGGAAAGGATGTCCGAGATGGAGCTCGACGCTCGTTCCTCAACCCGGGTCTTTATGTCCTCGCTGACAGCAAAAGAGGTGTAGTCGCGCTTTTGTTTCCCGACTTCAGCGACCATTCGCTCCTGCAAATCAATGATCGGTTGGAGGGCCATATGTCCGTAATCAAGGGCTTCAATGATCGTCTGTTCACTGACTTCTTTGGAAAAGCTCTCCACCATCAGGACGGCCTCTCGGCTTCCGGCCATGACCAGATCCAAATCTGACTCTTCAATCTGATCAAACGTGGGATTGAGCAGGAATTCTCCCCCGATCCGACCCACACGCACCGCGGCAATCGGACCATCCCAGGGGATATCCGAGATCATCAAAGAAGCGGAAGCAGCATTGACGCCCAAGACATCCAGGGGTTGTTCTCCATCTGCGGACAGTGAATAAAGGATGACCTGCACAGCGTTGCGCATATCATCCGGGAACAAGGGCCGAATGGGCCGATCTGTCAGGCGCGCGGTCAGAGTCGCATTCTCGCCTGGCCTGCCTTCACGGCGGAAGAAAGAACCCGGAATGGTTCCCCCTGCATACATCCTGGCCTCATAATTTACCGTCAAGGGGAAGAAATTAATCCCTTCCCGCGGTTCGTCGCTCATGGTCGCCGCGCTGAAGATGACGGATTGGTCCAACTGCACCGTCACCGCCCCCCCTGCCTGTTCCGCCAACGTACCTGTTTCAATACGGAACGGTTTATCCCCCACTAAAACTTGATACTTCTTTTTTTCTGGTTTCATTCTTACCTCCTGCCCTACATTCCATGGGTCAGGGATTGGGAGCTAGAGACAATGGGATTATCTATACCTCCCAATTCCCAACCTGACAGGAATGCACAGCATACATACACTAAGTTAACTATTCTGAAAACCGGTGATATTCTGTTGTTCTCACCTTTGGAAAGTGTGAACCCGCTCTGGTTGCGTCTCCCCCCCGTGATCCGTTCTGTTTTCCCAAACACCGACAACCGCACTTCCCCGTCTGCCTTGACTTAATTCTAAATTCAAAAAACCCGGAGCAGCTGACCTTTGCGCGTCACCTGCTGGATTCCGCGCATCTACTTCCTGCGCAGTCCAAGCTGATCACTAAGAGCAATATAACGTTGATAATCTTTTTTACGTAAGTACGCCAACAACCGGCGCCGCTTGCCGACCATTTTCAATAATCCTCGCCGTGAGGACTCATCGTGAGAGTTCTCTCGCAAATGATCCGTGAGTTCTGTAATGCGCGCCGTTAGTATTGCCACCTGAACTTCTGGTGAGCCAGTGTCCTTCTCATGCCGGCCGTACTCATCAATAAGGGTTTGTTTTTCTTCTCGATTCAAAGTCATGACGTCTGCTATCTCCTACATGATTAATTTAATTGAGCTTTCTAGCAGGTCTCCAAAATCGCAGTCGTAGACCGCGAAGTGGTCTAGTCAGCAGGAAAATTATACCAAAGAACCTAATTAGCGCAAGTCAGGTGAAGCTGACTTGCGCGAGGCAGGATCGGGGTTCATCCTGCCAAGACCTCTCTCGCTCTGCTCACATCCCGTTGAATCTGACTTTTTAAGGCAGCAATGGAATTAAATTTGCGCTCCTCCCTGAGGAAGGTATGAAAACCCACTTCCAGTTCTTTCCCATATAGGTCACCTGAAAAATCCAGGACATGGGTTTCCACCAGGGGAAGATCCATCTGCTCCTTAAAAGTGGGCCGGAAACCAACGTTGGTCACCGCGTTCCTCTTCCTTCCCTCGATTTCCAGCAGACAAGCATACACACCTGATTTAACCCGGGCCATTTCCTGGGGGACATCAAGGTTCGTTGTAGGATATCCCAACTTTTTTCCGCGCTTATCTCCCTCAACAACGACCCCTTTTATTTCAAAAAGCCGGCCCAGATACCGGGATGCTTCCCGAACTTTGCCCTCCTTTAACAAGCGGCGGATGAGGCTTGATGAGACCAATTTCCCGTCTTTATCATAAGGAGAGACCTGGTGGACAGTGTATTGATATTCGTTTCCAAGTTGACGGAGCCTTTCCGCGTCTCCTTCCCGGTTTTTCCCTAGGGCAAAATCATGTCCCACCCATAACTTCTCCACCCCCAGGTATTTTTTCAGGCGTGAGATAAACATCTCAGCTGATTCCTCCATCACCTGGCGGGTAAAAGGGTGAACGATAACCACGTCCACGCCCAGACTCTCAAACAACCGAAGCCGTTTTTCCGGGAGGGTGAGATAAATCGGCCTCTTCTCACCTTTCAGCACTAATTGGGGATGGGGATGGAAGGTGACGACGACCGCAGGCCGATGACATTGATGGGCATTCTCAACGAGTCCCCGGATGATTTTCTGATGTCCGAGATGGACACCATCAAAGGTTCCAACGGTCACCCAGGAATGATTGAGACGGGCTTCCTGCACAGATTCGTAATGCTGCATCGCGGGCTTGGTTTCTCCCTTAGGTGGTTAAGAACACTTTCCTGGGCTGCCACTCCTGTTCCTCTTCGATGGCTTCCAGGAGAGCGATCAAATCGCCTTGTTGACTCAATGCCCGGGCCATCCCCGATTCTCCAGGGTCCGCTGGAATTCGTTGTCCGTGTTTGATCTTTTCCAACTGATCCGGTGTGAGCACCACGGTGTTCCAATCAGAAAGTGTTTCCGCAGCGGGAATAAGGTACTTATACCAATCACCCGCCACAAAGGCATCCTTGAGTTCCCGGAGTCTGACCGCATCCCGCAGGGTGAACTGGCCGTTTTTGGTCCGCCGAAGACCTGTGAGGTGAGCGCCCACACCCAAATCATTTCCCAGATCGTTCGCCAAGGAACGGACGTAGGTGCCGGAGGATGCATAAACATCAATGACTGCTTCCGGTGGAGCCCACTCCAAGAGTTCCAGATTATAGACATCGATCTCTCGGGGCTCCAGATCCACCTCTTCTCCGCGGCGTGCTTTTTCGTAGGCCCGTTCCCCATCCACTCTGGCAGCAGAATGAGAAGGGGGATATTGTTGGATCTTGCCTTCATAATCGGTAAGCAGCTGATGAATTTCCTCATCCGTGATATGATCCACGGACTTAGTCTCTCCCACCTGCTTTCCCTCTGTGTCATACGTGTCTGTAGCAACCCCGAACTTGATGATCGCCTGGTACCGTTTGTCAGACGCGGAGAGATACTCGCTCAAACGGACCGCCGGGCCGATCAGCACGACCAAAACCCCTGAAGCTCTGGGATCCAACGTCCCGGTATGCCCCACCCGGCGGATATCCGTCCCTTTGCGGATGGTCTTGACCACGTCATGGGAAGTCACACCCACAGGTTTGTCCACAACCAGGGCTCCAGATACAAAATCCTTCAACTGCTCTTCATTCGACATAATTCAATCTCCCCAATCTTGACATTGGAATATCTTCTATTCTTCTTCCTCCAAAATGCGTTTTGTGGCTCTGATCACATCCCCTTTGATATTATCCAACTCACCCCGGATTTCCGCTCCCGCGGCCGGTTTATGTCCTCCCCCACCAAACTGCAGTGCCACCCGGGAGACATCAAATCCCGGTCTCGCCCGCCAACTTATCTTGACAGATCCACCCCGCTGTTCCACGAAAACGATGCAAATATCCGTTTCCTTAATGGTCGATAAAATATTCACCAGATCCGCATCATCGCGTCCCGGGTATCCCACGCTGTCTCTGTCTTCCAAGGAAAGCGTGGCCCACACCAGGCGGCCTTCTTTTTCCGCCTTGGACAAACCCGCACCCCAATATTTTACGGCCTCATAAGACCTTTCTAAGAGCGCTTTGCGATGGATCATGGACATATTCGCACCCTGTTCTTGGAGATCTGCTGCAATCCGCAGCACCTGGGAGGTGGTGTTCGACGTCCGGAACCCTAAACTATCCATGATGATCCCCGTCAATAAGGCTTCTGCAATGGGTTTATTCAAGGGTAGAGAGAGGTGTTGGATAAGCTTATAGATAATTTCCGCTGTGGCCACCGCATCTTTCTGGACGATGTTTAAAGAGGCGAACATGGTATTTGTAGGATGGTGGTCGATATTAATATCCGGCTGTCCGATTTCATCTAACACCGATCCTACCCGGCTGATATCTGAACAATCGACGACGACCACCAGGTCATATACGCCGGCAGCATCCTTATACACGTGTTCATGGCCGTACAAAAAGTGAAAGGTAAGAGGGACGCCATCTTCAAGCACGGTGTTTACTTTTTTCCCCATCTCCTCCAGGACCAGTCCCAGCCCCAATAACGATCCCACAGCGTCACCGTCCGGACGGATATGGGAGACGATGAGGATGCGGTTTGCGGCCTGGATCTTTTCGCTGAAACGATCGAACGCGACACTACTCTCCGGAGGCATTCTCGTCATCCTCTTCCTCCGAGTCAAGTTCAGCGATCAACTGCTCAATGCGGTCCGCTCTCTCCGGGACGAGATCCCAGTGAAAACGGAGTTGAGGGAACGTCCGCAAATGAGAGATATGATGAGCGAGCTCGGAGCGCAGAAACCCTTTGGCATGTTCTAAACCTGCCATGATCTCATCCAGGCGTTCTTTTCCCTCCAGCGCAGAAACATAGATGTCCGCAAACGCCAACTCTCGATCTACTTTGACATGCGTCACAGATACCCCCTCTAATCGGGGGTCCTCAATATCGTTAAGGAAGAGCAGCGATAGTTCTCTGTGTATTCGATCAGCGATCCGTACAGATCTAGATTCTGATACCATAAGTCATAACCTTTAATAATCGGTCACCATTTCTATCACAAAACATTCCAGGATATCGCCTTCTTGGAAATCAGAAAAGCCCTGCAGCCCAATCCCGCATTCATATCCCTCCCGGACTTCATTGACATCGTCTTGATGCCGTTTGAGGGAAGCGATCCCGCCCTCATAAGCCAATTTATCATCCCGCAGGACGCGGATCTGCGCGTTGCGTTTGATGGAACCTTTTTGTACCCTGCAGCCAGCTACCTGACCAAACCTGCCAGACGGGAAAACCGCCAGGACCTCCGCCCTCCCGATCAAGATCTTCTTTTCGACAGGCTCGAGCATCCCGTGTAAGGCTTTCTCGATGTCATCAATCAGGTGATAGATAATGTCATATTCCCGGATAGAGACACCTTCGACTTCCGCTAAGCGTTTCGCTGCATTGTCGGGCCCGACATTAAAGCCGATCACAATAGCCTTGGAAGCCGCAGCCAGCATGATATCATTTTCTCCGATTTGTCCCGTGCCCGTGTGAATGATGTTCACGCCAATCTCCTGCTCCCCCCCACTTTTCAAGTCTTGCAAAGAGGATATGATCGGTTCCAAAGAACCCTGGACATCTGCCTTGACGATCAAGCGCAGTTCCTCTTCCTCGCCAGCCTGGACCCTTTCAAAGAGCTGTTCCAAACTGGCACCTCGGGTTTCTTCTATCTCTGCTCTCTCCTGTCTCAGGCTCCGTTCTTCCGCGATCTCCCGGGCTTTCTTTTCACTCTCCACAACCTCAAACAAATCTCCTGCCACCGGCACTTCATTCATCCCCATCACTGACACCGGTTTAGATGGGCCCGCTTCTTTAATATTATTCCCACGGAAATCAAACATGGCTTTGATCCGCCCAAAGGCCTGATTGGCGATTACCGTATCAGATTCCCGGAGGGTCCCGTTTTGAACCANCAAAGTGGCCATGGGACCACGCCCCCGGGTCAGCTCCCCTTCCACAACCGTGCCAAATACCTCCCCTTCCGGATTGGCATAGATATCCATGTCATCCGCGACGAGAAGGATAGCTTCAAGGAGATCTTCCAGGCCTTCCCGCTCTGTGGCGGAGAGGGGAACCACAATGGTATCCCCATCCCACTCGTCAGGGACCAGACCAACCTCTGACAATTCTTGTTTGACCTGTTCCGGGACAGCGTTTGATTTATCTATTTTGTTGAGAGCGACGATCATCGGCACCTGTGCAGCCCGGGCGTGGGATATGGCCTCTTCCGTCTGGGGCATGACTCCGTCATCCGCAGCCACGACCAGGATCACGATATCTGCCCCCTGCGCGCCGCGGGCCCGCATGGATGTGAAAGCCGCGTGACCAGGCGTGTCCAGAAAGGTGATCGTCTTTTGATTATGCTCGATTTGATAAGCACCAATATGCTGCGTGATCCCCCCCGCTTCCCCTTCTGCCACAGTTGTATGTCGAATGGCATCCAATAACGTAGTCTTCCCGTGATCGACATGGCCTAACATGGTCACAACAGGTGGGCGAGGTTTCAGGTTTTCTTCTTCCTCCTCTTCCAGTTTCCTCCTCCACAGGGGGATCTGGGCTTTTTCCTCCTGAACTTCTTCCTCTTCTACCTGTTCAGGGACGGCTTCAAATCCCATTTCCGTTGAGACGATAGCGGCCGTGTCATAATCAATCTCCTGATTAATATTCGCCATCATTCCGTTGGCCATCAATGTTTTAATGACATCAATAGGACTTGCGCCTAGTTTTTGGGCCAAATCTCTCACAGTGATGCTGATGGGCAGTTCGACTTGTTTTGTATCTTGTTCGTTCTCTGCCATAAATTACCTCGTATTTACCCTTTCTCTCCCCTTTCATTCCAACAAACGTACCCCTCCTATCCTTCCTGATCCAGGGAGGACAGGTAACTCTCTAAGCGTTCCTTATCTTCCTTGCCCAGCGAGGTCCGAAGCGCATGACTCAAGGAAGAATCAATACCCTGCTGCCAGCACTCTCGACGGGGGTGAAGATAGGCCCCGCGTCCTGACCGTTTTCCTGTCGGGTCCACGTATACACCCTCCGGTGTGCGGACAATGCGAATCAAAACGCTTTTTTCTTCCACCTGACCGCAGCCGACGCATGTGCGTTGTGGTTTATGTTTTCTTTTTCTCATCATCCTTCGTCAAATTCTTCTCATCCAAAAATTAAGGCAGAAAGATCAACAAAGAAAACCGGTTCCGGTGCTCTGTCCCTATCTGAGCTTACCCTCGTTACTCCTCTTCCCCCTGATTTTCTTCTGGCCGTTCTGGTTCCGTTTCCTCCCCGGTTTCTGGGGCAGCCTCTGCCTCATCACTCTCATCCCCTTCATCCGGCAGAGGTTTCCGCTCCACCATGATATCCAATGATTCCTGAATTGTCGCTGCAGCTGCAGGCCCGATACCTTCAATATCGGAGATTTCCTCGGGCTCCGAATACATTTGCTGGGCGAGGTCCCCGACGTTCTCAAATCCCGCCTCGGTCAATAAAGCCTCAATTTCTTCAGGCAAGCCCAGGGTCAACAGCGGCAAATCATAGGCGTCTTCAGGAACAACCACTTCCTCAGCTTCAACCCCCTCAGCTGCTTCTTCCCGGACCTCATCCTCCCCCACTTCGTCTTCAATCGTCTCCTCTTCTTTTTCCTCCACTGGTTCTTCCGCGCCTTCTGCTTCGGAGGGAGGTGTTTCTTCCTCCTCCTGGTCCTCTTCCTCAGCGGCTTTCCCCTTCAAGTCCTTCTCTAGTTTTTCCAGATCAATATCTTTCTGCAGCATCTCCTCTTTGGCAATTTGCAGCTCTTCCGGAAGAGGCTCATACCCTACCATGACCTGCAGGGAATCTTCGATCTTTTCAATGTATGTGGGACCAATCCCTTCAATATCCGCGATGGACTCCGGTTCCAGGAGCAATGTATACGTGAGATCGCCGACGTTTTCATACCCTTCTTCAAGGAGTATGTTCTCGACCCGGGTTGGCAAACCCAAGGTCATCAGGGGCAGATCATAGGCATCATCCGGTACCGCTTCCTTCGCTGCCTCCATCCTCTCCTTTATCAAGCTCTTGACTTTTTCGCGCCGGGCGTTGAGTTCTTTCTCAACCCGCTCTGTGAATTTGTGCAGTTCCCGATATTCCTCGGGCTGGATGGGCCTCCCCTGTGCTTTTTTCTCCATGATGGCTTCAATCTTAGGGATGCTTTCGGATTCTTCTTCAGCGAATAATGCATATTGGGGGTTGTTTTTCAACTGGAATAAGGTCTCTGATGTGACCTCAAATAGCCCTTTGATATCAATCCGCCAACCCGTCAATTTTGCTGACAAACGGGCGTTCTGACCGTTCCGGCCGATGGCCAAGCTCAACTGATCTTCCGGGACAACAACCGTGGCTGTGGGCATTCCCCTTGTGTTCTTATTAAGGAAAACGCTCAAAACCCGGGCCGGGCTGAGGGCTTTGGCGATAAATTCTTCCGTGTTTGGATTCCATTCGATGACATCGATCTTTTCATCGCTCAATTCCCGGACAATCGCCTGGATCCGAACTCCCCGCACTCCGACGCACGCGCCCACAGGATCCACACCTGGTTTCAACGCAGCTACAGCCACTTTGGAGCGATGCCCCGCTTCCCTGGCGATGGAACGAATTTCAACCAATCCCTGATAAATTTCGGGAACCTCATTTTCCAGGAGCCTGCGCAGGAAATCCCGGTGAGCTCTGGAGAGGATAATTTTCGGTTCCCGGGTCGTCTCCTCGACATCCAGCAATAAAGCACGAATTCTGTCATGGACCCGGAAGTATTCTCCGGGGATTTGTTGGCTCCGGGGCATGATCCCTTCAGCATTGATATTCAAACCGATGGTGAGTTCATTCCGATGAATGGCCTGCACGACGCCCGTGACGATTTCTCCCACCCGCTCGTTGTAATACTCAAACTGGGCCCCTCGCTCCGCCTGCCGGATACGCTGCTGGATGACCTGCCGTGCCGTTTGAGCTGCCACCCGGCCAAAATCATCCGGGGTGCTCTCCACCATCACCAAATCACCTAAATCCGCGTCTTCTTCTACTTTCCGGGCTTCGGAAAGTTTTACTTCCGTGCGATCGTCCTGGACATCTTCGGCGACCTCTTTTTCAGCGAAAATCGTCACTTCGCCCGTTTCGAGGTCAATTTCCGCTTCCACTTTCTGAGCGCTTGAGGCCTTCACAGCGCGTCGATACGCTGAGACCATGGCATCTTTCAATGCTTCCAATATGATCTCTTCCGGCAAATTCCGGTCGGTGATGACTTGTTTAAAAGCCAATTCAAATTCGTTTTTCATCGCTACATCTCCAATCCTTCTCCTAGGACGGAGGATCACATTACTAGCTGGCAATAAAAAAAGTGGGATGTACCCACTTTCACCGCTACCAGTATTGCGACCTCCCTCTGCCAAAAAATTCTATCACGAATTGATATCAATGGCAAGGTAGCTGAAAACCAATTGCCTCACAAATCTCGTTCAACTTCGCAAGAGAAAAATGGATCGGGCCTGGAACCAAATCAGATCACAACAGAAAACGATTACTTACGAGGATATTTCCTGATCCCATTCCTCTGAAAGCATCCTTTCCAGCATAGCCTCTTCTTCTTTTTCCGTTGAGATCTCTCCATCGATCCAAGCATTCCGCAGACTCTCCAGAATTTCGCTGTAAAGCGGTCCCGGCGGCAACCCCCGATCCTTCAAGTCCTGACCGGTGATATGGGAGGAAACATGCTGCCAGGAGGATAAATAACGCGAGAGAAGACCTTTTTGTTCCGGTTTGTCTCTGCTGAGGTACACTGCGTAAATCGCTACGTTTGAGATCTGATCCAGCTTTGATGTGACCTCACTATGGGGTTTCCCCATTAAATCAGGCAGCATGTCCTGTAAATCAACGGCTTCCAGAATAATCTGGGAGATCAGAGAGGTTAATTTCAGGCGTTTGATGACCCGGATGGGTTCAGGTGTCCCCATCAGCCAAGTGGTGTAGATGAGCGTTTTATGGAGGGTTCCCCCCGGTAATTCGCCCACCACTTCCCAATCTTCAGGAAGCTCCCTATCGAATATTGAATCGATAAGCTCAAAAAGGTCATCATTCCAGACCAGGTCAGGATGAACTGCTTCCAAAATGCTCAGTTCATGCAGCCGTTCCATCATAGGAGCCGCATTCTCCTCATCAAAGATACGGTCAAATTCATGCCGGATGCGGTCTCCTGAAACTCTCTTCAGCAGCGATTTCGCTTCCAAAAGCAGTTCCTGCGTTCGTTTTTCAATCTCAAAAGCATAACGTTGTTCATAACGAACGGCGCGTAAAATCCGTGTGGGGTCGTCTACGAATGAGAGCGAGTGAAGGACACGAATGAGACCCTGCTTCAAATCACTCAGGCCTCCCCAATAATCGTACAGCTCCCCATAATGGCGCCCATCCAGTCGTAAGGCAAGGGTATTGATCGTGAAATCCCGGCGGTGAAGATCTAGTTTGATGCTCCCCCGCTCCACGGTGGGTAATGCTGTGGGATGCGTGTAAAACTCCGTTCGGGCTGAGATGAAATCTAAGGCCTCGGGCAGCGATTTCATGTCCTCATTCGTGAGCCCCAAGTTGCCTCCCATTTCCGGATCCAGAAACCACTTCGCGGTCCCGAAACGATTATGGCTGGTGACCCGACCCCCAAATTCCTCCTGGATCGCCTTTGAGAGAGCAATGGCGTCCCCTTCCACCACCAAATCGAAGTCAAGGCTGGGATATTCGAGGAGCAAATCCCGCACAAATCCACCCACAATGTACAGAGCATCTTTGCGCTCCTGGGCGATTTCAGCGACCTTCTGAAGCAGTTTCACCCGCATTGGGGGGAGCTTAGCCTCCAGACGCGCTGCCAGATTCTGGCGCCCCGGCGTCGGTTTACTGGGGGCGAGGATTTTTAAAAGATCTGTGCGGGTCACGATCCCGACAATGGTTTTAGAGCGGGAGGTGACGACAGGGATCTGCCCCCATCCAGTATCTGTCATTACATTTTGAATATGTTCCAGGGAGTCGGAGGGAAAGACACGCACATTCCCCGCTTCCATGAGGCTGGACACCGACAAATTCAATCCATGCGCGAGGGCCCTATCCACCGCCCGGCGGGTCAGTAACCCTACGATCTCTCCATCTTCCACAACTGGAAACCCCTCATACCCATACTTCACCATCATTTCCGACGCCTTCTGGACAGACATATCCGGGGGGATGGTTTGAGGATTTCGAGACATAATTTTTTTAGCAGTGATGGCCGGTTCGACATAATCAGGGAGGATATCCTGTAACCGGGCATATATTTCATCCACGTCCCCATCCTTGATCAAAGCTGCTGCAGCCCGGGGATGACCTCCTCCCGTTTCAAATCCCTCCAACACCGCGGAAACATCAATCTGATCGTCATTTGAACGGGCGATCATTTGCACACCAGCGCTCGTTTCCAAAAGCAGAAAAATAGCATCCGGGTCGAGTAAATCCCTCAGTTTATGAGCTAGGGTGGAAAGTTCCGCATCCAATTCCCGGGCATCTGCCTGGGCGATAATGACGCTGTGTCCGTGGATGATCCTGCTCTCTGCGTTGGCCCGCAGATCCTCATAAACTTTCTGTTGTTCCAGTGAGAGGGGATGGTTGAGGTAATCCGTGACAATAGCCAGGCTCGCGCCCTCTTCCACAAGACAACCCGCGGCATGGATATCCGAAGGGGAGGTCCTGGTATAGGTCAGGGACCCCGTATCCTCATAAATTCCCAACAACAACAGCGTTGCCTGGATGGGCGTAAGGTGCAGATCCCGTTCCTTGATGGCCTCCACGAAAATCGTGGTAGTCGCCCCGGTCTCTTCGATCGTCACTTCCCATTCCTCCGGCACATCTTCACCTAGCGAATGGTGGTCAATGACGCGAACCTTCGTATCGGATGACATGCCCTTGACGCTGATTAAAGCTTGGGTATCGACCAGGGTCACCGATGAAATGGGTTCACCCGTAAGATCTCGGGGATCCACAAAAGGCAGCTCTACACCGTAAAGGTTCAGAAATGCCTCCACGTTGCGATTTAACTGCCGGGGGAGGACAGGGACCAATTCCTCATCGAGCAGATAGGCTCCAAGGAGGGATGCCAGACCGTCAAAATCGGTTCGCTCATGTGTCAGTATGATGTCCATATGCATAGGTTCCGCTTGAGCAGCTAAAAAACGGGGATATTCGATCCTATTGTACCTTATCTGTCGTTTGCAAACAGATCAGGATGGGATCCTCAAGGCCTCCAACTTTACCCCCTCTACCAGGGGATCAAGAAAGGAAAACGTTTCTCATTCGAACCCGTTCTTCTTGGCCTTTTTCCTCCACATAATTCCCTTTATAATACGATCCTATGAACATTGAAGATTTAACAAAACGTATGAACGAGTTTGTAAAAGACAAAGGCTGGTATGATAAAAACAGCCCCCGCCCTCAAACGCAGCGTAATTTGTCCCTATCCCTTCACTTAGAGACATCAGAAATCCTGGAATTGTTTCAATGGGGAGAGAGGGAGATACCAAAACCGGCGTTGGCGGGGGAATTGGCAGATGTCGCCTTATACTTGCTTCAGCTAGCGAGTGTGAGTGACATCGATCTGGAAGATGCGATTCTGCGCAAACTTCAAGAAAATTACCATCGCACATGGCCCGAGGAAAGGGGTTAACGGCAAATGAGGATGACATGGAAAAACAAGAAAGGCTAAAAGTCACTGTCTTTGGAGGCTCCAAACCCGAGGAAGGATCCGCGGCATATCAGCAAGCGCAGCAGTTGGGGAAGCTGCTGGGAACCGCCGGGTACACCGCGATCACAGGAGGGTATATTGGAACCATGGAAGCCGTTTCCCGGGGTGCTTCCCAGGCCGGGGGGCACGTGATCGGGATCACCTGCGACGAGATTGAATCCTGGCGGCCTGTAGGACCCAACCCCTGGGTTGAAGAAGAAATCCGCTTCCCGACTCTCAAAGAAAGGTTATCCGCCCTGATCGAAATCTGTGATGCGGCCATCGCCCTTCCCGGAGGAATAGGCACAATGGGCGAAATCACCATGATGTGGTCCCAGCTGCAGACAAACGCTATCAGCCCCCGCCTTTTGGTCTTAGTCGGGGAGGGTTGGAAAGCCACTTTTTCTACTTTTCTTGATACGCTCGGGGAATATGTGCCAAAAGAGCATCAAAACTTGATCCAATTTTCCCCTACCGTGGAAAAAGCATTCCAGCTAATCAAAGGGATTGTAGGATAAATGCCGGCCATCAACCCTACCCAATTAAAAATCAGATCAGCGCAGGTCAGCGAATCATTTTCTCACCCAGAACGATATATCTCCGCCTTGCACGATATGCTCTCCTCATATGCCAATCGGGTCCATCGATCCGGACAAAGAGGAGATCCACCTCCGGGGATCGACGCCTATCAAGCTCCGCCCCCCGTCTTGCGTTACCTTGAAAGAGAAGTACGTCAAAGACTCCATGAATCCCCCAGGGAAGGATTGATATTGATCGATGCTTTATGGCATGAAGAGTGGCTGGAAACTCGCTTACTGGCGGCCGCGTACCTCCAACACATTCCCTCTTCTTTCAAGAGAGAGGTCCTGGAACGGGTGAAAACTTGGGCTTTCCATTGCCGGGAAGACCTCATTTTGGCCTCACTCCTGGATCGGGGACTTTCCAGAATGCGAGAGGCTCGGGATGAGATGTACTTCGCCTTCTTAGATGAGTTATCTTCCCTGGTCAGCCCAGAAGCGGGAAAGTTGGTCCTGTTTACCCTGAAACCGCTGGCTGCGGATGACCAATTCCAGAACATGCCCGTCATCTTTCAATACCTTAAGCCCCTGATCCAGAATGAGCACGATTCCTACCTTTCCTCATTGGCAGAATTGGTGAAAACTTTGGCCCAACGTTCAGAACAGGAAACGCTGTTTTTCCTTCAACATCAAATTCCCACCGCGCCCAAACCGAAAGTGACCCGCCTTATCAGGCAAAGCCTGGACGCTTTTACGCCCCCCTCCCAAAAAATCCTCAAAGATGCTGTCAAATAACCCCGACTGAGGGTAAATCCTCCCGCACATAAAAAGATGGGATTGAAGGCCGATAATCAGCTCCCGAAATGTGCTGTACCATTTCATCGACCATCCAACCCCCTCACCCCCCACCCGTGAAAGACCGCCAAAACGCTTTTTCTTGACAAAGAAAGCTGGGAAGACTATACTATCTTCAGAATTGAATAGAAAGCACGGGGAGCCGACCCTTCGGCTGAGAGGAAAGTTTGACTTTCGACCCGCGAACCTGATCCGGATAATACCGGCGGAGGCATGCTGTTATCACGAACAAAACTCCTCCGCAAAGAGGAGTTTTTTAATTACAAGCACTATGACCAAAGGAGCCTGCTTTGCGCGCTTTAGTTTTTGCCAATGGGAGATTTCTGGCGAACCCGGAATCTCTTTGTACCTCAGATTTTGACCTGGTTATCGCTGCGGACGGGGGAAGCACACACTGCGAGGAGGCAGGCATACATCCCCGGGTCTTGATCGGTGACCTGGATTCTACCTCTGCAAAGCTGGTGGAAGAATGGAGGGATCAGGGAGTGAATATCATCCGCCATCCCCAGCGCAAGGATAAAACTGACTTGGAGATCGCCCTGGAATACGCCCAGGAAGAAGGCGCAGATGAGATCCACGTCTATGGAGCACTGGGCGAACGTTTAGATATGACCCTGGGGAATATCCTTCTCCTCGCTCATCCCAACCTATCCTGTCAGATTAAATTAATCTGCGGGAATGAGATCGTAACCCTTCTGAGAGGAGGGGACAAAATGACTTTAGACGGTCACAGGGGGGATACCGTTTCTCTGCTTCCCCTCCTGCCAGAGACCACGGGGATTACGACCCAGGGTCTGGAATACCCACTCCAGGAAGATAGTTTGGTGTACGGGACCTCCCGGGGGATCAGCAACCTGATGAAAGATAATCAGGCTCAAATATCTTTACAAGAAGGACTCCTGTGTGTCATTCACACCCGAATTTCCGATAAATAATGGGAGCATATTTCCTATGAAAACGAAACTCACCCTCATTACCCTTTTCATTTTTACGCTCAGCGCATGCGGGCAAGTGGTCACCCCAACGACCCCCACAACTGAACAGACCTCCATACCAGCCCCCACACAAACGAAAGAGCAGCCCACGGAAACGTCCGCGAAACCTGAGACATTGACCGTCATGACCCACGATTCTTTTGCTGCTTCAGATGAAGTCATCCAAACGTTTGAAGAGGAACATAACGTCAATGTCCGTTTTCTGGAAGCGGGAGACACGGGTACAGCAGTAAATAAAGCTGTGCTTTCCAAAGGCAACCCGCTGGCAGATGTTTTTTACGGCGTGGACAACACATTCCTCAGCCGGGCTTTGGAGGAAGGGATTTTCATCCCCTATCATTCCCCCCTGCTGGATGATATCGATGATCGCTTTCAACTGGATGATCAAAATCGCGCTTTGCCCGTTGATTACGGGGATGTGTGTCTGAATTATCAAAAAGCTTACTTTGAAGAAAACGACCTCCAGCCCCCCCAGAATCTTGAGGATCTGACCGAGCCCGCATATAAAGGCCTTTTAACTGTGGAGAATCCAGCCACATCATCGCCCGGCCTGGCCTTTTTACTGGCGACCATCGGCCATTTTGGTGAAGATCAATATCTTGAATACTGGCAAGCAGCTGGTGGAAAATGACCTCAATGTGGTCAACGACTGGGAGACTGCTTATTACTCCTCTTTCAGCCAGGCTGGGGGTTCTTACCCCATCGTCGTTTCCTACGGCTCCAGCCCGCCCTTTGAAGTCATTTTCGCCGAAGAAGAAATCGAAGAACCCCCCACTGCAGCTGTAGTGGCGGACGGGAGCTGCTTCCGGCAAATTGAGTTTGTGGGCATCCTGAAAGGCACAGAAAAACAAGAACTGGCTCAGAAATGGATTGATTTCATGCTCTCCCCCACCTTCCAGGAAGATATCCCCTTGAATATGTTCGTTTTCCCTGTCAACGAAAACGCAGAACTCAATGAGACGTTCCAGAAGTACCTTGCCATCCCGGATGAAACGGCAGAAGTCAGCCCCCAGGCTATCTCTGAAAACCGTGAGAAATGGATCCAAGAATGGACGGAAGCGGTGCTCCGCTGATCTATCCAGCCCTCCCTGGGGCTGAAAGTTCCCCCGGGGTATCTTTATCAAAACGGCAGGGAAACAATGAAACTATCCTCAAAAACAAAAAACAAACAATACCTTCCGTATCTGTTGTGGATCCTTCCCCTTGCGTTTTTGGGGATCTTTTACTTTTATCCCCTGGGCAGCATCATCCAGCTGAGTTTCAGCCGGGGAGAAGGTAACGCGCTGGTTTCCTTCTGGAAAGCAATTACCAACCCCACAGTCCGGAGCGTACTTGGTTTTACAGTCTGGCAGGCCACGCTGTCCACCTTACTCACTCTGCTCCTGGGTCTGCCGGGGGCATACCTCTTTGCTCGTTATCAATTTCGCGGCAAGAATTTCCTTCGGGCTTTGATGGGGGTACCTTTCGTGCTCCCCACTCTTGTAGTAGCAGCAGGATTCAATGCCCTTCTCGGACCCAACGGCTGGGTGAATACCCTGTTGATGGAACTGTTTTCTCTTTCCTCACCACCCATCCAATTCCTGCACACGTTTGGAGCCATCCTGGTCGCCCACGTCTTTTACAATACGACCATTGTTCTCAGGGTGGTGGGGGATTTTTGGAGCCGATTGGATCCCCGCTTTTCCCAGGCGGCACAGGTGCTGGGAGGGAACCGCTGGCAGACGCTGCGGAAGGTGACCATCCCCCTGTTAGCCCCGGCAGTGGCTGCGGCAGCGCTGCTGGTTTTCATATTCGACTTCACCTCGTTTGGGGTGATCCTGGTCCTTGGAGGACCCCAGTTTGCCACCCTGGAAGTTGAGATCTACTACCAGACCATCAGTTTGTTTAACCTGCCCCTGGCAGCCACCCTTTCCCTGCTCCAACTGGGGATGACCCTTCTCCTGACAATCATATATACACGCTTGATGAATAAGATTTCCCGCCCTGTACAGCAGCGAGCGGAGAGACAAACCCAACGCCCCCTCTCCACATGGCGCAATAAGATCACTGCGGGAGTTCTAATCGGGATCCTTCTGCTGATCCTCACCACACCGTTGATTGCCCTGGGAGCCCGTTCCATCACCCACCTCACCCCTTCCCAGGGCGGGAAACAGGGTTTCACCCTGGCTTTCTTCAAAGCCCTGGCCCAAAATCCACAGGAATCCCTGTTCTACGTCCCACCCTCCACAGCTATCATCGTTTCCCTTTTATACGCAACGATAACTGTGTTATTTGCGCTTATCCTTGGTTTACCCGCTGCCTGGGCGTTAGCCCGGGGCGGGGATAATGTCCTCAATAAAGTTCTGGATCCCCTGCTCATGCTCCCCTTGGGAACCTCTGCGGTAACCCTGGGGCTGGGTTTCATCCTCGCTTTGGATCAACCACCTCTTGACCTTCGCGCTTCACCTGTCCTTATCCCCCTGGTTCATACGCTGGTAGCTTTCCCCTTTGTTGTCCGCAGCCTTACGCCAGCGTTAAAGAGCATCCAACCAAACCTGCATCAAGCAGCTGCTGTTTTGGGAGCCTCGCCCCGCCAGGTTTTCCGGCACATCGATCTACCCATGATCGGTCGGGCTCTGTTGGTGGCTGCCACCTTCGCCTTCACGATTTCGATTGGTGAATTCGGAGCCACGTCATTAATCGTCCGTCCTGAGTTCCCCACCGTCCCCGTGGTCATTTACCGTCTTCTTTCCCGGCCGGGCACATTAAATTACGGGCAAGCCATGGCTTTGAGCACGATCCTCATGGTTTTCACATTGAGCGGAATGCTGGCCATTGAACGCTTCCGGATCGCGGATATCGGTGAATTCTAAACCCTTTCCAAAACGCGGGTAAATCAGATAAAATTACTTGACGCCGAGGGGGGATGTGATAGAATAGCTTTCGTTCGGGGGCGTGGTGTAGCGGTTAACATGCGGCCCTGTCAAGGCCGAGATCGCCGGTTCGAATCCGGTCGTCCCCGCTCAAAAAAGGCCTGAAAGAGTTCGCGCTCTTTCAGGTTTTTTGTCTTTTAATAAAACACACAAGCACAACAGATCAAGATACCCGATGGAGAATAATAAACGCACTTATGACAGTACATTCTTAAGCCTGTTCTTACCTCTACTACACCCATGAATCTGCCCGTTTTAAAAAGCATCTTTTCAAACGCCACATTTCGCTGACCTGATGCGCCAAGAAAAAAGCCCATCCTCCAGAAAGCTGGGACGGGCTTTTGACCTTTTTGATGGACCCACAGGGTCCTCCATCTTTCTACGGGAAGGACAGACAGACCGCGTATCCGTACATGGTCCGGTTCCCGCTTCCAATGTTCCTGGCATACGTCCCCCACTGCTCCCCAACGGTAAGATAAGGAGATGTGTTGTAGATCACCAGCTCCTCTTGAGCAGCGAATCCACCTCCCGTGACTATCTTCCCCGAACCGCAGGCAGGCACTGCATAGCCTGTCGATCCACCTGTGATTTCCGTTGACTCCATGATTTGTTCCGCCTCAGCGCTGAGACCGGACAAACACACAGCGTAAGCATTCATGGCCTGGCCCGAGCCACTCGAGTTCTCAGCATACACCTGCCAGCCGTTGCCTTTTTTCGAGCTGTTATAGACCCGGAGGGTGCCGCTTGAATTCGTGGCCCATCCCCCACCAGTGACCACGCTGCCCGAGGGACATTCAACTTCTGAGTGACCGATCCCTCCCCCCGAAGCGGTGACCTGCTGGAACACCTGGGAAGTGGAAGCGGCGGGGGCGTTATACAAACAGGTCGCATACACATTCAGCAGTATGCTGGAGCCTCCGTTATTTTTGCCATAAGCCCGCCAGCCATTGCCGCTCTTGGTTTGAGAGTAAACCAGCATGTTGGGACTCGTGGCATATCCCCCGCTGACCACCACGCTGCCGCTGGGGCAGGAAACCGTAGCGGAGCCCGTGTCCCCCGATGTTATGGATACCTGTTCGTATACCAGGTCGGTATACGGTAGGATAGGTACCAGGGTGATCGGTTTAACGGTCACCACCACAAACGAAGTTGGCGTCGGGGTTGGAGTCTCTGTGGGCTCCGGCGTATCGGAAGGTTCGGGCGTATCGGTTGCAGGCTCCGGGACAACGATCTCCACGATCAGATTGGTGCCAAAGAGCGACCCTTCCAGAGAACGAAAACGCCAATTGCCTTGATATGTCCCCGGTGATGAAGGCGCTGTCAAATCGACCGAGATGTCCAGGCTCTCTCCCACCGCGAGGGAGGGCAAATCGACCGCAGCAGGTCCCCCAAGCTGATTACCGCTGGCAAACAAGAGCTGGAATCCATCCTCCCAATCACAGGTCCCCGAATTCTGCACGCGCCATGTTTTCACAAATGACGCCCCTGGATCCAGTTCCGTTCCGTCCGGGATGGTGACATCCGACACAAAGGATGCCTCATAGGTACACTCTTCTTCATCCTCAGGCTCAGGGGTAGGTGTATCGGGAGATTCATCCGTGGGTTCTGGAGTTGTTGAAGGCAGCGGTTCGTCCACCGGGCTTCCCTCCACAACCTGCAAATTAATGATGGCAGGAGAGGAGATGTTCCCCTCCACATCATAGGCAACCGTGGAAATCGACATCTCCCCCTCTTCCTGGGGTGTCCAGAGCTGGGTAACTTGAAATTCCTGTGGATTTTCAGCGGGAGCCTCATCGGACTGGATGATCTCACCGTCGACCCATAACTCAACCCGCGCTACACCCTCACTGGCGTTGACACTGGAAATCACCTCCACTTCCTCACCAACGAGTACTTCCGCGTCGTCGCCTGGACTTCTAATTTCCACCTCGATCGTAGGCTCACCGCCTCCAAAATTACAGGCCAGGATGGAGACGATCAAGGTGACGATCACAACCCACAGCTGTTTTTTATGCTTTGACTCCATGTTCCCTCCTCTGATTCTCATCCCCTGTCAGGGACTGCCACCATAGACCCCGGGCAAAAAAGGATCATGGTTACAGTTTAGATTTTCTTGGAAACGGTCCCATTTTGAGGATCATTCTCAAGGACTGGGTTGAGACAACAGATGGTTTATGAGATATTGTATTCACGGATCGGATTATACACGCAACCCCCCGGGTGTGCAATCATGTTTATTTTGTTCCCTGAGATGACCGCATTTAAGAACGTCGGCGAAGGCAAATCTTCAGAAACGTAAATTTACCAAAAAGACTCCAGAGGCTTCCTGCCATCTGGAGTCTTTCATCTCTACCTAAAAAGCTCATCAGATTATTCTACGATCACGCGGTCGCTGCCGCTGCGCCCGAAGACTTCTGGAGAATACATCTCTTCCGCTTTAGCAGGGGGAACGACGAAATTTCCTGGCGTGGTCGCTCGGGCAACATATGTATATTCGTACACTCCGTCCCAGAGCAAGGTAGTGAAAGCTTCCGCCCTTTCATCGCGCATGTTCTGGTGGTTGTACCAGGTGCCCCACCACCACCAGCCAAATCGGTACTCCTCACTGTCAGGATCTTCCGGAACGCTGCCTGAGACAGCCAAGGCAGGATTGATGATCTCCAATCCCGCAGGGAGCGGATCCACCAGCGCGACGTGGTACCGACGGTTATCCGCCACCATGGTCAGCCGCACCCGGACCCGGGCCCCAGCTTTGACATGCCAGGTCCCGTCCTCCTCCTGCCAGACATCCTCGGGATCATCGACCGCCTCATACTTCCGCTGGACCACAAAGCCCATATCCAGAGGATCCAAATCCAGATCCGTAGGCGCGTATTTCAACCCCAAACGATAGTAAAGCCGTCCCGGCCCTTCCTTGCTGATCACCAAGTCCTGGGTTTCCCCACCATTTTCCTCGACGAGGTAGGACATCGGAATCTGAGTCTCCTTGCGTTCCGTTGTCCGGCCCACAAAAGTGTGCGCTCCAGCGTAGGTTTCACCCAACCAGATCCGGGCCACAAACTCAGGCGTCTGTTTCTCAAACGTATTGAAATAGCGGTCCAGCGCTAAAAGCACGAAGACGTTTTCCTGCGTGTTCCCCCATCGCCCTTTCTCACGGTGTGCCAACAGCCCATTGACCAGCTTTGGAATCAGGTCGCTCTCCGGGTTGTCAGCGATCAGAGCATCCAGAAGGATGGCATCCGTGCGGCGGTTTGATCCCAGGAGAAGGTAATTCTGGTCATCATATTGCGTGGTGAAATTAGCTGCGCCAGCGGTTTCCACCACCCGGTTTCCCACATAACGGCGGATAGATTCAAGTTCCGCCGTGGAGCCGGGGGAATCCACCAAAACCTGCCAGATCCAACCCACAGCATCTAACCTCAGCTCCTCGATCTCAGCGTCTTTCAGCAAGTTCCTCGCTTTCAGAGGGTCGCTGTCCCCCATCAGATCACGCACATAAAGAGCATAAGCACTGAGTGTGTTCCGTGTATCCTCGCTGTACCAGGATGGGTAATGTCGCTCGATCTCCCGCAAATAGCTCAAAAGCCGGTCCTGGATCTCTTCCGGGACCTCAAATCCTTTCATTTCAGCCCGCTGCAGAGCATGCGCGACATGTATGGTGTGGAAGGGGATGGATTCTCTCCCCTTTCGCCAGTAACCATACCCACCGTCATTGTTTTGCAAGCGCTGCAGTTCTTCGATGTCCCTTTCCACAGCGGCTTCCAGCTCCAGCGGCGAGGGCAAACCATCCGCCTCGAAAGCGCTGAGGACATCCCGCAAGGCAGCGATGCCCAGCACCCGGGAAGCAATTTGCTCCGAGCACTCGTAAGGATACGACGCCAGGTACAAGACGGCATCCGTGAGCGCTTGAAGCGCCGTGGAAGAGGTATTGACCTCCAACCCACCGAACTGAGGGAAGACATCTTCCGGCGCAGCCACCGGCTGGGCGACCGCGCCTTCATCGATCACCCCGTAGGTAGCGAAAGCCTCAGAGGTCGCCGGTGTGTAAACCGGAAGCTGACCAAAAGCAGCGTCCTCATACGTCCCAGCAACAGCTGCTGCCTGGAAATGGACCGTCCCCGCCATTTCAGTGGAAGCCGGGAAACGGACCTCGACTCGATCATTCGCCGGGACCGTCACCCTGATCCCTTTCTCCTCCAGATCCAAATTATTGGCCCGGATGACCACATCCGTCTCCAGCGGTTCATCGGTTTGATTCTGGAGCACAATGGGTAGTTCAAACGCATCCCCGAAGTTTAAGAAACGGGGAGCAGAGGGGCGCACCATCAGCGGCAGGCGCGCTGTTAGATTCGCTTCAGCGGAGCCAAACTGCTTCCCTCCTTGATCCACCGCGACCACCATCACCCTGTAACGGGTTAGATTGTCCGGAACCTGAATTTGAACGCTCGCTTCTCCACGGCTATCGGTCCGGACCTCGGGGGCAAAGGTAGCCAGAGGATTGAAGTCCGTCCGGACCTCGATGGGCTCTTGTGCAGCCGCTTCTCCTCCCCCTAACCCCGCCACATCCGCAGATTTTTCCTGGGGAGCTTCCGCCATCGCTTCTTCTTCCAGAGCCCCTTCTACCGCCATAGTGGCCATGGGCTCATTCCTTCCCCCAACTTCCTGACTATCCTCTACCAATGACTGAGGATCAACCAGGATAATATTGGCCCGGCTGTAATATCCTTGAAAACCTGCGGATCGGGTCTGATAAAACACGGAAAGGGGATCTGCCAATTGGTAATCCGTCAATGCCAGAATAGCCTCATCTACCACGACAACAGCCATTTCCGCGTTTTGAACAGGCTCTCCGCGGGCATCGGTGACCACCAAATTCAAGTTTGTTGACCCACCCGGCGCCAAGGCCTGATCTTCCAGCTCCGCTGCCACGGACAAAGTCCGCTCTAACGGTGGGATTTCCAGGTTGATCTGCCCGGTAGCGTAGGCAGGACGCGGTGAGATACCTTCCATTTCTTCCCCTTGTTTGTCGGTCCGGGGAGCAGAACCCACCACATCTACCTGGACATGTAAATTGGGAAGATATGCCTCTTTGATCGGGACGCGAAGTGTCGTGCTTCCCGCTGTAAAGGAAAAACTCTGGGTATCAATGATCCCGCTGCGGGCAATGGTCAGCAGACCCTCCCCGGATTGGAACGGCGCCTGGACCAAAATCTCAGCTACCTCTCCAGGCTGATAAGTTTCTTTGTCCGGGACCAGGGTCACTTCCTCCCGCTCCACCTTCCGGGAGGGGGGACGCTGCCCCCCACTCACCCAGCGCGTCAGGCGGCTCTGGTTAACCCGGCCCTGTTCATCCGTGATTTCCGCTGTGATTTGATACCGGCCTCCCGCCGGAGTATCAAAGGAGCAGGTCACGGGTTCGCTTTTTGACCCTTCGCTGCACTCCTGAATGTCAACTTCCTTTTCCTGCCATTGCCCATTCTCATATTTCCACTCTAAACGGGCAGCTTCGACAAGGATGGGACGATCCGAAACTGGATTTCCATCCAGATCGGTGACGATCAGATCCACATCCATCGGGTCCCCTTGCTTGACAAAAAAGCGCTCCGTACGCATCCCCACGTACAGATCAGCAGGATGGACCATGAGGCTCGTGTTGCTGGCCCAGGCTTGACGATTGACATCGAATACGGTAGCTTCCGCCTGCAAACTGTAGGGGCGCGGTGTCTCCACTCCCTTAAAGTCAACTTTCAGGTAATGCGTGCCGGACGCATCCGTCCGTCCTGAGAAAGTGCTTCCCGAGCCCGGCCCTTGGGGACCCGGTCCACCTCTGAAGATCCACCATGGCGTCCACATCCCGAATGTGAAATCAGGCCAATTTGGAGGCTGGTAATTCGTGGCCTGGGAATTCACACGCCATTCCACATCCGCATTAGGCAGAGGGCCTCCGGCGTAATACGCAGCTTCAACAGCTAGCACCGCTTGGTCCCCGACGAAATACGGACCCGTGGACTCATTGCGGGCTTTGACTTCAAACTCAGGCCGCCGGAATTCTTGAATCTGGAACATGTGCCAATGCTGGTTCGTCCGCATCCCCCCAGCGCTCCCCAGAGATCGCAATACCAGTTGAGCGGCGCCGAGGTTTATATCCTCGGGCAGGCTGAAGGAGAAATCAAACCCTCCCCAGGCATTCAATTCCGCCTGTCCCTGGGTGATCTCATTCCCCTGCGGCCCGTTTACCTGATAATGGACGCCCGTGATCCCATCGCCGACCAACTCTACATCCCCGGTCTCCGTCGTGCCAATCCGCCGCATCCAGCCTTTGACATGGACTTCCTCTCCAGGCTTGTACATCTCCCGGTCATCGAAAACATACCAGCGTAATTCATCGATCACAGACCTTTTTTCCCACTTACCCGACCCCCAATAAGAACTTGATGAGGGAAGCAATGCCTGATCCTCCCCTTTGGAGGCGACCAGGTAAGAGATCCCCCCTGCCGGGATGCCAAATCGAGCGATACCATCCTGATCCGTTTCGCTGAGTATACTTTGAATTTCAGACCTTATGGTCACCTCGGAAAGCGATGTGCCGTCCTTTAAAGCGGTCGCCCAGACCACCATCTCGCTGTGGTCCTTAAAGGCATCCAATCCGATCTGTGTGACCTGGACCCAGACCTGGACCGTTTCCCAATACCGTTCCTCTTTGAACAACTCTTTGGGGGGCTTGGCGATGACGATAAAATGACCGTATTCACCTGACATCACTTCACTCAGATCAACGGGGACTTCTGTCAGGATATCCGCACCCCCCTCTACCGGGATAGAGGAATCAAATACCAATTCCCCGGGAGGATTTGGGGGATCCTCTCTCCGCTGGTAATCCTGCAAATACGCTTTGAAATCCGGCCAGTGGGAGGGGTTCACATCGTAGATCCTGACATCCAGGCGGTCATAATTTATCGCGTAGAGTGATAAGACAGGCCTTTTAGAAGCAGGATCAAGGGTAACCAGCGTCTGTCTCGGACCATATAAAACGGGCTCTGCGGGTCCGATCTGAAACTTTAACGTTTGGTCCTCCCCTAAGGTCTGTCCAAAGATGTCCTTTATCCCCCCATCCAATGTCACGCGGTACGTCGTCCGGGGCCTTGTCGCACCCCGAATGTTGATCGTATTACCGTAGATATTCACCGTCGCGTCAGGCAGCTCCGGTTGGATCCGCAGCATACCTTCTTGATAAGCTTCTGCATCGAGGGGATTGTTAAAGCGAATGAACAAGGGTGTTAAAGGTCGACATTTTGAACCTCCCCCAGAGCAGCTTTGATCCTGTACCTGCAGGGGAGGATAGGTGTAAAAACTGAATCCCTGTCCGCTTTCCGTCTTCAAAGGACCTTCCGCGGACGGGGTACCGGGGCCGATATCCACTGTGATGGTCGTGTCCGCGGGTAAAGGCTCTTGACTGCGAAAGGCCAGCCAACGACCCTCCATCGCGTCATCCACCATGCGGCTCACCCTTTTATCCTCTTGGATTTCTTCCTCTTTAGCCAGACGCACGGGGATTACCTGCCCTCCAGCGGAGACGCGGATCGTATCAAGGACCGCTTCCGGCTCAATGCGTTGGTCAAAGGAAGCGAAGAGCAGGGGTTCCAGAGGCTGGGGCCCCTGGGAAGGGTAATATGTTTGCAGGGTCGGGGGCGGCGTTTGGAATGTGAATTGAACCGCTTCCTCCAACCTCTCTCCAGAAACCGACTCCACCCGTTCAGGAATAGTCACCTGATACGCAGTAGCCATGGGTAAGCGGTCGAATTCTTCAGAATCAGATTGAAAATTTAAAGTCCTCGTCCCCAGCCAGCGCCATGTACCAGGAACATCTGGATCAATCTTTACCGGCACATCTTCATTCGCCAAGCCTTCCAGGGTGTCCAAAGGCACCATAGGCTGGTTAAAGGTGACATTGACGAAAGGCGCGATGGGGACTTCTCCCTCTGGAGCGTATCGCAAAACCTTCAAAGGCTGATCTTCAACCGGCCCTGGACCCTCGGTCTCATCAGGAGAAGGGAAAACGACCTCGATGGTCTCGCCCGTGCGGGGCGGAGGCAGCAACTCATCCGGCAGGTTAAACTCCATCTCCAAGCCCTCTGCGTCAGGCAAATCAGGCAAACGGGATAATATATCCTCTATCTCACCGGCGAGGAGCGGCTCTCCCTCCACCCTCTGTGGTCCCTCAGCGGGGGCAGGTTGCGCACTCCCGTCACTCAGGTCAATGATCAGGCCGGAGCCATCCCCATCTTCTCCATTTTGGACCCTGATCTCCTCCCCGCTTGAAGAGGGGCCTGTATCCAGAGGTATAGGTTGATCATCAAACAGGTCCATGTCGATCACCTGTGTGAGACTGCACCCCATACCTACAAGTAAAACCAACCCAATTGTAATTAGTTTTCGCCACGATAAGTGCTTGTGCTCAGACATGACAGGGCTCCTCTTCTATATTCGGATATGCGGTAAAGATGAGTGTTGGACAGACCCTTTCTTGTTTCTCCTCAGGTTGAGATATTTTCCTCTTGGGAAGGTAATGCGTTTTTTATATAAAAACATCTCTCTTAAGGGATAGACGTAATTAAAACCCTTTTTGTTCCCGAAACCTGGCTGACAAGATCTCAAACAAAGAAACCTTCCGCCATCCCTGATCACGAAATATTTATCCCTCAGAAAGTTGAGATAGAAACCGTTTTAACGCTTTCACAGCGCCCTGCTGGTTCTGATACGCTTGAACAGTCAATAAAGGATGAGGATTTCCAGAGATCATTTTGGAGATCTTCCTGTCTCCCTGATAAAGGCAGAGCACAGGCTTATCCAAAGACAGAGCGTAGCCGATCTCATATCCCACTCCATGGGAAGGCGTGCTGACCTCAGCCACCAAAAGGTCACTCTCTTTAATCCAATTCACATCCCTGTGAAAAATATCCCCCGGATCCTCGTCCTGATCCATCTCTTCTACGCCTGTATCAGCGATATGCGCTGTGGGGACTTCGTGGCCAGCGTGCCCCAAAAACTGGACAAGGGTTTGATACGTCCCCTCATCCTGCCTCCCTCCTGTGATAGAACAAGCGAAATAAATTTTCATATCTGCTTTCCTTTCCATTGAATCAGCATAAACCCAAAAAGAGATAAAATAAAGATACGATGCATGTAATTATAAGGTCAATTGCGGCTGAAACAGCTCCTTTCCTCATGTGTTATACTCGATCCATATCCAGGTGAGAAGGATGAGAATCAGGTACAAGTTATGAATCCAGTTCAGGGTTTGGAACTCAAAAACGTTCAGAAAACCTTCGGTAACACCCAGGCGGTCACCGGGGTATCATTCAAAGTCCACAAGGGGGAAATCGTAGGGATTTTAGGCCCCAGTGGAAGCGGAAAAACCACCTTGCTGGAGATCATTGCCGGATTGATCAAACCAGACCGGGGGGTATGCACTTGGGACGGGGAAGATTTGGCGGACATCCCGACCCATAAACGCGGATTTGGACTCATGTTCCAGGACTTTGCCCTCTTCCCACATAAAAACGTCCATGAGAATGTGTCTTTTGGTTTGCTGATGCAAGATTGGTCATCCGCAAAGGTGTCCCAGCGTGTGGAAGAGGTGCTGGATCTGGTCGGATTGCCAGACTTCGGCTCCCGGGAAGTCGACACGCTGTCGGGCGGTGAGAAGCAGCGCGTGGCTCTGGCCCGGTCATTCGCTCCACAGCCCCGCCTGTTGATGCTGGATGAACCCATTGGCTCGCTGGACCGCACGCTGCGGGAGCGTTTGATGGGAGAGGTGCGAGAAATCTTAAAATCGATGAAACAAACAGCCATTTATGTCACGCATGACCAGAAGGAAGCCTTTACCGTCGCTGACCGCATCGTGGTCCTGCAGGAGGGAACCGTGGCTCAAATAGGGACCCCATGGGAAATTTACCACCACCCTGATTCCCCATTCATAGCCCAATTTCTCGGCCTCAGGAACGTTTTTCCAGCGGAAATCAAAAAGGAAGATGGACAAATGCTCATCTCAAGCCCCTTTGGCGAATGGCCCAGCCAAGAGGACAGGGAAAGAAAGGTCACCCTCTTATTACGGCCTGATGCCGTCGCGCTAGGCCCCTCGCCTGATGCGGACCATTGTGAATTAATGGGGACTTTGATGAAAAAAACCTTCACGGGAAAAGCTTATAAAGCAGAGGTGGATGTGGACGGCACCCGGCTGCATTTTACCTTTTCATCCTCTGCCGAGGATTTACCCCCCAAGGGCCAAGAGATCAGCCTGCATTTTCACCCTTCGGAAGCATTCCAGGTATTTGAAAAACCATAAGCCCCCCTTCAAGGCAAATACTCTAACGTTTAATATAGCCGGGGACGAGAAACCGCCTCCTGACTGCTGCATGTGTAATCTCAGTTTCCTACACCCCTCAGCCGATGTGAAAGCCGCTCCAGGTACCCGTCAAGCCATACCGGAGCAGATCCATTCCTGCTATCTGCAGGAGGGCGGTGATGAATCCCCCAAATAAGGGCCAGATAAGGTCAGGAAATTGTCTGGCCTTATTCTCCATGCCAAAGAAAATAATCCATATTAAACCATAAAGCAAAGTCAGGAGGGTCAGCACCCCGAGTGCACTGGCCAATGTCAGAGGATATAAAATCCAGGACCTCCCTGAAAGGAAAGCTGCAGTGACCAGGGCGCCGGACAGGAAAAAACCAGACCATTCCTGGAATCCCTTCAATATTGATTGGGTAGAGAAGCGCTTCCAGACTGTCCGCTGAAAGAGGATATATACCATCAGGCTGATATCCAAACCTACCCCCACACCTGTGATCAGGCGCAGGTCATTCCGCGGCTTGTAGAGAACGTAATCCTCCCAGTGGGCAAAATGGACCAGGGAATTCAACGCGTCTGCCAGATAGGCCAAAAAAATCAACCCCAGTAGGACCATGAGCGTCCAATGCGGTGCACCCGCACGCTTTTTTGCCACCAGAAAAAGGTACGTTAATCCCGCCACCAGCCCCAGATATTGGCCGGTACACCGGGCACACAGCGAGACAGGCCGCCCCTGGATAAAAAATGAGTGTGATGGGAGACGGTGGCAAATGGCGTAACCGATGGCATCCGCTTTTCCCAAGAGTCCGCCGGGTGTGTTCGCCAACCAGGCCCCAAGNACAACCAAACCAAGAAGGATTAAAAATGTTTTCCAAGAGACAACTTTACGCATGGTTTACCNATTCATCCTTCATCTTTTACGTGNGGTTTCACCATTTTTGTCAAATCAATTTTTTGGGGGAGGAGCTCGGTAATGGCCAGGTAAACACACAACCCACCCACTGCTATCCAGGCCTCTATGGCATACAGCCTTCTCTTTAATATCACCTCGAGAGGTGTTTCCACGGCTTTCCGTAGCAAAGGCCATTTTCCCCCACCGATCACAAAAAACACCATATAAAAGCTGTAGAGTATTTCAATGATGAAGTTAATGATGATCAAGGAGTGAATGTATCTCCATATTCTTTTCATTTTTATACCCCATGAAGATGGATAAGTCTTAAAAAGCAAAGAGGCTTTGTGGTTTTCTTAATGCTGAAAACTAATTATACCGGAGAACAACTGCCAAAACCCTAAAGGGCAATCAACATGGGTGAATTCAAAATCAAATGGGGGTT
>JGI1689J12820_1000010_pt1 | contig 70816 bp, 58 predicted proteins | sample PRCRCaboRojoPR_6_FD_12820 | JGI IMG/M metagenome (IMG submission 12820)
AGAATATTGAGTTCGGCGCCGTCCGCTTTAAGTCCGGCGTGATTTAATTGAATAAGTACGGTAGCTCCACCGTCTTTTGCGGCTTGAGCCAGCTTCTTCAGGCCGGGCACCAGCTCGTCCTTATCTATGCCGAGCTGGCCCGACGCGTACCTTCCTTCGGGAAGCACGAAGCTGTGTTCCACAATTATAGTGCCGACGTCCGACCCGTATTTTCCGTAATGGTCGATCAGGTCTTTCGTAACCTCGCCCGTCTCGCCCGCCTTGCCCATTTGCATCGGCGGTAGGACTATCCGGTTTTTGATTTCAACGTCTCCAATCGAACTCGGACTCAGCAAGTTTCTCATAATTACCTCCCCTCATTAAACCCCATCGGAGACCCGGGAAATTACTAGCCCTGGCCCCGAGCGTCGCGACTTGGAGAAAAATTCAGTAACTTTCCCAGGCAGTTACGTCTTTCAAGCCGCTACCCGTAATGGGAACCACGACCCTCTCACCCGAGCCAACTACCTCGGAAAGTAGGCCGAGGGCGGCGACCGGGACCGCGGAAGTGGGCTCGGCAAATAGTCCTTCTCTTTCGGCGAGGGCTCGATGGGATTCTTTGACCTCTTCTTCAGTTACCTGAAGTGCCATACCATCCGTCCCCCTGATCGATTCAAGTATACCTTTCCCCCTCTCCGGGTTCGATATGTGAACACCCTCGGCAACGGTCGGCTCGATTTCGGTCGGTCGCGTGTCCTTCCATGAGTTATTAAAAGCCCTGACGACCGGATTGCAGGATTCCGATTGGACCCCGTGAAGTCTGGGAAGTTGATCTATCAAACCCAGCCGGTATAGATCGCGAAACCCCTCGTGAATCCCGACGAGAAGTGCCCCGCCCCCGACGGGAACGACTACGTGTTCGGGCGGGTTCCACCCGAACTCTTCGCTTAGCTCGTAAGCTATTGTTTTCATCCCTTCCGTAAAATAAGGACTGAGGTTGTGCGATGCGTAATACGTTTCCGTCCCGGAGGTATCCTCAATTATTTTCTTACTGGCGTTTTCCCTTGGGCCCGGAATCGCTTTCAGTTCAGCCCCGTAACTTTCTATCTGGACTATCTTTTCCCCGGAGGCGCTCTCAGGAACGTAGATGGTGCAGTCGAGATCTGCCCTGGCCGAATAACCCGCCAGGGACGCCCCCGCGTTGCCGGAAGAATCGTCAGCAACCTTTTCCACGCCCCATTCCAGAGCCTTGGAGACAGTAATGGCGGCTCCTCTGTCCTTAAACGAGCCGGTCGGGTTGGCGTACTCGAGCTTGAAGTAAAGATCTCCCGCCAGGGACTCGGAAAAGAAACTCGACCTTACCACCGGAGTCCCGCCTTCACCCAGTCTTACCAGAGGTTCATCCAGGGGAAGAAACCGACTGTACCTAGCCAGGCCGGTTCCGGTCAATTCCTCCCGGCTAACCTCTCGGTCCATACGTTCATAGTTATAATGAAGACTCAAAAGGGAACCGCAGTCCGGACAGGTCGTGACGGGTCTATCGGAATCACAGGCGTAACCACAACTGTCACAGGCAACCTCTTCCAGATACATTCTACCTCCACAGTGTCGTTTCATTGAATTGATAGAACAAGCCAATCCGTAGTTGGAGTTAATGATAAAGTCAATAATAGAACATTACCAGACGGGCGAGCCCGATCGTAATCCCTGGAAATCGGTGTACGGAAATTATATCATTGGTCTTCAATAACCAACGAAAGGACTCTTGAAAAATGACACTTCGGGAAAAATCGGTTATCATTCCAACCGTTCTAAAAAATACGACGAAGGTGGTCCAGATGGCAAACTACAGAGAGGTTCCCGGGGAAGACCGAGAAGCTTTTCAAGAGACCCTGCATTACGCCTTTAGCCCTCACAAGGAGGAAGTAGACTACCACGACGACGAGGACTACTGGCCGAGCATGGGTGACCTCAGAGGTATCTACGATAACGGCGAACTTCTAGCCGTTTCGAGCATCCACTATTTGAACTCTCACCTGAGAGGGAAATGGCTTCCGATGGGCGGGGTAAGTGCGGTGGCGACCTCCCCCGGAAACAGGCATCGGGGCTACATAAAAAATATGCTCGCCGAGATGCTCGCCGAACTTCGTGACAAGGGAATCGCGCTATCCTGTCTGTGGCCATTCTCTTACCCGTTTTACGACAGGTTGGGATGGAGGGTCTGCGATAACTATACAACCTACGAGCTGGATCCGGAGGTCCTGAAATTTACGGCGGACGAGCCCGGTGGGGAATTCAGACAGGTCTCGAAAGGAGAGCACGAGATCATAGAACCGACGTATCGAAAATTCGCCAGGAAGTTCAACCTCCCGCTCAAGCGTTCTCCTGAGTGGTGGGACCATCACAGGTTCAGTCAGTGGGACAAACAGGTCTATTGTTATCTCTGGAAACGGAAAGAAGAAGTAAAGGGGTACGTCCTGTATTCAGCCGAAAAGGGGCCGCAGGGAGAATGGAAGAAAAAGTTAAAGGTAGACGAGCTGGTCTACGAATCGGAAGAAGCTTTCTTTCAGCTGCTAAGGTTTCTCTACAACCACGGGTCTCAGATGAGCCAGATAACTTTGCCGGGACCGATACCCGGGAAGCTCTCTCTGCTCGACCTGGTAGAGGACCCCCGGGATGTAAAGGCTCTAGAAAAGCCCGGTATAATGGTGAGGTGCGTGGACGTAAAAAAGGCACTCGAGTCCTTAACTTATCCGGAAAACCCCAGGGGAGAAATAACTATGAAGGTTAAAGACCCGCTACTGGAAGCAAACAGCGGAACATACTATCTGGTATTCGACGGCAGTAGTTCCGACCCTGAAGTCGACCGGGCGACCGAGAACGGGGACGATCCGGACCTATCGCTGGAAGTCGGTTCTCTGACACAGCTTTATACCGGCTATCTGAGTCCGCGCCAGGCCGTAACGGCAAATAAAATTACCCTGTCGAACCGTGATAAACTGGAACTTCTGGAGAAGATATTTCCCGCCGGAGAAACACTGTTCTACGACGGTTTTTAACCCCCGGGACTTTTCGTATCCCGGAAAACTCACGCTCTCTTAAAGGAGTTACTTATTTTAAGAGGGCCAGCTCGGTCTTCCGCGCCGGTTAACTCGCCCGCTGGATTTATTTACTACGACTAATAGGACTTTTTGTTGGCGAAGATGGAATCGGAGCGACCGTTACCGAGAGGAACAAGTCCCGTGAGTCGACCGGGCCAGCTAGAAAATTACCTTTCGGTTAATTAAATTTGAAGTAGATATACGCGATTACCTAAAAACATGAGAGGATGAGATAATGACAAAGAAAACTTCGGAAGCGCGAAGAGCCCTGGCGTTGATTTCCGGGGGACTGGATAGCCAGCTTGCGGCAAAACTGGTATCGAACCAGGGAGTAGAAGTAATTGGGGTCAACTACAGAACAGGATTCACCACCGAAGAAAACCAAGGTCAATTCGACGATATAGAACGAGATCTGGAAATAGAGATAAGACGACCCAGGGTGAACGAAGAGGATTATCTCGACCTAATAAAATCGCCCGACCACGGGTACGGGTCGGCGATGAATCCCTGTATCGACTGTCGCGCCCTGGTTCTTCGCGAGGCAAAATCTTACATGGAGGAGATCTCCGCCGATTTCGTCGTTACCGGCGAAGTACTCGGACAGAGGCCCATGACCCAGAGACGGGAGCCCATGGAAGCCTTAAAGAAAGATAGCGGGCTAGGGGATAGGTTATTGCGGCCGTTATCGGCGAAGCTGTTACCCCCGACCCTGCCGGAGAAAAAGGGCTGGGTAAACAGGGAGGAGTTATTTGATATCGAGGGAAGGTCGAGGACGGTCCAGCTCGAGCTTGCAGAGGAGTTCGGGATAGATCATTACAGTCAGCCCTCTGGAGGGTGTCTGCTTACCGAGGAAGAGTTCGGCCATCGACTCCAGGAGCTCTTCGACCTGAAGGGCCGGAAAAAAGTTACGGCGGAAGACGTTAAACTTCTAAGGCACGGACGACACTTCAGGCTTCCTGGAGACGCCAAGGCAATAATCGGGAGAAACGAAGAGGAAAACAACCAGCTGAGCCAGTTCGAGTCGGATTTCTGGAGGCTAAGGGTTAGCGAATTCCCCGGCCCCCTTACCCTCGTCACGAAAAACGCGACGGACGAAGAGCTCGCCGTGGCGGCCAGACTTACGGCCCGGTACAGTCAGGGCAGAAACGAGGACCAGCTGGAAACGGTCGCGAAAAAAGACGGGGAGACGAAAATATTTCGGGTTGTCCCCATGGATTCTAATAGCGACTACATCGGGGAACTGAGAATCGAAAGTCCCAACTGAACGGAACGAACCCATCAATTTTAGGATAAATCTAAAGAAAATAACGTGTATCAACCCGGCTTCTCGCCAATATTCCGGGGAGCAAAATAAAGGAGGAATGCGATGACCAAAATACTCGAGTCTGTACCGAATTACAGCGTGGGCAAAGACGAGGAAGTTATCGAGAAGATCGTCAGACCGTTCAAGGACCACGAAGACGTAAAACTTCTGGACTACTCGGCCGATCCCGATCACAACCGGCTGGTGGTTACTAACGTCGGGGGTCCGGACGGCCTGTTCGAGGCGACGCTGGAAACGATAGGTCTGGCGGTTGACCTGATAGATATGAACGAACACCGGGGAGAACACCCTCGTATGGGCGCCGTCGACGTAATCCCGTTCACGCCGGTAAGAAACGTAACCATGGACGAAGCGATCGAACTCGCGAACCGACTTGCGCGGGCGGCCGCGGAGGAGTTCGACCTCCCGATTTACCTCTACGAGAAAGCCGCAACCTGCCCTGAACGGGAGAACCTGGAGGTTATACGGAAGGGAGAATTCGAAGATTTTCCCGAGAAGATCGAGAAAGACGACTGGAGTCCCGATTACGGGCCGGCAAAAGTTCACCCGACGGCGGGGGTAACCGCGATAGGGGCAAGGAAACCTCTGGTCGCATTTAACGTAAACCTTAAGACCGACGAACTCGACGTGGCGGACAGAATTGCCAGAAAGGTAAGACATTCGAGCGGGGGGTTGCGTCACTGCAAGGCAATGGGGGTCGATCTGGAAGAGGACGGCCTTGTACAGGTCTCTATGAATATGACCGACTACACGCGAACCTCCCTCCAGCAGGCGTTCGAATTAATCCGGGTCGAGGCCGAGCGGTACGGTGTAAATATCGCCGAGAGCGAAATTATCGGGCTGGTGCCCTCGGATGCCCTGATGAACGTAGCCGAACACTACCTGCGGATCAACGACTTCTCCTCCGACCAGGTAATAGAAAACAGGCTCCTGGAAGATCTATAATGAAGACCACGCTCGTCAAGAACATAGGCCAGCTCGTAACCCCGAAAGGAAAGGGCTTTAAATCCGGTTCGGATATGGACGATCTCTCCGTAACGAGGAACCGAAGGGTTTTAATTGAGGACGGAATTATTTCCGACGTCGGCGGTCCGGGTGATTTCGTCCACCTGAATTCCGAAAACCTTAAGGAAATTGATGCCGGAGGAAACCCAGTTTTACCGGGCTTCGTCGACCCTCACACCCATCTGGTATTCTCCGGTTACCGGTCGGAAGAATTTCAGATGAGACTAAAAGGGAAAAGCTACGAAGAGATAGCCGAGGAGGGCGGGGGAATCGTGAGTTCGGTAGATTCCACCCGAAAGGCGGCTTACTCCCAACTAGTTAAGGAGTCGAAGGCAAGGCTTCGATCCATGGTCGGGTTTGGCGTTACCACGGTAGAGGGAAAGACCGGATACGGGCTGGACAGAGAAACCGAACTCAAACAGTTGAAAACCATGAAGACACTGGACGAGGAAACGCCCGTCGACGTGGTACCGACCTTCCTCGGTGCCCACTCTATACCGCCGGAATACTCCGATCGCAGGAAAGAATACGTAAATTTAGTAATCGAAGAAGTAACACCCCTTGCGGCCGAGGCGGGTGCCGAATTTTGCGACGTATTCTGTGACCGGGGAGCATTTACGGTCGAGGAGTCAAGAAAAATTCTCACAGCTGGGAAAAGAGCCGGTCTGACCCCGAAAATCCATGCCGACGAGATAGCGGGGACGGGAGGAGCAGAACTCGCCGCCGAAGTCGGGGCGATATCGGCCGATCACCTTCTGAAGAGCTCGGACGAAGGACTCAAGCGAATGAAGGAAGCAGGTGTGGTCTCCGTCCTGCTGCCCATAACTGCATTCAGTTTGAAGGAGAACTACGCGAGGGGCAGGGAAATGATCGACAGGGGTCTGCAGGTAGCGCTGGCAACGGACTTAAACCCGGGTAGCTGTTTCTCGGAATCAATACCGCTACTCTTCTCGCTCGCCCCGCTTTACATGGAGATGACCCTCGAAGAAACTATCACGGCACTCACCTTAAACGCAGCCGCCGCGATAGACCGGGCCGACAGCGTAGGCACTATAGAACCCGGAAAACAGGCCGACCTGGTCGTGCTCGATGCCCCCGACTACAGACACCTCTCCTATCACATCGGGGTAAATTCGGTCGCCCGGGTAATAAAACGTGGAGAAACTATCTGGGAGAAAAGCCAACCCGACTTTTAGACCGCTGACGGGAAACTACAGACGAGTATTTGAACTAAGCCCTCCCGTCAAGTTATTTAGGTATCATCAACAGGGAACGTACTTCTGCCTTCACGGGGTCACGAGATATTGGGATAAAGACGGAAGTTCAGTTAAATATAGACTACGCTACCTGCAGATCTAGCAGTAGTGTTCGCTGACCAGAGGAGATCACGTCCTCTGGTCAGTCACTTTTTTTCGGTTACCCGTAACACTTATCTATCAGGAGTTGACCATCTAAATCTTCAACCCCTCCCCCGAAGCCGGAGCAAGCATTTCGGAGGTGCCGACCCACCTATCTCGGGGTTACGAACAAATAGATTACGAGAAAGTGGCAGACCCCTCCTCCCACTACGAACAGGTGCCAGACCGAGTGGTTATAGGGCAACCCCTCCCACTTATAGAAAATTACTCCAAGGGTATAGACCAGTCCTCCGGATATCAGCAAGGAGACGCCGACCAAACCGATGGAAGCAAACAACCCGCCCAGCACTATTACCGAAAGCCAGCCCATTAAAACGTAAGTAGCCGTTCCAATATGGGGAAACCGACCAAACGAAAAACTGTTAAACAGGATCCCTCCCAGGGCCAGACCCCAGATTACTCCAAATAGTGGCCACCCCCAGCTGCCCCTCAGGCTGATCAGGGTGAATGGCGTGTAGGTACCTGCTATCAATATATAAATGGAGCCGTGGTCGACGACCCTGAAAAAAGACTTTACCTTCCGGTGTGGAATAGCGTGGTAGAGCGTCGAGGCGAGAAAAAGCAGGATCAAGCTCGAACCGTAAACGGTAAATCCGGCAACCATCCACGGATTATCCAGACGGACCGCTCGAAGCAGCAACGCTACCAATCCGGTAATACTCGCCAGCACGCCGAGTCCGTGGGTAAGGGAACTGGCAATCTCTTCTTTCCTGTCGTAGGAAGCGGGTTCGGACAAATTTATCACATACCTTTTGATCGGTTAATTCCAATCCATTAAGAAATTCGCTTTACGGTTTTAAAGGCAAGAGCCCCGCCAGAAAAACGGGGCTCTTGCCTTCAACCCTGGGGACTACCTAATTCGGTCCGTCAATCAAGATTATCTTCCACGGCGTCTTCTACGAGATCGTCTTCGGCGTGGTACGGTAATGTCGCGTGGCCCAGTGCGCCCTTTCTTTTGTTCCATTCGACCATTGTCTCGACTGCGTGCTCGTTCCTCGCCCAGGATCGGCGAGCAACTCCACCGTGTACGTCCCAGTCAATAGCGGATTTGATTATCTTATCCACCCTTTTACTTCCGTCCAGCACCAGCCCAAACCCGCCGTTAAAGCACTTACCTACTCCTACCCCGCCGCCGTTGCTTTCTACCGCCATGGTCATACCCCGGGCGACGTTTCCCGCAAAGTCGTGAACCGACATCTCGGCCATTATATTGCTTCCGTCCTTTATATTCGACGTCTCCCTGTAGGGTGAGTCGGTACCTCCGGGATCGTGGTGGTCACGGCCAATCATAACCGGGCCTATCTCTCCCTCCCGAACCAGTCGATTGAACTCCAGTGCCATCTCGACCCGACCCTGTCCGTCGGTATAGAGTATCCGGGCTTCGGAGCCGACCACGAGGTCGTTATCCTCCGCATCCCTTATCCAGACGTAGTTATCGTAGTCCTGAGATCGTCTATCGGGATCGATCATCTCCTGGGCTGCTTGGTCGGTTCTCCGCAGGTCCTCCTTTTTGCCGGAAAGACAGACCCAGCGATAGGGTCCGTAACCGTAATCGAAGAACACCGGCCCCATTATGTCCTCGACGTAGGACGGAAAGATGAAGCCCGAGCTAGGATCGGTCTCGTTTTTCGCTATCTCCTTTACGCCGGCATCGTAGACGGCTTTCATGAAACTATTGCCGTAGTCGAAGAAGTAAGCACCTTTATCGACGAGATCACTAATTAAGTGGAAATGTTTTTCCAGCGACCTATCGACTTCTTCTTTAAATTTATCGGGGTCTTCGCTCAGCAACCGCCTGCTTTCCTCGTAGGTGTAACCCGCCGGGTGATACCCCCCCGAGTAGGCGTTGTGACAGGAGGTCTGATCCGACAGAAGATCTACATCTATATCGTTTTCCACCAGGTATTTCAGTAAATCGACGACGTTTCCGTGATAGGCAATCGATACCGACCTTCCTTCTTCCAGATAACCGGGCACCAGGTCGAATATCTCGTCGAGGTCCTCGTAGACTTCGCTCAACCAGCCCTGCTCCCGACGCGTCTCTATCCGGGACTGGTCTACCTCCGCTATAACCCCCACACCACCTGCAATTTCTATTGATTTCGCCTGGGCTCCGCTCATGCCGCCAAGGCCGGAAGTTACGTAGAGCTGGCCGCTGAGGTCCTCTTTCATGTCGTTACCGAGGAACTTACGGCCCGCGTTCAACAGGGTACTGTAGGTCCCGTGAACTATTCCCTGAGGTCCGATGTACATCCAGCCTCCGGCCGTCATCTGGCCGTAGTTTGCGACTCCGAGAGCTGCCGCCCTGTTGAAGTGCTCCTGGTCGTCGAACTCGCCAACCATAAGTGCGTTGGTCGAAATCACCTGCGGGGCCGTCGGTTTCGAGGGAAACAGCCCCAGAGGATGTCCGGACTGAACTACCAGAGTCTGATCTCTGGTCATCTCCTGGAGGTATTTCTTAATCAACCGGTACTGCATCCAGTTCTGGCAGACCTGGCCCGATTCGCCGTAAGTTACTAGCTCGTAAGGGTAAAGAGCCACGTCGAAGTCCAGATTGTTATCGATCATCAGCTGAATCGCTTTTCCCTCGAGGGTTTTGCCCTCGTACTCGTCGACGGGTTTGGCTTCGATCGGACCGTTGGGTCTGTACCGATAACCGTAGATTCGTCCCCGGGTGACGAGCTCCTCGGCAAATTCCGGAGCCAGTTTTTCGTGCAGCTCGGGAGGGACGTACCTGAGCGCGTTTTTTACCGCTAATTCCATCTCCTCCCGGGACAGGTTCAGTTCTCGTTTGGGTGCCCTCCTTATCCCCTCCTTAAACTCCGGCTTCTCCGGGAGTTCTTTGGGGAGTTTTATCCTCATAGCCTGGGAAACGTCCANATTTATAGAATTCATTCTCACACCTCCTGAAATGCTACCGATAATATATTGACAGCTCTCGCTGTTTCTTTCTCGAGCCGTTATCTTCGATAATAAACCACGGAAGTTCAAAAAATACTAACAAAAAGATCAAACGGATGGATGCTCTAACTTATTCCGTACTCTTCCCCGAGGTCCTCCAGAAAGGCCTTTCCCCTGAGAAGCTCCGCACCCCGGTCGATAAGCGAAGACAGCTCTCGATCCTCGTCCGCCGCGGGAACCTCCTTCCGAACGAGCTGGTAAAAATCTTGGAGCGGTTCCGTCAGATCGAGACCGGCGAATTCCTGAGCCTGACAGACAGTTACCAGTTCCACCGCAAGGGCGTCTCTGACGTTTTCAGTCACTTTCTGGAGGGATTTTGCGCTGTGCATCCCCATTGATACGTGATCTTCCTGATCGCCCGAAACAGGTATGGAATCGACCGAGGCCGGCGAAGCGAGATTCTTGTTTTCGGACACCAGCGACGCGCTGGTATATTGAGCCAGCATGAGACCCGAATTTGTCCCCGGGTCCTCGGCGAGGTAGGCCGGCAGGTCACCGTTGAGTTCTGGATGTAACAACCGATTAACCCTTCTCTCGGAAATACTGGCAAGTTCGGACAGGGCAATCTTCATGTAATCCGCCGTCAAAGCAAGCGGCTCGCCGTGAAAATTACCTCCCGAAATTACGGCTTTTGGGTCGTTAAATATCAACGGGTTGTCGGTCACGGAATTTATCTCCGTCGTTACTACCTCGCTGACGTGATCGAGCGCCGTCCTAACGCTTCCGTGAACCTGGGGCATACATCTGATCGAATAGGGATCCTGAACGTTGACCGGACAGTAGTTTTCGGGGTCGTAACCGGTCAACGTCCTGAGGTTTTTCGCCACTCTGGCCTGGCCCTCGTAGGGTCTGAGCTCGTAAATCCGGGAGTCGTACTGGGCAAAGTTCCCACCGAGAATGAACGTCGTCAGCCCGCCGACTATATCCGCGTATTTGACCAGCTTTCTTATCTCCGAAATACCGAGGGCAATAACTGCGGCCATCGCCTGGGTTCCGTTAATCAGGGCAAGTCCTTCCTTCTCCTTTAACCCTATACCGTTCATTCCGGCCCTATTTAACGCTTCCTTGGCCGGAAACAGTTCGCCATCAAAGTAAGCCTTCCCTTCTCCGATCAAAACGGAAGCTACGTGAGCCAGAGGTATCAAATCGCCGCTCGCTCCAAGGGACCCCTTACCGGGCACGTAAGGAGTTACGCCTTCGTTGAGCAATTTGACCAATCTCTCCAGCACGACGAGCCTTATTCCCGAGTTCCCCCGCCCCAGAGAGTTTGCCCTCAAACCAATAATCGCCCTGACCGTCTCCCGGCTCAGCGGGTCTCCCACTCCGGCGGAATGGCTTTTAATTAGGTTCTCCTGTAGTTCCTGCCGTTTTTCCTCCGGAATTTCCTCTCTGACGAGATCCCCAAATCCCGTGGTAACGCCGTAGATCGGATCGTCCGTCCGATCCATCAACTCTTCCAGCGTTTCCCTGCCCTCCTTTACCCGGGACCGAACCTCGTCGCCCAGCTCCACTTCTTCCCCGTGACAGGAAAGATCGACCAGGTCATCTATCGATAAATTGCCATCTAACCTAACAGACATAAAATAATCACCAGACCAAAACTCTTTCTTGAAAAGCCTATTACCGGCGACCCTCGCCACCTACCCGTTCCGGATCGGTTCGAGCAGCCCCAGTTCCTCCAGCCTGTCCTCTTCCGGAACCCCCCGGTCATTCCAGCTCATCTGGGAGTAGAATTCCTCCAGCATGCTCTCCAGATCTACCACGGAACCTTTTACGGGGCCCTTTTCGACGGGTTCGGTCGTGAATTTTTCCGGCAGCCTGTCGTCCTCTCTCGTCAGTCCCATCCTAACGTTAAACATCCGCTCTCCAGTTACTATCCTTTCTCCGATCTCCAGAAGGTCCCCGGAACTCATCTCCCTGCCTAATACTTTGCTGGTCAGTTCGGCCGTAAATGAGAGATCGTAATCCTCGATCAACGAAAGCAGTGGAACCTTGCAAATACCGATGGAATCTACCACCGCACTTACTATAGCTGATCGTTTGACAACCTGCGGCTTGCCTTCTTCCACCAGTCGGTCGGCAGCTTTCTCAGTACCGAAATATTTCTTTGCCAGCTCGGGAGAGAAACTGTACTCGGGCCTGGCGTAGATACTGGTAAAATCACTCCCTCTGTTGCCGGTGGCGTAGCCCAGCGCGGAAGCCTTAAAGCCCCTGGGATCCATTGCGGTCATGGCCAGACCTTTGACGTGATAGGCGAGTTTCTCCGCTCCTCCCCCTATCTCGTCACCTGCGGCCTTTAACCCCTTGCTCAAAGTACTCCCGAGCCAGCTGTCGCCATTGGCAATCATATCGACCAATTCGTCCATTGCTTCGAAGTTTCCCCATTCCAGGTCGAGACCACCTGCTTCCTCGCGGGAGATAATTCCTCTATCGTAGAGGTCCATGGCAAAGGCGATCAATCCTCCGGTCTCCACGGAATCCAGGCCGAGAGCGTTACACCTGTTGTGGAGGTGTATCGTTTCCATCGCGTCGCAGTTTCCGCACTTCGGTCCCAGTGCAACCAGCGGTTCGAAACAGGGACGCTCCGCCTTTTCCCCTCTGTCCGGACCTCGAGTCAATTCCAGTTCCGCCTTGCAGTGGACGGGACATCGGAAACAGCTGGAAGGCGACCGGGGTAGGTCCATGAAACTTCTACCGTCCGCCGACTCCACGTCCTCGCACTGAACCTCGCGATAGTTCTTGACCGAACTGGCGCCGAGATCGTCCACCCACTTAACCGAAGTCGAGTTGTCAAACTGGGCCCATTCTTCGTAGTCGGGGTGGGATCGTATTTCATCCAGAAAATCCTGGAGCGTCTCGTCCCTAGTTACGTCTCTTCCAACCCGACGGGACCCCGGAGCAGCACCTATCGCTTTTACTTTTTTTGAACCCATCACTGCGCCCATACCGGTTCTTCCGGCGGCGTGTCCGTCGTCGAACATGATACACGCCATCGAGGCCAGGTTTTCGCCCGCGGGCCCTATTGCCCCCACGCTTGCTTCCTCGCCCGCTTCGGCCATTATAGCTTTCCTGGCCCGGTCCGTCTCCGTTCCCCAGAGGTCGGTCGCGTCTCTCAGTTCTACCTTTCCTTCGTCAATCCAGATGTATACCGGTTCATCCGCCTTCCCCCGAATCAGAAGAGAGAGGATTCCGTTTTGGATTAGATTTACACCCAGATAGCCGCCGACGTTAGAACTCCCCAGAAAACCGGTCAACGGGGAAAGAGATCCCACGTGCAGCCTGGACGAAGAATAGACGTCGCTCCCCGTAAGCAACCCGGGAGATAATACCAGCAAGTTCTCGGGTCCCAGCGGGTCGGTTCCTTCGTCGACGTGCTTCAACAGATAGTATAAGTTCGATCCTCGGCCACCGAGAAAGTTCTTTACTGCTCCTTCCTCCGGGGGCCGCCTCGCTACTTCCCCAGTGTTGAGGTCGATCTCTACTATATCACCTATCTCGTTCAATAAAACTCCCTCCAGTTGAGATAAAAAGGGGGCGAAACCGTGTTACGCCCCCTTCACCGTAAACCACCTTAAGACTTTTTGACGAATCTTAATTCGTGCGTGCCGTTTCTCACTTCTCGATAGTCCTTGATGTTCTTGCGGGCGGCCCCGTAAATTCCCTGATGGAACGGAATGATTGCCGGACCCTTTTCCCTCAAGATCTTCTGGATCTCCGTGAAGTGTTTCTGTCTGACTTCCGGCTCGACTTCCGTCGAAGCTTTGTCGATGTGCTTGTCGAGTTCCTCGTTACTGTAGTGTCCTTCATTCCAGGAAGCCCCCGTCTTGTAGGAAAGCTTCAGCACGTCAAGGATATTTACGCGGTGTGCCCATTGAGTTACAGTCATGTTGGCCTTCAGCCAGTACTTCGAGAAGTAGACGTCGGAGGTCGATCCTTCAAGTTTGAGGTCGATCCCGGCCGGTTTTACCAGCTGCTGAAGGTTTAGCGCCGTGTCCGGACAGGGAAAGATGTTCGTCGCGTAGTGAAGTTCGACTTCCAGTCCGTTACCGTGACCGGCTTCCGCCAGCAGGGACTTGGCTTTCTCGATATTCTGTTCCCTGACTCCAAGGTCCGTATACCATTTATAAGATGGAGCTATTGGGTGATCGTGGCCAAGATCGCCAAATCCGGAAAGTACCGATTCGAGCATGAACCGCCTGTCGGCCGCGTACTTCATTGCCAACCGGACTCTATTGTCGTCGAACGGCGGCCTGTCGGTCCTCATACTTATCGGTGCCTGGAATCCGCCCAGCGCGTAATCCCCTTCGACATTTGGGTCCTTTCTGAGCTGCTCGAAATTGGACAGGTTAATGTTGGTCAGGATGTCCACGTCACCGGACTGGAGCATCAACTTTCTCGTCGAGCCTTCGGGAACAAGAAGGAAGTGGAGTTCGTCGACGTAGGGCACGTCCGGAAGGAAGTAATCCGGGTTTTTCTCCAGGATCATCTTTTCTCCCGGAACGTACTCTTTTATCATAAACGCCCCGGTGCCCGATGGTTTCTTTTCTCCGTACTTCTCGTAGTCGAAATCGTGAGCCACTATCGAAGTATTGTAGTCGTAGAAGTTGAGGGCGAAATCCGGATCGGTGTTCGTGAGGTAAAACTTGGTCGTATACCTGTCGACCTCTTCTATCCTGTCCACGTTGGAAAATAGCGACTTCGCCGGTGATCCGATATCCGGATCCATCAACCTTTCCACGGTGTACTTGAGGTCTTTTGAGGTAAGTTCCGTTCCGTGGTGAAACTTAACCCCTTCGCGCAATTTGAACGACCACTCGCTCCTGTCCTCGTTGTAACTGTAATCTTCGACAAGCGAAGGCGTCCGCTCGCTGTCTTCGCCTCTCAACCTGAACAGGTAATCGGAATGGACACCGGCCATAACCTGGCCGGGAGAATCGCCGAGCAGTCCCGGAGTAATTTTATTCGGGGGTCTTACACCTACCCGGACTATATTTTTGCCCGATTGTCCCTTGCCGGAAAACGACCAGAGTCCGGGGAGTGAAACTGCCGCCCCGGTAATTGCAGCACCTTTTATAAAGTCTCTTCGTGATACTTTACGATCTTTGCTCATATTACCTCCCTATAAGATTAGGGTTTATGTTTTAAACTCTATCTCAGCTGAATTGATTTAACCCGCTGACCACCTCCGCTGTTAATTTTAGGATAGTACCGGCTCTGTTTTTTCCAGCTCTTCTTCCGGAATTACACACCTGATTACGTGGTTTCCGGTTCTTCTATCCGGTATGGGCTCTCGCTCGCATTCCTCTCCGACTTTTCTCGGACACCTGGTATGAAATACGCAGCCGCTCGGGGGATTGACCGCGGAAGGAACCGAACCCGTAAGCCTGATCCGCTTCCTTCGGAGGTTCGGATCCGGAACCGGTATAGCCGAAAGCAACGCCTCGGTATACGGGTGATAAGGAGGCGAAAATATCTCGTCCGTCGAGCCGAACTCGACGATATTACCCAGGTACATTACCGCGATATAATCGCTGATGTGGCGCACCACGCTCAGGTCGTGGGAGATGAACAGGTAACTCGTTCCCGACCCCTCCTGGAGGTCCAGCAGCAGGTTCAATATGGTTGCCTGAACCGACACGTCGAGACTGGAAGTGGGCTCGTCGTGCAGGACCAGCGCCGGATTCGTCGCAAACGCTCGTGCCGTAGCGACCCGTTGCTTTTGACCGCCCGAGAGCTGGTCGGGATAACGTTCGGCGAGCTGAGGATCGAGACCGACCGCGGACAGCAACTGCGCGGTTGTCTCCGGGATTTCACCTCGAGAGAAGTCCCCGTGCATTATCAGCGGACGGGCAATAGCCTGACCGACGGTCCGTTTCGGGTTCAACGTGGACCTCGGATCCTGAAAAACTATCTGTATCCTCTTCAGCGTCTCGGGTGATCTCCGCGAGACGTGGGTCGTTATGTCGTCTCCCGCGAAGTCGATCACTCCTTCGGTTGCCTCCGTCAGCCCGATAATCGTCCGGGCGAGCGTCGTCTTACCGCAGCCGGATTCCCCCACGACTCCGACCGTCTCTCCCCGTTCCAGCGTGAGGTCTATCCCGTCAACTGCCCTAACCGGGGGATCGCTCTGTCCGGGTAACCAGCCTCCCCCACCACCGAAGTACTTCTTTAGTTTCTTTACTTCAAGAATCGATCCTTCGCCCTGAAGCTCGGGAGGTCCTTTCCAGACGGGTTCTCCACCGACCTCCTCTGATTCCGGCTCGGTCTCTTCGGCCCCTTCGATCGGAGCGAAGAAACACTTGGCACTGTGCGATCCTTCCTTATCCTCCAGCGGCGGCTCCGACTCGAAGCACTTGTCCCTTCGGAAAGGGCACCGAGTATTGAACTTACAACCTTCGGGAAGGTCGGTGAGATCGACCATGGACCCGGGAATATCTTCCAGGGACCCCTTCTTGCCTTCGGGGTCGGGAAGGGACCGCAGCAGCAGCTTGGTGTACGGGTGAAAAGGCTCTTCGAACAGTTCCTCTATGCCCGACTCCTCGACCACCTGGCCGGCATACATAACCTCTATTCCGTCACCAATCCTGGCTATTACGCCAAGATCGTGAGTTATGTAGAGAAATGCGGAGTTCAGGTCGTCCTTCAGTTCTTCGATAATATCCAGTATCCGAGCCTCGGTAGTCACGTCCAGGTTCGTAGTGGGCTCGTCGAGTATTAGAAGTTCCGGCTTCCCCATAAGTCCCGCGGCTATGCCGACACGCTGACGCATACCTCCGGAGAGCTCGTGGGGATAGCGGTCGATGATTTCTTCGGGGTCGCGAATGTGGACCCGGTCCAGCAGGTTGATCGACTCTTCCATTGCTTCCTTTCTCGACGCCAGGCCGTGGGCCGTAGCCACCTCAGCTATCTGCTCGCCAACGGGCAGGGACGGGTTCAGAGAAGCCGTAGGATCCTGGTAAATCATACCCAGGTGCTTTCCCCAGATACTTTCCATCTCCGAGTTCGACTTTTCTTTTAGGTCCTCGCCGTTGAACAAAATTCGACCGCCGGTTATTTCCCCGTTCTGGTCGAGATACTTCATGACGGCAAACGCCAGAGTACTCTTACCACAGCCCGATTCACCGACTACGCCCCTTACTTCTCCCGGGGCGACTTCCATGGATACTTTATTTAGCGCCTGAACGTCCGCCCTCTCCGTCCTGTAGACGACTTCCAGATCTTCGATCTCGAGCACCGGTTCCGTCATTAACGTTCACCTCCGGTTACTTCCTCCAGTCCCTCCGCGAGGAAATTCGCCCCCAGGACCATCGAGGCAATTGCCAGAGCGGGAAATATCGCCAGCCACGGTGCTATCTGAAGGTAGCTCCGGGACTCGCTTATCATCAATCCCCAGTCCGGGGTCGGAGGCTGAACTCCCAGACCTAAAAACCCGAGCGAAGCGCTAAGGAAGATCGAATAGGCAAACCGGATCGCACCTTCGACTCCCAGCGTGTCGAGAATGTTGGGCAGAATCTCGGCTCCCATTATGTACAGATCGGACTCGCCGCGGACCCTCGCCGCCTCGACGAATTCCTGGTTCTTTACCTGAAGCGTTGCCGACCTGGCGACCCGGCCTATTCTCGGAATATGGGCGATTCCGATAACTATGATCACGTTAATCGTTCCCGGCCCGAGGACACCCAGGACAAACATCGCTATGAGCAGCGCGGGAAACGACATCAGGATGTCCATCAGCCGTCCCAGCACTTCTTCGATCCAGCCTCCAAAATAAGCCGCGGACAGGCCGAGGGCGGTACCACCAACCAGTCCCAGAAAGGTAGCCGAAAGGGCAAGTGAAAAAGCCGTGCGACTCCCGACAGCTATTCTGGTGAACACGTCGCGGCCCCAGCGATCCGTGCCGAACGGATGTTTCAAGGACGGACCGACGAATTTGTCCGTCGAAAACTGCGTCGGACCGTAAGGCGTTATGTAAGGCGCCAGGATGGATATGATTATCCAGAACAGTATGATCAGCAACCCCGCAAACCCCAGCGGTTTTTCCCTGAGCCGGACCAGGTACGACAGGCCGTTTTTGACCCTTTCCCAGAGGTTCGGTGCGAGGTTAAGATTATCTTCCGCCATCAGCTCTCACCCCTGTCGTAGCGTATTCTCGGATCCAGCAACGTGTACAGCAAGTCAGTTCCAAAGTTAACCACGATGTAAGCCGTCACCACGAACAGGAGCCCGGCTTCCATTACGGGAATATCTCTGTGTTTTATCGCGTTAAGTACCAGCCGGGCGACCCCGGGATAGCCAAACGTCGCCTCGACAACTACGGCGCCGCCGAGGAGCCAGCCCAGGTTTATCGCGATCACCGTAACGGCCGGAAGTAAAGCATTCCGAAGAACGTGCTTGGTTATCACGGTCCTTCGGCCCAGCCCTTTCAAAGTCGCGGCCCTCGTGTAATCGGACCTGAGCACCTTGACCATGCTGGCTCTGATATGTCTCGTTATATAGCCGAGCATAACTCCGGAAAGTGCCAGTATCGGCAGAATCAGTTTGGGTATCTGGTTCAGCCAGCCCTGCGATACGTCGATCGAACTCGAAGCCGGCAACCAGCCCAGCTGGACTGAAAATATCAGGATCAACACCAGTCCGGTGATGAAAGACGGAAACGAGATCAGGCCGAGGGTAGTAACGGAAATCAGGCGGTCGAACCAGCTTCCCGGCCTCAGCCCGGCAATGATTCCGAGGAAAAACGATATCGGAATGATAAATATCATCGCACCGGCCGCCAGGATCAACGAGTTTCGCGCCCGGCGCAGCAGCAGCGGCCCGACCTTTATCCCGGTTTTGCTAAGCGATGTGCCCAGATCGCCCCGGAATACGCCGGATAGCCAGTCAAAATACCTGACGTGAAGGGGGTCGTTTAAGCTCAGGTTTTCCCGAAGCGCCTGGAGCGACTCCTCCGTCGCGTACTGACCGAGAATCATCTGTGCTACGTCCCCGGGGAGAGCTTCGGCCACCAGAAAGATTATGATCGAGGCCACCGCTATGCTTACTATGGCCTGCAGTAGACGTTTGCCGCTATAAGCTAGCACTTCCTATCATCACCAACCCTTAAAGGTTCGATTCATTCGACGGTAAAGTAGCGATACTCGGCCGCTGCAGCACGGGTCATCCAGAAATCTTTCACCCGTTTGCTCAACCCACTGAAGTCGGCTCCGAAGAACGGAATTATCGTGCCCCCGTCCTCCCGGAGTATTCGTTGAATTTCCGTAAAGTGATCCTGTCGCTTCTCTTCGTCCAGTTCGGACGCCGCTCCTTCTATGTGCCTATCCAGTTCGGGGTTACTGTAGTGGGACTCGTTCCACGGTCCGTCTCCTTTAAACGCGACATTTAGCAGGTCTATCGGGTTCTCCCTGTGAATCCATTCGGTGCAGGTCATTTTGGCTTTGAGCCAGTATTTCGAGTAGTAGACGTCGCCGCTCGAACCGACGAGGTTTATGTCTATTCCGGCCGGCTTGGCCATTTGCTGGTAATTGAGTACCGTGGCCGGCACCACCGGGAAGTTAGTACCGTAGTGAAGGTCGACGCTTATCCCGTTCTCGTACCCCGCTTCCGCAAGCAGTTCCCGGGCCCTCTCCACGTTTCGTTCGCGGGTCCCCAGGTCTTTGTACCAGGGATAACCTTCCCAGATCGGGTGGTCGTGGCCTATACTACCGACTTCTCCCATGGCGGAGGTGAACATCTGATCCCTGTCCACCACGTACTTCATCGCCTTTCTTACTCTCGGGTCGTCAAACGGTTCCTGGTCCGCGCGCATACTTATCGGTGTGTGAAAGGCTGATTCGGTGGAGGTCGCTTTTGCGTTTTGAGATTTCTTAAGTCGCTCGTACTGCTGGAGACCGATGAACGGAGCTATATCCGCGTCTCCCGATTCTATCATAACCATTCTCGTCGCCATTTCGGGAACGATCTGGAATCTGAGCTTGTCTACGTGAGGTACCCCTTCCATCCAGTAGTCCTCGAACTTCTCGAACGTCAGGGACTCTCCTGCCTTGTAATCTACCAGCTTAAACGGTCCCGTACCCGAGTGTTTCTGTTCCGTGTAGTTAAAATCTTTTGCCAGGATTACCGTGTTGTAGGCGAAAAACTTGAGCTGAAAGTCCGGAACGGGCTTTTTCAGGTCAAAGACCACGGTATACCGATCCTTTTTCGAAACCTCGTTAACCGCCGAAAACAGGGACTTCTGGGGTGAACCAAAGTCAGGATCCATAATTCTCTTAAAAGTGAAGACGACGTCGTCCGCGGTCATCTCGGTTCCGTGGTGAAACTTTACGCCCTCTTTCAGCCTGAACGTCCACTTTTTTCCGTCCGAAGTCCGGTCGAAATCCTTTACGAGCCAGGGGGTTCTTTCCCCTTCGTCGCCGTGACCCTTCAACATGAACAACCGTTCGTACATGGCGTCGGCGATGTTCTGTCCCGGTGCGTCGGTCAACCTTCCCGGCATTATAGTCGTCGGACCGTCGACAACTACCGTCGCCGTGAGTTCTCCCTGACTCCCCATTGAAGACGAATTGAAAACCCCCGTCGATAAAAGGGCCAGCGAACCGCCCGCGTAGGCCGCACGCTTGAGGAACTTCCGCCTGCTAATTTCTTCTGACATGGGCACCTCCTCTCGGTATTTGGACCGAGGAAATAAGATTAGATCAAAGCTTGACCAAAACCACAGCAATCAGAACTACCGTTAATTTTTCGACCGGAGTTCCCGTGGTTTTACACGTGAACTACTCGAGACCCAAATTCACGTTCTACCAGGTTATTAGTATTTCAGCTTTATATCAACCATAAATGACCGAGGATATTTACCCATTGCCAAATCAATCAACCTCTTTGCCGGATAGTTAACTTATCTCGAACACCTACCGCTCAATCAGATAATCGGTAAAATCGTCGACGCTGGTTACGGACTCAAACTCCTTCGCCATCCCAATTATCTCTCTCCGGTGCTCTTCCGGGAGAAACGGGTCCACGATCCGGTCGAACTTCTCCGCAATTCTTTCCATGGAAGCCATTTCAGCAGGACTGGAGGTAACGACTCCCGAGTCCAGCCTCCTTCCGTCTATCGTCTCGATAATTACTCGAGCGGGCCAGGCGGAGGTCTCACCGCCTTCCCGGGAGAGCGATTTATTCAACCTGTCCAGTTTTTCGGACTCAACTACCTCTATCTTCTCAGCCATTTTCCTCGTCTCCTGGTCGTCAAAGCGGTTTCGAGACATTCCATCAACCGTGACTCGCCCGTCCGTCAGAGCCACGGCCAGGGGCCACCTTACGTTAAACTGGGCCTCCTCCTCGCTAGAGGGGACCTCCTGGCAGAGCGCCGCCATCTCCGAGAACCCTCTGACCTCTACATTATCTATCTCGTCACCGGAAGCCCCGCTGGACTCCAGCAACCGAAGTGCCGCCTTTATCGGGGGATGGCTCCAGCTACATGACGGTATCTCCTTGAACTCCACGCCGTCATCTTCAGCCATTACGAAGTGATCGCCCAGGTCGTCAAACCAGGCACTACAGCTTTCGGATTCGAAAGAAGTCCCCGAGCCCGTGAAACCTTTCGAGGCCAGCTGGACCGAAACTATTCCGGTCATTGCCCCCCAGCCCGTGCCGTGTTTGACCATTGAAGGTTCCTCTATTGCCCGCATCATCGGCAAATAAGGAGAATTATAGTCGGAAACACCCAGGGCATTTACAAGCTTACCTCTGGATAGACCTAACAGTTTTGCCCCCGCGGCCGCGCAGGCTACCGAACCCCAGGAACCGCAGGACCGATAATCTTCAAACCGCTCGTGCCAGCAACGTCCAACTCTGTGAGCCGTCTCGTAACCCGCCACCAGAGCCACCAGAACTTCCTTCCCGGTAGAGTTATCGGCTTCGGCCAGTGCCAGTACGGCAGGTATTATCTGGGCTCCCGGGTGACCGCGGGTGTACTTCCCGCCGTCATCGATATCGAGTGCATTTGCCATGTAGCCATTTGCGAGGGCGGCACCAACGGGAGTTGTTCGACCTCTTGTTACCACCGTGGCGTCGCCTTTTCCCCAGGTTTCCATAACGAAGTTCGAGACGATCTTCCCTGACCTGCTGTCGCTACCCGCTATCGTCGCCCCTAGTGCGTCGAGAAGGCAGGTCTTCGCCCTCTCCCTTACCGGATCGGGCAGACTATCCCAGGTCAGATCCAGCACAAAATCCGCCAGGCGGTCGGTCGAAGTCATCCGAAATACACCTCCCGTTCATCCCCGGCGGTACCTGTCTTTTCGAGGGGATAGGTTCCTTTAAGCCGAGCGGTCTCAACCATCGCTTCCAGGTTTTTAGCCGGTGTTTCAGGGGAGAGCGAGCAGTTACCGGCGAGGATGTAGTTACCGCCGTCGCCGGCCGCGTCGATACTGACCTCGGACGCGTTCCTGACTTCTTCCGGCCTTCCGTTCAATAACAAGCCCGTAGTCGGAATACGACCCATGATTACCGGGTCGGGATAACTCTTCCTTATCTCTTCCAGCCCCTGTCGACCGACGCCGTCAATGTGATAGATGTCGGCCCCTGTCCGTACCGCCAGATCGAACCTGTCTCCCCACTCGCCACAGGTATGAAATAGAACCCTGGCTTCCGTATTACCGTGTATTAGATCGATAATCTCCTTCTCGGAGGGGTAAACCAGGTCCTCAAACTGAGGTCTGGATATCATGGCGCCGCTGGCAAATGGGTCAGTTATGCCAAGGACGTCGGCACCCGCTTCGGCCATGGATCGCGCGTACTCGTAAACCTTTTCCGTCATCAGTTCCACCAGACTCTCCACAAACGAGGGATCTCGGATCATATCTCCGAACAGTCTTTCGAACCCTCTCAGCAGACAGGCCTCCCGGAACGGTGACGAAACCGAAGCTACGAGAGGAACGTCGGGACCGATTGCTTTCCCGAGCTTTTGGTTTACCTCTACGGTAAAACCGACGAACTCTCCATCCGACAGGCTTTTCGAATAGAGCTCATTTAGATCGACTTCCTCTCTTTTTCCGGTTAGTCCCGGTTCCGTCATGCTCGGTGACTCGTCTTCGCTAACCAGCAGTTTGGCACCGAGGGCGTCGGCGATCATTCCGGGGCCACCCAGTCCGGTGACTCCGTCGTACCCGAACCTCTCCCGACCGTCGATCTGAGCTTTCACGAACTTCTCTCCGTCTTCCAGCACTTCGCCGTAGGTATACCCAGCCTGGCGGATCTGGAAGTGATTGGAGTAGGTCATAACCGGAACCCTGTCAGGATTATCGGCGCCCGTTACCGCGAGAAGTCTGTCTTTTGAGCTATACCGGGAGTCGGTCATCTATCCTCCATCAGGTCAATTTGCCACAGATTTCTTCCGTCAATCCAGCTCGGCTTCGCTCCTCTCGATAACTTCGTTCATGGTTCCAATCGCTTCTTCCCCGAGCGGTTCCGGATGGTGCTCGTCTATCAACCGTCGCGCCTTCTCCCGAGCTCGTTCCCGGAGACCCTTGCCGCCGCTTTCCTTCCAGCTATCGTAACTCTTCCGGTCCAGCAACTCGGGTTGATAGAGTGACTTGAACGTGTCCAGCGTGGATTTGTCCGTCAGAAATCCTCCTCCGGGCCCGACTCTCTCGAGCGCGTCAATTGCCATGTGGTCCTCGTCCAAATTTATTCCTTCCTGGAGCCTCCTGACGTAACCCACTATTTCATTGCCAATCACCACGGACTCCAGGGAACCCGTCTGGCCGGACTCCAGGTAGCCGACGTCGTGGATAAGATCCGCCTCGCTTCGCGCCATCTCCGTAATGGAGATTGACGCCTCCATCGCCTGCTGACCGTCTATCAATTTCGAATCGCTGAACCCGGCCTCGCTAAATACCGGCATATCCAGGTACTTGCTTACCTCGCTCAGGGCTTTATCAATGAGCAACGCCGCCGGCAGACCGTAAGAGGCTCCCGCCGTCTTCATGTCCATCGGCGAGGCGGCCCCTCCTATTATGACCGGAGCACCGGGACGTTTGAGCTGAGATATCACCACGCCACTGAGCTCCTCCGCCAGAGACATTACGACCGTTCCTCCCGGCGTAGCCGGACTGGAAGCTCCCGGAAGCGTTCCGGAGGTATAAGTCGCCGGTACGCCGTATTCGGCCGAAAGCAACAAACGACCCAGCGCGTCCTCGGTTCCCACCAGCGGGCTCGTCGGTTCTGTATACTGGACGAAAAACGGTTTATCTTCGAGCTCTTCCCGTCCTCCCCTGATCGCCGCAGCCATCTCGAACAGTTCGACGGTATTTCTGTTGTCGGCAGAGGTAAAGACGAACGGCTTGCTGTTGTTGACGGTCATCGCTCTGAACTGATACAGGTCGGCAATTTTCGTCGATACGTCCTGTGGCAGGGCCATACTCATCAGGAAATCCATATTGGGCAGGGCGTCCACCAGCAGGCTGAAGTTCTCGACGTCTTCGAGCTTGCTCTGCCTCCTCTCGCCGGTTTCGAGGTCGATCGTGCTCGGGTTATCCGAACCGGGACCAAAGTAGTTATCCTCGCTCCCCAGCTCCAGGGCGAGCTCGCCCGTCCTATCGTATATTGGAATGTAGCTGGGTGCCGACGATAGACCCTCTCTTACGTGGTGGGGCTTCAGGTATACTCTTTGATCCTCTACCCTCGCTCCCGCGTCNCTCAGCAGGTCCAGTGCTTCCTCGTGTCTTATTTCGACACCAATTTTCTCCAGTACGTAGAGCGCTTTGTGAAAAACCCTCTTCTTTTCTCGTTCCGATAACATTCTGCTGTATTCTCCTTTTTGAAATTTTGATGAAATAGTTGTTATCCGGGCCGATTTACCCGGGAGTGTCTCTTCTTCCCTTCGGTGTTACCGCTAGGAATATCTTTCGAAGTGCTCCTTTATTCGCTTTGCAGCCAGCACCGTATCTTTCTGCCGGAGGGCAAGAAAAATCTTTCTGTGGATGTTCAAAGACTCCAGCAGATAGTTTCGCTTGTCCGGGAGATAGTGCTTCTTTTCCAGTTTCCGCCACATCCGGTCGTTCATTATCCCCTGGAGGTTTTTTAGCGTATCCTCGATTACGTCGTTTCGGGTGGCTTCCGCGATCCCGAGGTGAAATCGCTTGTGAAAATCGAGAAATATTTCGTAGTTATCCTCCCGAGCTGCCTCTTCCATCTTCTCGAGTATCGCCCCGACCTTATCCCGGTCGTCCCGGGAGAACTTTCTCGCAGCTATCTCCACAATCCCCACCTCGAAAGCGGCACGAGCTTCCTGTAGTTCAAGAGGTTTGGGATGATCAACCAGAATATCCAATATTTTATCCTGGATGCTGTCTTCAACGGGTATCTGCTTTACGTAAGTACCTTTTCCGACCTTGGTTTGAATTATTCCACCCAGCCTCAGTGCCGCCAGAGCTTCCCTGACTGAGGCTCGGCTAACCCCGGTCATTTCGGACAGTTCCTCTTCGGTGGGTAGTTTTTCGCCGACTTCGAAATCTCCACCCTGTATGGCGTCCACCAGCTGGCTGGCGACGTGTAACGGTTTCTTTTTCTCCTCCAGCTTTTGAAACTCGAACCCCATGAGGCACCCCTTATAGGTCAGCCATCATATGTCAGACAAATTAACGTTAAATTAAATCGCGATTTTTATCAAACAACGACACGACCTCGTTCCAGGCTTGTCAGCGAGAGCTCTGAATTGCTCTCAAGATGTGAACTACTTACCGCTTTCCAGGCCGGGTATCTTCACTCTCTCCTCGACTATATCCAGAACCTTCGTAAACCCGGTTACGATAATTATGTAAATGAAGGCAACTATGATAAAGACTTCCAGGTACCGGAAATTCCGTGCCGCAATTATCTTCGCCTTTGCCATCAACTCGGGAGCTCCAACGGTGAAGGCCAGAGAGGTGTACTTCAACATGTAGATTAATTCGTTGGACCAGGAAGGGATTGCCAGTCTCAGCGCCTGGGGGAGAATGATGCTTTTTATCGCCCCGAATCTCGTCATGCCTATCGACCTGGCAGCGGTCATCTGGCCTGCACTAACCGACTGTATGGCCCCTCGGAAGTATTCCGCCTGATAGGCCGAGGTGTTGATTCCCAGTGCTATTCCCGCAGCCAGCAGGGGGTTTAACAGGATTCCCACGTCCGGCAAGCCGTAATATATGATGAATAACTGGACCAGGAGAGGCGTACCCCGAACGAGCTCGACGAAGGTAGTGGTCACCCCGTAGACCAGTTTGTTTCCGTAAACCCTTCCAAGGGAAAGGGCAAGGCCAATGATAAAGCCGGACGAAATACAGATCGCTGTAAGCTCCAGAGTTACCACGGTTCCATCCAGCAATCTCGGTCCAATTTCCCAGGCTAACTGGAAAAATTCTATTAATTCGGACATTTCTACCTCGTGATATCACTCAAGTCGACTTCTGCCTGAGTTTGAGATTAACTGCGCCGTTCGAACCCGGGAACCCATAACCTGTCCTCAAGCCAGTAGAGGAAGGCATTTCCCGTCCTCGTTAATATTAGATAGACCAGCGCGACTATCCCGTAAATCAACAGGGCGTTTCCGTAAGTATAGGAGATTATGTATCTCGATCTCCGCATAATTTCTACCACGCCAACTACGTAGGCAAGCGAAGTATCCTTCGTCTCCGACGCGAATTCGTTCGACCAGGGGCCGATCGCCAGCCGGATCGCCTGCGGGATAACAACGTGCCAGATTCCCTGAATTCGGGTCATACCCATCGACCGGGCGGCCATCATCTGACCGGATTTAATCGACTGAATTGCCCCCCTGAATATCTGCGACTGATACGCGGATGACCTCAACCCCAGGGCGAGAATGGACGTAACCAGGGGAGGAAAGTCGAGGGCGTAGTACGACAGAAACAGCAATACCAGCGCGGGCACCGCTCGCAGTCCCCGCTGGATCAGCATTGCGATCTTCGAGGCTACCGTACCACCGTAAACCTCCAGAACGGCCAGAAATAGCCCGCCTATCAACCCAACGCTCAATAGCCCAATAAGCAGCTCGATGGTTATTAGCAGGCCCTTAAAGAGATAAGGTGCTTCGCCGGCTAAAACTCCAAATATTTCCATAATTATCCGTTAAATAAAATCAGGAAGGGCCTATCACGGGCCCTTCCTGGATCGTGGTCCAACTGGTGAACGCCCCTATTCGCTGCAGGTCAGCTCTCTTCCCATAGGTATCATGGCGGGAGGCGCGTATCCGTATTCCGCCAGGTACTTGTTGAATATTTCCATCCACCTTCCTGATTCGAAGACCTTTTCCATGCCTTCGTTTATCTTCGGCAGCAAATTATAGGGATCCCCTTCCGTAACCGCGTAAGCGTATTGCTCTCCGGTGGATACGGTACCGATGATCTTAACGTCCCTGCCCTTCTTCACGAAGTTCTTTGCGGTAGTAGTATCGGCCAGAACGGCGTCGAGACGTCCGGTAGTGAGGTCTTCGACCGACAGCACGTAGTTCTCGTAAGCCTTCAACTGTACGTCGACCCCGTTGTCAATCAGGTGGTCCTGAACCCACATGTAACCGGTGGTTCCTCGCTGCGCACCTACTTTATTGCCCATACTCATCGCCGTAATCGCGTTCAGATCGGAATCCTCGGAGACAAGCACCGCCTGATTAACCGACCAGTAAGGTTCGGAATAATCAATCGTCTTGTCCCGCTCACAGGTAATCGAAAGACCGCTGACAAGAACGTCGATCTTTCCCGATCCCAGGGCCGATACGATTGTCTCCCAGGGCATGTCGATGATCTTGATGTCGATGTTCTCCTCTTCCGCTATCGCCCTGATAACCTCTACGTCAAAACCTTTATACTCCCCCTTTTCTACGTAAGTCCAGGGCGGAAAATTCGCATCAACGCCCACCTTGTAGACGTCTTTTTCCTGACCCTGAACTCCGAGGCCCACAAAAACACTCATCAGAACCGCTACCGTAAGAACGACCGCAAATACACTCCTCGATCTTAACTCCATTTCGACCTCCTGTCTTCAAAACTGGATAAACCCTGACAATTCCGGATTTTCAAACGCAAACTCCAACCAGTACCGTTAGGCCAGCTAAACAGAAACTGCTGTAGCGACGGCCGACCGACCGACAAATTTTTTAGAAGTTCCAAAACTGACTGCCTTAGTTTAACGGCTTTCGCGTTTTAACTCAAATTAATTTTACAATTCAAATTAATTACCGAGTTTGACTGTATGTTTATCGTAAAACCCAATCGGCAAAATAAGCGAGTGCTAGCGAGCAGAAACCTTAACCTTTTTAATGACCTTTCGGACGGGTAAAATTTTACGTTCAATTCATCGCGTCGCGAGGTCCGGTGGAGGAAGAGAGCTTCATGAAGACCAAGAAAGGTATGAAAGTAATGGGCTGGGACGACGGCCCATTCGAATTTGACCAGAAAGGGACGGTCCCCGTCGTGGGAGCGGTAACCAGGGGAGGCGGTCGACTCGACGGCCTGGTCAAGACCGAGATAGAGGTGGACGGGCTGGACGGAACGAGTCGCCTTGCATCGGCGATACAAGGCAGTAAACACAGGAACGACGTTTCGCTCCTTATGCTGGACGGTATAACGTTCGGGGGGTTCAACGTCATCGACATAAAAAACCTGGCCGAAGAGACCGGACTTCCCGTCCTGGCAGCGACCAGGACAAGAGTTAAGCTGGACTCGTTCCGGACGGCGCTGGAGAAGTTATCGAAATCAGAAAGGCGCTGGAAGGCCGTCCAATCAGCGGGCAAAATAAGGGAAACCAGCGTGAGAGGGTCGAGTATCTACTTTCAGACCGCGTCCCTGACCCGAGAGGAAGCCGAGCGGGTAATATCGATAACGTCGACTCATTCAGTCACCCCGGAACCGATTAGGCTGGCAAATATGATATCAAGAGCGCTGGTTCTTGGCGAAAGTTAACGGCAACTGTTTGCGAATTCGGGCGAATTCGGGAGGAAATATGAAATCGTTGATTCAGGTGGTCGAGGAAGCAGAAGTCAAAGTCGACGGAGAAGTGGAGGGTGCGATAAAGTCCGGGATGTTGATATTTCTCGGGGTCAAACAGGGAGACGGTCGAGATCAGCTGGAGGAAATGGTTGATAAAGTAACCAACCTGAGAATTTTCCCGGACGACGAAGGTAAAATGAACCTATCAGTTAAAGACGTCGAGGGCGAAATCCTCGTCGTTTCCCAGTTTACCCTGTACGCCGATGTAAGTTCGGGTCGAAGACCGGGTTTTTCCAGAGCGGGCGATTACGAAGAGGCAAAAAAGACATATGAGGAGTTCGTCGAACTTCTCGACGACTCCGTCGAGACCAGGGTCGATTCCGGAAAGTTTGGGAGCTATATGAAGGTAGCATTGACTAACGACGGACCAATTACATTCCTGGTCGAAAGTTGAAAAGAAACCATCCCTACATTAAAATCACAGGAGATTTGAGAATAAGAGGAGGAAATATGGCAGTACCAAAGTTCAGGACATCTAGATCGAAGAAAAGAGCGAGACACGCGGGAAACAAACCAGTAGTTGACCCTACTGCCACGGAATGTCCGCATTGCCACGAGTTAAAACTCCCTCACCGTGTATGTGGAAGCTGCGGCTACTACAAGGGAGAACAAATACTTCAGATAGAGGAAGAGGAATCGAGCTAGGTCGGAGGTACCCTCCTCTGGGTTTTACAGACTAACTTTCAGGGTTCAGATCCTTTCTACTTCACCCAAATATCTAACGTTTTAGGGGTGGGGTATTTTGAATTATTGCGGATCTTTTCCAGGGCGGAGAAAACTTGTATCGCGGGAAGNCCGATTGTTCCCGGAAGTCTGTATTTCTGCGGGTTAAGCGGCGTTNGCCGGACCCGGTTCATTCCGAACGATTTGACTGCGAGGCAGGTTAGCTTGGTTTTTTAGGAGTTATAGACAATGGGAAAAACGGTAGCAAGAAACAAACGGGCATACAGAAATTTCGACTTCGAGGAATTCTACGAGGCGGGACTTGTCCTCAGGGGAACCGAAGTGAAGAGCCTCCGAGCCGGGAGGTGTAGCCTGAAAGACGGGTACGCAAAGGTTACCGACGGCGAGGCATTTCTTCACAACGTCCACATAGCCCGATACGAAGAGGGAAACAGGGAAAACCACGAACCCCGACGAAAAAGAAAACTCCTGTTGAGGAAACCCGAGATCAAGAGGCTCATAGGTAAAACCCAGCAAAAAGGTTACTCCCTCATACCCGTGGAGGTTTATTTTAAGGGAGGGTATGCCAAGGTGAAACTCGGTCTGGGAGAAGGAAGAAAGGACTACGACAAACGGCAGAAGATAAAGGAAAAGGACCAACAGAGACGAATAGAGAAGGAACTCAAGGAAAGAAGCAGAGACAGGTACTGACGGGGTGCAGAGAGAAAGAAATGACCAATAACGACGATAACCGGATAACGAAAACGGTTGACGGTTCCACTTTTGAATTGGTCCGGGGAGACATAACGAGCCAGGAAACGGAAGCAGTGGTAAACGCAGCCAACAAAAAGCTCGCTCCCGGCGGAGGAGTAGCTGGTGCAATTCACCGGGCAGCCGGGGAGCAGCTCTGGGAGGAATGCAAAGGTCTGGGCGGCTGCGGTACCGGAGAGGCAAAGTTAACGAAGGGGTATGACCTTCCGGCCAGTTACGTTATTCACACGGTGGGACCGGTTTACAGCAACTCGCCTGACGACCCGAAGCTCCTGAGTTCTTCCTATCGTAACAGCCTCGAACTTGCCCGGGAAAACGAATTAAAGAGCGTATCTTTTCCCGCCTTAAGCACGGGTGCCTTCGGTTATCCCGAAGAAGAGGCGGGCAAGATAGCAATCGAAACGATCGTCGATTTCCTCGAGCACCACTCCAAACCGGAACTGGTTCGACTGGTACTTTACGGAAAATCCTCATTTGAGTTACACAGAGATATACTGAAAGATATTTCCGAAATTTGAACCACCGAACGGGGACTAGAACCGAAACCCTGATCGGACTTCGATATTTTAAAAACCTTTAAGTTATCGTAAACCAGGATCTTTTAGATTTTCCTCAGGGGCGATGAATCCAAGACCATGAACGATAAATTCGACAGTTCCGAAAAAAAATATATCTTCATCACGGGGGGCGTACTTTCCGGCCTGGGCAAAGGTATAATAGCGGCCTCACTGGGTCTTCTTCTGAAATCCCGGGGATACAAACCGACCCTGCAGAAAGTCGACCCTTACCTCAACGTGGACGCCGGCACGATGAACCCCTACCAGCACGGCGAGGTCTTCGTCACGGACGACGGAGCCGAAACGGATCTCGATCTCGGCCATTACGAGCGGTTCATCAACGAAGATCTATCTTCAGCAAATAACGTCACTACGGGAAAAGTATATTCCTCGGTCATGGAAAAAGAACGACAGGGAGAGTACCTGGGGAAGACGGTTCAGATAATACCTCATATCACAAACGAGATTAAACGAGATATAAACGAACCGCTAAAGGATTCGGATTCGGATCTCATAATAACGGAAATCGGCGGGACTGTGGGCGATATTGAAAGTCTACCGTTCCTGGAAGCACTAAGGCAGATGAAGGACGAAATCCCTTCCGAAAACGTGACTTTCATTCACCTGACCCTCGTTCCTTACCTCAAAACTTCCAAAGAGCTAAAAACCAAACCGACCCAGCACAGCGTGAAGGAACTCAGGGGAATCGGAATAACCCCCGATATAATCGTTGCCCGATGCGACCGGCCACTGCCCCAGTCCGTCCGGAAAAAGATAGGTCTCTTCTGTGACGTCCCTACGGAAAACGTAATCGAAGGCAGGAATTTAGACATAATTTACGAAGTCCCAATGGCAATGGACGACGAAGAACTGGACGAGAGGGTTCTGGAAAAACTTAACCTGCCGAAGCGGGAGCAGAACCTGTCGAGCTGGTCTTCCAGGGTCAAAAAGATAAAAAACCCGGACGAAACGGTAACGATAGGGATGTTCGGAAAATACACGGAGCTGGAAGACGCTTATATCAGCATCACTGAAGCCTTCCAGCACGGTGCCGCGGAAACGGGTATAAAACCGGAGTTTTCCTGGTTTTCATCCGAGGACCTGGAGCGAGACGAGCTCGGAGGTCACATGGAAGAAGTCGACGGAGTCGTCATTCCTCCCGGGTTCGGCGAACGGGGCGTGGAAGGAAAGATCGCCACCGCCAAGATCGCGAGAGAGCACGACGTCCCCCTGTTCGGGATATGTCTCGGCATGCAGGTAGCCACAATTGAGTTTGCAAGAAACGTAATTGGGCTGAAAGAAGCCAACAGCACGGAGTTCGAGCCCGAAGCATCCGATCTGGTCATCGACCTGATGCCGGAACAGATAGAGGTAGAAAAGAAGGGTGGGACCATGCGCCTCGGTAGCTACGAAACCACCATTAAGAGCGGTACCAAAACCGAGGAAATATACGGTAAGAAGACCATCGAGGAAAGGCACCGACACAGGTACGAATTCAATAACGATTACAGGGATCTATTCGAAGAGGCGGGCATGAAATTAGCGGCAACCTCGCTCGACGGCCAGTTGATCGAGGTAATCGAGCTGAGCGACCATCCGTGGTTCATCGGGGTCCAGTTTCATCCCGAATTTAAATCAAGGCTCGAAGATCCCCATCCACTATTTACGAGCTTCCTCAGAGCCTGCAGGGATAGGGCTTAATTGCCTCCCGTTTTCCGTTCCGGGCTGTAAAGTTTTCCCCTAATCAGGTAGTATACGGACCAGACAACTATGATAATACTGATCAGGTGAGCCGCCCTTATCGGCCCGACCCAGAGGCTGCCGGCCCGAAAGAAGCTCACAACCGACCTACCGACGGAATACGTTATCAAATAGACAACGGCGATAAATCCCGACCTGTATTGACCCTTCCTCAGCCTCCATAAAAGGGCAAATATCAGTAAATTCAGTATCATTTCGTAGACCATGGTGGGATGAAGGCTCTGATTCGGAAACGCCTGTCCCGCTGCCGTATTTGATTTGAACACCAGCCCCCAGGGGAGCTCGGTTGGATATCCGTAAGCGTCTCCGTTTAACAGATTACCGACTCGACCAATAGCCTGGCCGAGAATCATCGCCGGTGCCAGGGCGTCGACGAATTCCCGAAATTCCACCCCTTTCCATTTAACAAAGATATACAGTCCGGCTAAACCGCCAATTAGCCCACCGTGTATTGCCAGTCCGGATAGACCAAACCCGCCTCCTCCACCAAAACCGAATAACCCGAGAGGGTTTCTCCGGAAATAGTCCAGGTAGAAAACCGCGTAATATACCCGAGCCCCCACAAGGCCCAGGGGAAAGGAAACGAGAACGAAATCTATGAGATCGTTGAAATCCAGCTCCAGCCCTTTTCTGTCCACCTCGCGCCTGAGTATTTCCAGACCGACGAGCAGGGCTACCGCGTAAGCGATCCCGTACCAGCGCACAGTTAAAGATCCCAGCGTAAAGGCTACAGGGTTCACAGTCAACCTCCGATAGTTATTATCAGTATCTGCAGAAGCCCTATCAGGAACCCGATAAGGGCACCGAACCAGGTGATAGCCCTGAACTGGTCCCCCGTTACGTCCAGCACCAGTTTCTCCACTCTCAAAGTAGAAAACTCCTCGACCTCTGACTTTACCAGTTCCTTTACGTCGAGCGCGTTTAAAATACTTGAGCCCTCGCGGGCGACAACCACTGTTAGCTGGTCTACTACAGGTCCGGCAAAAGGAGTAACCAAATCGGGATCTATCCACCGGGAAAGCTTGCCTATCTTCGCACCCTGGAGTTCGTGTAGTTTCTTTTTTACCACTGAACCGAATTTCTCGCGAACTTTCTCCGATCGCAACGAATCCACTAGATAACTACTAATTGCTCTGACCAGTGCTTCCCGTTCGTCCTCTTTCTCGAGTTCTACCAGGTCACCCACCTTTCGATTTTCGGAGTTCTTGATTACGAGGACCAGACCGTCAAGGACCAGCGACTGAACGCGTTCGTTATGGATCAGGGCCAGGGAAAGATCGGTAAGGATTTCCGTCAGCCGATCCACTACCCTATCCGTCCAACCCAGTTCCGACAGGTCTTTTTCAAAGACCTTCTCCAGAGACTCGACTGCGGAACTCGTAACCTCTCCTCTGAACTCCTCCTGTTCCAGCAGATCTATCAGCCTCGGCAATCCGTCCTCGATTATCTCTTCGACCTTTTTTCTCAACTTTTCTCTGGGCAGAACCAGCGTTTCCAGAAACCCGAGCTTGACCTGATCCCAGACCGAGTCCTCGTCGAACTCACCGTGGATTTTCTCGTCCAGGGTTTCCACTATAACTTCCTCTATTCTGGAGCGAAGTCCCGGACGGTCAAGGATTTCCGCTCCCTTTTTAAGCACGACCGGAAGGTTGGTCTCGACCTGGCGAAATATCAATCCGGTGATCTCCTCGCCCAGATATTCCCCCAGGCTTCCCCCGTTATCCTTCAACTCGGAGAGTTTACCTTTCCAGAAACCTCTGACGTTTTCCTCGATATCCTCGTTATCCGCCAGTCCGGAAAGTATCTTCTCCAGCTTCAGTGTAATCTCTTCGTAAGACCATCTATCGACTATCTCGCCCAGCTTTTTCTCGGAAAGATCGTCCAGGCCGGATTTGATCAGTTCACGAACGAAGTTTTCAAGCTCCTCCTCCGATACCAGCCGATCCAGTCCACTCTGAATTTTTCCGACCAGATCCTCTGTCAGTGCGTCCATATCCATCTGGGCGTCCTCGGGAATCATATCCCTTATAGAATCTCGCTCTCTGTCGAGAAAACTTATCATCCAGGACTCGAGGGAGCCTTCCAGCTCTTCTCTAACTTCGGTAGAACTGAGTCTCGCCTCAAGTGCACTCGGCGTAAGCAGGTGCTCGCCCACCGCTTGCCCTATGTTTTCCGCTATGTCCGTTTTTCTCCTGGGGATAAGGCCCGGAGTAAAGGGTATTCGATGGCCGAACAGTTTCTTTTCTTCGAGAGGTCTGAACAGCATTCTTATCGCTATCCAGTTCGTAGAATACCCGATAACGCTGGCCACCAGGGGCAGTCCAAGTAAATACAGGTCAAAGTCCATAAATTCTCCCGTAATTTCCGACTAGATTGACCGGTCAATCGGATCGTTTTCTTCTACCGGAGGACGAAATCGATTTATCCGGACTACTAAGTTTCCAACTTTATTTAGACCGGGCGAAGAAATTTTACGCCAAACTTGTCGACTTATTAAATATAGGCCCCGATTTCGCGAAAAGAAAGTTCGGAAAGCTGCTATACCGGCCTAGACAGGACCACGTCGATTCGTGGCACCAATAAAAAACGAAAACCGAGTTTTTCGGTTCACAACTCTAAAAAAATCAACCATTTCAAATAAACCACGAGACCTTTATAATATGTTCTGACAATATATAAATTATTCGTCGTCCTTACTAACTGGCTGTCACAAAAAATAACAACAAAGAACAACAAAAAGTTGCGAAACTCAGAAGAGTGGCTAAAATAAGGAGGTCGTTTTATTTCACCCGACCACCAAGCTCTTTACAGACCAATACTTTCGTTTACGACAGCAACGTCAAGAACTTTAGTGATAATATTAACATTTGATGGGCATAAGTTCGATATTATGCCCGGGAGGGGATAAGATGCCAGCTGAAAAACTGGACAAGATTTTCAATCCTGAATCGTTAGCCGTTATAGGAGCGAGCGAGAAGGAAGGCTCCGTAGGGGCAACGTTGATGGATAATATCGTTGGAGGCTTCGAGGGGGATATATATCCCGTAAACATAAACAGAGACAAGGTAATGGATATCGAGGCGTTTTCCAGCGTCAGCGATATCGATAAAGAAGTGGACCTCGCCATAATAGCCACACCCGCCAAGACAGTGCCGGATATAGTTGACGAGTGCGGAGAATCGGGGATAGAAACGGGAATAGTAATTTCTGCGGGCTTCAGTGAAACCGGCAGGGAAGGAAAAAAGCTAGAAGAAGAACTCGAAGCCAGAAGAAAGAAGCACGACATGAGGTTGCTCGGTCCCAATTGTCTGGGAACTATAAGGCCCGGACAGAATCTTAACCTCACGTTTCTCCGCAAAGACCCGACGCCCGGGAAAGTCGCATTTCTATCCCAGAGCGGTGCCATGGGTTCGGCAATTCTCGACTGGTCGACAAAGGCGAAAGTCGGATTTAGCGCCTTCGTTTCCGTCGGAAATATGCTGGATATTGACTTCGGCGATCTTATAGATTACTTCGGCCAGGATCCCAAGACCAATAGCATTATAATGTACATGGAAACGGTCAAGCACGCCGAGAAGTTCATGAGCGCGGCCCGGGGATTTGCCAGAACGAAACCAATACTGGTTGTAAAGGCGGGCAAGTACTCCAAGAGCGCAGAAGCGGTAGCTTCTCATACCGGGTCCCTTGCCGGCGAGGACCAGATATACGATGCGGCATTTAAACGAGTTGGAGTCACCCGAGTATCCGACGTTGACGACCTGTTTAGCAGTTCGGAAACTCTGAGCAAACAGAACCTCCCGGATGGACCGAGGATGGCAGTGGTGACAAACGCCGGCGGTCCGGGGATCATGACTACCGACGCCATACTGGATTCAGGCGGCGAACTGGCCGATCTAACCCGAGAAACCAAACAGGAACTGACCGAGCTACTACCCGAACACGCAAGCGTGAAAAACCCCGTAGACGTCCTGGGAGACGCGGGATCATCGCGCTATAAAGGCGCCATAAGGATCTGTCAGCAGGACGAGAACGTCGACGGAGTTATCGTGATTTACGCCCCGCAGGGAGAGGCATCGGCAAAGGACGCCGCGGAGGCGGTTGCTTCCGTATCGAAGGAGACCGACAAACCGATAGTTACGTCGTTTATGGGAGCAGGCGAAGTTGCCCGGGGCCGCGAGTTTCTCAGGGAAGAGCACGTACCGACCAGACCGACCCCGGAGCAGGCAATAAGCGCTTACATGTACATGCACCGATACGCGCGGAACCTCGAGCTGCTGTACGAAACACCCGAGGAACTTCCAGTCAACAACCAGCCGCCTCACCACCACCTCAAAGCAATGGTGAGAAAGGTTCTGAGTTCCGAGCGATCGACACTTTCCGAAGTCGAATCCAAGAAATTTCTTGATACTTACGACATTCCAACCTCGTCGACGAAGATAGCTGAATCGGCCGATCAGGCAGCCAACAAAGCTTACGAGATGGGCTACCCCGTGGTGCTAAAAATCTACTCTCACGACATAACCCATAAAACCGACGTGGGCGGGGTCGAACTCAACCTTCAGAGCAAAGAAGAGGTCAAAGAGGCTTACGACCGGATAGTCTCCCGGGCGAAAAACCAGCGGCCGTCGGCGGAGATACTGGGAGTTACCGTCCAGAAGATGTACTCTAACGTCGACTACGAGCTAATCCTTGGCTCGAAAAAAGATCCGCTGTTCGGGGCGTCCATTCTGTTTGGAAGGGGCGGAACAGGAGTTGAACTTTACAAAGATACCGCCGCCGGATTCCCCCCGCTTAACCAGGTACTTGCCCACAGACTCATGGAAGATACGAAAGTCTATCAGCTGCTCAAGGGATACAGAGGAAAAGAAGGTGCAAACATCAGAGAACTGGAAAAGCAGCTGGTCAGGTTTTCCCAGTTGATAATAGATTTTCCCGAGATAAAAGAAATAGACATAAACCCTCTTGCAGTCATCGACGGATCGTTTAAGGCGCTCGACGCCAGAATTATCCTGGACGACGATTACAAGGACGAGAGAATTGACAAGACTCACGAGCACCTGGCGATCGAACCTTACCCGAGACAGTACGTCGAAGACTGGAGGCTTGACGACGGCAGGAACATTACGCTAAGACCGATAAAACCGGAAGACGAACCGTTGGAGTTCGAGCTGTTCGATTCCTTCTCCGACAAGACGTGGCGACAGCGATTCTTCGGTCCGAGAACGGAAGTCACCCACAAGGAAATGACCAGATATACAAACATCGACTACCGAAGGGAAATGGCTATAATCGGATTACTGGAAGAGAACGACGATAGAAAAATGATAGGGGTCGGACGATTGATAATTGGACCAAACAACGATACGGGAGAATACGCTGTCGTAGTTGGCGACCCCTGGCAGAGACTGGGACTGGGTGAGAAGCTCACGGACTCGATTATCGGCGTGGCGGAGGACAAGAACCTAGAAAGTATTTACGCCACAATTTTGAAAAACAACAAGCCAATGCTGGAGCTGGTCCGAAAAATGGGGTTCCAGGAAGAAGAGAGGAATTCGGATACGGTCAAGATGGTACTGCGGCTCAGATAAATCGGGACTCCTCGAAGGAACGAGGCGAATTCGGCGGCATCAGAAACTTTTGGGTAACATAGGGTGAAAGACGCTCGATTTCACCTTTAAACATTATCTACCAATCAAATCCACAGGAGGGTAGAAAATTGACAGAACCAAAGAAATGGGTTAAAGAAGACCCAGAGCGAGAGGACGTCTTTTGGCCCACGGAGGAAATGAAGGAAAAAGCGTGGGTCTCGGACGAGTCCATCTACGAAGAAGCCCTCGAGGACCCGCAGGGGTTCTGGGCTAAACACGCGGAAGAAGGTATCGACTGGTACGAAAAGTGGGACGAGGTTTACACGGAAGAGCCTTACAACTACGAATGGTTCGTGGGAGGCAAGCTCAACCTTTGCTACAACGCGGTCGACAGACACGTCGAGAACGGCAAAGGTGACGAAGACGCGATAATATGGGAGCCCGAGCCAACCGACGAAGAAACCGTAAGGATGACCTACTCGGAACTCCTCGAAGAGGTTTCTAAATTTGCCAACGTTCTGGAGAGCTTCGGCGTAGAAAAAGGAGACAGAGTCGGAATTTACATGCCGATGGTTCCGGAAGCCCTGATCGCCATGCTCGCGACCGCACGTGTCGGGGCGGCACACAGCGTAGTCTTCTCCGCCTTCAGCCCTGACTCCTTAAAGGACAGGCTCGAAGACGCCAACGCCAAAGTACTTGTAACCGCTGACGGCTATTACCGACGAGGCAAGCCGTTAAACCTGAAAAAGAACGCCAACAAGGGACTGCAGGGTAGCCCGGTCGAGAACGTGGTAACGGTTCAAAGAACCGGAAAAGACGTGGAAATGCAGGAAGGCAGGGACCACTGGTACCACGAACTGATGGAGGACGCCGACACGGAACACGAACCCGAAGTAATGAACAGCAGCGACCTGGCTTTCATCCTCTACACGAGTGGAACGACCGGAAAACCCAAGGGCGTCATGCATCACGTGGGGGGCTATACCGTACAGGCATATCTGACCGCAAAGTGGAACTTTAACCTCCACGACGACGATATCTTCTGGTGTACGGCCGACGTAGGCTGGATCACCGGACATACATACATTAACTACGGTCCATTGCTCAACGGAGTTACCACGCTGGTCTACGAAGGAGCACCCGACTACCCCGAATACGACAGGCTCTGGGAAATAATCGAAGACGAAGGAGTAACCAGTTTCTATACTGCTCCGACAGCGATAAGAATGTTCATAAAACAGGGTACNGAATGGCCGGAGAAGCACGATCTCTCGAGCCTCAGAATACTCGGAACTGTTGGCGAACCAATAAACAAGGACGCCTGGCTCTGGTACTTCGAAAACATCGGAGGCGGACGCTGCCCCGTGGTCGACACCTGGTGGCAGACGGAAACGGGCGCCAACGTAATTAACGCCCTTCCGGGCGTCGGACCGTTCATCCCCACCGTCGCCGGCAAACCGTTCCCGGGAATCGACGTCGATCTCCTGGACACCGAAGGTAACCCCGTCGGAGTCGACGAAGGCGGCTACCTGACGATAAAATCACCGTTCCCGCCAAGCCTTATAAGGGGGGTTTACAAACGGCCCGAAAAGTTCAAAGACGAATACTGGAGCGAATACGGACCGGACTACTACTTTACCAGTGACGGTGCGCGGAAGGACGAAGACGGCAACATACGGATCACAGGTAGACTCGATGACGTCATGAACGTAGCCGGACACAGACTGGCAACCGGCGAGGTCGAGAACGCGCTCGGCAAACACGAACTGGTAGCGGAGCCGGCCGTCGTATCACGACCCGACGAAGTAAAGGGTGAAGTTCCGGTAGCGTTCGTGATGGTCAAGAAGGGTGCCGAGTTCGACGAGGAGACGCTGCAAAAGGAGCTCATCCAGCTGGTAGACGACACTATAGGACCGACGGCCAGACCGGCGGATATAATAATTGCAGACGAAGTTCCAAAGACGAGATCCGGAAAGATCATGAGAAGAATTCTAAAGAGCCTGGTCAGAGGCGAGGACGTAGGAGACCTAACCACTCTTAGAAACCCCGAAACCGTCGAAGAACTCCAGGAAAAGTTAAAGGGTAACTAGAGCCAAATATTTCAAACCGGAGTGATTGAATTTGGAAATCAACGAAGACGTAGCCAATCCCGCGGCCCTTGGCCTGGGAGGCTTTGCGTTATCGACGTTTATTCTTAACCTCGTCAATTCCGGTCTGGTTGCCGGGGGGTCGCTGGGTATAGTTATGCCCATGGCGATAGCCTACGGTGGCCTGGCCCAGCTTCTGGCCGGAATGTGGGAATTCAGACGCAACAATATCTTTGGAGCTACGGCGTTTTCCTCGTTTGGGGCTTTCTGGATAGGCCTGGCCTCCTTCTTTTTCCTTGAGTGGGCCGGGATAATTACCGGGGTACCCAAGGAAGGAATCGCGATTGCTCTCATTGCCTGGGGAATATTCACGTTTTACATGACAATCGCTTCTCTGCGCGAGCCCAAGGCCATCATGTGGATCTTCATAACCTTAACTATTCTGTTCTTTCTCCTCGCATGGGGAGAATTCAACCCGACCGTCGCAAAGATCGCNGGATACGAAGGTCTACTCTGCGCATCGATAGCCTGGTACTCGTCCGCCGGAGTAATTATTAATACCATGTTCGGAAGGACCGTACTTCCTCTGGGAGAACGTTAATAACCGACAACACAGATACCAATAAAGTTTAGCCCCCAGTCCCCAATCAGGGACTGGGGGTTTTTTCTTGATTTATCCACTCTCCATAAACCATAATTTAGTCGTAAAGCTTCGACTGGATTTGGTTCACTACCCCCATCAATAAGGACAAAAACCGGGGCCAACTGGATGATACATAATGTTTGATAAAGTAAAAAAGGCCGTCGACTGGGTCTTCGGCCAGACAAACGAACAAAAACTGTCCAAATTGCGGAACTACGCCGACCAGGTCAACGATCTATCCGACGAAGTAGCCGAACTATCTCAGGAGGAAATGCGGAGCTGGACCGAGGAGTTCCGGGAAAAGATCTCGTCAGGTACGGACCCGGACGACCTAATACCCGAAGCCTTCGCCCTTGTTCGAGAAGCGGCTGAGAGGGAAACCGGGATGAGACCCTACGACGTACAGATTATCGGTGGGGTGGCCTTACACCAGAGAAGAATAGCTGAAATGGCGACGGGAGAAGGAAAGACCCTTGTCGCAACTATGCCAGCTTATCTGAACGGTCTTACAGGACAGGTCCACATCGCTACGGTCAACGATTACTTGGCCCAGCGAGATAGAAACTGGATGGGACCTATCTACGAGACCCTCGGACTGGANGTATCCGTAATTCAGGAGGATATGGACGTCGAAGCTCGTAAAGAGGCTTACGAGGCGGATATCGTCTACGGCACGGCCAACCAGTTTGGATTCGACTACCTCAGGGACAACATGGTCATCTCCGAGGATCAGCGGGTGGGAGCAGACCGCGACTTCGCGATAATCGACGAAATCGACAGCATACTGATAGACGAAGCACGTACGCCGCTGATTATTTCGGGTTCCACGGAAGAATCAACGAAGCTTTATAAGAGGTTCGCCCGACTTGCCCCGAGGTTTAACGAAGGCGATGATTACGAGATAGACGAGAAAAACAGGTCAATATCCTTGACCGACGAAGGGGCTAACAAGGCGGAAAACTTTCTCCACCTGGACGATCTATACTCTCCCGAGAACATAACGATGCTCCACCACCTCAAAACTTCGTTGAAAGCCGAGGAGTTCTTCCAGAAGGACGAGGACTACATAATACAGGACGGTGGCGTCGTCCTGGTGGACGAATTTACCGGCAGGCTTATGCCGGATCGGCGCCTGTCCGAGGGGTTACACCAGGCGATCGAGGCAAAAGAAGGAATGATGGTCCAGAAGGAAAACCAGACGTTCGCCCAGGTTACGCTCCAGAACTTCTTCCTGCTCTACGACGGGTTAAGCGGCATGACCGGNACGGCAAAAACGGAAGAGGACGAGTTCGAAGATATCTACAACCTCGACGTGGTAGTGGTGCCGACGAACGAACCGCTCCGAAGGGATCACAAGCCGGACGTAATTTTCAAGACGAAGGAAGCCAAGTACGAGGCCGTCGCGGACGAAGTCGAACGATTACACGAAAAGGGTCGTCCGGTACTTGTCGGAACCAACGCGATAGAGAAATCAGAAAGGCTCAGTTCGCTCCTGAAGAAACGGGGATTACCGCACGAAGTACTGAANGCCAAGAACCACGCTAGAGAGGCGGATATCATAAAAGACGCCGGCCAACCGGGGGCTGTCACGATCGCCACCAACATGGCGGGAAGGGGAACGGACATTAAACTGGGTGAGGGAGTCGCCGAACTGGGCGGACTCCACGTACTCGGTACCCAGAGGCACGAGAGCCGCAGAATCGACAATCAATTGCGAGGTCGAGCCGGCAGACAGGGTGATCCGGGGTCATCTCAGTTTTACCTTTCTCTTGAAGACGACCTATTGAGGATCTTCGGGGGAGACAGGATAGACTCCATTATGGATAGGGTCGGCCTTGAGGACGGCGAAGCGATCGAACACCAACTATTGACCAAAGCCATTCGGCGCGCCCAGAAAAAGGTGGAAGGGATTAACTACGAAAGACGAAAGAACGTCCTGAAATACGACAAGGTCCTGGCCCAGCAGCGCGAGGCTATATACAGTCTCCGCGACCACTTCGTCCTTACAGAGAAGGAAAGTAGCTGGGACGAGATAGACAGCTACCTTCGTCCCGTGCTGGAGGACTTTTCGGAAGACCTTCTCGAACAATACGGACTGGAAAACGGCGACCAGGAAGAGAGGCTGGAAGATCTCGAAAATGAGCTGGCCGATTTCCAGAATTTCTCGCCTGACAAGGGTTTGGAGGAAGGGCACGGCGATATCAGGGACTCCGTGACNAATATAATCATCTCTAACTGGGAAAACCAGCTGGAGAAGTTCAGAGATACGAACCAGGTTAGNCCAGAGCTAATCAAGTCGATAATCATTAAAATTATAGATAGAGAGTGGCGGCAGCATTTATACGTGATCGACGACCTTAAAGCGGGAGTGGGATGGTCTTCCTACGGAGGCAAGGACCCTCTCGTCGAATTTAAACGCGAATCGTTCCGACTCTTCCAGGACATGAGAACCGAACTTAGACGGGAGATAGTCGAACTCCTCGTTAAGTCCAGAATAGACATAAAAGGATCCGAAAAACCGGTGGAATCGGAGGTTGACACCTCGAAATTCAACTTCCAGGCGGACGAGGGCAGTTCGGGACTGGCCGAGAAAAAAGCAGAAAGGGGCGAAACGTCCACAAATCGTGACTCCAAGGGTGATAACTCCGGGAAGCAGAAACAGCGAGTCGTCGAAGACGAACCGGGTAGAAACGACCCGTGTCCCTGTGGTAGCGGGAAGAAGTACAAGTACTGCTGCGGGGCAAATGACTGATCATTACCCCTCGTTTTTTATTGAATTATCATCAATCTGCGTTATAATAATCGTGCTGTAGGAGTATTATCATCGAACATAATACAATAGGAGGTGTTCTTTAATGACACTTGCAACAGCATGGGTGCTGGGTTTCTTTTGGTCCCTCTGGGCAGCAGCCTTTCTCTCATTCTTGGGATGCGGGATTTGTTAACTAGCTCCAGAGAAGAAAATGCCGTTAACTAGGTGATCTTATTGTCGAAAAAGAGCGTACTTTACGTAGGGGTGACGGTTCTAGTTACCCTGTTATTTTTATCTAGCTTTGCCGCGGGAGAGGCGGTGGACGATAAGCTATCGAGGGTGATAAGGCTCAAGTTAGGTCTGGATTCCGATGTATATAGAGTTATCGAAACGGAGTACCAGGGAGACAAAGTCGTTCTGGTAGTAATTTTCGGAAATGAAAAAGCCCAGAACAGTTCTCTCGGCTCCGATATAAAATCAGGCCTAAGAAAGTACGAATCGGAATCCCCGGTCGCGATATCGGCATTAACGAGGAACAAGGATGCAAGGTTCCGACCTTACGCCCTGAGAGTGATTCAAAACGGCCAGTCTTCTCAAGCCAACAAGATAATCGGGCTAACGAACGGTTTTAAAGAAGGTAAAATGCCCGAAAAGGTCCCGATCGACGGCAAAGAATTCTGGGGCAGCAAAGGTATCATAACCCTGGGAAGTTCATTCGATCCCTCCGTGCCGTTCAGGATCAAGTACGGTACGACGAGTGCTCATTTTGCCCTGGCTCCTCAACGACAGGAAAAAGAAGAACCCGAAATGGCAGAAGCTACAAAGAAATCCGAGGAGGAATCAGGGATAAAAGAGACCTCAGAGGGCAAGGAATTCAATTCTTCGAACGACCCTTCCGAGGGAAGGGAGTTTAACTCCTCGCCGATCAGTAACCGTAATTCCAAATCGGGACAGGGAATGGCACTTCTGGCTCAATTTGGAGCTTTGTTAGCGATCACTCTTTCTCTTCTATAAGAGGGTTAGGTTAGAAAGATTACAATCACAAACCCGGGCAGGAATCATCTAACTTCCTGCCCGGGTAAACTATTTTCCGTCAATTAATTACTCTCAAATCTTCCCCCGCCGTATGAAATCTGAACTCAATTTAATAAATCTATTTTCTCCGTATGCTCCCTGCCCCTTGCCCAGCTGCCGGGATTTGGTCTACTATTAAGAGTTTTATAAGGTCAATTACCCCGCCCTTCCGGACGGGGCTTGTAGGAACACCCCTTTATAAACAAAACCTGTGTACTACGAAAACGCGAGACCCAGCAGTCAATCGTCCAGCACTGACTTGGCACTCTTTATTCGGACAAAAGCTCAGTGCCAGGTCAGTGCTGGAGTGTTCCTCGCTAAGTTTCGAAGGATTATTGAATACTACGCTATTCTTCCTTGAACTCTTCGTATTCCGCCTCTCCCATCAGTGACTCGAGTTCCGATTCGTCTTCCATTTCGAGTTTCACCAGCCAGCCCGAATTAAACGCGGACTCGTTTATCTTCTCGGGCTCTCCTTCGAGTGATTCGTTAACTTCCGTAATCTTTCCACCAACCGGGGCTTCAACGTCCGAAACGGATTTTACGGACTCGATAACGACCATCTCTTCCCCTTTGGCGAATTCTTCCCCCTGGTCAGGTAGTTCTACGAAAACGATGTCCCCCAGTTCCTTCTGGGCAAAATCGGTAATCCCGACCGTGACCGTCGGTCCTTCAACTCTTACCCAGTCATGATTTTCTGTATATTTCATCTGTTCTTCGGCCATAATACCTCCTCTTTTGGATGATTGTAGTCAATTGTAACCCTGATGCAACTTAGTAACCAACTAAATTCATCTACCGAAATATTGTCTAGAAACGCCTTTATCATTGCAACCTGATAGCGGTTAACTGAACCGAGACCTGTAGTCTTTTACTAGACCAATCGGCATATCCCGGCAGCAGGATAATGAAGGACCTGCACCTGCAGGGTAAAGACCAACTTACCGATCGAGCCAGGCATTGATTTGATTTACTACCGCAATTTAACTCGCCCTTTCCTAACTCCGTCATTATTTTTTGAATAACCAAGACTTTCTTAAATATTGACTTTAAATGATAACTTCACGTCGGATTCTCAGTTCGAGTCACGTTTAAAAATAGGGCGTCTTAAGTTATATTTAACCGGTGAAATTTGATGGATTGTGTAATTCTCGCAGCGGGCAAAGGAACGCGCATGAAATCGTCCACCCCCAAGGTGCTTCACGAAATAGGGGGGCGGACGTTAATTGAACATTTACTGGGATCAATCGATCCCTTAGAATTGACTCGTGTTATTTTAGTTATCGGTTATAAGGAGAAACTGGTCAGGGATTCTCTATCCGGCTGGGAGGTCGATTTCTCGGTCCAGGAAGAACAGAGGGGTACCGCACACGCTCTCCAGCAGGCAAAAGGCAAACTTGAGAGCGATTCCTTTCTGGTCGTTCCCGGCGATCTTCCTCTGGTAACGTCATCCTCTTTGAAAGAGTTCATCAAATTTGGAACGGAAAAGCAGGACACGATAATTTCCCTGCTTACTGTCAGGCGCGAGGACCCCGGCGGTTACGGTCGGATCAAACGGGACGAGGCGGGAAACGTCAGGGAAATAATTGAAGAGCAGGACGCAACGGAGGAAGAGAAAAAAATAAAAGAAGTAAATGCAGGAATTTACCTTCTCCAGAACAGGAAAGAAATCTGGCGCGAGCTTAGCTCGATCGACTCCGCGAACGCTCAGGGAGAGTTCTACCTTACCGACCTGATAAAAAGGTTCTCGGGGCGGAAAGAAGGCGTTGCGGCGTTTAAGACTAATGACCCGGAGGAACTTATCGGCGTTAATACCAGAAAAGATCTCTCTTTCGCCGGTAAAGTACTTAACCGCAGGAAGATGAACTCCCTGTTTGCCTCCGGAGTAACGGTGATCGACCCGGAGTCGACCATAGTCGAAAGCCAGGTGGAGATAGAACGGGACTCAGTTATCGCACCCTTTACCACGATCCGAGGCAATACGACGATCGGGCCGAACTCCAGAATAGGACCCAACGTCGAAATAGTCGATGGCCGTATAGGAGCGGACGTCGAGATAAGTCACGCGGTTGTAAAAGGTGCCACGGTCAGGGACAATAGGACGGTGGAGCCTTTTAGTATTCTCGGATCGAATTAACGGTTCAACTCAGATATTTCCCAATTACGAACGCAAAAAACCAAATAAATCGAGGAGATCAAATTGCAGGATCTTAAAATTATCACGGGGAACTCAAACCCGGAATTGGCTCGTGAAATCGTCTCCAATCTCGACAAAGAACTGACCGAGGCTTCGGTGGACAGGTTCCCCGACGGAGAAGTACACGTGCACGTGCAAGAGACAGTAAGAGGTGCTTCCGTTTTCGTCATCCAGTCGATCTCGCCTCCTGCAAACGACAACTTAATGGAGCTGCTACTGATAATCGACGCGCTGAAGAGGGCATCCGCCAACCAAATTGCCGCCGTAATACCTTATTACGGATACGCCCGGCAGGACAGAAAACAGACGGGCAGGGTTCCGATTAGCGCCAAACTGGTTGCCAATATAATTTCAACCGCCGGCGCGGACCGGATCCTGACGGTAGACCTCCACGCCGGACAGATACAGGGGTTCTTCGACATACCCGTAGATAACCTCCGTGGGGACCCGGTACTTGCCAACACCCTGAAAGACGAGATATCTTCCGAAGACGGCGTAGTGGTAAGTCCCGATGTAGGCGGGGCAAAGAGGGCGAGGAAAGTTTCTCAAAAACTAAATATGCCGCTCGCGATAGTCGAGAAGAAAAGGGACAGCGAGGACGGAGGCGTCGAGATCCTGAACCTGATCGGTGACGTCGAGAACAAGCGGTGTCTGATGGTCGACGACATAGTCAGTACGGCCGGGACCCTGACGGAAGTAGCGGAGATACTCGAAGAAAGGGGGGCAAGTCACGTCGAGGCAATTTGCACTCACGGTATTTTCGCCGAGGACGCGCTCGAATCGATAGAAAAATCGCCGATTAATTCCGTAACCGTAACCAACACCATTCATAACGAAGCCGCCAGGAAGGCCGATTTTATCAAATACATATCGGTGGGAGACCTTTTTGCCCGAACGATCAAGCGAATTTACGAGGAAAAGTCGGTGTCGACTTTGTTCCCCCATTCCTAATATAATTGTGTGAAGCAATAAGTATTTTTGGAATAAGAACTCAAAAGAAAGGTGATATTGATGGCAACGCTTCAGGTAAGCAAGAGAGAATCTTCGGAAAATCCCAATACTTTGCGCCACGAAGGTAAGCTGCCGGCAGTACTCTATGGACCAGAAAGAGATTCGGTTAGCTTGACGATCAACAAGAAAAGGATGAAGGAACTTCTGAACGAAATAACCAGAAGTACAAGGGTTGAACTGGAACTCAACGGCGACGTTCACGAGGTATTCCTGAGGGATATCCAGTACGATCATCTAACCGACGAACCTATTCACGTCGACTTCTACGAGGTTCCTGACGAACATCCCGTAGAAATGAAGATCCCGGTAGTGACGGTAGGAACGCCCGAAGGGGTTAGCTCGGGTGGAATACTGGACCACTTGATGGAAACCATTACCGTCTATGGAAAAGCGACGGATATACCGGAAATCCTCAGGCTGGACGTAGAGGATCTGGAAATAGGGGACTCGATTCACGTTTCGGATCTCGACCTCGGCGATCTCGATATCCTGACACCGGAAGACAGAACGGTACTCTCCGTCCTGGCTCCGAGAAAGGAAATAGAAATAGACCTCACGGAACCCACCATAGGCGAAGAACTGCTGGGCGAAGAGGAACTCGAGGGCGAAGAAGAAGAGGAACTCGAGGGCGAAGAAGAACTCGAAGAAGGAGAGATGGAAGGGGAAGAAGCTGGCGAAGAAGGAGAGGAACTCGAACCGAAAGAAGAGGGCGAAGAGGCCGAATAAGTTATCGACGGAAGGGACCGCCGTACTCTCCTTACCGTTCGAGACGAATATCGCGCTATACCCTCGGATATTCTTGACCAGTACTATTTTTGAAATGCCTAATCGTATTTACATATAATTCTATGACGAAGAGTTCTCTGGGAGGTGAGCTTTGTGAGTAATATGTACAAGAAGTTTTCGAAGAAATCGATGGAGATAATGGCTACGGCATACGACGAGGCGGAAAAGCTAAACGATAAGGCAGTCTCCCCGGAACACTTGCTGCTGGCTCTTCTTCGAGCCAAGAACACGAGAGTATATAAATTTTTGAAGGATAACGGACTGTCCTATCACCACGTACTTCGAGTAGTTAAAAGGAACGACGAGGAAGAACTATCACTGCCGCTCCAGGACGAGCTGGAACCGACGTCTCAATTGAAGAAAATAATGAAGATGGGGTACGACGAGGCAAGGTCCAGCCAGGGCGAAAACAAAATCGAACCGGCTCATCTCCTGATAAGTATTTTAGAGGAGGGCAACGGCACCGCCTCCTCGGTGATAAAACAGTTTGGCATAACTACGAGAAAAGCCAGATCATACTTCTCCATGGTCCGTAAAAGCGACGCCAACCAGGGCATGGAGCTTAAATTACAGTCCACGGAAAAAGGCGGCCAGGAAGAGGGCGTGCTGGAGGAGTTCGGGAGAAATCTAATCGAAGAAGCAAAACAGGACAAACTGGATCCGGTCATCGGCAGGGGAGAAGAAATAAACAGAGTAATTCAGACGCTGACCCGAAGGAAGAAGAATAACCCCGTCCTGATAGGCGAAGCCGGAGTGGGCAAAACCGCAATCGTGGAAGGACTTGCCCAGAAGATAGCCAACCAGGAAGTACCCGGAATCCTCGCCAGCAAGAAGATTTACGAAGTAGATATGGCAGCCATGGTAGCGGGAACCAAATACAGAGGGGAGTTCGAACAGAGACTCAAAGCTCTGATCAACGAGGTAACCAACAAAGACGAAGTAATCCTGTTTATAGACGAGCTCAGTACCGTCGTAGGGGCGGGAGGAGCGGAAGGAGCTATCGACGCTTCGTCAATCCTCAAACCTCCTCTTGCATCCGGAGCAATTCAGAGCATAGGCACGGCAACCATCGACGATTACCGTAAATCGGTCGAGAAGGATCCCGCGCTGAAGCGCAGGTTCAAAACAATCACGGTGGAAGAGCCGACGATCCAGCATACCATAGAGATACTCGAGGGAATCCAGGACAGATACGAAAACCATCACAGCGTTAAGATAACGGAAGAAGCAATCGAACAGGCCGCCCGGCTGAGCGACCGTTACATAACTGGTCAATTCCTGCCGGATAAAGCTATAGATCTCATCGACGAAACCGCGGCAAAAGTCAGGCTGGAAAACTTCAACCTTCCTCCGGAGCTGAGAGAAGTGTCAAGAGAAAGAATTACGGTCAAACAGAAGGAGGAAGAAGCAACGGACGCCGGGGATTACGAGAAGGCGGCTGAATTGAGGGACGAGAGACAGGAGCTGACGGAAGAACTGGAAAACTACGAGGAAAACGAAGAGAGACCACACAACGGGGACGGTTTGGTCGAAGGTAAGGATATAGCTGAAATGGTCTCGTCCTGGACGGGAGTTCCCGTGGGTCGCCTCCAGAAGGAGGAGAGAAAGCGAATGGTCGACATGGAGAAAGAGATCCACAAGCGACTTATCGGTCAAAACGAGGCCGTGAACGCGATTTCTCAATCCCTCCGTCGGGCGTACGCCGGCGTAAAGGACCCCAATCGTCCGATCGGATCGTTCATGTTCCTCGGTCCCACGGGCGTGGGAAAGACCGAACTGAGTAAAACTCTGGCCGAGTTTCTGTTCGGGGACGAAGAGGCTTTAATCCGGGTTGACATGTCGGAGTACATGGAGAAATTCAACGTTTCAAGATTGACCGGTGCTCCTCCCGGATACGTGGGTTACGAAGAGGCAGGAAAACTCACCGAAGCCGTCCGCCATAGACCGCACTCGGTTATTCTTTTTGACGAGATCGAAAAGGCACATCACGATGTCTTCAACATCTTGCTTCAGGTAATGGAGGACGGAGTGCTGACGGACTCTCAGGGCCGCCAGATAAACTTCCGAAATAGCGTGATGATAATGACCTCCAACCTCGGTGGAAAGCTCATCACCGACAAGACCCAGCTGGGATTTGGATCAAAGGAAGTGGATTCAAAAGAGTCCTATGAAGAGATGAAGGGTATGGTTATGGACAAGGTCAAGGACGAATTCAGGCCGGAATTCCTGAACCGACTGGACGACCTGGTCGTATTCCACCAGCTCACGGAAAACGAAGTATTTGAGATCGCCGAACTGATGCTCGATAGGCTTCAGGAGAGGTTGATTGAAAAGCACGGACTAAAGCTTGACATCTCTCGGTCCGCCAAAGAACTCCTGGTCGAAGAAGGCTACGATTCCAAGTACGGAGCCAGGCCGATGAGACGGACCATAGAACGATTAATAGAAAACAAGATTTCCGATCATCTCCTGCAGGGTGATTTCGACGACACCGGAACAATTTCCGTCGATTCCCAGGACGACGACATCCTTCTTGAGGGGGTAAATAACAAGAGCGCCATCGGCGTTGGAGATTGATAATGGATGGCATATGAATGTGAAAAGTGCGGCTACACTTCCGTCGAATGGCTAGGACGCTGTCCAAAATGCGGGGACTGGGATAGTTTCAGGCAGAATGACGCCGAGGGGGCGTCTGAAAGGCGGGGTCTGGTGGACGAATCGCCAAAACCGCTCTCGGAAATATCTTTCGATTCCAAGGAAAGAATCCCAACGGATATCGGTGAACTCGATCGCGTACTTGGAGGGGGATTGATACCCGGCTCCGTGACTCTGCTCGGTGGGGATCCGGGCATAGGCAAATCCACCCTGCTTCTCCAGGCCGCCGCAAACATCGCCGACCGTGGAAAAGTCCTGTACATATCGGGCGAAGAATCGTCTAAGCAGCTAAAAATGAGGGCGGAACGTCTCGAACTGTCCTCGGAAGATCTGATTATTTACAGCGGACAGAGCCTGGAAAACGCCGTATCTCACCTCAACGACCTCGAACCAATATGCGTGGTAGTGGATTCCATTCAATCGCTTCAGAGCACCGGAAATTCATCGTCTCTCGGAAGTACCAAACAGGTCCGTGAACTGGGCCGTGAATTCACCAGGCTCGCGAAAAAAAAGGAAATAGCCACCGTACTGATTGGACACATCACCAAATCGGGAGATTTTTCCGGACCCAAGACCATCGAACACCTGGTCGACTCTACCGTTTATTTCGAGGGCAAACGGGATAACAACGTTCGGTTGATGCGCCCCGAAAAGAACAGGTTTGGATCGACCAGACTTCTCGGCTTATTCCAGATGACGGAAAAGGGTCTCGAGGAAATATTAAACCCTTCCCAGTTTTTCGCCAAAAAGAACGGAGGTTCCAACCAGAAAGGAACGGCTACCGTCTGTACGGTCGAAGGAACCCGGCCCATACTTGTGGAAATACAGGCTCTGGTCACGCCCTCAAACACGGGAGGCAGCGCCCAGAGACGGACGACCGGGCTTGATTACAACCGGACTTCCTTGTTGTTTGCGGTTATCCAGAAACAGCTGGGAATTAACCTGCAAGAATTCGACATATATCTTAATGTAGTTGGTGGGTTTAAAGTCGAAGAGACGGCCGCCGACCTGGGAATAGTTTGCGCAATTCTATCCAGCTTTCAGGACAGAGAGATCGACGGCCAGACGGCTATTATCGGCGAAGTAGGGTTAAGCGGCGAAGTAAGGCCGGTAAAGAATTTCGAAGCGAGAGTTAACGAAGCCGAAAAGCTGGGGTATCGTAAGGCTCTGATACCCGAGAGCAATTATAGCTCGAACGATAGGGGCACCAGCGTGAAGCTAAGACCGGTTAGCGACCTGGCCGGTGCTGCTGCAGAACTGGAATTAAGGGAGTAATATGTCATTTGAAACGTTAGAAGAACTGCTGGAAGAAATAGCTCCCGGTACCACTCTCCGCGACGCGATAGACAGGATTGTCGAGCAGGGCCACGGAGGGTTGCTGGTACTTTCTACCCTGGACGAAATAGAAGACATCATTACTACCGGTTTTCAGGTGGACGCGGAGGTCACCGCTCAGAGATTGAGCGAGTTATCGAAGATGGACGGCGCCATAGTAATTGACGAGAACCTGAGGAGAATTACTTACGCCAACGCTCATCTTTCTCCCGATCCATCGATAGAAAGCCTGGAGACGGGAACCAGACACAAAGCGGCTGAACAGACCGCCAAACAGTTGAGGTTGCCGGTGATCGCGATATCGGAAAGAAGGGACCGTGTTACCGTCTATTATAAGGACGAACGATACATCCTCAGGGATATCTCTACGATCATGTCCAAGGTGAACCAGGCGCTGCTTATTATGGATCAATACAGGGGGAATTACGACGAAGCGCTCCAGGAGCTAACCGCGCTTGAGCTCGACGGTAACGTCCTGCCATTTCACGTGGCAAACCCTCTGACGAAGATCGGCCAGATGTTGACCCTTAAGGAAGAAATCCTGAGAATGTTCGTCGAGCTGGGTGAAGAAAAGGCGCTGCCCGGACGACAGCTCGACAACATGATCGCCGGCATTGAAAGCGATCTGGAATTTATTATCAAGGACTTTCGGAAGGCCGAACCCGAGGAAAACCTTGACAAGATCCGCGAGAGAATAATCGATCTCTGCACCGATACCCCTCCGTCGACAAAAAACATCATGGCACTGCTCGGATACGAAGAGGAAGACCTCGACGATTTCCTCTCCCCGAGAGGATACAGAGTACTCCATCAGATACCCAGATTACCCCATACGGTAATAGAGAGAATGGTCGACAAGTTTGGAAATCTGGAAAAGATACTTAGCGCGGAAAAGGAAGAACTCCAGGAGGTCAAAGGGATAGCCGAAACGAGATCCAATACTATAAAAGCGGGGCTGAAACGACTCGAAAACAGAATCACACTAATGGAGGAGTTGGAAACTTGAACAATACCGAGAAAATCCAGGAATCGACCAACTTTTTATCGGATAGATTGACTCAAAAGCCGAAAATAGGTATGGTGCTTGGATCTGGACTTTCCGAAAGCTTGACCCCTCTCCTTGACGGTGTAGAAGAGGTTAACTGGAGCGAAATTCCTCACTTCCCGGAGCCGAGCGTCGAGGGACACGAGGGAAAGTACCTTGGAGGTACGCTGAACGACAGGGAAGTACTAATACAGCAGGGGAGGATCCACTGGTACGAGGGCCTGCCGTGGGACGATATAATTTACCCGATTCGGGTCCAACAGGACCTTGGAATTAAGAGGTTAATCATGACAAACGCGGCGGGAGGAATCAACAAGGACTTTTCACCGGGTGACCTGTGTTTAATCACGGACCACATTAACTTTTCCGGAGATAACCCGCTCCGTGGTCCCAACAACGAGGATTTTGGGCCGAGATTCCCGGACCTGTCCAACGCGTACGACCGGGGATTAAGAAATATTGCAATAAAGGCGGCAACCGAGCTGGACGTCGATCTAAAGCAAGGTGTTTACGCGATGACCTCCGGGCCGAGTTACGAGACCCCGGCAGAGATAGTCGGATTGAGAACACTCGGAGCCGATCTGGTCGGCATGTCGACGGTTCCCGAAGTAATAGCCGCCAACCACTCCGACATGGAGGTCCTGGGTATATCTTGTGTGACGAACAAAGCTGCAGGAATGCAGGAGGAGCTCACGCACGAAGAAGTAATCGAGGTTACCAGCAGGACAAATCAAACCCTGGGAAACCTGATCGGGGAGATAGTAAAGAAAATTTAACCATCCGTCCCGCAAAATTAGAATTTTAACAAATTTTAACTAATGGCATTAAGGAAACCGCTCAGGCGCTCCGGAACAGTCGGACAATATCGCTGATAACGCTACTTATCCTTCTTCTTCTGAACCACTTTTCGGTAACTTCCGATGGACCGGTATTTACTTCTCCTCTTTTCGAGTAAAGTTTGGGTATCGTAGCCTTTTAATTCCTTCAGCTGGGCAGAAATCGAAGCTTTCAGATTAACTGCGACTGTTTCAAAATCTTCGTGGGCTCCGTTACCCTCGTCTATGATTTCGTCCACCACTCCCAGTTCTTTTGCGTGTTTGGCAGTGAGTTTAAGAGCTCTGGCGGCTTCGTCGGCGCGTTCGCGGTCGTTCCAGAGAATAGCGGCACACCCTTCGGGAGAAATTACTGAATAAATGGAATTTTCAAGCATTAGTATACGGTCCGAAGCCCCGATCGCCACGGCGCCCCCGCTACCACCTTCTCCGATAACAACGGCAACGGTAGGCACTTCCAGCGAAACCATGGTCGAGATGCTCTGTGCTATCATTCCGCCGATATTTCTTTCTTCTGCTTCCTTGCCTGGATATGCTCCCGGCGTATCTATCAGGGTTAAGACCGGAAACCCGAATTTTTCTCCCAGTTCCATCAGCCTTCTTGCTTTTCTATAACCTTCGGACCTAAGCATGCCAAAGTTGGTCTCCTGGGATTGCTCGGCATCGCCCCCCTTGCTCTGGGCAATAAGGATTATCGTCTCTCCCTCATACCGTGCCAGCCCGCCTTTCAGAGCGCTGTCGTCTCCAAACAACCTATCGCCTCGAAGCGGGTAAAAATCATCCACCAGGAAATCGATGTAGTCACTGGAATCCGGCCGATCGGGGTGTCGGGCGAGCTTAACTCTATCCCAGTCGTCAAGCCCCTCCTTCTTCGACTGCTTCCTGCGCGACAGCTTCTCGGCTAGGGTGTCAATTTCCTGGCTTAAATCCAGACCGTTCTTGGCATTCAGCGACTTCAGCCGTTCTATCTGTTCCTCCAATTCTTTTAACGTCTTTTCTTCACTCATGATCAGTTAAAAAATCCCAAAATCCTCGCGAGCTCGTTTCTCATCGAATCCCGTTCTACCACAGCGTCCACTATGCCGTGTTCCAGGGCAAACTCGCTTGATTGGAAATCCTGGGGCAAATCCTCTCCAATGGTTTCCTCGATCACTCTACGCCCCGCAAACCCAATTAAGGCACCTCTCTCGGCAATAGTAACGTCGCCCAGGCTGGCTATACTCGCTTCCACGCCGGCAGTGGTCGGGTAGGTCATGACCGAAATAAACGGCAGACCGGCCTCGGACAACATATCCCTCGCCGAAGTTGTTTTAACCATCTGAAACAGGGACAGAATACCTTCCTGCATTCGTGCTCCGCCGGAGGAACTGACAAGAACGAACGGAAGTTCCTCATCGACCGACCTCTCGATGCCGCTGACGATCTGCTCGCCCACTACCGAACCCATGGACCCACCGATGAACCTAAAGTCCATGACACTCAAAACCAAAGGGTTATCTTCTATTTCAGCCGTACCCACAATGATAGCATCGAACATTCCCGTTTCCGTCTGGTTCTCCTCCACCCGTTCCTCGTAGGGTTGAGCGTCCACAAAATCCAGGGGGTCGTCCGATTCTATCCTCTTGGTCTTGTCCGAGAAGGTTTCTTCGTCAACCAGGTTTTTTATCCTTTCCTTTGCCGTCAGAAAGAAATAGGCGCCACAGTTGGGACAGACGTGGTTGTTTTCCTTTAACTTCTTCTTAAAAATAAGTTTCTCGCACGACTTACATTTAACCCAAAGGGCTTCGTCCTTTTCTTTCTCCTCCTCGAAATCCACTCTAAGATACTCTTCATCGCGAAATAATGGCATTTTATTCCCCTTTCAAGACCTTTGGTCCAACACTATTGTCCAGAAATTTTGACGGTATTACAATCCCCATTGACAGTACCAGCCTCAACCCCTCCTCCACAGTGAGATCCAGGTAAGTGAGGTCCTCTTTTGGTATAAATACGGTCATGCCACTCAACGGGTTGGGCGTGGTAAAGACAAACGCCGCAACGGACTCCTTGCCTATGATGTCCTCGACCTCGCCGAGGTTTTCGTTCGTTACGAATCCAACTACGTAAGAGCCTCTTCTCGGATATTCGAACATCACCACGTCCCGAAACGTAGTCGACTCGCTGCTCAGTATCGCGTTGATTATCTGTTTCACGGTAACGTACATCTTGTTCACCAGCGGAGTTGAGCCCATAACTTTATCGAGGAGGGAATAGACCTTTCTTCCCACGTAAATTCTGGTGACGAGTCCGACGAGAAAAACAAGCAAGAGGGTCAATACGGCACCTATGCCGGGAAGCCATTCCCTACCTACCGTTACCCTTAGAAAATTGCCGATTAGATTGCCGAACTCCGAGCCTTCCCCGGTAAACCTTCTGAACATCCTGTAAATAAGCCATAAAATGTAGAACGTAAATCCCGTGGGGAGGATAACGAGTAACCCGTTTATGAACGTATTCTTTATGTACGCAAGTATGTTTTTCATGGTAATCAAAAACCCCGCACTTTCATGTACGGGAGCCTATCAACAACCCCTGAGATTAGCAATTTGGTACCTCAACGTATCGATAATATTAATATTGTTTTCAACTTCTGGGCTGATTACTGGTTTTTCCCGGGGAACCGATAACACTTACAGTAATAGCTACAGCGAATCTGACTTAATTCTAGTACATAGTAACCTGTCTTTCTAACTCTCAAGCACATAGTGTAGGATTCTGTGGGTAAAAATTAGTTTTGGAAACCGTTCAGGAAAGTCCTATCGGAGGCGAGCGGGCACGGTTCCAGCACTTAGATTGATATTGATAAACAGAATATAAAGAAAACTTACGACTTTAATCTTAGCTGAAAATCACCACCCATTTCGACCTCGATATCAATCTAAGTGCTGGAGAGCAAGTCAAATGAACTCCGGGATTCACTAACTCCGACGGGAGGCGCTCGCCGTTGAACATGTCAAATCATGGATTATAATCAAGTCAAATGCGCAGAGTGAACTGGACAATCACGGAGAAACAGCACAAGAAACTACAGAAACTATCCCGAGAAACCGGACTTCCCATATCGGAACTGGTGAGACGTTCTCTGGATAAATACCTCGGTCTGGTGGGTGAGGAACCCCTAAAGGGATCCGAAGATCAGGACCGGGGTTCGGAGTAGACCGCCAACCAAAGAGGAAGAGTCACGGGAAACGTTAATCAAGTAGAGGAGGTCATAATTTTTAATCTTGCTACAAAAGACGAGATAAAAAACGGAGAAATCACCGACGTATATTTCGAGAGAACACAGAAGATTCTCGAGAAGAATAACATCGATAAAAACGTAAGGATGGAGATAAGGACGAAAAGCATTCCCGGAAACGGGCCCGGTGTACTAACGGGACTTGACGAGGTTATCCAGTTACTCGAAGGGACGGACACCTCCGTCTGGTCGGTCCCCGAGGGCAGCACGTTCTTGCCTTACGAACCCGTCATGATGATCGAGGGTCCGTACAGGGACTTCTCTCCCCTGGAGACGCCGTTGCTGGGGCTTCTGTGTCAGGCAAGCGGCATTTCCACCAGGGCAAGAGAGGTAACGGAAGCAGCGGGGGACAACCCGGTATTCCACTTTGGATCACGGAGAATGCATCCGGCCATTGCCCCCATGATCGGTCGGAGCGCCTATATAGGGGGATGCGAGGGAGTCGCGGTAACAAAGACGGCGAGACAGCTAGGTCTGGAGCCTGTCGGCACTATTCCTCACGCCCTGATTCTAATACTCGAGGACTCCACGACGGCAACGGGGATGTTTGAAAAACTATTCGGGGGGGAAATAAATACGGTTGCTCTCGTAGACACGTTCGGAGACGAAAAGTTTGAGGCCCTGGAAAACGCCGACCTGATAGAGGGTCTAAACGCGGTCAGGCTCGATACTCCTTCCTCAAGGCGAGGTAATATGCTGGAAATAGCAAGAGAAGTCAGGTGGGAGTTAGATCTTCACGGATTCGAGAACGTCGATATTTTTATCTCAGGAGGTCTCGACGAGGAAAGTATACCTGATCTAAACGAAGTCGCGGATGCATACGGAGTCGGCACCGCGATCTCCAACGCACCTGTCGTGGATTTCTCTCTCGACATAGTGGAGATAGAAGGAGAACCGGTATCAAAAAGAGGTAAGAAATCCGGCGCCAAACAGATTTACGTATGTGATAACTGCGATGAGAGGCTGGTCAGGCCTTTCGGAGAGGCCGCACGGGACTGTCCCGGCTGTGGCAGTGAAGCTCGACCGGTTATGGAAAAAGTAATTGAAGCCGGGAAACCCCTGAACGACTATCCGACCGCAAAAGAAATAAGGGATTATTCGTTAACCCAGCCGTTTATCCAGGAGGATTAACGCCGGGCCGGACTGTCTTCTAATAATTACCGGATGGTCTCACTTCCCTATGCCTATTAGTTCGACAAGTTGCATTGAACTGTTAGATTTCCAACAATTAACCGAGGTGATTTAGTTGAATTTTTCGAAGAGAAATTTTGTAATATTTTCTCTTGTTTTACTATTGGTTATACCTGCTATCGGGGTACTGGCTCAGGACCAGGAATCGGGTCAGAGTTCCGGCCAGGAAAGTCAACCTACCGTCGTAGCTACGGTAAACGGATCCGACATAACCCAGCAGGAGCTATCGCAGAGCGCCCAGGTTTATCCGATAATCATGACCCTGTCGCGTCAGTTCAGGTCTTTTGCCCAGTTTATGATGACCAGCGAGGCGGGAAACGAGTTCCTGACGGAATATCGAAAGTACGTGCTGGATCAACTAATTGATCAGGAACTGCAGCAGCAGAAGATCGAAGACCTGGGTATCGAGGTCAGCGAAGAGGAAGTCCAGGAACAGATCGACAGCATAATAAGTAACAACGACCAGTTCGAGGACGAAAAAAGCCTGGAAGAATATCTGAAGAACAACCAGAACATGTCCCTGGACAGCCTGAAATCAAGAATTAAAGAAAGTATCAGACAGCAGAAGCTCAGGGACGAAGTAACTGGTAACGTAGAGGTTACCGAGGAAGAAATAACTTCGTTCTACGAAGAAAACAAGGAGAGTTACAAGGACCAGGAAGGCAACGTCAAATCGCTCGACGAAGTTAGTGACCAGATAGAAGGCACCTTAAAAAGCCAGAAGAGTAACGAAGCCTGGTCCGAATGGTTAGAGCAGGAAAGGGAAGAAGCAGAAATCGAGAAAAAGCTCGAGAACCTGTAACCGCTAATTTTAATCTCGACGGAAATTTAACTCAAGAAGAGCACTCGGATGACCACCGAGTGCTCTTCTTGTAATTTCCCTAACCGGCAAACTTCTCCCTGTAGGTTTCCTGGCCTTCCATTATCGATCTTTTTGCTTCTTCTTTACCGTACCAGCCTAGTGTTTCGACCGCCTTTTCGCCTTTTTCAAGTTCTTTATATACTTCAAACATGTGAGAAATTTCGTCGAGGTTATGATCCGGCACGTCGTCTATATCCTTGTAACCCTGGTATCGCGGATCCTTTAGCGGCACAGCCAGAATTTTGTCGTCCCTCTTTCCCGCGTCCAGCATTTCCAGAATGCCTATCGGCCTTGCCTCCATGATACATCCAGGAAAAGTCGGATTGGTCACCAGCACTAGTATATCGGTAGGATCACCGTCCTCGTCAAAGGTCCGCGGTAAAAACCCGTAATCACCGGGGTAGTGGACCGCCGTATGTAATACCCTGTCCAGAACTATTTCACCTTTCTCGACGTCGTACTCGTACTTGTTCTCAGTTCTCCTGGGATTCTCTATAACAGCGTTCACGATCCTCGGTGAGTCGGGTCCAGTCTCCAGGTCTCGCCACTTGTCCTTCATTCCAAAAAAACACCTCCAGAAAACCTCAGTCCAGGGCGGAAAGGGCCATGAAGTCAACCAACTCGGTAAAGTCTATTCCAACTTCTTTTGCCGCAATCGGTAAGTCGCTCGTCTGAGTCATGCCCGGTAAAGTGTTTACCTCCAGGCCGTAGATACTTCCTTCGGGGTCGAGCATGAAATCGACCCTGCTGTAACCCTCGCATTTGAATTCATTGTGAGCCCGTACAGCCTGGTCCTTCACGGACTCGGCCAGATCTTCGGATACTCGAGCTGGACAGATGAATTCCGTCTCTCCGGGCGTATACTTCGCTTTGAAGTTATAGAACCTCTCCCTCTTCACGTTCAATTCGACAAGGGGCAGAGCGACCGGTTCTCCGTCCTTCTCGAGCACTCCCGCGGTAACTTCCCTGCCGGTTACGTATTCTTCCACAAATAACCGTCCAAATTCTCCCCTTATCCGCTCGGCTTTCTCGGCCAATTCCTCTTCGTCATCAGCTATCTTAACGCCTCGACTTGACCCTTCCCCGACGGGCTTTACGATGACCGGAAACCCGAGATCTTCGACTACGCGATCAACCAACCACGAAGTAGAGCGTCCCGAACCTTCGACGTAACCGGGTATTTCGATAGAAGCACGTCGAAAAGCCTCCTTGGAATAGAGCTTGTTCATGGCAATAGAACTTCCCAGCGGCCCGGTTCCCGTATAGGGAATTTCCAGGATGTCGAGTAGAGCCTGTATTGTCCCGTCTTCGCCGATTCCTCCGTGGAGCGTGTTGAAGACTAAGTCCGCCTCCAGGACCAGGTCGAGTATCTCGTCCTCGTGACTGAATTCTCCCCGCACGGGATTAAACTCCTCTCTACCTTTCTCGAGTGCCTCGTAGACGTTCTGGCCGCTGTTCAGAGATACTTCTCGTTCGGAAGACGTACCACCCATCAGGACACAGACGTNCAGTTTCTCGTCTAGCTCAACCATTTTNCTTCACCTTCGTTAGATATTGAAAATTATGTAGGTTAATTCTAGTTTCTCGATCGCATTTGTGAAAGGTAGGGTTCGGGTTCAAAATAAAAAGCATCCCTCCGTAAAAGAGGGATGCTTGCGTCTACAAATTTGATATCGATTAAGCTTATCTCAAGTGTTAACCCTGAACGAGCCGAGCCGCCTTTACCGTATTCGACATTATCAGGGTCGTGGTCATGGGTCCTACACCGCCCGGAACGGGGGTTACCGCGGATGCTTTCTCCTTGACTCCTTCGTAGTCCACGTCGCCCGTAATTCCGCTATCGGTCTCGTTTATTCCAACATCGACCACGACCGAGCCATCGGAAATCATATCCGCTGTAATAAAGTTCTTCTTGCCGACGGAAGAACAAACAATGTCCGCCCGTCTCGTCTTTTCCGCGAGGTCGTCCGCCTGGTACTCGCAGAGCGTCACCGTAGCGTAGCCCTCTCGTAACGCAAGGAGCGAAAGTGGCAGCCCAACGGCACCGCCTCCGACCACCAGAAACTCCTTTCCGGCAAGTTCTATATCGGAGTACTTCAATATTTCCATTACCGCGTAAGGAGTTGCCGGCAACAGGACTTCCGGATCGTTTTTTAGGTCCTCGTAACTTGCCCTCACGGCACCACCGGACAGCAGTTTTCCGCTATTTACCGGATTTATACAATCCACGTCCTTTTTCGGATTTATCTCGTCCCTCAATTCTCCGATATCGAGACCGTCGGGAAGCGGAAGTTCGATAAATAAGCCGTGAACGGACGGGTCACCGTTTAGCTCCCTGATCTTATTCAGAAGATCTTCTCTGGAGATGTCTTCGTCCAGTTTGACTCCTTTGTATTCGATCCCCAGTTTCTCCGCCAGCTTCTTTTTCGTCCGGTAGTAAACCTTGGCACCGGGATCGCTCCCCACCAAAACGGGAGCAATTGCCGGTTGCACGCCCTCCGCTTTGAGGTCCTCTACCTCGCGCTTCAATTCCTCTCTATACGTTTCCGCTATTTTATTGCCGTCTATCTTTGACATTTTTCCTCCTTAACTTTAGACGTTATTTTTCTCGCTAATCAGTGTTAAGGCCTCGTCTCTGGCCGCCTTGTCCGTCTTGAATTTACCCCTTATGGCAGAAGTGACCATTTTCGAGCCCGGCTTCTTTACTCCTCTTACCGTCATGCAAAGGTGTTCCGCTCGTATCTTAACCAGAACGCCGTAGGGCTCGATTTTCTCCATGAGAACGTCGGCCACCTGTGACGTAAGCCTCTCCTGAATCTGGGGTCTACTGGAGGCGACTTCAAGGGCTCTCGCCAGCTTGCTCGCCCCGACTATTCTGCCGTCTTTGGGCATGTAGACGATGCTTGCTTTGCCCAAAATAGGAAGCAGGTGGTGCTCGCACAACGACTGAAACGGTACGTCGTCGAGCACCACCATTTCCTTATAATCTTCCTGGAAAAACGTCGAGACCTCTTTACCCGGGTCGGTATTTATCCCGGAACAAATTTCGCCCATCATTCGGGCGACCCTCTGGGGCGTTTCCTTCAACCCGGGCCTATCAAGGTCCTCTCCTATTCCTTCCAGAATTAACTCTGTTCCCTTCGCTATCTTTTCTTTATCCATTTATTCTCCAGGGTTACTGTCCTTGTAAGTTAGAACAAGCCTTTTACGTTTCCGTCTTCGTCGATGTCTACGTCTTCGTAAGCCGGTTCGGACGGAAGTCCGGGCATGGTACTCATTTCACCACAGAGCGGGTAGACAAAACCGGCACCCACGCTCGCCCTGACCTCACGTACGGGCAGGGTAAAGCCTTTCGGCACGCCCTTCTTTTTCGGGTCGTGTGAGAACGAGAGGTGGGTTTTTGCCATACAAATCGGGAGATCCCCAAATCCGGATTCTTCGTAATCCTTTATTTGCTTTTCCGCTTTGTTGGAGTATTCCACGTCTTCCGCTCCGTAAATCTCAGTCGCTATTGTTTCGATTTTTTCCTTAATTGATTTTTCGACGTCGTAAAGGAACTCGAAGTTGGATTCCTCTTCCGTTGCCGCGACCGTGGCTTCGGCCAGTTCGACTGCACCGTCTCCGCCGTCGGTGAAGTGGTTCGACTCAACGGCGTCGAAAGCACCGGCTTCCTTGGCCTTTTCCTTGACGAGCTCCACTTCCTTGTCAGTGTCGGTTTGGAACCTGTTAACGGCAACCACTACGGGTACGCCGAACTTCTGGGCTATTTCGATGTTCCTTGCAAGGTTCTCGGTCCCTTTTTCGAGCAGTTCCAGGTTCTCCTCCGTATATACCGGGTCCAGTTCCTTGCCCGCCACGACTTCAGGTCCTCCACCGTGGGTCTTAAGCGCCCTTACGGTCGCCACGAGGACGACTGCGTCGGGTACGTTTCCACTGTATCGACACTTGATGTTGAAGAATTTCTCCATACCGATGTCGGCACCGAAGCCGGATTCCGTAACTACGTAATCGGCGAGTTTCAACCCGACCATGTCGGCCAGATTGGAACTATTTCCGTGGGCGATGTTCGCAAACGGACCTGCATGGACAAAGGCAGGCTGACCTTCGAGAGTCTGAAGCAGGTTCGGTTTGATCGTATCCTTCATGAGAACGGTCGCCGCACCGGCTGCTCCGAGGTCTTCTACCGTTACCGGTTCGCCGTCCCAGGAGTAACCGAGAACGATTTTACCAATTCTTTCCCTGAGGTCCTGAAGTCCGTCAGTCAGTCCCAGAATTGCCATCAGTTCGGACGCGACGGTAATGTCAAACGCACTTTCTCTCGGATAGCCGTCCCATTTACCGCCAAGTCCTACGTTAATATTTCGGAGAGCTCGATCGTTGATATCTACAACCCTGTTCCAGGTTACGGAATAAGGATTTATGTCGAGTTTCTCTTTTCCTTTCTCCTTCCATGCTTCGTCGGAGTAATTACGCTCGTGCATCATCCTGGCATCGAGAGCGGCCGCTATCAGGTTGTGAGCTGCACCTATAGCGTGAATATCACCGGTTAGATGGAGGTTAAAGTCCTCCATGGGAATAACCTGAGAATAGCCTCCACCAGCTGCTCCGCCCTTTATCCCAAACGTCGGTCCCTGGGATGGCTGACGGATTGCCGTCATTACTTTCTTTCCGATTTTACCGAGAGCCTGCGTTAGACCGATATTCGTCGTAGTTTTACCTTCGCCGAGCGGCGTGGGCTGAATTGCCGTCACGTCGATATACTTGCCGTCCGGTTCGTTCTTGCGGTCCTCGTAAGCATCCAGCTTGACCTTCGCTTTGTAATCTCCGTAGAGCTCTAACTCGTCCCTGCTGAGACCTACTTTTTCAGCGATCTCTTTAATCGGCCTTAAATCGGCCTCTTGGGCAATTTCAATATCGCTTTTCATGAATTTCTTACCTCCTGAGTGAAATTAATTGATTGACGTCCTTCGTTTTTTTGTCCTGCACCTGTAAATGCCACCACGAGTAGCGTACTGGCGATTAATTAACTGCTTCGTTTGTACTTCAGGTAGTTCAGACAGTTCTTGTCGACGCCCAGAAGNGCTTCCGCGGCCTTTAACGTGTCCATCATGGGCCTGTCAGTCGGATCAATCAGAGCAGCATCCAGACCCGCCTCAAGGAGCATGGCAAAGACTGTTCGGTTTATCAGTGCGCGATCCGGAAGGCCAAATGACATGTTGCTCAGCCCTATATTGGTCTTCACTTCGAATTCTTCCTTGATCTGCCTTACCGAATCAATGACGTACTGACCCTGTTCCTGATTACTCCCTATAGTCATGGCTATAACGTCTATGTAAAGCCTGTCTTTGTCTATTCCGAGACTTTCACATTTGTCGAGCAACGCTTCCGTCTCGTTCAGCCTATCTTCTACCGTCTCGGGCATGCCTTCTTCGCCCATCGCCAGGCCTATTATCTCTGCTTCGGAGTCGGCTGCAACCTCTCGCGCCTGGGCTTTGTCCTTTTCGTTGCTTATTGAATTAATGACGGGCCTGTTCTCGACCTTACCGAGAGCAAACTCCATGACTTCCGGGTCCGGGGTATCTATACATATCCTGACGTCGTCGACCTCGTCTTCTACTATGTCGATAAGCCAGTCCATGTCGGCCTTTTCGTCTTCCATCGATTCGCCGGCGTTAAGGTCGATTACGTCCGCCCCGGTCTCCGCCTGATCTCGAGCCAGTTTTCTAATTAACTCCTCGTCTTTTTCTTTCAGGGCCTGTTTGACTTCGTCCCTAGTTGAATTGATTAATTCACCGATTGTTAAGAACATAGATCTTTACCTCCAGGTTTTCTATTCAAGAATTTTCGTCTTTCTCTACCCTCATAATGCGAAAAAAGAGTGCGTTATCGGTAATGCTATTGCAGGCAAAAAGAAATTTGTGCCTACTCCTCGTCGTTCTTCCTCCATCTCAATACGGGTTCGCGGGCGGCTTTCGTCTCGTCGAGCCTGCCCACGGGAGTTGTCTTCGGAGCTTCGTGTAGCAGGTCGGGGTTCTCCGAAGCTTCTTCGGCAATACTGCTCATCGCTTCCGCGAATTCGTCCAGCGCCTCCTTGGCTTCCGTCTCCGTCGGCTCAACCATCAACGCTTCCTTCACGATCAGCGGAAAGTAAACTGTGGGCGGGTGGTAGCCATAGTCCAGAAGCCTCTTCGCTATATCGACCGTTTTGACTCCTTCGCCGACGTCGCTGCCGCTCAAAACAAACTCGTGCTTGCAGAGCCCCTCGTAGGCGACTTCGTAATCGTCCTTCAACTTCTCTTTTAGGTAATTCGCGTTAAGCACGGCATTTCCGCTGACATCTCTCAACCCTTCGTCGCCGAGAGCTCTTATATAACTGTAAGCTTTAACCATTATCCCAAAGGGACCGGAGAAACTGTTGACTTTTCCTATCGTTCGTGATTTATCGTAGTTGAGCTCGTAGCCATCCCCGGATTTTTCAACGACGGGAACGGGCAAATAGGGAACCAGTTCTTCCTTAACTCCTACGGGCCCTGCTCCCGGTCCACCGCCTCCGTGAGGGGTACTGAACGTCTTGTGTAGATTGAAGTGGGTTATATCCATCCCGATATCCCCCGGACGAACTCGGCCCAGGAAGGCGTTAAGGTTGGCACCGTCGAAATAACACAGCCCCCCGGCATCGTGGACAATTTCCGCAATTTCAGTGATATCGGTCTCGAATATCCCCAGAGTGTTGGGAACGGTGAGCATGATACCCGCCGTGTCGTCCCCCACGGCATCTTCCAGCTGATCCAGATCCACGGTCCCCTGATCGTTCGACTTTATCTCAACCGCGTCGAATCCGGCTACTGCAGCCGAAGCCGGATTTGTACCGTGAGAGGAATCGGGCAATAGAATCTTTCTTCTCTGCTCCAGTTCTCCGTTGTCCTCGTGATACTTCCGTATCATGAGCATTCCGGTCAGCTCTCCATGAGCCCCGGCCGCGGGTTGAAGGGTAATACCTTCCATCCCGGCAATATTTTTTAACGACTCTCCGAGCTCGTACATCAGCTCCAGGTTACCCTGAACTACGTCTTCCGAAACCAGAGGGTGGTGATTCTTAAACTGCGGATTGTCCGCCAGATCCTCCATCGGTTTCGGGTTGTGCTTCATGGTGCATGAGCCAAGCGGATACAATCCGTCGTCCACACCGTAGTTCTTCTTCGAAAGCTCGGTATAGTGCCTTATTAGCTCGGGCTGGCTAATTTCGGGAAGTCCCGGAGCGTCGGATCGCAATAACTCATCGTCAAGTTCGTCTTCCGGGTTTCGTCCCGATATGGGTTCTTCGTTAAAGGAGGTACCCGTCTTCCCCTGTTCGCTTTTGTCGAAGATAGTCGTCATCTCTACTCCACCTCGTTCCTCAACATGCTGACGAAATCGTCCATTTCTTCTTTCTTTACCTTTTCGGTGACCGCAACCAGAAGTATATCCTCCCACCCGGCTGCTTGGAGGTAGTCAGGATTCAACAGATCCACCCCTCTCTCCTTCATCTTCTCCCAGATATCTCGAGGGTCCCCGGGAAAATTGAGTGCAAACTCGTTAAAGAAAGGTTGGTCCCATGCCAGCTCAACTCCCGGCAGATCGGTTAGCTTCCCGGCGAGGTAATGTGCTTTATCCCAGTTTATTCGGGCAAGTGACTTGAGTCCGGACGGACCCAGAGAAGCGAGATATACTGTAGCCGCCAGGGCATTTAACGCCTGGTTGGTGCAGATATTGGACGTGGCTCTTTCCCGTTTTATATGCTGTTCCCGGGTCTGCAGAGCCATTACGTAACCCTCGCCTCCTTCCCGGTCCACAGTTTTACCGGAAACCCTGCCCGGGAGATAGCGAAGGTAGTCTTTCTTGGTGGCAAAAAGACCCAGCAGCGGTCCCCCAAAATTGACCGGGTTACCAAGTGGTTGACCTTCTCCCACCACAATGTCCGCCCCAAAACTACCGGGCGGTTCGATCAATCCCAGAGATATGGGATTGGAGCTTACGATCAAGAAAGAGTCGTCGAGCTTCTCCTTCAGCCCGCTTAGGTTTTCGACTATGCCGAGGTAATTTGGCGACTGGACGACCAGCCCCGCAATAGAATCTTCAGAGGCCAAAATTTCGTCCAGTTCGCCCCTATCTATTCTCCCCTCGGTGCTACCGAGCTCGATGATCTGCTTTTCTTCCAGGGGCAGGTAGGTTTCAATTACGTCCCTATATCTTGGGTTCAACGCCTCGGATACGATGACCTTGTCCTTGCCAAGATATTCCTGAGCCATCAGCACCGCTTCGGCGGCGGAAGAGCCACCGTCGTACATGGACGAATTAGCAATATCCATGCCCGTTAATTCGGCAATCTCTGTCTGGAACTCGAACATCCAGGTAAGAGTACCCTGGCTGATTTCCGCCTGGTAGGGAGTATAAGCGGAGTAGAATTCTGATCTCCCGGTCACGTGGGATACTACGGAAGGAATAAAATGATCGTAAAGCCCGGCGCCAATTAGGCTCAATCGGTCGCCAGGCTTTTCGTTACGATCAGCTATTTTTTCGACGGAATCCTTTAATTCGAGTTCCGTCTCGCCATGTCCGTCTACTAGGTTTCGTTCGACCTTAAGGTCGTCCGGGATATCGGAGAACAATTCCTCGAGGGAATCAACGCCGATATCCTCAAGCATCTCCCTCCTGTCACTATCCGTATTGGGGATAAAATCCATGAGGGATCGGCAAATTAACTAGTTAATTTTTTGACCAGCTTCGAAGCTGCAGCCGCGTCAGCAGCGTAACCATCCGCGCCAATTTCGTCAGCGAAGTCCTGAGAAACCGGGGCTCCGCCAATAGCTACCTTGACCTGTTCCCTTACGCCTTCTTCCTCGAGTGCTTCGATGACTTCGGGCATATGCGTCATGGTGGTCGTCAGAAGCGCGGACATTCCAAGTACGTTTGCGTTGTTTTCCTTGATTGCTTCGACGAACTCTTCCGCGGGCGTTTCGGGCCCTAGGTTGATAACCTCAAATCCGGCACCTTCTAGCATCATGCTGACGAGATTCTGGCCGATGTCGTGAAGGTCGCCTTCCACGGTACCCATTACTACGATACCCGCAGGTTCAACTCCGGATTCAGCAAGGAGAGGACGCAATAACTTCATGGCACCCTTCATTGCCTCGGCAGAGAGCAACATTTCAGGAACGTACCTTTCGCCCTTCTCGTATTCGTCCCCGACCTCGTCCATCGCGGGAACCAGACCCTCGTTCAGGATCTTCTCCGGTTCGAGACCTTCGTCTATCGCCTTTTCCGTCAACTCCACCGTCTTATCTTCGTCCATGTCGAATACAGCTTGACCCAGTTCTTCAAGTAAATCGCTCATTCTAACAAAAACCTCCTCAATTATTGTTTTACCTTTTGTGAGATCATTATATCTCTTGAGACTGCAGTTACAAGCAAAATAGTGGGATAATTTATCCCACTATTAGGTTGCCTTTGGTTAGATAAACTTTGACTTGATGAAACTTAGCTTCGCCCCCAAACAATTTAAATTCCTCGCGGATGCTTTGAGGCATTACGGCCCACATCTCCTTACTTAAGTGTTAAAAACAAGCTGTAGGTCATAGATGTGAACTCGCATATAGACACTTACTACTGCCTAAACGGCAACCTGGTTATGGTTGGATCACCAAACGGCAACCTGGTTATGGTTGGATCACCACTGTTCAAATACTATGTTCAGTCTTTAATGATCACTGATGTAGAAAAATTGGAAAATAATCCTCTCCTTTGTTAATTTAGGTGTAACAATCCGGATATTTGATAAAAATCAAAGGAATTAAAGACTCTCTACCCCTCCGAGCCAGTACTCTACCATAGCTGGATGTCTGTTGATAAATTTTTTAACCGCATTACTTTTATCCTGATCGTGCAATCTTACCAGTTCTTCAACCAATTCTATCGGAAGGTAAAATCGGCTCAAAAATTGTGTCACTTCGCTTGAGTACTTTGCCATTAAATCCTTCCTTCCAAAAAGGTGAACGCTCTGCTCTCGCGTCAAAATCTCGATAAACCTAATATCGTGAAGACTATAAGGAATGCTTGGTCGCCTGAGAGTCATTACTATCCACTCTTTGTTACGGGTTGCACGGTTTAGTTCTGAGTTGGCAACCATCTCTTTCAGTTCGACTAACTTGTAATCCTGAAGCCCTTTAACCGTCCTAATTAGCTTCTTGGACTCTTCCAGAATCTTTTTGTCAAAATCGTAAACTATTATTTCACCTTGCAAGCGGGATTTAATATCTTTATTACCAAGGTCTAACGCCGAATTCAGTTTGTTTGTCGGTATATAGGTCGGTACGCCCCACCCCACCACGACGTCTTCATATATTGGACCCAGATCACATAGTTGATATTTAGAATAGGTCCAGGGAACTTCGTGAACATGCGGCAATTTAACACCGATAAAAAGGTCACTATTACCATTCGCTGTCTTTCTCAAACCAATTTCCAAATATTGAATTTTTTTATTCACTTCAAGGCCCAGCCTGGACTCCAGAAGGTGGGTCAAAAGATTACCGACAGGGAGATATTCTATTTGCGGAGCTATATAAAGGTCTATCTTGCCTCCTTGGTTGGCTCCACCGGCGGAAACCGTTGTGCAACTAATAAGAATAGCTAGAGCCAAAGGGATTAAGAGAAATTTAGTTATGGATTTTTGACTGTTTTTTTTCATGTTTGCCCCCCTGACAACGAAACTACTACCATGTAACTAACTCGCGTAAAGTTTTCCGTTCCTACCTGCAGCATGAGTACTTATTTGAATCTTTACTTTAGAATACTTACCGAAAAAACTCCCCAAAAACCCCTTTATTAAGGCAGGGCTTTTGACTAGCCCGACCTATTCATTAAA
>JGI1689J12820_1000011_pt1 | contig 70707 bp, 65 predicted proteins | sample PRCRCaboRojoPR_6_FD_12820 | JGI IMG/M metagenome (IMG submission 12820)
TGCAGTTTGTTCTCGCCCGGAGGATGGTTTAAAGGCAGGACAAGCAGATCCGCAAAACGGGCTTGTTTACAGAACACGTCAGGGATTTCCCCGGCAGCCAGGGTGAGGGTCGGGTTTTTTTGGCCGTGGGATTGGCAGATTTCTTGGAACTCTTTTTGGAGGGCTGCCAGATGCCCTTCCTGTTCCTCACCTCCAGGGGGGTGGATGTGGACCCCATGCAGGCTGCTGTTTTCGTACGAGGATATGATTAAGGACTGTTCGAGCGCATGCTCCTTTTGGGGGCTGTGATCAATGGCGACCAGGATGTCCTCAAATAATCGTTTTAGATTTCCCTTTTCCTTTCTCTCCTCTCGCCATGTCCCGGGGGGAGGCCCCTCTTCCAGAATATCCGGGATGAGGATGTTCCAAATCTTTTTCCGGACGTGCCGGAGGAAACGTTTCAAGGGTGACCTCTCCCGGCTCGCGAGATCAAGGGCTGCTTCTTCCGCCCCGATATCCCAGCCCAGCTCTTCTTGGAGTTCAGCGCGATGTTCCGCTAACCACAGGTACAGGTCGGTTTGGGTTCGATTGGGGAACCCTCTCAAGATCCCTTTTTGTTTGATGATCTGGACCACTGGTTGATAGATATGATCGTACCAATGTGTGACCGCTTCATGGTAGGGGATGGGGCGTTGTTCATCAATGCCCATGTAATAGCGATGGATCTCGATGTGTTCTATGAGGGTGGGGTAGGCACCCGGTTTGGTAACGGAAAGATCTGCTTCCGGTCGGAGTTGGTCCAGTCTGGTTTTTTCGAGAAAATCTGTGTATTCAGCTTTGATGATCAGATCATCGGGCTTAGTGTCCGGGGTGATGTTCACCTTGGTTTTAATTTCGGTGACATATCCCTGGATGGTCTTGTTTCCCAGCTGCCGGGCCACTGAAACGCGGTGATTTCCGTCTTTGACAAAGTACACTTCGCCCAATTTGTAAGCCTCGATGGGTGGCAAACCCCTTAACCCCAACGTTTGGGCCATGACCCGGGCCCAGCGTGAGGGATCCGTGGATTCCCGGGGCAAAAATGTGCGTGTGAAATCATGGTAACGGCTCACGCTGCCCACGATGGCGTCCAAGGGTATGTTCTCCAGGTATTCCCTGCTTTGTTCCAAACCGGAAAGTTTTTTCCGGACGTCATCAAAAGAGAGCAGTTGGATCTCTTTTTCTCTTCCAGTGATCTGGGCCACGATTTCCTGCAGGGCTGCTTGGCGCCGGGCGTTCTTAAAATCTTGGATCGCTTTCGCATAGTGAAGATTTGACATGATAAGGGCTCATCTTTCTAACCAGTAGTTGGAAGTAGGCCAAAGGGGAGGAAACCATCCTCCCTCATTCGCCTATTCCAGGGGTTCAGGCATTTGTGTTTATTAGTATAGCCTACTTCATATCTAAGGGGAAAGGATTACGGGAAGAGGAAATTTTGGTACACTTATTTTCGTAAGGTGCGGAAAGGTGGTAGTGAATGGAGTATGGAAACATGAAATACGTCAGTGTAGAGGAAATGGTGCAGATCGAGCAAGAATCAGATGCCCGGGGCCATACATACCCGGAGATGATGGAGCGGGCAGGTCGGGGGTTGGCTGAGGTCGTCCAGGAAACGTACGCTGACCTTGAATCCCGGAAGGTGATCGCCCTGGTCGGTTCCGGTAACAATGGGGGGGATGCGCTGGTGGCCCTGGATTATCTGGCCTCCTGGGGGTGGGAGGTCACCGCCCTTATCCTGCGTTCGCGGGGTGATGATGACCCCCTGGAGAGTCGTGTCCGGGAGGCAGGGGGTCGTGTGCTTGAGATTACGGGAGAGGGTGTAAGGGAAACGATTAAGCGAGAGATCCCTGTACACACCGTCCTCCTGGACGGGGTCCTGGGCACAGGGATACGCCTGCCTGTGCGGGGAGAACTCGGGGAACGGTTGGATGCTGCCCGACGGATCTTAGCTGGAATGGAGGATCCTCCTCATGTGGTAGCCGTGGACTGCCCGTCCGGCGTGGATGCGGATACCGGAGAAGTCGATCCGTCGTGTATTCCCGCGGAAATCACGGTCACCATGGCTGCCGTTAAGCAGGGCTTATTAAAGTTCCCTGCTTTCCGATTCCTGGGAGATTTACGGGTAGTGGGAATTGGGCTGCCTGACGATCTGGAATCCTATCGGGCGGTTAACAGGGAAGTGGTGGGTTATGACTGGGTGAAGAGAACCTTACCTTCCCGACCTCTGGAGAGCCATAAAGGGACATTTGGCACAGCTCTGATCGTAGCCGGGTCTGTGAATTTCACAGGTGCGGCGGCCCTGTCCGCTGAAGGGGCATACCGCGTAGGAGTGGGCTTGGTGAGTCTGGCGGTTCCTGAACCCCTTCACCCAGCCCTGGCGGGAAGTTTGCCGGAAACCACCTGGCTTCCACTTCCCGCGGTGAACGGGTGTATCGCTCAGGATGCCCTTTCCGTCATTGAAGGGTACATGGATCGGACTTCTGGGCTTTTGGTGGGACCTGGATTTGGGACCCATGAATCGACGAAGACTTTTCTAATACATCTGCTGCAAAGTTCTTCATTACCCCCTATGGTCGTGGATGCGGATGGACTCAAGCTCATTTCAAGCGTGGCAAACTGGGAAAAGGACATACCTTCTCCCTCGGTCTTAACCCCTCATCCGGGGGAGATGTCCGTGATGACCGGTTTGTCCACCGGTGAGATTCAAAATGACAGGGTGGGCGTAGCCGAGCGGTACGCCAGGGAGTGGGGACATGTGGTCGTCCTCAAGGGAGCGCACACGGTGATCGCTTCGCCCGGTGGGCAAACGAGAATCCTGCCCCTTGCCACGCCGGCATTAGCAAGCGCGGGGACCGGGGATGTCCTGGCAGGGGTTATCGTGGGCTTCGTGGCCCAGGGGATGGAGCCCTTTGCCGCGGCCAGCATTGGGGCATGGATTCATGCCCAAGCGGGCTTGACAGCTGCTGCTCGGTTAGGAAACACCGCTTCTGTGCTGGCAAGTGATGTGGCTGACAGCCTGGTGGATGTGATGAGCTGGTTTGATATCTAAACTACCCGGGCTTGACCACGTGCCTGAGCCTGACCCAGCTATCCGGACAGCGAAGGGTAAATCAGGCCTCCTCTATCCCTTCCTCACCTTCTTCTGCTAACTCTTTTTTCAGCGCTTCAGAGGCTTTTTTTCCAGCCTTTTTGGCTTTGTCAAGACGGGCTTTTTGCTCATCCAAGATCACGCGGCCCTGTTCCTGGAGGGCTTTTGCTTGTTCTTGAGCGCGCTTTTTGTATTCCTGGGCAGCAGCGCGTGCTTCCTTGGCTGCCTTTTCCGCGCGCAGACGAGCTTCCTCGACGTTTTCAACAGCCTTGCCTTTCAACTCGATGCCTTTATCGCGGATGACCTTCCGTGTTTCTTCCCCTGACTGGGGGGCCATGAGCAGTGCTGTGACAGCCCCTGCAATTCCCCCGATTAAAAATCCTGAAAGGAAAGCTCCAAATTCATTATTATCGGACATGTTTCACGCTCCTAATTTTTTCAGTTCCCTAGGGTTATTTACCTTTTGATTTAAATATGGTGAAAAATTTACTCAGTCCTGCGAGATATTGATTAAGTTGGATGATGGGTTCGACCAAATGTTCACTGATGAAAGCTGTTGTACCCTGCAGGGTGCGAGCTGTTTCGCTGGTCGAATCCAGAATGGGTTTGACTTCCTGCTGCAGCAGGTTGATCAGTCGGGCCAACTGTACGATGAGGATGATCAACGCCAAACCGATGACCAAAAACTCCAAAGCCATGAAGATGATGAAGATATCCCGGACCTTACCTGTGTTTGTGTTCGGATGGAGGAGAAAGTACAATCCCCCCACGATTAAAGCCAGGACCAGCACACCTCCGGCGATGAGACCCACCTTGATCCATGTCTCTTTCTTCGGTGAGGATTTTTGGTTCTCATCTTGAGCAGGCAGGGAGGGGGGAATTCTTTTTTGTGAAGGAGGAGTTTTTATGTTCATAGTTAGTACGATTATAGCACAGGATAACCGGAATTTGAGAGGAAGACAGGTACGCAGCGGTAGCCGATGAACGCTCGCAGAATCAGCTTAAACGTTCCAGTCTCTTCCCTGATGCAACCGCGCATCCGGCAAAGGAAATGGCCGGGATCGTCTGGGTCACGGCTGATTTCCTCTGATTGGATTTTTAAGAGAAAAGGCTCATTCAAGTTTTTGAATGAGCCTTTTTCAATCAGGTGGAGATGGCGGGAATCGAACCCGCGTCCGAAAGTCTCGACCGCTCGGACATCTACGAGCGTAGTTTGGCGTTTCTTTTTGTCAGCTGAGCTACACCGAACGAGAGCTTCAACTGACTAGCCGCTGGGAGCCAAAGGTCCCTCTTAAGCCCGGGTAGCGGCGTCACCGGGGTGCACTCCCGCTTTCCGACGTCCAGTCCACTCCAGCAGGAGTTAGGAGCAGGTGGACGAGGTTACTTTCTATAGTAACCGTCTGCTTTCCTCATGCTTATGCAGCGAGAGGCATAGCAGCATATTCAGTGCGGTTGGCACTTAATTTTTTGCGCTGATTTTACGAGATTCAGCGCCTCTCGGCTCGCAGTCCGGGGTCAGCCTCTTCCGTCGAAGCCTTTCATCCCCGTACGCCCATATTATATCACAGCTGAGATTTTGTTAAGGTTGGGAGTATAAGAAGGCTGTTAAAATGGCCCTGAGAAGGTGGGTGAACATGGAATTGCGACCTTTTCTGGAACTTTTAAAAAGGGGGGAAGGGCCATTTTCCGCTTCGATAGCCGCCTCCTGAGATGTCTGCAGTTGCTGCCAGGGGGCAGAAGCACACCCTTATATCATCGGTGTGATCGTCTTTTCATGGGTGCCGCAGCCGATCCGCCACTCCCGTTCGTGTCTTTGAAGTAGTTGATCAGCTTCCTCCGGACCCCAGGTGCCCGGCTGGTAGGTGGCCAAATACCCTGTGGAGCGGTCATCCCAGCGTTCGATTACCGGGTCGATCAGTTTCCAGGCTGCTTCAATGCTGTCATGGCGTGTGAACAGGGAAGGGTCTCCTTCTAAGGCTTCTAACAGGAGGTGTTCATACGCGTCCGGGAGGTTAATATCATCAAAAACGTCAGCGTAATGAAATTCCATGTCCACAGACCGCATATCCTGTTCGGTGTCCGGCACCTTCGCCTGGAATTTAAGGTGGGTGCCTTCGTCCGGTTGAATGCAAAGGGATAGCATGTTGGGTGAAAAGTCGCTTGATTCCGTGGGTCCGAACATCAAGTGAGGAGGTTTTTGAAATTCGATGGTAATTTCAGTGACCTTTCTCTTCAGCGCTTTGCCGGAGCGCAGGTAGAAGGGGACGCCCTTCCAGCGCCAGTTATCGATGTTTAGTTTCAGCGCTGCAAAGGTTGGGGTTCGGGAACCTTCTGCCACACCCTGTGTGCTGCAGTAGCCGTCATATTGAGCCAAAACGGTATCCTGGATTTGTATAGGGCGGACGGCGTTCAGCAGCTTAACTTTTTCATTGCGGATGGCATTTGCATCGAAGGAAGCGGGGGGCTCCATGGTGACCAAAGAAAGGAGCTGCATAAGGTGGTTCTGGAACATGTCACGCAGCACACCAGCCCTGTCATAGTACTCGCCCCTGTGCCCGACATCGATGCTCTCAGCGACCGTGATCTGCACGTTGTCTACATAGTTTCTGTTCCAGACCGGTTCAAAAATGGTGTTGGCAAAACGGAAGAAGAGGATGTTTTGCGCAGTGTCTTTCCCCAGGTAGTGGTCAATCCTGTAGACCTGATTTTCGTTAAATACCTCATGAATGGTGTCGTTTAAATCCTGAGAGGATTCTAAATCATGCCCAAAAGGCTTTTCGACCACGACATGCCTCCAGGGTCCACCTTCCCTTTGTTTCTCTTTATTCAAACCCGCTTTACCGAGGTTTGTGATGGCTTTCTTGTATAAAGAGGGGGCGATGGCCAGGTAATAGAGATGGTTTGTGGGTTCATCCTCGAGATCGTCAAGGACATCAATCAGCCGTTGATAGTCCTCCGGTTCCGTCAAATCGCCCACCTCATAAGTCACTTTTTCAGCAAATGTTTCCCAGAGGTCCTCTTTGTATGTGTCCGGGCTGAATTCCTTCAATCCTGATTCCAGATGAGCCCGGAATTCTTGATCGCTGTATTCAGATCGGGAGGAACCCACGACACGGGTGCCTTCGGGAAGCCGATTCTTGCGGTACAGGTTGTATAATGCGGGAATGAGCTTTCTGCGCGTCAAGTCTCCGGAAGCGCCAAAGATCAAAATCGTGGTGGAGTGTGGAGTGGACATGCTGGGTTAACTCCCATAAACTGGTATGGCTGCCCCATGGATGTCGCGCGCGGCATCCGAGGTCAGGAAGAGGATGACGTCCGCCAAGGAAGCGGGTTGGACCCATTTGGAGTGGTCTGCGTCAGGCATCGCTTTCCTGTTGGGTGGGGTGTCGATGGTGCCGGGCAGTACGCAGTTGACATTGATGCCCTGCCCTTTTAACTCGCTGGACATCGCTTCTGTGAGGCGCAGCACGGCGGATTTAGCCACGCTGTAGGCTCCCATCTTGGCTTTCCCTTCCAATGAGGGGCGAGCGCCGATACTGACTATTTTTCCCTTTCCCGCCTTGATCATGTGGGGGACGACTGCCTTACTGGTGATCAAAAACGTCCGGGCATTTAAACTCATCATCTTTTCCAGGGTTTCCAAGTCCATTTCATGGACCTTTTCTCCCATGGTAAAACCGCCCACAGTATTGACGACCGCGTCAATCCTATTAAAGCGGTCCATGGTTTCGTGGACCATATTCTGTACTGCTTCCGGTTGAGTGAGGTCCACCGAGGCTGCCAGGTAATGGTCTTCAGTAGAGGCCAGCTCAGGAAAGCGCTCTTTGAGCCTGTCCTCCTTATAATCGACCAGGACCAGGTTAGCGCCTGCCTTGAGGTAGGCTTTGGACACAGCGCTGCCCAGGTTACCCGGAGCTCCGGTCACTATCACCACATGGCCGTCATGGGTTTTCATCGTTTTCTCTCTCCTCAGATTGCTGAGACTTTCTCATCTAATAACCCTCACTCTTCCTTCACTGCATGGCCCCCAAATTGATTGCGCATGGCTGCCAGAAGTTTGTGGGCGAAACTTTCCTCCATCCGGCTGGTCAGGCGGGACTGCAGCGCCAAAGTGATCACCGGAGCGGGAATATCCAGGTCGATGGCTTCAAATACCGTCCAGCGGCCTTCCCCGCTGTCATCCACCCAGTCGTCGATCCCTTCCATGGTGGGGTTCTCTTCCAGGGCCAGGGCGGTAAGGTCCAGCAGCCAGGACCGGATTACGCTCCCGAAGCGCCAGATTTCAGACACTTGATGAAGGTCAAGTTCAAATTCTTCTTTGGCTTTTAAGATCTCAAACCCTTCTGCGTACGCTTGCATCATACCGTACTCGATCCCGTTGTGGATCATCTTCACGAAATGTCCGGATCCAGGCGGGCCGACGTGTCCCCAACCTTTGTCTTTCCCGGGGGCTAAGGTCTCAAGGACCGGTGTGATGTGTTCCACAGGCTCCTTTTCACCCCCGACCATCATGCTGTATCCCTCTTTGAGTCCCCAGACCCCGCCGCTTGTCCCCACATCGATATAGTAGATTCCATTTTCTGCTACAGATTCCCCGCGCCGCAGGGTCTCTTTGTAATTGCTGTTTCCGCCGTCGATAAGGATATCACCTTCGCCAAGCAGGGGTGTCAGTTTATCGACGATGGATTCTGTGGGTTTTCCAGCCGGGACCATGATCCAGAGTACCTTTCGATCCGGCAGCTTGTCCACTGCCTCTTCGAACGAGAAGGCTGGTTCCAATCCCGCCTCTTGTGCCATACGTTCTGTGACTTCAGGGCTGCGGTTGTATCCGATAACCTGATGTCCATCCCGCAGTAAGCGGCGGGACATGTTCCCACCCATCTTGCCTAATCCAATCATTGCGACTTTCATGATCATTCCTCCTTTATTTCCGTCGTTTGTGATGCTTCTACACGTCTATTGTCGGTCCAGGAATTGGTCCAATCGCCTTTTGGGGTTCTTTCCCAATGAGAAACGGATCAGATTTCGGCCCGCGTCCCGCAGTGCCCGGGCGTCTCCCAGGGCCTGGGCAAGTTTCAACGTCCCAAAAGATATCGATGAGGCGCTGCTCCCGATCTTTTTAGGAACGGGTATATCCTCCTCTGATTGAGATGTGAGTTGAATGAATAAGCCCTTTCCGGCGTCTCCTTTGTGGAGTTGCCCTGTGGAATGTAAAAACCGGGGACCGAATTCAAATGTGGTGGCTAATTTGTATGTGTCCCGCAGCCTTACCCTGAATGTGTTGAGGGATTCGCGGTTGGCCTCTGTAGGGGGGAGGAAAGCCTGGATGGCGAGGTAACTGCCTTCTTGCCTGTGCTTTTCGATAAAGCTGGTCACGCTTTCCCAGGTGAATGGTGAGGTATCACCCTCCGGCAGGGTCCCTTCCTTTTCATAGGTCTCGACCATCTCTCTGGCCCGGATCTTCGCGCTTTCCACATTAGGCTGATTGAAGGGGTTGATGCCCAGGTGGTAACCGGCGACCGCGGTCGCGAATTCCCACAAATAGAACTGACCTCCCAGATCGTATATATCCTCGATCTTGATCTTAATTACAGGGTGACCGGCATCTTGGAGGGTGTCAAGAAGTGGGGGAGCAGTGGTTTCGTGCCCCACGGCGAGGTGAACGAAGACCCGGTCATCCCTGTAGAATGCGGGTTTTGCCAGGGGTTCGTCCACCACAGGCAAAATCCCTCTTCCTTCTTTTCCAGTGCTTTCCGCCAGCAGCTGTTCGATCCAGTTCGGGAAACTTGCCAGAGCGGGTTGGGTGGAGAATGTGACTTTGTCGCGCCCATTGCTTCGCTAAGATGCCCAGCGTGTTCCCTAATTTAGCACCGGGATGGTTTTCGGGATCCGCTTTCCGGCTGCAGTCGTCCATCATCTCCCGGGCAGAAGAGAGGAGTTTCTTTATATCCACCCCGGCCAATCCAGCGGGGACCAGTCCGAAGAAAGAAAGAGCGGAATACCGCCCCCCGATATTTGGATCGTTGAGGAAGATATCGCGAAAGCCTGCCCTTTCTCCCATTTTAATCAGGCCGCTTCCCGGATCGGTGATACCCAGGAAGTGTTTCCCCGCTTGCGTAGCCCCGAGCATTTCTCGCGTCCAGTTGTAAAAATATTTGAAAAATGAGAGTGTCTCCACAGTGCTGCCAGATTTGGTGGCCACGATGAAAAGGGTTTGGTGAGGGTCAAGCTTGGCCCTGTATTTACGAACCGCCTGGGGGTCTGTGCTGTCCAGCACCTCCAGAGAAAGGGGAGAGGACGGACCATCAAAGATCACACTGAACAATTCGGGAGCCAGACTGGATCCACCCATACCTAAAAGAAGAGCATTCGTGAATCCCTCTTCTTGCATGTCATCCAGCAGGGATTGGATCCTGGGCACAGAATTCCGGATGCGTTTGGGGATGTCCAGCCATCCTAAACGGTTGGTGATCTCTGTGGGTTCGGGTTTCCAAACAGTATGGTCGCGATCCCAGATCCGTTGGGGGACTCCATCCTCCCCGAGTTTTAAAAGGCCTTTTTGTACTTGACTTTGATAGGCTCCAAGTTCATATGTAATTTGCATCAGATCCTTTGCCTTTTTTATTTTCTTATTTGACTCCATTATAAATGGTATTATGATCAATCCGGGGAAGTGAGCTGGCTGGTGGTCCCAAAGATGTTCTGTGAAGTCCGCCTGTGATGCACGTTTAAGAGAGACAGATGGGATGGGATCTTACCTGTCTGAGTGTTTGATTGAAAAACAATTTGGCATCGGGAGTGAGTAAAAAGGAGTTGGGTTTCCGCCTGGAAATCGACCGTATGTTCCTTCGAAGATGGGCAGCCGCCAGTATAGGTACTCCCACAGTTTTTCCGGGGATTTTTGGAACATCATTCCCACTCGATGGTGCCGGGAGGTTTGCTGGTGATGTCATATACCACCCGGTTTATACCCTCCACCTCATTGACGATCCGGCTTCCGATCCTGGCCAGCAGGTCTTGTGGAAGACGGGCCCAGTCTGCGGTCATGAAATCATCCGTGGTCACGGCCCGGAGAGCGATCACATCCTGGTAAGTGCGTTTATCACCCATGACGCCCACAGATTGGACGGGGAGGAGGACAGCGAAAGCCTGGGCAGTCCCCCGGAGACCCTTCCTGGAAACGCTGTCATCCGATCGAGTCTTCAAGCGCAGGAGGTCCGCTTTCCTTAGCTCATCTAAAAAAATGGCATCAGCTGCGCGCAGCCTTTCCAACCGTTCCCAGGTCACCTCGCCAATCACGCGGATGGCTAAACCGGGTCCGGGAAAGGGTTGGCGCCAGACAATGCGGGGAGGGAGTCCCAGAGAAATCCCGATCCGGCGTACTTCATCTTTAAACAAATAGCGGAGGGGTTCAATGAGTTCAAAATTCATCTCTTCGGGGAGACCGCCCACGTTGTGATGTGTTTTTATGCGAGCCACCTGGGATCGATCGTGACCCCGGGATTCAACCACATCGGGGTAAATCGTACCCTGGACTAAATACTCCGGCGTTCCCAGGGCCCGGGCCTGTTCTTCAAAGATCCGGATAAATCGATTTCCTATCAAAGTACGTTTCTTTTCGGGATCCGTGATCCCTTTCAGGTCCGATAAAAAAGCTTCAACTGCATGCACGGGATGGAGTTGAACGCCAATGTGGTCCTGAAATGTGGTGATGACTTGTTCTGCCTCCCCTTCCCGCAGCATACCGGTGTCCACGAAAACCGCATGGAGTTGGTCTCCCACCGCTTTATGGACGAGCGCAGTTGCCACGCTGGAATCCACTCCACCACTTACCGCAGAGAGCACACGCTCTTTTCCAACACGATCCCGGATTCTTTGGACGCTTTCATTGATGATAGAGTTAGGGGTCCAATCCGCTTCCGCGCCGCAGATCTGGATCACGAATCGGGCTAAAATGTCTTTTCCCTTATCCGTGTGTCGGACCTCAGGGTGAAATTGGACCCCGTAATAATCGCGGGAAGTGTCCCCCATGGCGGCGATAGGGGAATTATCTGTGTGGGCCAGGATCCTGAACCCTTCCGGCGGGCGCTCTATACGGTCACCGTGGGACATCCAGGCCTGGTATGTACCCACAGGGAGTAGGGGATTCTTCCGTTCCACCTGCAGCGCAGCGTGGCCATATTCTTGTTTAGCGCTGGGAGCGACCTCGCCGCCCAGGGAGTGGGTCAGGGCTTGCATGCCGTAACACACGCCCAGGATGGGCACTTCGGATTGGAAAACGTACTCCGGGACATGGGGGGCGCGGGAGGAATACACGGAGGCCGGGCCCCCGGAGAGGATGTAGCCTTTAGGGTTCAGGGCCAGGACGCCCTCAGCAGGTGTATTCCAGGGCAGGAGTTCACAGAAAACATTCTTCTCCCGGATACAACGGGCGATGAGCTGTGCGTACTGCGATCCAAAATCAAGGATTACGATCGTATCGTGCATGGTTTCCTAATCAAAAAGGATTTCATCCCCTTCCATGGCTTTAATAGAAGCCAAGGAATGGATGGGTACGCCCACTTCCTGGAGGCGCTCTCTGCCTTTTTCAAATGACTTTTCAATCAATGTGCCGATCCCCACGATCTCGGAACCGGCTGTCATGGCCAGGCGGACCAAACCTAAAATGGTCGCCCCTGTAGCCAAAAAGTCATCGATGATCAGCACCCGGGCACCACCGGAAAGGTACTCGGGGGAGACGATTAATTCCACTTTTCGACCTTTGGTGTGGGATGGTGCCAGGGTGAGCAAGACCTGATCCGGCATGGTGATGGGTTTATGCTTCCGGGCGTAGACGACCGGGAGCCCCATATGGAGTCCCGTGGTCACGGCGGGTGCGATCCCGGAAATTTCCGCGGTGAGAATCTTGTTGGCCCCTACATCTTTGAATATTCGCGCGAATTTTTTTCCAGCTTCGTTCATCAGATCAGGATCTACCTGGTGGTTGACGAAGCTGTCGACCTTGAGAATTCCGCCTCCTAAATTTTCCCCCTCGGCCAGAATCCTTTCTTTGAGCAACTCCATGACCTTTCCCTCCTGGTGGCGTTAAATGACAACTACAGCTTTTTCCGATTATATCGCAGAGAAGGTGTTCAATCCCTGCTTTGCAAAGATTCCCCCTTAAAAATTCCCCAATTATTTTTGAAAAAATCAATCACTGCCCTCTTCCTGATTGGAGAAAGAGGACAGTGAAAGACAAAGAATGTTAGCTGCTGGAAGGCATGTAGCGGGATAGTTTTGCAGCCAGATTTGAAAGAGGTAAACTCTGGAGCCAAATTTTTCCCGGTCCTTTTAAGGTGGCCAGAAACAAGCCCTCTCCGCCAAAGAGCACATTTCGAACCCCTTTGACGCGGTCAATGTCGTAATCCACAGTGGGTTCGAACATGGCGATATGGCCGGGATCGACTTTGATGATCTCCCCTGCAGAAAGCGTGTATTCTCGGACCTCTCCGGGCACCTCGATGAAAGCCACGCCGGGGCCGGTAATCTTTTGCAGGATAAACCCTTCTCCCCCAAAAAAACCAGCTCCAAGTTTTTTACGGAAGTGCATCTCTAATTCCACGCTGTCCTCTGCGCACATGAAAGCGTCCTTTTGGCAGATCAAACTCTGACCAGCATTTAACTTCATGTCCAGGATTTTACCGGGTGCTTCGGGGGTGAACGTGATCAGTCCGTCGTTGCTTTCGCAGGTGTAGGTGGTGAGAAAGAGGGACTCTCCGGAGAGCATGCGTCCCAAACCGGACATCACACCTCCGCGGGTGGTGGTGTCCATATCAATAGCTCCCCTCATCCAGGCCATTCCCCCTGATTCTGTGTATATGGCTTCTCCTTTTTCAAGGTGGATGTCCACGGATTCCATGACTGAGCCGGTGATTTTGTATTCCATGGTTTTCCTCCGATTGTGTGTCTTGGTTTAAGAGTTACTGGAAAAAGTATAACATGGTCGTTTCCACAGAAAGAACATATTTCGGTACAATATAAACTTGTTGGCTTGAGTTAAACGTATCTTAAGTTTGTGTTACCAGGATGATTTCATGGAGATTTTGGGAGAGTTAGCTGCTTTAGCGACATCCGTGACCTTCGCGGTCAATTCTACATTTTTTACCGTGGCAGGCCGCAGGGTAGGGTCAGTTATCGTAAATCGGGTGCGGTTGATTTTTGCTTTTTTGTTCCTGATCCTGGCCCATGCCCTTTTTCTGGGCAGCCCCCTGCCGTTGGATGCAGGATGGGACCGCTGGCTCTGGCTGGGTCTATCCGGCATCGTGGGGCTGGTGCTGGGGGATGCTTTTTTATTTCAAGCCTTTGTATGGGTGGGTCCCCGGATTTCGATGTTGATGATGAGTCTGGCACCCATCATCGCTTCCTTTGCGGCCTGGATATTCCTGGGTGAAGCCCTCAATCTGCTGCAGATCATGGGGATCGGATTGACCATCGGGGGGCTGGTGTGGGTCATCTTGGAGAATAACCACCACCGGAATCTGGAAAACCGCGACTACCTGAAGGGGATTCTCTTTGGTCTGGGAGGAGCGACCGGTCAGGCTGTGGGTTTGGTGTTGGCAAAGAATGGGATGGGGGGGACCTTTTCTCCCCTTTCTGGTAATTTGATTCGGATGGCCTCCGCCATGATCCTGATGTGGTTGATCACCTTCGGTCAAAAACGGGGAGTGACCACTATAAAGGCGGTCTTTGAAAACCGGAAAGCCCTGCGGTACATCGTATCCGGCGCTTTTGTCGGGCCCTTCCTGGGGGTTTCCTTTTCCCTGCTGGCACTCCAACATGCCGATGTGGGCGTGGCAGTACGTTAATGGCCCTCCCGCCCATCTTCTTGCTGCCAGTGAGTTATTTCTTTTTCGAAGAGAAATTCGGTTGGGGAGCTGTGGGAGGTACCATCCTGGCTCTGTCCGGCGTGGCTGTTTTATTTTTGGTGTGAATGCTGGATCCGGATCCGGAAGAGGTACTTATCTGGCGGATCCTGTGGGATATCAAGAGATCTGGTTTGGATCTTAGAAGTCTTTCCAGTTTAATGTCCGGTCAGGTTCCCGGGCGATCAGGACAGGCTTTGCAGACTCCGCTAAAACCCGGTCAGCGATATCTTCCTGGACCAGCTCACGGAGTTCTTGCCAGGATTTATGTGGGGCGACTTCCAAACCGCCGATGACAATCAAATCGTAATTTCCCCGTTCGCTTTCCTCGATGATCTTTTCTACGGTCAAGCCGTGGCGGACGATCAGCTGGCAGTCTTCTGACAGGTTCCCCCGCTCGCGCAGGCTTTCCAGGGCATCTTCCAGATATTTTCCCTCTTTGCTTTCATGTTTGATCAAAGATTTGGCATCTCTTTCCAGGTCTTCCATGTCAGCGCTGGCCCGGAGCGGGATCTGGGACATGACATGGAGAATACTGCACTCTGCCCCTGCCTGTGCTGTTAACGCTCCCCCCTGGTGAAGGACAACTTGATCTGATTCTGTTCCCCCGATGCACATCAGGACCCGACTTAATTGGTCCTGGGGGGCAAAGATGACCAGCATGGGGATGGATATCCGTTTGGCTATCTGGCGGGCGTCATGTTTGGGCCGCAGATTTTTGAAATGGGGGTGGAGCGGGCTTCCGAAAACCATTAAATCGTACTCTTTGGCCCGGGTTTCATCGAGGATGACATCCTTGGTTTCCCCCTCCCGGACCACCACCCGGACTGCGCAGTTCGTGAGCAGGCGAATTTTCTCTTCTAAAGAATCGAGTTCATCCAGGGCTTCCTGTCGGTCTTGGTCATTCTGATAGGCATACAAGAGAGTGACGGCTGCCTGTTCCGCGAAGAGCACAGTATAGTCGACAGCTCTTTGAAACGTATCTGTGTTTTGACTGCTGAGTAGGATTTGCATGGATGTGGCTCCTACGTGAAAATCAGGACCAGGGGAATGAGAAACAGCACCGCGGAGAAAATTAGCAAGCGGGAACTTTTTTCATTCATCCACAACGCGGACCGGAGGATGGCTTTTTGGAAATATCTGTAAATAAAAAATAAGATCAAGAGGGAGATGATGGTGACGCTGAGCGTTTGGAGAAGGACCAAGTTGGCAGCTTCAGGGTTTCTGAGCAGCAGGCCAGCGATGACCGTGTCCAGAAACGTTGAGATGTTGCTGCCCATGATGTAAGGGAGCAGGTTCTCCCGCTTGATGTAACCGCGCACAGAGAGGGGGACCAGGAGGCCCAATGAGATGGAAACGCTCATGGTAATCAAAGTAAAGGCAAAACCGAGCAAAAAAGAGATTAAGGGCCGGTAAAGCAGGTCGGGAACCTCTCCAAAGACGTTCTCTTCCAGCTCAAATTCAGGGAGTGCTTTATCGATCAATTCAAGGCTGATCAGGGTCAGCACCACCCCCAGGCCAAATATGACCCACTCTGGAAGATGTGTGACCATCAAGTTCCGTATTGGGCCCAGAAGCCGGTCCACAGGAGACTTGCTCAGTGAGCTCGAAGAGGATAAAAAGGGGATGGGAATGGACACCCGGTTCAGAAGGAATAAACCTAATGGGGTGGCCGGGATATAAATCAAGCCGGTGACCATGAAGGAGAGGATGCCTGTGAGCAGGCTTGTTCCCCGGTCATGTCCTTGTAGGATATAGATCACGCCAATAAAGATCACGATTAACGAGCCGCCTATGCGGGACCCTACGATCATTCCAAAGGTGGCTACTTCATTAATGGAGGCGACGTCAAAAAGCGTCAACGAGATGGCGGCGATGGGGGAACCGCTCAACGTCAAGTAGGAGGTAAGCCAGCCTAAACCTATACCGCTGAGCAGGTCATCCACACCCGACAAACGGCGGGCGAACCCGGTCATTTCCTGGGCCCCGGTTTTCACCGTTTCCAGCGCGATGAAAAATAAGAACAGGCTGAAGATAAATAAGAGGATTTTGATCCAGGGAACATATGTGAAGGGAAGGATCCCTTTCAGGTTCTGCGCGCTCCTTCTGGGGTGATCTTCTTGGGATGGAAGTGGGGAGGACCCTGCTGTCATCGGTTTGCGTGTCCAGTATATTCTGAGTTAGAGATAAGCTGATTTGTATTATAGTGCGAGCTTTCTGGCTGAGCAAGAAAGGGATTTCCGGCACAATGAGGAGTGTAAGGCGGGCAGAGATGGAAACTGGGGCATTAACAGCGGGCGCTTTCCGGGTGGTTTGACCCGTGCTATAATGCAGAAGATCAATTTGAGATTGGTCTGAGATTTCATGTTCAATATTTGGAGGGCCGATGTATAAAACACATACCTGTGGTGAATTGCGGAAAGAAGACGTGGGTAAAGATGTCAGCCTGGCGGGATGGGTGGACCGCAGGCGGGACCACGGCGGCGTGACGTTTGTGGACCTCCGGGATCGATTCGGGGTTGTCCAACTGGTCACCAATCCGGATATTTCCCCGGCAGCTCATCACGCACTTGACCCTGTACGGATGGAGTGGGTGATCAAGGTGGAGGGGAACGTCCGGCGTCGTCCAGAAGGAATGGAAAACCCTGATATCGCCACTGGAACCGTGGAAGTTGAAGTCACCAAGGTTGAAATTCTAAATCCCGCCAGGACCCCTCCCTTCATGATCCAGCAAGAAGAAGAAGTGGATGAGCAGACACGCTTGAAATACCGGTATCTGGATTTGAGAAGCGATCGAATGCGGGACAACCTCATCTTACGCCATAAGGTGGTGAAATACATCCGCGATTATTTGGATGAGCGGGATTTCATAGAAGTGGAAACCCCGATCCTTTTCAAAGCCACGCCGGAGGGTGCCCGGGATTATCTGGTCCCTTCCCGCGTTCATCCAGGTGAGTTTTACGCCTTGCCTCAATCCCCGCAGCAGTTGAAGCAGATGTTAATGGTTGCCGGGGTGGAGCGTTATTTCCAGATTGCGCGCTGCTTTCGAGATGAAGACCTCAGGGTCGACCGCCAGCCGGAGTTCACCCAGCTGGACCTCGAGATGTCGTTTGTGGAGCGTGAAGATGTGATGGAACTCATTGAGGACCTTTACACCCAAATGGTCCAGGAGATCACCCCTGAAAAGAAAATTTATCAAACCCCTTGGCCGCGTTTGAGCTACGAAGAAGTCATGAATCGATTTGGGAAGGATAATCCGGATATCCGTTTTGGGATGGAATTGGTAGATGTCACGGACCTGGTGGCGGAAAGTGAGTTCCGCGTCTTTAGCAGTGTGGTCGAAAAGGGGGGGGAAGTTCGGGGGATCAAAGCGCCGGGCCTGGGGGGATACAGCAGAAACCAGATCGACGAATTTACCGAATTTGTGAAACAATACGGCGCCAAAGGTTTGGCGTATATTGCGATCACAGAGAGTGGCGAGGAGCGCTCGACGTTCTTGAAGTTCATTGACGAAGACATAAAAGCGGCTCTCTATCAACGCATGGGCGCAGAGGATGGGGATTTGCTGCTTTTCATCGCTGACCAGCGGGAAATCGTCCTGGATTGTTTAGGCCGCCTGCGGGAAGAGCTGCGGGACCGGATGGACCTTGTCGATGGGGACACGCTTGCCTTTTGCTGGGTGATAGATTTCCCCCTCTTCACTTGGAATGAGGAAGAGGATCGGTGGGATCCAAGCCACCATCTTTTCACTGCTCCCATGCCGGAGGATATCAAACACCTCGACGGGGACCCTTCTCAAGCCCGGGGGCAGCAGTACGACCTGGTCTTGAATGGATATGAGATCGGAGGGGGATCGATCCGGATCCATGATGGCGAATTACAGGAGAAAGTATTTGATCTGATTGGCCTGGACCAGGACATAGCCCGGGAACGGTTTGGGCACATGCTGCAGGCTTTCTCGTATGGGACACCGCCCCATGGAGGGATCGCACCCGGCATTGACCGCCTGTGCATGCTGCTGGCGAATGAACCCAACATCCGCGAAGTGATCGCCTTTCCAAAAAACCAGTCAGCCCGGGACGTGATGGGCGATGCGCCTTCACCGGTGACAGAGGAGCAGCTGGAAGAACTGCATATCAAACTGGACTTAGATTAAAAATTTACCTCTGGAGGGCTTTTACCCTATTCATCACAAAATTCATATGGTAAATTGTTATTGCCCTACTGTGTTCGCGTTGTGACAGATGTGTTTTGGGCCAACACCTACTTACAGGGTTCCTAGATTGCGGAAGTTACGCGATAGGCCTGAGCCAAGGCGGAGCTTGCGTTGCGGAAACCCACTCTGCGAAAGCAGGTTCAAGACTAAGTCACACACGGCATGGTGGGGCTTTCCTGTTAAGTATGAGGGGGTAAGCAACAGAGATCTTTCCTCTGCGCTGGATGGGGATTAATCTCAACTATTGATTTCCTCAAATGGGGATGGGTGTTGCACCGCAGGTTGAGACGCTTTTTCAATCCTCTATTTGATCGGCCAGGACTTGGAAGGCTGTCTGAATAATTTCTGCATGGTCAAATGCCAGGGCGGGTAAATCCGAGAGGGGGTGCCAACCTGCATCTTGAGCATCGCTGGCAGCCCGGAGGCCCATGTCAAACTCTGAGGGGAGAAAAGCGCCGTAGGCAATGGATATGGTTCGTCCCCTTGGATCCCTGCCGGGCGTACCGAAGGCCTTGATTTGCTCAAGTTCTACACTGTGGATGCCGGTTTCCTCCTTTAATTCCCGATTCGCTGCCGCTTTCAGGGGTTCATGGATGCCCACGAAACCTCCCGGAAGGGCAAAATCCCCTCGATAGGGTCTTTGAGCTCTTTTAATGAGCAAAACATGGGGATCTCCCTGCATTTTTTTGAAGAGCACGATGTCTACTGTCAGGGCCGGGCGCGGATGTTTGTAATCAACCATGATCCAATTTTACGGTACAATAGTGTAGGTAGGAAGAAAATCGTATATAATTCTAGTATAAATGACGCCAATCTGCTGAGAATCACTCTAAGGAGAGGTTCCTGTTATGAAGAAATTATTGATATATACTTCCTTGATATTTACTCTTGCCTTTACGCTCTCAGCGTGCACGTTACCCGGGTTTTCTACCCCCACACCGTTTGATTTCCCGACCCCGGATAAAACGATGACCGCACTGTTTGAACCCACAGAACCGCCACCTGCTACCTCAGCAGCCACGGAAACGCAGGCAGCGGAAGGCACGGAAGCTCCCACCAACACCCCCATGCCTGAGGTCACTGACACCGAAGCGCCCACCGCGACCTTGAATCCCACGGATACCCCGGAACCGACGGAATCCTACGCGGGCCCTGCTGCCCGCCCTGGCCCCAATCTCAATGCACATTATTTGAGCGATCCTCCCACGATCAACGGGTATCTCGAAGACTGGGACACCGGTATTTTAGAGGTCATCACCCATGTCGTTTACGGGGAAGACAATTACACAGGGAAATCGGATGCGTCCGGCAAGGTTGAACTCGGCTGGGATGACGAGTATCTGTACATTAACATCCGGGTTACAGACGACAAATACGTCCAGATATCCGATAAACAGAATATTTATAAAGGGGATAGTTTTGAGATCCTTTTGGACACCCATACAGCATATGATTATTACTTGGCGTCCATGAATTGGGATGATTACCAGATCGGTATCTCTCCCGGGCAAGGGAACCCCAATAACCCGGAGTGTTACATCTGGTACCCCTTAAGCAAGAGGGGGAGCACGTGTGCCGTTCAAGCTGAAGCAGTCAAAACGGGACAGGGTTATATCATGGAGATGGCTTTGCCCTGGACGCTGTTTGAGATCACACCCCAGGTAGGGGACAAGTTTGGATTTGCGCTTTCCCTATCCGACAATGACGAACCTGGAGAAGCCCTCCAGCAGTCCATGGTTTCCAATGTAAGTACAAGGTACTTCAGTGATCCCACCACGTGGGGAGATTTGATCTTGAAAGCAGAAAAATGAGGATACTAAAAATAAAAAAAAGCGGAACAGGATTTCCTGTTCCGCTTTTCTATTTTAATACGTTTCTTGTCAATCCAGGTAAGATTCTAGTTTTTCTTGAATGCGCGGGTTCCGCAGCCGCCGCAGGGCTTGAGCCTCTATCTGGCGGATGCGCTCTCGGGTGACACCCATTTTCTTTCCCACCTCATTGAGCGTCAGCGTACGCCCGTCTACCAATCCATAGCGCATTTCTAAGATCCGCGTCTCCCGGGGAGGTAGTTCGGACAGCGCTTCCTGGAGGTGTTCCCGGAGCAGGATGCTGGTGGCTTCCTCATCGGGTGGAGTGATGTCTTTATCAGGGATGAAATCGCCCAAGAAAGCATCGTCCTCTTTTCCCGTGGGCATCTCCAGTGACAGGGGCCGCCGGGCATGCTTCATCATGTCCCGTATGTCCTCCGGGCTGACATTCAAGGCCTCAGCCATCTCTTCCTGGGTCGGATCCCGGTTCAGGTCCTGCTTGAGTTGATGCTGCATGCGGATCATCTTGTTGATCTTATCTCCCATGTGAACGGGGACACGTATCGTTCGCCCTTGATCCGCGATGGCCCGGGTGATTGCCTGCCGGATCCACCAAGTGGCATAGGTGCTGAATTTGTATCCGCGTTCTCTTTCGAATTTGAGAGCAGCTCGCATCATGCCGATGTTGCCTTCCTGGATCAGATCAAGGAAGGAAACGCCCCGCCCGACGTACTTTTTGGCGATGCTGATCACCAGGCGGGAGTTGGCTTTGATCAAGTGTTCAAAGGCTTCCCACCCTCTATCCACGATCTTGCTCAATTCTTGACGCTCTTCCAGGGTGAGTTCTTCCTCAGCCAATCTCTTNTGAGCTTTTCGGCCCGCATTAATTTTCTTCGTAAGTTCCTGTTCTTCCTCACGGGTTAAAAGGGGGACCTTTCCGGCTTGTTTTATGTAAAGACCAACCGTGTCTTTTGTGCTGATATTGGCAAGAGGATCTTCCTCCTCGAGGGACTTTTCATCTTCCAGATATTCATCGTCTTTATCATCCCCCTCAAACATCTCTTCAGCTTCTTCTTCGTTTTCCACATAAGGGATGTCAGCGCTGAGCAGCGCGGCGAAAGCTTCTTCAAGCTGATCCACTTTCTTTTCCGCTTTTGGGTATACCTCAGAGATGTCATCCAGGGTTACATAACCCTTCTCCCTTCCTAATTGAAGGAGATGGGATAAAGGAGATCCGTTTTCTTGGGTTGCTTCAACTGTTTTCTGTTTACTCATACTTTTATTTTCTATCCAACTTGTGACTTACATACCGGCACCGTTCATACGGACTATTAAAACCCATCCATTTGTTTTTTGGATGGGTTTTATTTTGACTGCATTTTGATTATAGCACAGCGCCTGTTCTTTCAAGTGCTTATGCGGCATTTATATATACTATTAATAAAGGTTATTCTCCCCGGGGGTTATTTCTCCTTTTTTAGTCACACATTTAATATGGACTTATAAAAATATCCCCGGCGCGTTCTCAGGGGGTGATGGCTTGAAACCAATTCTTGATAACCTCGGCAGCTGGTTTACCGTGGATGGAGATCGATGCGTCATGAAGGACCACAGGGGCGTAGTATCCCCGGGAAATGAGTCCGGAAATCCAGTCCTGGTCACTGATTGCCATCAGGTTGGCTTGGTAAGCCTGCGTTTGTTCTTGAAAATTCGTGGGCAAATCAGGCAGATCGGGCGCAGGATTGTTAAGGGAGCTGGGAGGAAGACAGGTGTCTCCTTCCACCTCTAAACATTGCCTGGTACCTCCTTCGACTGAGGGATATGCCACGCTCAGGACTAATTTTTTATTTCCCGGTTTAATCCACGTTTCCCAGAAAGGGTATACATTCTCTACAAGTGCCTCTCTGGCTGCAGTGGTTTTCTCTTCCAGAGAGACTGGAGCATCGCCTGTCAGGGGGGGTGACCATGCCAGATGAACTTGATCAACGTGTTCTATATAGCGGGGTTTTGTTTTATTGCTGGGGAGCGACATGGACCAGGCCGTGGTCCCCTGATACCGTTCCTTGATGTCTATCAACAGCTTCTCCCACCGCAGGTCAGCGTCCGCGGGTACACCGGACAAGTTCCCGTTTGCGAGTGTGCCGCCTGGCAGGCTGGGGCCTAACCATTCTCCGCCGAGGACAAGCATATCGATGTTTTGGTTTTCCGCTGCATCAGCAAAGTGCAGGGCGAAACGCCGGTATTGATCAAACCAGCTGTTCCACCAACTGAAGTCCCTCGGTGCAGTCAACCACCAATCTTCTGCTGGGGAAGGAAAGCGGGGGTGAGGATATAAAGCTACTTTTAAACCCTGCGATTTGGCAGTGTTAATGGCGGTTTCTAACTCCAGCCACAGCCAATCCTGGTTGGCTCTGGGTTCCAGGACCGGGGGTTTTTGGTGTGTGAAACTCCAGGTTGGAGTGATGATGATCCAGCGGGGGTCGAGGGTCTTGACTCCCTTCATGACATCCAGGAGTTGATCCGTCTGGGCCGGGGTGTGCCCGGGCATCAATTCCAGTCCTGTGATAAATTCACCCCTTTGGGCATCCTGGGGTACGGGTGAAAGGGAAGGGTTGGGGAAATCTTTTTCCAGCCAGGCCCATTCTCTCACCTGATCTTTTTGAAAGACCTGTTCATTGGAAATGGTCACTTCCCTGCCTGAGGCGGATGCACCCATTGTTTCCGCGTCATCCGCGATCCCGCATTCACTTCCCCGGCAGTAGCGGTACTGCAGATCAGAGATGATGTTCAAAGGGCTGTAAAGGATATAAACCCAATGATTGGGACCCGCTTTTAACATGGGAAGAGGGGTNGTCCAACCAAAGGGGTTAAACTGAATATGAATTTTTTCCTCAGCTGGGGTGTGGGATGGGGTTGTCAGATCAAATGTGATCGGACCTTTTTCCCCTGCGGTCCAGGAAACGACGGTGTCCTCTCGTTGGGTTGGTTCCTCAGGCACCAGGAAACGCCGCAGCCGGAATTCGCCATTTTCCTTGTGTTCAGCGTTCCAAAATCCATCTCCCAATGTATATTTATAACGAATTTCCGCCCCCACAGGAAGGGAGAGGATGATCCCGTAATGGGTTTCATCAATCTGGGTTAAAGTTGGCATGCGGGCGGGGAGTGTGTTCATCCCTCCTGTGAAATTCCCGAATGTATTCCCGAGCTGGTAAAGGTTACCTGCAAGCCGAACGCTTCCTTTTGGGGTCCCTCGGGGAACTTCGACCACAAAGGTGGTATCCACATGTTCGCGGGGGGTGAGTTCCAGGATGGCTTCGGTATTTGCCTGGGAAGCGACCTGCGCGCCTTGTTGTCCGATTTGGTAGCTGCCGTCTAAAGCGTAGGCGACCAGATTGTGGACGCCTGGAGGGAGCCCCGAAAGCAAGAAAGAACCATTCGCGGTTGTATGGGCCTGGACCCCGCCAGCGGTAACTAACACGCCGGGCAGGGGTTGCCCTGTTTTTTGATCGAGAATGGTGCCGGAAATGCGTCCCGGTTCGGGGCCTGCATATGAGGTGTCGGACCACTGGTAGACTACGTCATGCACCTCAGCGGGGTTTTGGGCGTGCAGCAAACGGTAACGGACTTGTTCACCGGTATCGGTATGCTCAATCACGGAGTATGGATCTTGCCTTGTGTAACGGTATTTAATCAGGGTGCTTTGGGGAACAACCAATGTCGTCTTGTAGGTCAAACCTTCCTGGGAATTGGGTTCCTCAGGAACGATTTCCAGAGGATAGGCCTTTGGATTCACCCCCAAACCTGTCACTTCGTCAAGTGTGCTTAGATAAATGGTTTGATCGGTGGGTGTATCGGGGGGTAACCTGACGAAAAACGTGATCTCTACCCTGGGATGTACATCAGCCGCGGATTTCTTTTGGGGAATATATTGCTCCATCAATCCCGGAGTGCTGCAGGCGTTAATCAGAAGGCTGAGGGTGATCAGGAGAAGAAACGCTCTCCCCTTTGGTTTTTTTCCTGAGGGTGTCATGATCGCACCTCTTCTTTGATGAGTTTTACCAGCAGTTCCATATTTTGGATTTTCTCCGCGGGGACCTCAAATTTCTTCTGAGGTGAAAGTTGAATGATCAGGTTCCCGTTCGCTGCCGTGATCGATTGGATGTATGACCAGGGGATATCCTTTTCCTGGTAGGAGAGGGAGTTTTTGGATACCGTTAAAGCCCCAAAGTGGAGATCCCTATTTTCCTGATAACGTTTCTTCAAGGGTTCCATGAGACGGGGGTAAACCTGTTTTTTAAGGATTGTGATCAGGTCTTCAAGGTGGTTAAGCTTGTGGTTGAGTTTAATGGGCTTGCCGTGTGAGGGGTGAATGGTCAGGCGATGACGGGGTCCGGATTTCAAACCCAGAAAGGAATTCTTGGTGGTAGATGTGGAGATGCCAGAGATCTCTTCCCAACGCAGAGCCCTTTTCCGGCTTGGAGGTCGATGGATGATGATGCCTTCCGTGTGGACCTTGACCCAGGCGTGAGCGCGGTAGAGTCTGCGCAGGGCATACAGCAGCACAGGTAAGGTAAGGAAGGCAGCAGAAAAAAACCAGGGCTGCCCCCAGGATACAGCTGCAGCAGGGCCAAAATTCGTATAGCCAAACAGGGCGCGCCAATATCCGATCCCCACCACACCCAGCACGACCAGGCATACAGGCATAAACAGCAGGAAAAAGTGGCGCCAACGTAAAGGCTGGACGCTGAATGTCGTTACCAATGATCCCAATGCGTTCTGTTTTTTCTCTTTCACTGTTAATAGTATGTTCTAAATTTAAAATGGTTAGATAAGATTATAGACTAGAATGGGTCAGTTTGCACGCATTAATTCACCCGGATGGGGATCACGGGAGGGGCTGAGCACCTCCNGCTGGTTTTCTGTTGGGGATTGTAGGAACATAAGCGGATCAGGTACTNTTATANGTAACCTGATCTTATCGTCAGTTTTTAGATGTGTATGTTCAATCCGGGATGGAGCTGACGTCTGCGGGTTCAACCTTTTGGATGCTTTTCCAAGAGCTGTATTCGGTTTCTCCCAANGGGGTGGGAAAAGCGGTTTTTATGAACTTGACGNTTCTTTTTCATCCCNGCTCTCGGGAGGAGGGGTTNCTTCCCCGTCGTTTTCCCTGCCTGGAGCAGTTGAGGAAGCCATCTCCGAGGACGGGTGCTGCTGATCATCTTTCTGGCCGGGAGGAACATATTCGTTGTCGAGATTGTAGAGCTCGTTGAACTTTTCCAGTTCTGCCTCCCGCATCCATTTCGAGGGCAAATTTTGAACTTCATCCATCCCACTCTGTACGCTTTGCCACCACTGGGACGTGACGATAGAGTGAATAAATTTCCCTAACTTACGTCCGGTTTCGACCATCTCTTCCGGACCCAAAACCAGGATCCCTATTAAGACGACAAAAATAATTTCCAGAGGGCCAATACCAAAGATGTTCATTTTTGTTTATCAGCGGTCTTTATTTGTAAGTGTTGTAAGGATTGTCTGAGTTCGTTCTGGCGTTCCGCCAGGCTTCCTAACACACCGTTCACAAAGCGGGAAGCGCTGTCAGAGCCGTATGTTTTCGCTAATTCTACAGCTTCATTGATAACGACTTTCAAGGGGGTATTGTTGTTCACGGCCAGTTCCCACAACGCGATGCGGAGGATATTCCGATCGATGACTGCGACCTGGTCAAGCGGCCATTCAGGTGCGTGCTCCGCGATAAAACGATCCAACTCGGAAGTGTTTGGCCAAACGCCATGGACGATATCGTGTATGAAATAGACGAGATCCTCGTCCAGGTTGGAATCAGCAATCCTATTTTTAAGAACGGTCCCAAGGGGATGATCGGTGATATCTAACTCAAAAAGAGTTTGCAAGGCGATCGCCCGCGCTTTGGTCCGTTTTTTCATGGATGCTCATTCCTCATCAGGATGATGATTGGGGAAGTCTACATTTTCAATGTGAACGTTTACAGAGCCAACCTCCAGGCCGACCATCTTTGAGATGGCAAGTGCTGCTTCCTTTTGGACCTTCATCCCGGTGTCGCGGAGGTTCACTTCGCCATTGAGGATCAGATAGATATCAGCGTGAACCCGGCCGTTTTCTTCCACACGGACCTGGACACCTTTCTCAAAGCTGCGGTTAAAGAGCGTGTTCACGCCACCGGGCGTCTGGGCCAGGCGGCTGACTCCATCCACTTGAAGAGCGGCTGCCTTGACGATGGTCACCAGTACGCCGGGTGCAATGGTGGTTTTTCCGGGGGGTCGCTCTGCTTCAGACATAAGATCTCCGATGATTTTTTTGAATAGATTCGGTTGGCAGACAAACCTGACAGCGTATCTTATTATAACCCAATGTCCCTTTAAATCACAGGAGGCCGTGACAACACGGCCGTCCTATTTCTGTGTTTTCCGGGTGATCTGTCAGCCAGAGGTGGGGGTTATTCTGCCACCACTTCGCGTCCCCGGTAAAATCCACAATTCGGGCACACGCGGTGGGGGAGGCGTTTTTCTCCACAGTTGCTGCACTGGACTAAATTTTTTGGTTTGAGCGCATCGTGTGCGCGGCGGCGGTTCTTTCGTCCGCGCGATGTTCTTTGTTTGGGCAGTGGGGTCATAATTTTACTCCTGCGTTAGAAACACATCAAATATGTGTTTATGTCTTTCAATCTAGCTGGGAAATTATATTGAGAGAAGAGCAAACTGTCAAGGTAGACCGCCTGATGAAATTCAGGTCAGAGGGGAAAGATTTGCAGTCCGGGTCACCGGATCTCGGAAACCTTCCCGCGGCCATGTAAACGGGGCAGGACCCGGCGGGGGTTCTCCAAGAGGGGGAAAAGCTGGGTGCTGGAGCCTGGAAGCTCCCCGGGTGGGGCGCCATAACCGGCGTTGCCGAAGGTCCACAGGCGCAGAGTATCTTCCTCGACACCAAGCGGGCGGAGCACGGTATGGGCCGCGCGCAGCAGGAGTTCAGCGTAGTGTCCTGTGTCCAGGATGGCTGGATCCGGCCGCTCCGGCAAATCCCAGGCGTATACCCCGGGCTTTCCCCGCGTGTAGAGGAAACGCACATGCTGTCCGGGGGTGAGTTCCACGCCGGTCTCGGCCAGCTGCCCCGCAGCGCGGGCGGCGGGGGAAGGGACCTTGTACTCCTCCAGCTCCCGGCTCAGTTTCTGCGAGACCAGCAGTTCTTTGAGGGGCACGTTTCCTTCCCGTAAGCGGCCCAGTCTTTCACGCAGCAGCGCGTGGATCCCGGGCAGCTGGTCGGGAAGCGAGTCCGCGCCGGGCGCTTCCGCCAGGCGGTGGAGGATTTCGAGCTGGACCTCTTCGATCCAGGTCGGGGTGTCATGCCGCCGGGTTTCGATGCCCCGCATTTTCAATTCCCCGTTCTGGTAGACGCCGAAATAGCGGTTGGCCACCGGCACCCGCTTGTCCTGGCGCGACCCCAGGAAGGCCACCCAGCGGTAGATGCCGTCCAGGCTGATGGGCAGGCCGGTGCGGTCCAGGATTTCATCCAGCAGGGGCTGGAAATCTTTTCCTTCCCGGGCTCCCTCCTTCTGGACCCATAAGCCGTCCACATACATGTGCAGGACGCGGAAGCCCAATTCTTCCGCAGCTTCTTTGGCGCGCAGCAGGGCCTCCCGCCCGTAAGCGGTGACCGCTTCATGGGCCTCGATGCGCCCAAAGCGGGCGTTCTTGTATCCCAGGTACCCGAAGCAGGTCACCAGGAGCCATTTGTGCGCCGAGGCCCGGGCTTTGAAAGGCCGGTAGCGCATGTCCTTGGGATGGAGGTGGGCCAGCTCCTGTTTGAGCTTGACACGCTTTTCAAGCAGGGGCTGCAGGGTGTCCGGGACCAGCCCGCGGTGCTCCTGGTCGACGGTCATTTCCAGCTCGGGGATGTAGGTGCCTTCCGGCCCACCTTCCCCCACCGTTTCGGGGGAGATGTTGAAATGCTCCATGATGCTGGGGTACATGGAGATGAAATCGATTTCCGCCACATGCGGATGGAGGCCGATGGTTGGTTGGAAGACCAACCCCCCGCGGTCTGCCTGGAGCAGGTTGTACGCGGTTTTGGGCCGCTCCACCTGCTGCTTGTGCCAGGGGACGAGGATGTCCTGCTGCAGGGCGGTGAGCATCTGCATGGCCGAGATGCCGGTGCCGGGGGAGACCCGGGCCGCGGTCTGGACCCGCAGGCGTGTGACCCGGGCCATCTCAAAGACGCCTTCCAGCCCGTAGTCGTGGTACATGACTGTGTTCTCGGTGGAGATATGCAGCCGGCCGAAGGCGCGCACCTGGGGGCCGCGGTAGATCACGCCTCCGTAGGAATGGTAGTAGCGCTCCGGGCGCCGCTCCACGTCCCGGCCTTTGTCGCGGTTGAGGGGCAGCCGAATGTGGTGTTTCTCCTCCAGTTCCTGCAGCTTGGGGATCAGCCAGTTGTCGCCCCACACGGTGAGCAGCAGGTCCGGGTCGTGCGCTTTGAGCAGGGCCCGGAGCTTGATGAGCAGGCTCCGCCCCTCATGGAAGGAGAAACGGTACTGGCGTTCGCCCAGGCGGACTTTCAGGGCCCGGGGGGGATCGTGGAAAGGGTTGCAGTCGGGGGAGAGGGCCATGACCCGCAGGGGGAGGCATGGAGGGTCGATCTCCCAGGGGGAGTCAAGGGGTTCGATGTCCTGGATCTCCCCTCTTTCCCCGGCCACCACCCGGCAGCGTCCCAGAGGAAAGGTCCCCGTTTGGGCTGCATAACGAAGATCCAGGGGGACGTCCGCGTTGTAATAGGTCAGATCTGGAAACTCTTTCTTGAGGCGGGAGAAGACGCGCTCCTGGCGGGTCGGCGTGGCGGCTTTTACCTCCAGGACGGGGAGAGGCTCCTCGACGAAGAGGTCGCGCTTTTCCCCGCGGGAGAGCTGGAGCGGGAAAGGCAGGGCCTCAAGATAGCGCCACAGCTCACGCAGGCGGGGAAACTCGCCGTGGATATAGAAGGCCGTCGGGAAAGGGTGGTGCAGGCAGCGGCGTTCTTCCTGGTCTTCGTCCAGGAACCAGAGCACCACGCCCCGCTCCGGGTCCGGGTAGAGGTCCAGCAGCCAGGATGTGAATTCATTCATGAGACTCGTCATCTAAGGCGGCGATCTTTTGCCGCAGGCGGATGACTTCCTTGTGCTCCTCCAGGAGCATGGCCAGCAAAAAGGTCTCGAAAGGCAGGGCGTGGGAAGCGTAAGACGCTGCCGAGAGATGTTTGCGCGCCGAGGTAAAAAGATCGTCCAGCGCCTGCTGATCCCGGCGCCGGAGCGCGCGGCGAAAGCGAGCGAAGGCAGCTTTTTCTTCTAAGAACGTTTGGGTGATGGAAGAAACGGTTCGGCCCATGGGTGGCTCCTTTATAGGTAAGAAAGTTGGGTAGGTGAAGGGGCTTTTTCAAAAGTCCACACCCGGTCGGCGCTCTGGCCCAGGCGCTCCAGGAAGGGGTCCCCCTCTGGGCGGGGGTGCAGGACCAGCATCACAGGTGCCCGGCGGGCGGCTCTGTCCAGCCAGTAGCGCGCGGTTTCCAGCAAACGCAGCCGCTCAGGGAAGGGCACGCTTTCGTCTTCAAACGTGGTCAGCGGGTTTAAAACCAGGGTGGGGGTCCCCTCTCCCGAGTTTTTCTCTAAGAGGGTGACCATCTGGTAGCAGGTAAAAGCCCGCGCCACGCGAATGCGCTTGAGAGGGGCGTAGAAATCGCGCCCCCGGCTCCGCAGCTCGCGGTTGAGGCGGAGCACGTCAAAGCGGTTGCCCCCGTCCAGGACCTGCACGGAACCCTTCTGGGCCAGTTCGGCGATAAAGTGGGTCACCACCTGCTGCCGGAAAGGGTTGGGCGCGACCAGCAGCTGCAGCGAGCCCGTGGAAAGTGTGGGTAGTCGTTGTCTCATCTCCCTCCACCTTATCAGGCTCGCTGAAGAAGGACAATCGTCAAGGGGATGAAATAGGGGTTGAAAAAGGTGCTACCCGAATAGGGGAGGGGAGGAAAAGGGCCCTCATTCTTCCCATTCTGAGAAATCCCAGTCCGCCAGGGCCTTGCGCAGCTCCAGTTTGCTGTGCAGTCCGAATTTACGCTTGGCGTTCCTGAGATGGGTTTTGACGGTCGCCGGGGCGATGACCAGGCGGCGGCCGATTTCCTTGTTGGTGTAGCCCAAGCAGGCCAGGGCGGTGACTTCCCTTTCGCGCGGGGTGAGGGACTCCCAGGCTTCCAGGTTTTCTGCCGCTGCCCGGCGGTGCTGGAGGGCAAAACTGAGCATGTCCTGCCCCAGTTCGTCCACCGGGCGCTCCTCCTGCTCGGCCAATCGGGCCAGGGCCAGGCTCAACCTCTCATCGAGTTTGACGAAGCGAGAAGGGAAAAGAAGATATTTGAAAGAGTCAAGGAAGTGATCAGGGAACATGGAAGAAAAGACCGTAAGGACTTGTTAGAACATTTGTTCTATTATACAGCCCTTTGAGCGGTTTGACAAGGGGATGGAGCGGCGGTCACCCCCTATTTCGCCCTGAATGAATAGAGGGGAGATGATGACGGGCGTGGTATTGGACCGCAGGTCGGGGTCCCATCAGGCATGAATGGGGGATACTCGCCGCTCTGTCAATCTATAGGATCCGGGCATTATGCCTTCCCATTTCCCACATTGGCCCGCAGGTAAGCTTCGATGAAAGGGTCCAACTCGCCGTCCAGTACAGCCTCCGTGTTGCCCTCTTCATGATTGGTGCGGTGGTCTTTCACCATTTGATAGGGATGGAGGACATAGGACCGGATCTGGCTTCCCCATTCCGCTTTTTGGTATTCCCCCCGGAGCTCATCGATCTTCTCTTTACGTTTCTCTCTCTTGAGTTCCAGTAACCTTCCACGCAGCACGCGCATGGCCATTTCCCGATTCTGGGATTGAGACCGTTCATTCTGGCAGCTGGCGACGATCCCGGTCGGTTCATGGGTGATGCGCACCGCGGTATCGTTTTTCTGCACACTCTGGCCCCCTGCNCCGGCGGAGCGGAAGGTGTCGATCCGGAGGTCGTTTGGATTGATCTCCACGCTGGTTTCATCCTTCACCTGAGGTAAGACCTCCACCAGAGCGAAGGAAGTGTGCCGCCGGTTCGAGGAGTCAAAGGGTGAAATGCGAACCAGACGGTGGACGCCTTTTTCCGGCCGCAGGTAACCATAGGCATATTGTCCATTCACGGCGATGGTGACGCTTTTCACGCCGGCCTCTTCTCCAGGTGTGAAATCGACGATCTCGGTCTTATATGAGTGGTCTTCCGCCCAGCGTAAATACATGCGCTGCAGCATGGATACCCAATCCTGAGCGTCGTTTCCTCCCGCGCCGGCGTGTATCGCCAGCAGAGCGTCCCCCTGATCATACTGTCCTGAAAGCATGGCTTTGAACTCACGTTTTTCAACCTCTTTCCGGATCGCCTGGGTTTCCTTTTTGAGTTCCTCTTTTATTGAATCGTCCTCAAGATTTGCGAGTTCCAGGGCGTCTGCTATCCTCCCCTGAATATCCTTCCAGGCGTCTATCTCTTCTTCCAAATCAGAAAGGGTTTTCATCACCTTCCTGGCCCGTTCCGGGTTATCCCACAAATCAGGGTTCTGGGATTCCTTTCGAAGTTCTTTTACTTTTCTCTTTTTTTCCTCTACGTCAAAGATGCTCCCAAAGGTTTTGAATCAATTTCTGGGCTTGTTTCAAATCTTCAATGATGTTTTCCATATAGTATTCTCCGTTTCTGATCTCACGTATAGATGATTGCTTATCAAATTGTACTTCACAAACCCGAATGGGTGGTCATGATTCGCTCATGGGTTGTCGGTGCCCTCATGGATATAGGCCTGGTAGAGGGTCACGCCGGTGGAGAGAGCGATGTTGAGAGAATCTACGGCGTCCTCCTGTGGAATGCGGACGCTGGTTCCGAACTGGTGGTATTCCTCCCCTAACCCGCTGGATTCCTCCCCGAAGATGATCGAGTACGGGGTTTGAAATTTGACTTCCTTCAGGCTGACCTCGCCGTCCGTCATCATGGGATAGAGTTGATGGGAGGGAAATGTGCCCCAGTAATCTGGAAAGGCATCGAACCATTGAAAACGCAGCTGGAAGACCGCTCCCATGGATGCTCGGATGACTTTGGGGTCGAACAGGTCGGCTGCGGGTTCGATCAGGGCCAGGTTCCTGCTCCCAAAGGCGAGCATGGTCCGGGTGATCGTACCCAGATTACCCATGCCCTGGGGTTGAACGAGGACAACATGATTTGCCTCATGGTCCAGGGGATGATGATACTTTTCAAAAACCCCAATTGCGTAGGTGTTTCCCCTCTGGGATAGTTTTTGAACCAGGCGGTCGTCCTGGACGATTTCGATCCCGTGCTCCACGCAGTAACCACGGATGATGTGAACACCCTGGTTTTCTTTTCCTTGAGAATGGAGTATGACCCCCTTTACCAGGGAGGGTTGATTTTCAAGGAGTTCAATGGTGGGAAAAACCCCGAATGAGTAAGAATGGGGGAGGTCCTTCTGGTACCGTTTCAGGCGGAGTTCCATAATTCCTCTTTAGAAATCTGCCAGGATGCCGGATACAAAGGCGTTTGGATCAAAGCGTTCCAGATCATCCGCGGTTTCCCCCAGTCCAGCGTACAGGATAGGCAGATCGAGTTCTTCCTGGATGGCAAATGCCATCCCTCCTCTGGCAGAGGAATCCAGTTTCGCCAGGATCACCCCATCCAGCGGGATGGCCTCCTGGAATGATTCTGCCTGGTGGAGGGCGTTTTGTCCGGTCGTGGCATCCATCACCAGCCAGTTAGCATGGGGCGCTCCGGGGAGGGCTTTCCCCGCCACACGATGAACCTTTTTTAATTCTTCCATCAGGTTGTAACGGGTGTGTAAACGTCCCGCGGTATCGATCAGGACCATGTCCGCATCCCGAGCGAGGGCGGATTTGATGGTGTCGTAGGCTACGGCCCCGGGATCTCCACCTTTTTCTCCTGAAATCACAGGGATCTCTAACCTTTTTCCCCAGACCTGGAGTTGATCGACACCCGCTGCCCGGTATGTGTCGGAAGCGCCAAAAATCACACTTTTTCCCTCTCCCTGAAAACGCTTTCCCAGTTTTGCCATGGTGGTTGTCTTTCCGGATCCATTGACGCCAGCGATGAGGATGACGAAGGGTTTTTCTGACCAATACTCCTCAGGAGGGTCTTTCAGGCGTGATTGGAGTTCTGTTTCGATTTCCAACAACAATTCTTGATTATTCGTTAAACCTCTTTCTCGAACCCGTTCTTTTAAGGACTGCATGATATCCAGGGTTGTCTCTACACCCAGGTCAGCTTGAATGAATAGTTCCTCCAATCTTTCCCAGGTGTCCTCGTTGATCTCGCTTGTGCCGAGGAAGTTGGCGATCCTGCCAAAGGTTGTTTTCCTCGTTTTTTCCAGTCCTTTTTTCCATTTTTTGAAGGTGTTTTCCATAGCTGGCATTATATCATGTGGGGTGCAAGCCTTTGGATGTGAGAAAGGGGGCAGTGCCTCCCGAGAACCGGGATCTGATACGGAGAACGGATGCTCTTTCGGAAAGCGGTCGAAAAAAGCTTCCTCAATCCCCGGAACGTCGATATTGGATGTCAGGATACGGTATAATTTTTTGGAAGGAGGAGAGAAAACATCATCAGGGATTATCGAGTGACCGGGGTTGATATATACATGGCTGGCAGCGTGTTTAAATGACGATAAAAGTGAAGGTTCTCTTCTTTGCCACGATCCGGGATATCGTCGGTGAGAAAGAGATTGAGGTTGAGTTACCCGAGGGATCTCAAATCCGGGATTTGAAAGCGGTCCTTACTGCCCGATATCCCCAGGCAGAAGAGGCCGTGGGTTCGATGCTGACGTCTGTGGACCATGTTTTCTCCGATGGAGAAACTGAGCTGAAAGACCAGGCCGAGGTCGCGTTCTTTCCCCATATCAGCGGTGGATGCAGGGGACAAAACTGAGCATAGGGCTTGATTTCATGGGGTTTTCTTTGCCGTGTCCATCTGCCAGGGCGCTGTGCATGTTTTCATGCCCTGATGATTTGCTCTGTACGGGGGAGTTCACTGCTGATCATCAGAGAAAGTGTAGGGCAGGAAGAATGGGGTGATCGTGCGTATATATCCAAAGGTAAAGGAGTAGTGTTCCAGGATGATAGTCTGTCTCTCCTGCCGGAAACCATATCCTGAGGAGGGGGTCCCTTTTTGTTGCCCGGAATGTGGGGGGGTATTTGATTTCGAATCTCATCCCCCCTTCCAGCAAAAAAAGGTGGACAAACAGCTTCCGGGTATCTGGCCGTTCAGGCATAGTTTTGGACTGCCAGAAAAAAGCCCGATGATCACCCTCGGTGAAGGGGGGACGCCTCTGGTGTGGAGCAGAGTGTTCGACCGGGAAGTGGCGTTTAAAGTGGAATCCCAGAATCCAACGGGGTCTTTCAAGGACCGGGGCACAGCGTTAATGGTCAGTTTCCTGCGCTCTCGAGGCATTAAGTCAGCTGTGGAAGATTCTTCGGGAAACGCTGGAGCGTCATTCGCTGCCTACGCTGCACGGGCGGGGTTGGATGCGCGAGTTTTCGTGCCCGAGTATGCTTCCGGACCCAAAAGGGAACAAATTGGAGCGTACGGATCGCAGATTGTGAGTGTACCTGGACCCCGGTCAGAAGCAGCCAGCGCTGTGCTGGAAGCTGTCAGAGGGGGGGAAGTGTACGCCAGTCATGCTTATTTGCCCCAGGGACTGCCCGGGTTTTCGACCATTGCCTATGAAATTTTTAATGAGATAGGAGGAGCTCCGGGCAGTGTGGTCATGCCGGTCGGGCACGGCAGTTTGTTATTGGGCATTTTTCGGGGATTCCAGGCTTTGAAAACCGCGGGGTTGCTTTCAAAGATACCGGAGATGGTCGGCGTCCAGGCTCGAGCCTGTGATCCTCTTTCTCAAGCCTTTCAAGAGCGGAAAATGGAGCCTGTTCACGTATCGGAAGGTGAGACCCTGGCAGAAGGGGTCAGGATTAATAATCCATACCGCGGCGTACAGGTCTTACGGTCGGTCAGAGAAAGCAAGGGCCGGATTGTTTCCGTATCAGAATCAGCCCTAAAGAATGGCAGTGAACATCTGGCGGCTTTAGGGTTTTACGTCGAATACACATCGGCCCTTATTTGGGATGGGATAGCCCAGGTGTTGGGGGAGGTGTCAGAACCGATTGTTGCCGTACTCACCGGTCATGGTCTTAAAGGCGGTTGAGGAAAGTCCAATATCCAGGCAGCCATCAACTTTTTCCTGAATTAACCGGGCGAAAGAGGATAGAGAAGGTATTTAAAGGAGATCAGTAAGGGATTTCGGACCACAGATTTGCACCAGGTAGATGGTTTGATTAACTGAGTTTAGGTATAATAAGGCCTTGTGTAAAAATAAAAGGCTTAATTACTTTGTCCGGAACTGATGGACCCCGAGATTCTGAAAGAGTTTTCTCCTGATTTTGGGAATTTCGCGGACCCTGAGTTCCTAGGAGGCAGCAGATGGCTGATGCTCGGGGCAGGTTGGAGCATGAAACCCCTCAACAGTTCCAAAAACGATTGGGTGTCCGGTTCTCAAATCTTTCCTTACTGACCAGAGCGTTGACCCACCGATCTTATATCAATGAGCATCCAGAAGCCCTCGAGGATAACGAGCGCTTGGAATTTCTGGGTGACGCGGTTTTGGATTTTGTGGTCGGGGCCTGGTTATACCACCATTTTCCTGAGGTGGAAGAAGGTAAGTTAACCCAGCTTCGAACTGCGCTGGTTCGCACAGAAACGCTGGCGATGTTTGCCCGGGATATCGAACTCGGTCAAGCCCTTCGTTTGGGGGAAGGAGAGGAAATCTCAGGGGGAAGGGAACGACCCGGTATTTTATGTGCCGCGTTCGAGGCTTTTATCGGGGGCTATTACCTGGATCAGGGTATCAGTGCAGTGGAGGCTTTTCTGGAGCCGTTCTTAAAGGAAGCAGTGGTTGATGTCCTTGAGAATGGAGAGCACAGGGATCCGAAAAGCATTTTACAGGAGTGGACCCAGGCTCGAGGATTGGACACCCCGCTTTATGTAACTGCGACTGAAAAGGGACCTGATCATGCGAAGACCTTTGAGGTGGAAGTGCTCGTTCAGGGAGAAGTCAAAGGTCGCGGTCAGGGGAGAAGCAAAAGGATGGCTGCCAAGGANGCGGCCCGAGCAGCCCTGGAAAGTTTCGGGCTGAAATCAAACAACGACCAGGCTGGGGAATGATAGAGAATGCGCTTGAAATCAATCACTTTAAATGGTTTTAAAACATTTGCGACGAAAACAGAGTTTGAGTTCGATGACCGGATTACGGTGATTGTCGGGCCGAACGGTTCCGGAAAGTCGAACATCGCTGATGCTGTCCGATGGGTGTTAGGCGAACAGTCNTATAAACTCCTCCGCGGAAAAAAGACCGTGGACATGATCTTTCACGGTTCTGATGAACGGCCGCGGTCCGGTATGGCTTCTGCGACGATTGTTTTTGACAATCACGATGGTTGGCTCCCGATTGATTTTTCCGAGGTGTCCATCACACGCCGTGCCTACCGAGATGGGAAGAATGAATACCTTATCAACGGTCAGCAGGTCTTACTGCGGGATGTCAATGAGCTGTTAGGGCAATCAGGATTGGCGGGACGTACCTATACGATCATCGGTCAAGGACTTGTAGACACCGCCCTGGCTTTGAACGCAAGCGAGCGCCGGACTTTGTTTGAGGAAGCTGCGGGCATCGGTTTGTACCGCTCCCGGAGGGAGGATGCGGAGAGACGATTGGAAAAAACTCATCGCAATTTGGATCGGGTGGAGGATATCTTATCCGAGCTTAAACCCCGTTTGCGGAGTTTAGAAAGGCAGGCAAAACGAGCCGAAAAATTTGACCAGGTCAGGGCGGATCTGAAGGCGTTAATGAGGGAATGGTACGGGTATCACTGGTATGAAGTGCAGCAAGCATTGAGAGAGGCCCACAAACGAGAAGATACCCAACAATACGAACTTGAAGCCGCTCGAAAGAAACAAGCAGACCTGGATCAGGAATTGACACAATATCAGTCAGAATTGCAGGGGCTTCGAGGGCAGTTAAATGAATGGCACAGGGAACTTTCAGGGAAGCATGCTTCTCGTGAGGAAGTGAGTCGGGAGCTTGCGGTGACGTTAGAAAGGATCCGGACCCTGGAAAAGCAAAAAAACGAGCTTGTCACGGATTTGGCTCGTGTCGAGGAACAAAAAAAGGACAGGAAAAAACGCCTTGAGAGTGTAAAAGAAGAGGTAAATGAACTGGAGGATGTTTTTCAGGAGGCAGAAACCCAGCTGGAAGAGGCGCGGGAAGAATTGAAAGCTCAGGAAAGTCGTAGGGATCTTCTCCTTGATGACCTCGATCAAACCCGTCGAACGCTGGCGAAAGAAAAAGAACGCCTGTCAAGCCTGCACGCTCGTGAACAGGAGCGGAGGGAGCAGAATCAACGCAAGCGGGATCAATTGGCGGAGCTGAGAGAAGAAATTCAAAAGGTGAAAGGTTCTTTGAAGGACGCGAAAGACAGACTTCAAAAGGCTGAAGAGGACCAGGAACGGGTTGTTCTCTCTCGCCAAAAGCTGGAAGAAAAACTGAAGGAGCGCCGTCAACAGCTCGAATCAGGAGAGACCTACCTCACCCAGCTCAACGAGAAACTCAATGCATTGAAGACGAAAATAGGTCGAACCCGGGCTGAGTTGGAAGTCTTGGAGGAAGCTGAGAATAAATTTGCAGGATATGCAGAAGGGACGCGGATTCTGCTCCAGCGGTCTAAGAAAGGGAAACTCTCTGGCATATGGGGCGCATTGAGTAACAACCTGGAAGTCGAAGAGAGATATGAGATACCGATCGCTGCGGCCTTGGGAGAGTATCTGGATGCTGTGGTACTGGAGGGAGGAAAGGCGACCCATGAGGCGCTTGACATCTTGCTGCAAGAAACCACGCGGGGAGCATTGCTGCCCCTGGATTCTTTAAGTCCACCTGATCCTCTCCGGGTGGATGCGAATAGGGGAGGGGTAATTGATGTAGCCGCCAACCTGGTGAAAGGGGATCCCGGTCTCCAACCCGCGATTGATCTGTTATTAGGCCAGGTCATCCTCGTGGAGGATAAGGGAAGTGTACAGCGCGCGTTGAGGAATCAACCCCAGGGGACAAGGGTGGTGACTTTGAAAGGTGAAGTCTATTACGCAAGCGGCCAGGTCTTCGCCGGGCAGGATGGGCGGCCCAGTACATTGAGCCGCTCCCGCCGATATCGTTCCTGGCAGGAAAGAATTCAATCCTTGCAGGCTGAAAAGAAGCAGCTTATCCAAAAAATGGAGGATGTCAAAGAGAAATTATCAGCAGGAAGAGTGAAGCTTCGATCTCTAGAAGAAGATCTTGATCAAATACTCATCCAGGAAGAGCGGGTGAAAGAGGACGTTCATCAAGCCTCTCTGGTATATAAGCAGGAAAGGCAGCGGTTTGAATGGCATTCTTCTCATCAGGAAGATCTACAGGCGGAGATCCAGACGGGGGAGGAGGAAATGGCTGCCATCTCTGAGGAGGAAAGCCAGAGGAAGGGCAAGGTTGACGCGCTCGAGGCAGAAATCCAATCCAAACAGTCCCGCCTGGATGAGTCGAATCTGGTGGATTTGCGGGAGAAGATCTCGGAGTGGAGGACGGAGGTGGCTGTAACCGAGAAAGCGCTTGCCGATGCCCGGGATCGCCTGGTTGAAAGGGAGGAAAGTTGGAGACGTGTAGATCAGCGTGAGTCTCAAATACTGGACCGGAAGGGCGAAATCTCTGAAGAAGTTGTGACTCTCCGTGAAAAAAAGCAGGAATGGCAGGAGCAGGAAAAGGAAATTGAGTCCCGGATCCAGGAGATCCGGAAATTGATTGAAGACACCGAGGAAGAACTGCAGGAAAAGGAAAAGAGGCAAACCCAACTTCATCACGCCGAGGCTCAAGCCCGGAAGAAGTTGAATCAAGCTGAACGGTCCTACGCTCAAGCGGAGGTTGCCCTGGCAAGGGAAAAGGAAAATTTAGAGAGGATGCAGGACAGGATCAGGGAGGACATTGGCCTTGTGGAATATGATTACAATGAAGACGTTTCCGGCCCCACACCTTTACCGTTGAAGGGATATGTAGAGAAACTGCCTCGTGTGGACGAAATACCTCTGGATTTAGAAAANAACATCAAATCTTTGCGAAGGCAAATGAAAAGACTGGGTTCAATTAACCCGGAAGCGCAAGCTGAATACCGTGAGGTCAAAGAAAGACATCAATTCATGACGGAGCAGTTATCTGATCTGCGGAAAGCGGAAGCGGATCTCAAAGAGGTGATCGCGGAGTTGGAAGTTCTCATGGAGCGTGAATTCCGGAAGACATTTGATGCCGTTGCAAAAGAATTCCGGAAAATATTTGTCCGCCTATTTGATGGTGGAGAGGGCCGTTTAATCCTGACAGACCCGGAGGATTTAACCCGGTCGGGAGTGGAAATTGAAGCTCGCTTGCCGGGAAGGCGCAAGCAGGGATTATCGCTGCTTTCGGGGGGAGAGCGAAGTTTAACAGCAGCGGCTTTGATCTTCTCTTTGATACGGGTATCCCCAACTCCTTTCTGTGTCTTGGATGAGGTGGATGCCATGCTGGATGAGTCAAACGTGGCCCGGTACCGGGAATTTTTGCGTGAATTGAGTTCAGAAACACAATTCATCATCATCACCCACAACCGGAACACGGTTCAGGTGGCGGATGTGCTTTACGGGATCACGATGGCTGAGGACTCAACCAGCCAGGTTTTGAGCCTGAAATTGGATGAGGTGGAAGAGATTATTGCCTGAATCACCCCCTTTTTTTCTATGACTGTTATCCTGCCCCATCCTGATTAAAGGTCCAACCCTTTGAGTTTGAGTCAGCAGGCGGCACTGATGAAAGTGGTTTATAATATCGCCAGGTAATGAAAAGCAGCTTGGAGGTTGATATGGGTGAAGGCGTAAGTTGTGCGCGGCCTACAGGAGCTTCTGTAGGAGAAAAAACAATCCAGGAGTACCGGAGTACAGGGGAAGAAAAGGAGACGAAAATGGATCAAGCAAAAGTCGGTCGTAAGGCACCAGATTTCAAAGCTCCCGCATTTTATCAGGGCGAATTTACCGAAGTCCAATTAGAGGATTTTTTAGGAGAATGGTTGCTGCTTTGTTTTTACCCGGGTGATTTCACATTCGTTTGAGCGACCGAAGTATCAGCGGTCGCTGATAGATTTGATCAACTGCAGGAACTGGGGGTAAACGTGATTTCCGTCAGTGTGGACAGCCAATTTGTGCACAAAGTTTGGAACGATCAGGAATTATCAAAAATGGTTGGAAACGACATTCCTTTTCCGATGGCTTCCGATGGTTCCGGGAATGTGGGCAAAGTATACGGCGTGTATGACGAAGAGGCTGGTGTGGAGATGCGGGGCCGGTTCTTGATCGACCCGGACGGCGTGATTCAAGCTGTGGAAATCATGACCCCTCCGGTGGGGCGAAAGATTGATGAGGCGATTCGCCAGATTAAGGCTTTCCAGCATGTGCGAGCTACAAAGGGCGCAGAGGCCATGCCGGCTGGCTGGGAAGAGGGTAAGAAAACGCTCAAACCCGGCCCGGATCTGGTGGGTAAGGTCTGGGAAGTCTGGAATCCGAAAGATGACCTCTAATTACTAGACTACCTGGTCCCAGGTAATAAAAATCGAAAGTTTACTTACCCCGCAGGTTACCTGTGGGGTAATTTTTTAGGAGCTGCAAAGATAAACAGAAAGGCGAAATACAGAAAAGAAAGCTATAATTTAAAAAGAAGGCGCTTGAATCCATACTAACTTCAATAATTCCATGTATGTTTGGAGGTGGGAGATGATTGAGCACAGCGATTATCCATCCCCGGTTGTGGAGGATATCATTCGCATTCGCCGGCGAATACGTAAGTCTAATTTGCCCCGGAAGCGGGTTGACGAGAACCTGATTATTGGCTCCTGGAATGTTCGTGCCTTTGGAAGGCTTTATGAGGGATGGGAGGAAAACCCTCACAGCCCCAAACGGAACCTGAGAGCTATGGCATATATCGCGGAAATTGTGAAACAATTTGATATTGTTGCCGTGCAGGAAGTGAAGCGGGATACGACCGCTGTCCGCAAATTATTGGAGCTTTTCCTGGGCACAGAAAATTGGGGACTTATTCTCAGTGACGTTTCCGCTGGCACTGAGGGGAATCAAGAACGGTTGGGATTTATTTACGATAAGAGGCGCGTTCAACCTTCAGGTTTGGCAGGCGAGATCGTCCTGCCGGCCACGCCTGACGGGGAGCCTCTCGATCAGTTTGACCGCACGCCGTACATCGTTGGCTTTCGATCCGCAGGGGAGAGTTTTGCCCTGCTTACAGCCCATATCAAGTATGGAGATCTGCCTGCCGATCGCCTGGAGGAAATCAGCGCCCTCGCGGAATACATCGCGGTAGAAATCCGGGATCGGACGAAAACCGGAGGTGAGGAGCGGAACCTGATCGTCTTGGGTGATTTCAATATCGACAAGCGGGGGGACAACCCGTTGTTCCAGGCTTTTCGCAAAACGGGGTTGGTTGTCCCCTCACAGCTGATGAACTTGAAAACTACCTACGCCACGGAACCCAAGTTCTATGATCAAATTGCCTGGTTCATGGGAAACTTGGATCTGCTGACGGAAGGCAGAGCAGGGGTGCTTGATTTTGCCGGGGCGGTTTACAAAGAAATCACCCTGCGCCAAATGTCATACCGGGTTTCAGATCATTTTCCCGTTTGGGTGGAATTCAGGGTGGACCGGAGCCGGGAGCAGATGGCGGACACATTGGGGGTGGATCCGGGTATGCCCGATCCCTTCCAGGATGTGTCGGATTAAGGGGTTTCCGTATTCCTCCTGATCAGATTAGAGGTTTATTCGGCAGGTTACCGTGGTCGTCCGTGAACTTTTTCCACGGCTCAGAAGAAGCTGATTTGGGAGATAACTGCCTGGATTATGGATCAATTCCCTGAGGTACCGTTGAGATTGTTGAAAGGCAGGTTTTTTCTACTTTCCAGGGGTCAGAGCTAATTTCCTTGCCAGAATTGGGTATGATATTCAGGAAGTAAAGGACTGGAAACCTTGACGATTATTTTTAATGATGTTAGGATACGCCTACTATGGTTGGAATTCAGCAGCGTCATGCAAAGCCCATTCACATCCTCCACTTGACCGGAGGCGGTTCTTGCATGTAACCTGAATCCACCTCACATTTTTTGCAAAACAACCCCGGTCAAACCGGGGATTTTTGTTTTAAAACGCAAATTATTGGTTACCAAGGAGGGCACCCGGTATGGGCGTCGAAAATAGGAAGGAGGGATGAAGATGTAAAACTAGATGAAAGTGATTACTCGTTAAATTCGGTGTTTCAATCGTTATGATTCTTCCAAAGGAGGAAGAGAATGAGAAAACGGACCTATTTGACACTTTTTATTTTACTTTCTGCATTGATGGCGGTCACAGCCTGTCAGGCCACGACACCTGTCCCAGAACCGACATCACCACCAGAACCAACCGCTGCTGAAGAAGAAATGGATGATTTGGGAACGGTGACCATCGGTATGAACGCTGAATACCCACCTTTTGAATACGTGAATGAGGAAGGGAACATCACGGGATTTGATGCGGATCTGATCGAAGCTATCGCTGAAGAAGCAGGTTTTGACTATGAACTGGTCAACACCCGTTGGGACGGCATCTTTGTGGCCCTGGCTTCTGGTGAGTTCGACGCCGTGATCTCGGCAGCGACGATTACCCCGGAGCGGGCAGAAAAGGTGAATTTCAGTGATCCGTACTTCAACGCAGGTCAGGTGATTGCTGTGCGCGCGGATGAGGGTGAGATCGAAGGACCTGGAAACCTTGCAGGCATGCGGGTTGGCGTGCAGCTGGGCACAACAGGGGACATCTGGCTCACGGATGAGACAGAGGCAGAGGTCGTTCGCTTCGATGAGAACACCCTGGCCTTCCAGGCTCTGGCCAACGGAGATGTGGACGCAGCCGTGGCTGACAGCACGACGGCGATCGATATCGTGAATTCCAATCCCGAGATGGACCTCAGAGTCCTTTCGGGTGTGTATACGGATGAACAGTATGGGATAGCGGTTAACAAAGAGCGGGATGACCTGCTGGAAGCCATCAACGAAGGGCTGGCGGCTGTCAAGGCCAGCGGCGAGTACGATGAGATTTACGACAAGTACTTTGGGGCTGAGTAGGTTATACTTGACTTGGTCGATGTGCACCGGGTGGGAATTGCACCCGGTGCGCATCATAAATCAAAAAAGACCCCCCTCTTTAGCTTTGAGAAAGGATAATTTATTGGTTGAATCGTAGTTTTAATAAGGGGTTGTTATTCGCCAAAGAAAGGAACATTTATGAGGAATACTAAATCTGATCCTCAATCCGATGATATGGTGTCCAGGGGTTCTCAAGATCCATTAAGCCAACCGGAGAGAGTCATTCCCTGGGGAGATGTTCCCTGGTGGGCAGTGATTGTGCTTATCGTTGGTTTTTTCGTCAGTTATTCTATGCTGACAAATGCAAAATACATCGACGCCTTGACTTTTATCCTGGATTTGCCCTGGCATAAAAAAGCGTTAGAGGATGAAGCCTTGTCTGAAAACGGTGATTGGACTCTGAGGCCCAGGAGCGGCCTGGAACCCGGGAAATATACATTTTATGTGGAATTCTGGGATGAGGAGGAGAAGGTTGTGGGCCGAAAGGGCCCTTACCGTATTCGGATCGCATCCCAGGCATCTGATGAGATAGAAGCCGAACCCATTACGCAGCCCAATCAAGAATATCTGGAGGTGGACACATCCCGACCGGTATTCGCGGGGTCCAGTGCAGTTGGTGAGGAAGCGGTTTTGTTCAATGACTTTTCCAAACGTCCTTTGCGATTATTATTAAATTTATGGAAATCGGATGGTTTATTCCTTACCATCCGAGTCACCGTGATCTCTTTTTTCAGCGCGCTCATTCTGGGGTTGTTGTTCGGTTTGATGCGCGTTGCAGATCGTTCGCCGGATCTCCGTGAACATATCTTTTTGCGGCTGTTGTTCGGCGCAGCCATCTTTTTTCTAGCCTGGATCTTTTCCGCTCTTCCGGAAGACCTTTGGAAACTGGGGCTGATTTTTGTGGTCGTTGAAGGCCTGATGGCCCTTTTACCTGCTGTGCCGTATACTCTGTCGACTTTATATGTCGAGGTCATGCGCGGCCTTCCCATGCTGGTGATCGTACTCTATATGGGATTCGCTGTAACCCCAGCCCTGCGTGATGCCAGCGGAAATTGGATCATGGGGGAGGTCGACCTGCGGGGTATTCCCGCGGCGATCATTGGCTTATCCATAGGTTATGGCGCTTACCTGGCAGAGATCTTCCGAGGCGGGATTGAATCGATCCCGAAAGGGCAAATGGAAGCCGCCCGATCCCTGGGAATGAATTATTTTCAGGCCATGCGCTATGTGATTCTTCCCCAGGCGATCAGGGTCATTCTTCCCCCCTTGGGAAATAATTTCATTGCTTTGCTGAAGGACTCTTCTCTAATTTCTGTGATTGCCCTGCCGGAATTGCTGCAGCGCGGGAGGTTGTGGATCTCCCGGACATTCAGGGCATTTGAAGGTTATAACTCTGTGGCTATTCTATATTTGATCATGACCCTGGTCCTGTCTTTCCTGGTGCGGGTGATTGAAAGGAGATCTTCCATTGACTGAAGAGCCGATTATCCGGATCAAAAACGCATCTAAAAGTTTTGGCCATGTCGAAGCCGTATATGATGTGAGTTTCGATGTCCAGGTGGGAGAGGTGCTGGTCATCATCGGGCCGTCGGGAGGTGGGAAGTCGACCTTGCTGCGCTGTATCAACCGTTTGGAAGTCATAGATAAAGGCGATATCATCGTTGACGGCGTGTCAGTCGCTAACCCGAAAAACATCAACCAAGTCAGGGCAGAGATAGGGATTGTATTCCAATTGTTCAACCTTTTCCCTCATCTCACAGCCCTGGAAAATATCACCCTTGCTCAGAAGGTGGTTCGAAATCGCAAGCCAAAGGAAGCGGAAGAAATTGCACATCAGCAGTTGAAGAAAGTGGGCATCGGGGAAAAATGGGATTCCTATCCCTCCCAACTCTCGGGGGGTCAAAAGCAGCGGGTGGCTATCGCCCGGGCCCTGGCTATGGATCCTAAAATCATGCTTTTTGATGAGCCCACATCGGCGCTCGACCCCGAGATGATCAAAGGGGTATTGGATGTCATGCTGGATTTGGCGGAGGAGGGGATGACGATGGTTGTGGTTTCCCATGAAATGGGATTCGTAAGGGCAGCCGCGGATCGGATCGCCTTTTTGGATTTTGGTCGTCTGGTGGAGCTGACCACGCCTGAAAAACTATTCAACAATCCGGGCACCGAAAGGACTCAGGAGTTCTTGAGCCAAATCTTACAGCACTAAGCTAATATGAAATTCCTCACTCCGTGGCTGGGGTGAGGAAGCAGGCTTTGAGAAGCGGGAGGGTAGAAACATGAAACGTCTGGACGGCCGCCGCCGGGACCAACTTCGACCGGTATCATTCACCACGGACTTCATCGAATATCCCGAAGGGTCCGTGTTAATCTCTACTGGGAAAACGAAGGTCCTCTGCAATGCCAGCATAGAGGAGGATGTCCCTGGTTGGATGGAACGCAATGAGGTGGGCGGGGGATGGATCACCGCTGAGTACGCCATGCTTCCCCGGTCCACACATACCCGCAGATCTCGAGAAACCGATGGCCTGGGCGGGCGCACCCAGGAGATACGGAGGCTGATCGGCCGTAGTTTAAGAGCCGCAGTTGACCTTAAAAAGTTAGGTCCCCGGACCTGCATCGTGGATTGCGATGTACTCCAGGCGGATGGTGGGACGCGCACCGCTTCCATCACAGGGGGATATGTGGCCCTGGCTTTGGCACTCCAAAGGTTAATCCAGGAGGGGAGCCTGACCCCGGATGTATTGGCTCCTCCCGTGGCGGCTGTCAGTGTGGGCGTGATCCGTGATGAACCGGTGCTTGATCTGTGTTATGAAGAGGATTCAAAGGCGGATGTGGATCTCAATGTCGTCATGAACGCGAATCAAAGATATATCGAGATCCAGGGAACCGCGGAAGGGAACCCTTTTTCGCAGCGGACGCTGGATTCGTTGCTGGAACTGGCAAACCAAGGCATTGAAGAGCTTTTTTCTGTCCAGCGCCGGGCCATACATAAATCGACTTGAGATTTCTTTTTTTAAATGAAAAACTCCCGGAAGGTTTTTTCCGGGAGTCTGTTGGTTAGGGAAATCAAGGGTTATGGGCTGGTTGTAGCTGGAGGTGCATTTTGTTGGGGTTGAGGTTGTTGGGATAGGTTAATGATCTGTTGTAACTGAGGCGGAAGATCTGGTTCGCTGGGAACGTATTTTTGCCAATCATCCGCAACCTGTGCTTCATATTCCTGCCTTTTTTCCGCCAACCAGTCCCTGAACGCTTGATCTTTCAATTGTTGGAACCTTTCTTGAGATATCGAGCGTTCTTCGTGGCCAATCACCTGGATGATATGCCAGCCAAACTGGGTCTGAATGGGTTCACTGACCTCTCCGATGTCGAGTGCAAAGGCGATCTCTTCAAAAGCCGGCACCATGGTTCCTCTCCCGAACCAACCTAAGTTCCCTCCCCGATCTTTGTTTGAGGTATCTATGGAATACTCAGAGGCCCCCCGGTTTCCCCTTCCTCAAGTTTGGTGAGTACCTCTTGAGCAGTTTCTTCATCTTCCACGAGGATATGCCGGGCCCAGACCTGGTCTTGCGTTCGCTTGAGATCTGTGGTCACATTTTCGCGCACTTCCTGCTGGATGAGGAATCCTCTTACTAAATTCAGGAAGGTTTCTTCCTTGATCCCAGCCTCATCTTTCAGGGAATCTATCCATTCCTGGTAGTTTTCTTGATAAACTTCTGCAGTGTATTCCGTGGGTTGGATCATCGGGGTTGCTGTCGGATCGGTTTCCCCTTCTGATTCCTGGGCAAGGGTCGCTGTGGGGGTAGGGTCTGGGCTTTCCTCATCTCCCTCAGTTTCCTGGGCTTCCGTTGTTGCTGTGGGCGTGTTGGGTACCAGGGTCATCTGTTGTGATGTCAACGTGGAAGTGGGCTGCGGCGCAAAGGTCGCTTGAGGGGTAGGTGTCCCCTGGGGAAAATATCCGAATAAGCCCTTCAGTTCTCTTTGAAAAGATTCCTCACTGACCTCGATCCCCATTTTGTCAGCTTCTTCCATGATGATCAATTCGTCCGTCAAGGACTGGATGACTTGTTGACCGATCGTGTTGGGTTGGTTCAGCTGTTGGGCAATTTGCATTAATTGCTGTTGGAAATAAGCTGAGGTTTGTGCGTCTCCGCCCATGCTTTGCTGGATTTGGACCAGCTGCATGGCTTGCCTTGACATTTGATACCGTTGATAACGGACCCTTTGTTTAAACTCAGTCACGTTGACTGTTCTGGATCCTAATTCGATGATCGTCTTTTTGGGTTGCAGTACCTTTAAGTCAAACACGCCGTAAAGGACCAATCCCAGGACAGCTGCCAGGACGACTGCCGTCCCGATGATGATGATGCGCTTCTGGCGTTTTTCTTTTTCCTTTAGTGCGATAAATTTCTTATTTTTTGGTTTTGGCATATTTAGATTTCGCCTTTTCTACTGCTGGGACCCTTACGGGGAGCGCGCAAACTTTTCCCCAGATCCCGCTCTGCGATAATGGATTAGCGTAAGGATTCCCCGGAAAAGGGGAGAAGTGCTAAATGTCGAGCACGTTTGATCGCTTTCGCCAGCCTGCGCTGGTGTTTTGCACATGTTCCGGTTTGCCGTCGAGATCGGATCTTGCCGTGATCCGTCGTGAATCGGGACAGTGAGTTAATGTCTTTATAATCTATTTTCAAATCTGGGTCAGCGCAGAATCGACATTGTCTGCGGTCGTGGAATCTTCTGTTTGCCATAATACACTCCTACTGATTTGCTGTTCCCTAAAATGGAAACTCGTCTTCTTCGCGGATGTTTTCTGTCTCTTGATCATCTGTCTGGGACGGGCTGCCCAACATAATCATCTCTTGAGCCACGACTTCTGTTGCGGATTGGTGGTTTCCATCCTCATCCGTCCAGTGCCGTGTGTGCAGCCGGCCTTCGATATATACCCTCTCACCTTTGGTCAGGTACTGATTACATATCTCAGCGAGTTTTCCCCAAGTAACGACATTGAACCATTCTGTCTCTGTTTGTTCTTTGCCATCAGGCGTGGTCCATCGTCTATTTGTGGCTACCCGGAACTTTGTCAAGGGTTTTCCCGAGGGGGTATATCGCATTTCTGGTTCACGACCCAAATTACCAATGATCATCACCTTGTTTAGACTGCGGCTCATACATCGGCTCCTGTTTATAAAGGTTGGGACCTTACCTGTGTCAGTTCCTTCCCCAGGTGGTTTTCCTTTTTCCTTTCCTTATGGGAGGGTGTTCTTTATACGCCTCAGGGTCTTTTAATCCCCTTGGCGTGTGATCAAGTACCTGAGGATAGGTTCCTGTAAGCGCATATTTCGCTCTAACGTGGCGATGAAAGTGGGGGGCAGCTCAAGGGTAAATATAAAATATTGCCCCTCTTTCTGGTTCTTGATTTCATAAGCGAATTTGCGGCGTCCCCAATGTTCGAGGTTTTCTATTGTTCCCCCTGCTTCTGAAATCCACCCTTTGATTTTATCGATGATTTCCATTGTTGCTTCTTCATCGAATTCTGGGGTGGTGATAACGACAAGTTCGTATTCTCGCATATCTCTCCTTTCCACGGGTTTGCTCTCGGGAAACCTGGTCAGGGGCCGAGAACGGAAAGCTTATATTTAAATGACCGTCTGGTAGTGTAGCATAGAACAGGCGTTTTGAAAAGGGGGCCAGGACAGAGGTGCTGAGCGTTAATAACTCAGGACATTCTTCAAAAATCAGCGGGTGTTCTTTGTTGTGATTTCCGCTGATTGTTTGTTTTCGACTCGTTTAGTATAACCCCCAATCTTCCTGATCATTTTCCATAAACGACCGGTTCCAAACTTCATCACCCAGCTCGATCTCTGTTGGTTGATCCAGTGATTCTTCTGCTTTGGCGCGGCAGGATTCCATGATTTGGGGTGCGTAAGGGCAGAAAGGGGTGGTCATGATCATGGTCACCTTTGCCTTTTCCTCTTCAAGGATGACATTCCTGACCAAACCCAGTTGGATAATGTCCATGCCTAGCTCGGGATCGATGACTTCGCGGAGATCCGCTTCTAGTTTTTCCGCTTTTTCGGGGTGAGTTTCTTCAATCTTCCATTTCACTTCACTCATGGTCGGGAGATCCTTTTATTCACTTCTCTTCGGCTGTTTTTGGGATGACATACGTGCATTGGGTGTCGCCATCTAATATACAGGTGATCCTTTTAGGAGGAACAGCGACGAAGTGGGAGATGAGCTCTTGATCAACAGCACAAATTTCCGGATGAGATTCGCCTACATGATGATACGGGCAGCTGGCCTCAATGACATGGTAGGTGTCATCTTGTTCTGATAATGTCACAGTGTATCCCTTAGAGGTCATCACCTCCTGAAGAAGGTTCAACCGCTCTTCCATGGTCAGCTGTTCTACTTCAATATCTTGAGTCATCTCCTCCGCCATATCCTCCGCTATGTCCTGGAAGAGTTCGTTGACAGCTTTTTTGGATAGGGTGTCTTCAAGTTGGTCCAGGATGCGTAAGGTCAATGTCAAATACCGTTTGGGGAAGCGCTCCATTCCCCTTTTGGTGAGACTGTAAACCAGCCGGGGCCTGCCGACCCCGTGCCGCTCTTCTTCTGAGGTGATTAAACCTTCCGCTTCCAGTTTGTTGACATGATGCCGGACCGAGATAGGGTTGATGTCCACGGCCTCAGCGAGTTCATTCACGGTACAGCGCTGGTTTAATAGTAAGTTTTTTAAGACGCGTTCGCGGGTGTTATTGCTCATTTTTCTATGATTTATCAACTTTATGACGCCTGATTTGGTTGCAGTATATCACTGAAACCCCGAAACGTCAATAATTTATATGATAATTATCCTAAATATTGACTTAAGAACCCTTATGTGCTACAATCTCACGCAGTAAAGAAGGGACTTTCGTGGATCCTGCACAGGATATTGGAGTAACGTATTCATGACGGAATTGATCATTAATGACCTGCATGTTGGGGTGGAAGACACGGAAATCTTAAAGGGAGTAAACCTGACCATAAAAACGGGTGAGGTCCATGCGATCATGGGGCCAAATGGGACGGGTAAATCCACCCTGGCGTATGCTTTGATGGGGCACCCAAAATTTGAAGTGAAAAAAGGGGAAGTCCTTTTGGATGGAGAGAACATTTTAGATTTGGATCCGGACGAAAGGGCTCATAAAGGGCTGTTCCTGGCCTTTCAATATCCAGTAGCGGTGCCCGGAGTTTCGGTGGCAAACTTTTTGCGGACGGCGGTCAATGCGAAAAGAAAAGCTAATGACCCGGAGGATGAGGGGATTTCCATCCCTGCCTTCCGAAAGATGCTCCGTGAAAAGATGGAATTGTTGGAGCTGGAAACTTCCTTTGCGGGGCGATACTTAAACGAGGGTTTCTCCGGTGGAGAGAAAAAGAGGGTTGAGATCTTACAGATGGCAGCCCTGGATCCTACCTTTGCGATCCTGGATGAGACGGATTCCGGGTTGGATATTGACGCTCTGCAAACGGTGGCAGACGGCGTGAATAAACTCCGGTCAGACCAGCAAGGCACCTTGATGATCACGCACTACCAGCGGGTTTTGAATTACATCAAACCGGATTTTGTGCACGTGATGTTGGATGGTCGAATTGTGGAATCTGGTGGTCCGGAATTAGCTAAACGATTAGAGGAAGAAGGGTATGCGTGGGTTCGGGAAAAGAATCCCGGATAATGCAGGCTTTCGATTTCCTTTACCGGTGGAGGATTGATGACAACGGACGAGAAACTTTTAGAAGGAATTGGTGATTATAAGTACGGCTTTCGCGATCCGGAAACGCATGTATTTAAAAGCCGCAAGGGCTTGGATGAAAAGGTAGTTCGAGAGATATCTTTTATGAAGGGGGAACCGGAATGGATGCTTAAATACCGGCTCCGGGCCTTGCGCCATTTCGAGCAGCGGCCTATGCCAAACTGGGGGCCGGACCTTTCTGATCTGGATTTGGATGATATCTATTATTACGTCAAACCCACGGATCAAGAGGGTCGATCCTGGGATGAGGTTCCAGATACGATCAAGGAGACATTTAATCGTTTAGGGATTCCGGAGGCGGAGCAAAAATTTCTTTCCGGCGTCGGGGCCCAATACGAGTCGGAAATGGTTTACCACAGCATTCATGAGAAGCTGGAAAAGAAAGGGGTCATATTTAAGAGCATCGAAAACGGGCTGCGGGAGCATCCGGACCTCTTCCGGGAGTATTTTGGCACGGTGATCCCTCATACGGACAACAAATTCGCGGCCCTGAACAGCGCAGTGTGGTCGGGCGGTTCTTTCGTCTACATCCCGCCGGGGGTGGAGGTTGAACTCCCTTTGCAGGCCTATTTCCGGCTCAACGCAGCCAACATAGGACAGTTTGAACGTTCTTTGATCATCGCGGATGAAGGGTCCAAGGTCCATTACGTGGAAGGATGTACAGCGCCCCAGTACACGACTGACTCATTCCACAGCGGTGTGATTGAGATCGTGGTCAAGAAAGACGCCCGGGTTCGCTATACGACCATCCAGAATTGGTCCAATAATGTCTATAATCTGGTGACCCAACGGGCCCGGGTGGGAGAGAACGCGACCATGGAATGGGTGGATGCCAACATGGGATCCAAGGTAACCATGAAATATCCCTCCTGTATGCTGATGGGGGAAGGGGCACACGGTGAGGTTTTATCCATCGCTTTTGCAGGGGAAGGCCAGATCCATGATACAGGCGGAAAGGTGATGCACCTCGCTCCCAACACGTCCAGCAAGATCATCTCAAAATCGATCAGCAAGGACGGAGGCCAGGCTTCCTACCGGGGCTTGATGAAGGTCAACAAGGGGAACAATAACGTCCGATCCAATGTGGAATGTGATGCTTTGCTTTTGGATGAGTATTCGCGCACGGATACATACCCTTATATTGAAATTGATGAGCAGGATGTGAGCATTGGCCACGAGGCTTCCGTCTCCAAAGTGGAGTCTGAGCAGTTGTTTTATCTGATGAGCCGGGGGCTTGATGAGGAAGAAGCCATGAGTATGGTCGTCTCGGGTTTCATTGAACCGTTGGTAAAAGAGTTACCTATGGAATACGCAATTGAGATGAACCGTTTGATCCAGCTGCAGATGGAAGGATCCATCGGCTGAGAAAGGGAATAAAATGGCTCGAAAGCAGCGCATAAAAGAAATAAAACTTACAGATGAAGATCTCCCTATCAACGGTGAATCTTCCTCCCTCTGGAAAGAGTATAAAAATAAATGCTGGGATGTCTATCAAAACTTACCCTATCCGTCGTCCACGGATGATGAGGCGTGGCGCAGAACGTCCCTCCGGTCTTTGAAGCTGGATCGCCTCCAGCTGCCCAACGGTCAGGTGGGGCAAAGTGAACGAGAAACGATCGTGGCTGATTATTTTGGTGTGTCCGATGCCGGGTCTCGAGGTGGACAAGCTACTCTCACACCCCGGGAGGTTAATTTCACCTTATCGCCTGAATTGATCGAGCAGGGAGTGATTTTCACGGATCTCAAATCGGCTGCGGAGGAGCATCCAGAACTTATCGATCAGGTTTTGGGCAGGATCGTTACCCCGGAGGATGGGAAATTTGCGGCCCTGACGGGCGCTTTTGCCGAACAGGGGATCTTCCTGTATGTCCCTGAAGGGGTCCGAGTCGAGAAGCCCATCTACGGCCTGACATGGGCCCCGGGAGCAAGTGTGGCCCATCTCTCTCACCTGGTGATCTACCTCGATGAGGGTGCGTCGTTAAAATACCTGCACGAATCCACTTCCCCTCAAGATATCACGGAACAGGCCCTGGCAGGAGAAAATTGGGAGATATATGTCGGCCCGGGAGCGAACCTGGAATTCGTGGAATTCCAAACCTTTGGAACGCACATGTGGAGTTTCGCCCATAAAAAAGCCCAGGTAGACCGGGATGGGAAGATAAACTGGATCATGGCTTCTTTGGGTGCTCGTTTATCCAAGCACTTTTCAACCTATGACCTTGTCGGTGAGGGGGCGGAAGGGCGCATTTCAGGGTTATATTTTGGACATGGGGAGCAGCATCAAACCTTCAACACCCAACAGAATCACCTCGCTCCTCACACCTACAGCGATCTGCTGTACAAAGGTGTCCTCACGGGGTCCAGTCGTTCTGTGTGGCGGGGTATGATCTACGTTTCGCCGGGTTCACAATATATCGATGGTTACCAGGCAAATCGAAATATGATCCTGAGCGATGACGCCCGGGCTGATTCCATTCCCGGCCTGGAAATCCAGAATGATGACGTGCGCTGCACCCACGGCTCCACGGTGGGAAAGGTGGACCCGGAGCAGTTATTTTACCTCCAGGCCCGCGGCATCCCTTTGGAAGAAGCGAAACGCTTGATTGTGTATGGGTTCTTTGAAGATGTCATGAAACGGATTCCTTTTCAAGAGGTCAAGGACAATCTCAGCAAGGAAATCCGTCAAAAATTGAAAAGTTTGCCAAAAAATGGCAAATGATAAAATAAAGAGCATGTGTTTCAGTAGATATCTGATCGGTAATGGAGGGTACATTGGCAAATATTCCTTTTCAAACACCCCCAAATAAAGAGAAAGACTTTGAAATCGGTGATACGGTAGAAGTGTTATGTGATCATGACAGGGATGATGACCGCGTACGTGATTGGTTAGAAGGAGTGGTCGTCAAGAAAGGTGATAAAAAAGTCGCTGTGCAATTTCATAAAAACGTATATCTGACGGATGGATGGATGGTTCCGGATCGCGTTTTGTGGTGTCCAGCTGATTCTCCGAACATCCGTCGACCCATTAAACACCGTCGTAAGAAACATAGGTCAAATTAATCTGATGAATCAAACCAAAGAGGCTGTGGAGCGGAAGGTGAGTAGAGATCGGTCCCCGTATTTTAATGGGAAAAACGTGTGGAAAGATTTTCCCGCACTTTCTCGAGAAGTGCGGCCCGGTGTNTCCCTGGTGTATTTGGATTCCGCTGCCACCAGCCAGAAGCCGGAAGTTGTCCTCGAAACATTGGACACCTTCTATCGTAAACATAACGCGAACATTCACCGGGGGATTCATGTCCTGGCAGAAGAGGCCACAGCTGCGTATGAGTCAGCCCGCGAGAAAGTGGCAGCTTTTATTAACGCTTCCAGCAGCGATGAGATCGTCTTCACCGGGAATACCACCGAATCCATTAACCTCATAGCCCAGACATGGGGCAGGGCAAACCTTAAACCCGGAGATCGCATTTTACTCTCCGAGATGGAACACCATTCCAATCTCATTCCATGGCAGTTGTTGGCCTCGGAACGGGACCTTGAGTTAGATTTCATTCCTGTCACTCCGGAAGGGACCCTTGACATGGATGGGTTTCAAGAACTGCTCCAGAAGGAGCCTAAGTTGGTGGGCATCACTCATATGTCCAANGTCTTGGGAACCATCAATCCTGTAAAGGAAATTATCCACGAAGCCAGGCGAGTGGGCGCGGTCACCCTGGTGGATGCAGCCCAATCTGTGCCCCACTTCGCGGTGGATGTCAGCTCTCTGAATGCTGATTTTATGGCTTTTTCAGGACATAAGATGTGTGGGCCAAGCGGCATCGGCATCCTTTACGGCCGGCGGGACTTGTTGGAGGAGATGCCGCCCTTTATGGGAGGGGGTGAGATGATCAAGAAAGTGGAATTTCGCTCCTTTACGGTCAATGATCTGCCCCATAAATTTGAGGCTGGAACTCCTCCCATCGCGGAAGCTGTGGGACTGGGGGCCGCTGTGGATTACCTTTCAGAACTGGGNATGGACGATGTGGCTGCACACGAAAAGGAGCTCATNACATACGCATTGGACCGCCTGGATGAAATCGAGGGCTTGAACCTGTTTGGTCCGGAGGTAGAGAAGAAAGGGGGCGTGGCTTCCTTCACCATGGAAGGGATTCATCCCCACGATGTAGCCCAAATCCTGGATCATCACGGGATTGCGGTGAGAGCTGGGCATCATTGTGCCCAACCCCTGCATGACAAATTTGGCATATCCGCCACGGCAAGGGCGAGTTTTTACCTTTATAATACGCTGGATGATATAGATCGCCTGGTGGAAGGGCTCTATCAGGTCAAAGACATCTTTGGGTAGATTACCCGGGTGAATCGTTATGGGCATGGAAGATTTTTACCGCCAATTGATCATTGAGAGATATAAATCTCCGCGCAATAAGGGGGAGCTTGAAGAGTATGATTTCAGTTATGAGGACGATAATCCAACCTGCGGCGATCATATTCGCATCGATGTGCGCTTGGATGACGAGAACAAGGTCAAAGAAGCTGTCTTCAGTGGTAAGGGATGCGCGATCTCTCAAGCTTCAGCGGATCTGTTGTTGGAGTCCATCATTGGCAAAGATTTGGAGGACGTGAAATCAACCACGAAAGAAGATATCCTGGAAATGTTGGGGATTGATTTGGGCCCTGTGCGCTTGAAATGCGCTCTGCTCTCCCTGAAAGTGCTCAAAGCCGGCGCTTACGGGTTGGGTGAAGCTGAAGAGGAATTAGAAGAAATCAGGGACTGAAAACACCTTCTATTGTTTTATTATCGAATCCATTTCTGTCCGGAAATGGATTTTATTGTTAACTTGGTGGCTCTTATTCCCAGCCTGAAAGAAGGATTTATCTTGTTTCAGCGTCCAGAAAGCTGCGCCCTCTTGATGTATAATGGATGGGGATAATCGGGTTTTGTTCGAGTTAGGTATTTTGGGTGAAGTCAGTTCAAGATAATCATCCACACTTGATTTATGGTCCGGGAGGACGCATGCGAAAACCATGTGTAGCAGGAAATTGGAAGATGCATAAAAATGTGGCCCAGGCCACGTCACTTGTTAAAAACCTCATCCCCGGTTTGGAGGAGATCAAAGGGGTTGAGAACGTGCTCTGCCCGCCCTTCACCAGTCTGGCCCCGTTGTCGGACTTGCTGGAAGGATCGAGCGTCCAATTGGGGGCGCAGAATATGTATTGGGAGGAAGAAGGGGCGTTTACCGGTGAAATATCACCTTTGATGCTCTCCGAATTGGTGAGTCATGTCATTATTGGCCATTCCGAGAGGCGGGCTTATTTTGGCGAGACGGATGAGACGGTCAACCGGCGTTTGAAAGCGGCCTTGGATCACGGTCTGATCCCGATCCTTTGTGTGGGGGAAACCCTGGAAGAAAATGAAGCAGGCCGTACTGAGGAGGTCGTCTCACGCCAGGTAAAAAGGGGGTTAGAGGGCATAAACGCCGTTGCGGGAGAAGGTCTGCTGATCGCTTACGAGCCTGTGTGGGCCATCGGCACCGGCAAGGCAGCGACCCCGGAAGGGGCAAATGCAGTCATTGCGGATGTCATTCGCCCTAATCTCGGGCAGGGTTTGTCTCCATCCCTTGCGGGTGAAATCCGCGTTTTGTACGGCGGTTCTGTCAAGCCGCATAATGCCGCTGCTTTCTTTGACCAGCCGGATATCGATGGGGCCTTAGTGGGCGGCGCGAGCCTGAAGGCGGAACCCTTTATCGAGATAACCAGGACCGCCGGGTAAAGTACCAGCCTGTGCGGAGGGGATGATCACTGACATACCGGATGCGGAAAACGGATCCAGGGTATCGGAAAGGTTCTTCTCTTAACCGGTTCCAAACTGACGGTCTCCAGCGTCCCCCAATCCAGGGATAATAAAACCGTCCTCATTTAAATGATCGTCGATCACCGCCAGATGAAGAGGGACATCCGGGTGTGCTTTCTGCATGGCATCCACCCCTTCCGGCGCTGCCAGAATACCTAAAAACTTGATCTTCCGGACTCCCCAGTCCTTAAGGATATCCACCGTGGCCACTGCGGAGCCCCCGGTAGCCAGCATCGGGTCCAGGACAAGGCACACAGAGACAGTGGGTTCGAGAGGGAGTTTATTATAATATTCAATGGGCTGCAGCGTTCTTTCATCCCGGTACAGGCCGATATGCCAAACCTCTGCACTGGGCATCAAGCCCCACACTCCTTCCACCATGCCCAGTCCGGAACGCAGGATAGGGATCAGCCCAATGGGCTCTTTGAGATCAGCCCCCACAGTTTCCGCCAATGGGGTTTCTATGTTCCTGGGGGCGACAGCTAAATCCAGGGTGGCTTCATAGGTCAACAGAGCGGAGATCTCCCGGATGAGCTCACGAAATTTTTTCGACTTGGTGTTTTTATCCCTTAACCTGGACAATTTATGGGATACCAGGGGGTGATCTGATTCGAATATGGATGTCATGTCATTCCTCCGCTTGGTAGGGATTATCTTTCATGGATAGGAAGCTTTTTCCATCTTCATATTATAAACGGGGAGATATGTCACTTTCTCTCATCCTACGCAACCCGGTGTTCCTTCGGTATAATCTAACCTATGAATGATAACAAAGAAGATCGTGTAATCAGCCCCAATCATAAACCCGGGGACAGCCTGGATCAAGCCCTCCGCCCCCAGAGTCTTGCCGCCATGATCGGCCAAAATCAGATCAAGGAGAACCTGGATATCTTGATTTCAGCGGCCAAACACCGCGGGGAAGCGCTGGACCACGTCATGTTTTATGGTCCTCCCGGCCTGGGAAAGACCACCCTGGCACACATCTTAGCCCATGAAATGGATGTGAAAATCAAGGTCACCTCCGGTCCCGCAGTGGAACGGGCGGGTGATTTGGCCGCGATCCTGACCAACTTGAATGCCGGTGACATCCTTTTTGTGGATGAGATCCACCGCTTGGGGCGCGCGGTGGAAGAGGTCCTCTACCCGGCGATGGAGGATTTTGCGCTGGATATCGTGATCGGCAAAGGGCCTTCTGCCAGGTCAGTGCGGCTGAAACTACCCCACTTTACGATTGTGGGTGCCACCACGCGCTTGGCTCTGGTGACAGCCCCCTTGCGAGCGCGGTTTGGCGCTGTATATCGCCTGGATTATTACCCTCAAAAAGCGATGAAGGAGATCATATCCCAGGCCGCTGAGAGCCTGGAGATCCCTGCGGAGAATCAAGGAATTGAAGAGATCGCGCTTCGTTCGCGGGGCACGCCCCGGGTTGCCCTTCGCTTACTGCGGCGTGTACGTGATTACGCCCAGGTTCGGGGAAATGGGGTGATCACCTCAGAGATTTCTCAGAAAGCTTTAGATCTGTTAAACATCGACCAGAAAGGATTGGACAGCATGGATCGGCGGGTGTTGAAGGCGATCGCCGTCAAATATCAAGGTGGCCCGGTGGGGTTAAAAACGATCGCTGCCTCCATTCGAGAAGATCCCGATACGATCATGGATGTTGTGGAACCTTACCTCTTACAAATGGGTTTCCTGCAGCGCACCTCCCAGGGGCGGATGACAACTCGACAAGCCTATCTGCACTTAGGTTTGGAACCACCTGAGGACGCTGTTCAACCGCGTTTGATCAATTGACGAACAAAGAAGATGGAATTATCTGGACTTGCCCGTCTGCTGGCATTCATAGGGGTCGCCCTCCTGGTCATCGCCGGGGGCCTGTATCTGATTTCCCGGTTTGATCTGCCGTTTGGGAGATTGCCGGGCGATGTGGTCATCAGGCGGGAAAACTTTACCTGTTTCTTTCCCATTGTCTCCTCCATTCTTCTCTCCCTCCTCCTAACCCTGGTCCTTAACCTGATCGCCCGGTTCCTTCAAAAATGAAACCAGAGATATGGGATATTCAATTTGAAAACATCTGATTATTCTTACCCGCTGCCGGAAAAATTTATCGCTCAACAGCCCGTCACCCCCCGGGATTCCTCGCGCCTTTTGGTGGTGGACAGAGAAACAGCTGATTTCGAGCATGCTCATTTTTTCGAACTAAGAAATTTCTTGAACCAGGGGGATCTTCTGGTCATCAATACTTCCCGGGTCCTTCCTGCCCGCCTTTTTGGGAACAAAATTCCCACAGGTGGAAAGGTTGAAATCCTGCTCTTACGGGAGAGAGAAAGCGGGACATGGGAAGCAATGGTCGGCGGGCAGGGGTTGAGAAAAGGAATCCGCGTCCAGATTCAGGGCGGTCCGGAAGCGGAAATTGTGAAGGAATTGAACGGTCCCCTGCGCCTGATCACCTTTGACCGTCCCGTCGAATCGCTTCTCGAGGACATCGGCCATGTCCCGCTACCTCCATACATCCATGAAGAATTAAAAGATCGCGAGCGCTATCAGACCGTTTATGCAGACCAGCTCGGTTCAGCAGCGGCACCCACTGCGGGGCTTCATTTCACTCCCCGGTTGATGGATGAACTCCGGAACACGGGGATCCAGTTCGGGGAGATCACACTCCATGTGGGTTTGGATACGTTCGCTCCGGTTCGCGAGGAAAACCCCCGGGAACATGCCATTCATAGAGAATGGTGTTCGCTGCCGGAGGAAACCGCTGAGCTTATCAATCAAACCAGAGAGAGGGGAGACCGGGTGATCGCTGTGGGGACGACTGTGGTGAGAACGCTGGAGACTGCCGCCCAGAATGCAGAGCGGGAGGAAATTTTAGACCCGTTTCAAGGGGAAACGGACCTCTATATCTTACCCGGTTATGAATTTAATGTTGTCGATGCCATGATCACCAATTTTCATTTGCCGGAGTCCACACTCCTCATGCTGGTTTGCGCTTTTGCGGGGAAAGATTTGATTTTCGAGGCTTATGAGCTGGCGAAAGACAAAGGATACCGCTTTTTTTCTTTTGGCGATGCCATGTTTTTGGAGTGAGGAATGCACAAGAGGGACTCCCAAACCGTTTTACCTTATCTGGGGCTGGGGATTGGTGTGCTGAGTTTGGGGTTTTCAGCGATCTTTGTCCGGCTCGCTTCAGCTCCGGGGCCGGTGGTCAATGCCTACCGCATGGGGATCGCAACGTTGTTACTTGGGCTTCCCTTCGCCAGAAATGTAAGGAGCGCAGGAAAAGGAGAGCTCAAAGCGGGTATAAAATACGCTGTCCTGGGGGGCATATTTTTTGCCGTTGACCTCATGTTATGGTCCACAGGGGTGGTGCTCAGCGGAGCGACCAATCCGACTTTGATGGCAAACACCGCTCCTCTGTGGGTTGGGCTGGGGGCTGCTTTGTTTTTAGGAGAAAAGCGGGGAAAGGGATTTTGGACGGGCGTGGCGGTCGCTTTGATCGGTAGTGTGCTGATCCTGGGACAGGACGCGCTTCAATCCGCTGATTTCGGTTTAGGGACTTTTCTAGGATTGGTGGGCAGCTTCTTTTATGGAGGATATTTCATCTTCTCACAAAAGGGCCGATCTTATTTGAGTTCAATCGTCTATTTCTGGGTGGTGGTCGCAACAGCAACGGTTGTGCTGCTCCTGTTTACGTGGATATTCAATTATCCGCTGACGGGATATACTCAAAGCACCTACCTGAACTTCCTCGCCCTTGGAATCATCGTTCAAGTGGTGGGGTGGTTCGCTATTAATTTTGCTCAGGGTTATTTGCCTGCTGCTGTGGTCTCTCCCACCCTTTTAGGTCAGCCTGTGGTCACAGCGCTTGTATCCGGTTCCCTATTGGGAGAGCGGTTGAGCGTGGTACAGGTGATCGCGGGTGTGATTGTCCTTGGAGGTGTCTACATGGTGCATAAAAGCCGTTTTGAATCTGAGGATTGATCCGGCAAGAGGAAGAGGGTCATCTTCCCCGATACGGTATAATGTGTTTTTCTTGCCCAGGAATGGGTAATTTACAAATCAAGAGACAACGGAGTACATATGCGCGCCATAGATATCATCATTAAGAAGCGGGAAAAGAAGGAGTTGACAGAAGAAGAGATCCGCTTTTTCATCAACGGATTTACGGCCGGGGAAATCCCTGACTACCAGGCGGCAGCCTGGGCGATGGCGGTCCTGCTCAACGGCATGACACCCCGGGAGACTAAAGACCTGACCATGGTCATGGTCGAATCCGGGGATATCCTGGACCTATCTGAAGTCGCTCCGAACGCTGTGGATAAGCATTCCAGTGGGGGCGTGGGGGATAAGACGACCCTGGTGGTCGAACCGGTGGTGGCTGCCTGCGGATTGCCGGTGGGAAAGATGTCCGGTCGAGGTTTAAACTTTAGCGGGGGAACGCTGGACAAAATGGAATCCATCCCCGGATATCGCTGTGATCTGAGCCGGGAAGAGTTCTTAAGTCAGCTGCAGAAGATCGGCATGGTCCTCACCGGGCAAACTGCAGACCTCGCCCCCGCTGATGGGGAGTTGTATGCCCTGAGGGATGTGACGGGTACGGTCGATTCCATCCCTCTGATCGCCTCTTCGATCATGAGTAAAAAGATCGCAGCCGGAGCTCACGCTATCGTCCTGGATGTCAAAATTGGCCTCGGCGCATTCATGGAATCCCTGGATCTAGCCCGTGAATTGGGCGAGTTGATGGTAAATATCGCTGATTTGGCGGGACGAAGGGCAGTTGCTTTGCTTTCAGATATGAATCAACCTTTAGGAATAGCTGTGGGAAATGCACTGGAAGTCAAAGAGGCCATCGACACCCTGCATGGAAATGGACCTCAGAGCTTTTGGGAGCACTGCCAAGAAGTTGCAGCCCATATGCTGATCGCGGGTGGGAAAGCGAGAGACGCAGAGGATGGGAGGGAGATGGTGGAAAAGGTAGTCCAGGAAGGACAAGCATGGGAGCGGTTCCTGGACCTGGTCTCTGCCCAGGAAGGGGATGTTTCCTACGTCAAAGAACCCCAAAAATTACCGCAGGCAGCGTTAATAAAGACCGTGGATGCGCCCCGTTCAGGATTTATCAGGCAGATCCATGCCCGGCGTGTGGGTGAAACAGCTGTCCTCCTGGGAGCCGGTCGGGAAGAGAAGGGGGAATCCATCGATCACGGGGTTGGCATTGAGATCTTGCGAGAAGTGGGTGACAGGGTGGAGGAGGGGGAACCTTTGTTGACCATACACGCCAAGGATGAGGGAGATTACCAAGCTGCCAAGAAAGCGCTTCTGGAGGCGCACAGCTGGAGTGAAACCCCGGTTGACCCTCTACCTCAGATCTATGAGGTTATTCATTGATGGGACCCAGCTGGTGTTAGCGTCAGCCTGCGTTCGGTAATTTAGCAGGATTTTGGGCTTGGATGATTAAAGAGATCTTTGTAGGCCCGCGGATAGACGGAATTCTTTGACGAACCGCTCGGGTTGTTGGGCGAAGGTTTCCAGGGGAAGACGACCGCGGACGAGATCTCTTAATGTCCGGTAAAAGTATGTGTTAACAGGTGTGGGGATGCCTGACTCTTCCCCGGCCCGAACGACCGCTCCATTTAATACTTCCACTTCATTTTTTTCTTTTCCTTGATGAAGATCCATATGAAGAGAGGGCATTTTCCCTCCCCGTCCGCGTTTGATGGCCTGGGATAGAAGGGGATGAGAGAGGGGGATAGGCCATGATCCAATCACCCAGGCCAAGAGTTTGCTGGGAATCCCCGGCAGCTTGACGGGATGGTGTCCCCGGGAACTCATAACCGCCAACGCTTCACGGAGCTGCTTGATTTCTAATCTGTATAAATCCCTGTGGGCATAAATGTCACCGGGCGGCATATCAAGGATCGCGCAGCTGGCGTTTCCCATCATATTCGTGAGTAACTTGGTCCATTTCATATCCCGGGGCTGTTCGTATAGCCTCGGTTTGAGCCCAGCTTTTTGAAAAGCAGCAAAAAGCGGCCTGGAAAGGGGGTTTCCCGCTCCAATTCCTGTGCCCCGTCCTTTGCGAACTGTGATCTCGCCTGGGCCGTGCCGGAACACAGAACTGGTGACAGTGCCAGCGATAACTTTCATTTCCCCAAAAGCTTTATCAAGGAGTTTCTGATTTCCGACCCCATTCTGCAAACAAAGGAGAGGGGGGACCTGATCTCGAAACGCTTTCAGTTGGGAGGTCATCTCTGCGGTGTGATAGGATTTGAGCGTGAAGAGGGCGACGTCAAATGGCCCATGTCTGAAGGCTTCCGGCAGGGAACCCACAACCTGAGGGTGCGAGAGGGTAAAGGACTCTCCCTTTCCTGTGACCATAATGCCTTTTTCACGTAAAACCTGAACTCGCTGGGGTCGTTCGAGGAAAACCACGCGGTTTTTTCCACGTGCTAACTCCGCGCCAAGATAAGATCCAATAGCCCCGGTGCCAAGGACGAGGATGTCCAAGGGAAAAGAATCAGCTTTTTTCATAAGTGAATTAATGGAGGTGAGGGGTTAGGTTCTGCCCCAGAAACTCCCAGCGTCCGTTTGTAATGTGGTATCTGACGGGTGTGAATCCGCTGTTTGAAAAGCGGAACCTTGGGCCTTGAAAGTTGGGCTGCGGTGATAGGCCGATCATGGCATACATGACCATGCTGAACAACCCCCCATGACCGACGATGAGATAGCTGCCCGGTTCCAATTTCATGAGTTTGTTAATCGCTTTGCCTGCCCGGAGGTAAAGTTCCCATTGGCTTTCGCCGGTTTCTGCGATGGGTTGATAAAGGGGGATGAAATCCGGGATGGGTAATATTTCAGCTGCCTCTTCATGAAGCAAACCAGCCAGTTTTCCGTTGTCCCTTTCCATCCACACTGGATCCGTGGTAATTTCCAGGTTGAGTTCTGAAGCCAGGATCTCGGCTGTCTCTGTGGCCCTGGAAAGGGGACTGGAGATGATTTGGTCAAACCTTTGCCCCTGATCTTTCCAATACGCAGCCAGCGAATGAGCTTGTCTTTGCCCTTTTTCTGTGAGGGGGAAATCAGCCTGGCCCTGGTGCCTTCTTTCCGCATTCCCTACCGACTCAGCGTGCCTGAGAAAGGTAAACTCGTAAAGGTCTGAAGTTGATTCTGAGGATGACATATAAAGAATCCTTTGTTTTTCTGATCATATGCAGATGTTTTTGAGTGGGGATAGATTTCCAAAAGGAGATAAATTATCCCAAAGATTTCTCTTTTATGTTCCCCAATCTTTCGCACCGTGTAAAAAATCTTCCCCTGACATAGCTCGTTTGCCAGCTGGCTGAACTTTGTCCAGGACGAGGATCCCCTGGCTGGTGCCGATGGCTGGTTTTTCTTCATAGGTAGATAACACGCCAATGCCGGGGGAGGTTACGGGCTCGGCGTGGGCTTTGTGTATGATCAGGCGCTGACCATTCCAGGATGTGAATGTGCCGGGCCAGGGATCATATGCCCTGACTTTCCGGGCGAGAACATCTGCGGATTGATTAAAGGACAGCTTCCCATCCTCGCGTTGGAGAAGAGGAGCATAGGTGGCTTTGGAATCATCCTGCGGCCGCGGGGAAATTTTTCCCTGCAGGTAGGGCCGGATGGTTTTCAGGAGCAGTTCAGCCCCGGCCTGGGATAGTTTATCAAAGAGCGTCCCTGCAGTGTCCCGGGGTGAGATGGGCACCGTATCTTGGCTGAGGATGGGGCCCGTGTCCAACCCTTCATCCATTTTCATAATCGTAACTCCGGTTTTCTGGTCCCCATGGAGAAGGGCGGCTTGGATGGGGGCTGCACCCCGCCAACGAGGAAGAAGGGAGGCGTGCACATTAAGGCATCCATAGGGAGGTAAATCTAACAAACTGGGAGGAAGGATTTGCCCGTAGGCAGCTACCACGATCAGATCCGGGTTCCAGGTTTTGATTTGATCCTTGGCCGCCGGCTTGTGAAGTGAATCAGGTTGGAAAACGGGTAATCCGAGGGCTTTGGCTTCGCTCTTGATAACCGGTGGTTTTGGTTTGCGGCTTCGCCCTGCAGGACGGTCCGGTTGGGTGACCACTCCCGCGACGTGGAAATTCGCTGCCAGTGCTTGCAAGGTGGGTACGCCAAAATCCGGCGTGCCCATGAAAAGGATCCGTGGGTTCATGTAGCGCATTCTAACATACCGGGAGATGTCCAGACAGGGAAGACGGATGATCTATCCTCTCAGTCAGCACTCAAGACTGGGCCTGAAATGGAAAACGCATCGCAGAACATTTGCACCCCTTTCCGGCCTTTAAGTTGGTGGGATTTTCTGTTTCCAGAAACCTTATGAAAAATTTTTTTTGAAGGGGAATGTGACCTGGTTGGAATTTAGCCCAGATGTGAAAGCCATGGTATGGTAGGGAAAACAAACACCAACAATCTTCAGGGAGATGGGGCTTCTGCGATGCGGTATTGATCTCGGCCTTTCCCTTTCGCCTGGTACAAAGCGCGATCGGCAATCTTGATCAACTCATCAATGTCCCGCGAGTGAACCGGCAGCGTAGCAATCCCCTGACTGACAGTGGGTTTTGGGATGGGGTTTCCTTGCGAATCAGAAAGGGGCAATCTGGCCAGTGTTTTCCGTATCCGTTTAGCGACCAACTCTGCCTGATGGATATTAGCGCCGGGCAGGGCTATGCCGAATTCTTCGCCTCCCCAGCGGCCTACGGAATCTGTGTTTTTGACATGTTTTTCTATGGCCTCGACGGTTAGCTTTAGAACCTGGTCGCCGATGACATGACCGTAGGTATCATTGTATTCTTTGAAGTGGTCAATATCCAGCATGATCAAAGAAAGGGGATTCTTTTCCCGCTTTGCGATTTGAGATGCCCGGTGGAGGGTTTCGATGAAGTGGCCGTGGTTCAATACCCCGGTTAGAGAGTCGAGGCTGGCCTGTCGTTCTACTTCCATGTGGTGCCTTGCGTTCTTTATGCTCAAGGCTGCTTGTTGAGCGATCTGCTCCAGAAGGTATTGATCATTTTCATCATACGCGTAAGCTTGATAACAAGCTACAGCTAAAATCCCGATGACCTCACTTTCTGTGATCATGGGTACCCCCAACCATGAGGGAGTGATTTTATCCTCCCCGACGACGACTGGTTCAATGGGCAGAGAGCTGGCTTCTTTTGCTAAATCCTTAATCAAGAGGGATTCTTGATTTTCAATCACCCAGCTCGATAAACCCTGGTCTGCAGGTACCTTTCTAGGTGGGTAGTGCTTTCCGTTATCAATTAACATTCTCAAGTTGAGGACGTTTTCTTCGGGTAAATATAATGCTACAAAATAAGCGTCACTTGGGATGACACGCATAAGTTGTTCATAGATGAGTTCAAGGAGATCGTCGATCTCGATGGTTTTGCTGATTACTTTTCCTACGTCATAGACCACAGCCAGCCGATTGGCTTGATTCTCAAGGTCCTGTCTTAATTGAGTGGTGTGAATGGTTGAAGCTGTTTGATTCGCCAAAGACTTTAGCAGTTCTAACTTCTGGGGTGGAAACGGTTCTCTATTCCAGCTTCTAGCTTCCCCGATCGACAATACCCCCATCACATCCCCTCCCTTTTGGATGGGGACAATGCAAATGGTCTTTACGTTTTTGAAAAAAAGAATGTCCCGTTCTTGATCACTGAGAGCTCCTTGCTTTTCCTCTAGGTTCATAAAGACGATGGAATGCTTATCGATCGCCATTTTATGAAAGGGAAGGTGATCAAGAGAACATTTTTCTTCAAGATAGGGGTCCATTTCACTTAAATTGCGCAGCGGGTGCATCCCATAGTCTATCAAATTTTTTTTCAAGGGATCTAAAAGGGCGATGCGGCAGCTTGTCGCTGGAAGCCCCTGGGCGATGGTCCGTGCTAACTCTGGAAGGAGGACGTTTAAGTTTTGGTTTGCATTTGTGATTCGGTTGGCTTCTACCAGCATGGATAAAGATCTGTTTTTGCGGGATGTGACGTGGTTGAAATGATGAAGGCTTCTACCTAGCAGGCCGGATACCAGGCCTACAATCGATAAGCTCAGTACATCCACTGCCTGGATGATGATGTATTGAGTGGTTCGGAAATCAACCAGGTTTGTGTTAACGAAAAAATTGATCCCGATGCTCAATATTGTGATCGGGATCACTGATTTCCAGCTCTTTAAAACACTTATAAACAGGATATTGACGGCATATAATTTATCGATATGCAGGTGATAGGGGCCCAGGATGTAATGTGCCCAACCTATTAAAAATGTGCTGAATCCGACAGTGAAATTAATTAGGAATGGTTTTTCATCGAGGGAGGGAATCAACCCAAAATACAGGATCGTGGAATAGAGAATGGAGACCACCAAGAGTATGGTCAACTGGATTTTTTCGCTGCGGTCGAAAGGGAGAAATAAGATCAATCCTGCAAAGCTGAGAAATAAGAACCAGGAGAAGATTCCTAAATGTTTATGGAATCTCCTTTTTTGTTCCTGGTTTATTTGTTCAAAAAGGGAGGTCGCCATCTAGCTTTCCTCATCGTGGGCATCCTCTTTAATCTTTTTTTTTTTTCATTCATTTTATCATGTCCAGAAAAGTAGTTAACTCTCAATCTCCAATCTCATTGAGGCTCAAAAAAGCCTTGACCACCTTGGGGTCAAAATGTTTTCCGGACTGCTCTTTTATGTGATCTAAGGCCCGTTTCTGTGACCAGGCGGGCCGATAGGGCCGGTCGCTTGTCAATGCATCCCAGACATCGACCACAGCGAAAATCCGTGCTGGGAGGGGGATTTCTTCCCCTTGATATCCGTAGGGATAACCACTCCCATCCCAGCGTTCATGGTGGTAAAGGGGGATGTCCAGGGCCTCTTCCAAGTACTGGACCGACTCCAGCATTTCCTTCGCGTAGAGAGGGTGTTTTTTGATGATTTCCCATTCTTGATCACTCAATGAATCTTCTTTGCGGAGAATCTCATCCGGGATGGCCATTTTTCCAATATCATGCAGTAGAGCTCCACGGCGGATGTGGGGGAGTTTCTTTTTCGGGACGCCTAACATATTGGCCAGTTGGATGGTTTGATCCGTCACCCTCCGGCTGTGGCCTTCGGTGTCATGATCCCGTAATTCAAGCGCTTTCGCCCAGCCTTCCAGGGTCGTGTCATAAGCCCGGGTGATCTCCATATTCGACTGCTGGAGTTCTTCAAAAAGCAGCGCATTATCAATGGCAATGGCCGCTTGTCCTGATAAGGTTTCCGCGAAGCTTTCCCAGTCTTTTGAGACTGGTTTTTGTGTGCGGTGGAACATTTCCAGAATACCAATCGGTTTCCCTTTGGATTTCAGCGGGAGGCCGTAATAAAACGTGAAATGTTCTTTCTCGGTGAGGGAAGGCCTTTCCAGGTCACCTTTTTTGTTTCCAAGGTCCGGGATATGCACGGGGGAATCACTGAGGGCGACTTTTCCAGCTAATCCTCTTCCTAATCTAAGGTAGTCATCCTGGATCTGATGTGTTTGAAACCCTTTTCCAGCCACAAATTCTAAACTCTGCGTGGGGTGGTCAACAAGGAAAATACCCGCTGCATCCAATTCTAATAGTGAGGTGATGTGGCTGAGGATGATGTTTAAAGAAACCTGGAGGTCAAAACTGCTGATGATGGCTGTATCGATGTTTCTCAGGGATCGGAGGCGATTAAGCTGTTTTTGGGTGGTTTCAAAAAGGCGTGCCCGCTCGATTGATGTTGCGAGTTGACCCGCTAATGTCAGCAAGAAGCGCTTGTCATCTTGATCATAGGCATCCACTTCTGTGCTCTCAATGTTAAAGACGCCCAGGAAACTGTCTTTCGACTTAATGGGCACGCACAGTTCGGACCGGGTATCGGGTAGAATTTCCATGTAATGGGGAACTTCTCGCACATCGGGATAGTACTGCGTTTCCCCTGTCCTGTACACTTCGTTGATAATCCCTTTCCCAATCGGGATCCTGGTAGATTGGTACTCTGGAGGTATGTTGCGGTGTGAAGAATGGACGATAAATTCTTTTTTCTCCTCATCCAGGAGCAGGATCCCGTGCATGTCCGCAGGAAGAATGTCCGCGAGGACCTGGGTTGTGACTTCAATGATTTCATCTTCGTTAATTTCTTTGGTCCCTGTTTCCGCGACGCGCTGGATGGCAGATAGCTCCTGTAATTGGCGTTTTATGGCCCGTTCTGCCTTTTTCCTCTCTGTGATATCGCGCATCACGAAAACCATGACTTCCTGGTCCCCGATGTCTTGAAGCTGGGCAGAAAATTCCACCGGAAATAGTTCCCCGTTGGCTTTTTTATTTATAGACTCAATGTGTTCAAGCGCACCATCATTCTCAGCTATATCTTGAGAACGGATGATCATCCCTTTCTCAGAAACGATATCGGGTACCTTTTTGGTCAGGAAAACTTCATAACTGTACCCAAACATCTCACAGGCGCGTTGATTGACGTCCAGGATCTCTCCCTGGTCGTTTTCCAACAGGATTGCGTCCTGTACCCCTTCGAAAATGGACCGGTACCTTTTCTCGCTGGCTCTTCGCTTCTTTTCCTCCATCCGTAAATTCTGTAATTGATCCCGTAATTGCTTTGCTTGCTTGCGGAGGATGTTGTTTGTACTGTAGATAACAAGCGTGGTGATCCCTCCACCTATTATCCAGGTCAGGAGAGAGAAGATCATTTTACTATGAGGTGTTCTGGGAATCAGAAATTCATAGTTTTGTTCTTCTCGTAAAAGATGGAGGCCAATAAGGGTAGCTGTGGAGATAAAAAATATAACCCACGAATTTTGTGGTTTAAGGAGCACCATTGCCAGGGTGACCAGCAGNAAAAAGGAAAGAAATCCGCTTACATTGGATTGAGGAGGGGAACCATAGACAAAAAGAGAAACAGAAATCAGGTATAGGGAACTGATGATGAGGAGGGAAGCGCTTAGTAATCTCTTCTTTTTCAGCAGGTATAAAACAGCGATTCCAATCAGGACACCGAAAAGGTCGGATCCCAAATCAACCAGTGGAGGATCGGCGATCATGGGATGTATGGTTTGGTAAATTTGGATGAGAAGAAAAAGGCTGCTTGCAATGGTAACGGTAAAACCTGAAATAATGAGGATTCGTGCTTTATGTCTTTCTTCTAGGGATTGATTTGGAAAATCCAGGTCCCCCAAGAAGTTGAGATTGAGTCGTTTCTTAACCCGCTNAANGAAATTCTTTTCCTGGTTCATAATCATATGATATAGGTTCAAATTCAGAAAAACCTTACGGTTTCATTAGGTTGGGGTCCCTTTTTGAGTTAGCTGCCACCTTTTGTAAGGTCCCTTTAGGCCCATCGTAAATAATCGAACAAATATTAACACTCCATACGCAAATATAAAATATCCGTAATGCCATCTCCACCAAAGAGATGCATTGAATTGGAAATTCATTGACACAGAAGGTTCGGGACGTATATAATCCTAAAGCATGCAGCGATTATTTATGAATCAATTCTGTATGGTTAGGGTCCATTCATTTTCAGAACGATTCTGGGATAAAGATGAGCGATCTTTCTAGAAAAGATTTCCTCCAACTCACCGCATTACTGGTTGGTTCTTTTCGGTTTAAAAACAATATTTTCGGGAAGTCATTATTCCG
>JGI1689J12820_1000012_pt1 | contig 68122 bp, 66 predicted proteins | sample PRCRCaboRojoPR_6_FD_12820 | JGI IMG/M metagenome (IMG submission 12820)
ATCCTCCTCCGGCAAGCGCTCTCCGGGCAGATTCCGGCCTGCGCCCAAGCCGCAGTCATCCCGGTCCCGGTCCAGGCAGGAGCCGACCTATGAACCCCTGGTCCTCAGCCGCTCCTCGGACCGCTCCGGGAAAAGGATGTGAGCTTGGCATGGCCTGCTCCGCAGTCGTCAAAGGTCCAGGTGGGAGGTTTTATTTACACCTGGTATACTGAGGGCATAAGCGTATCGAAGATCAACCTTTAATGTCGTAAAAAGGATCCTAATCTATGCGGACTCTTATGCCTTTTGGCTGCCTGGCTTTGTTAGTTTTTGCCGGCATCCTTTTCGTGCCATTTTTCTTTGCAAATGCCCTTTTAACCGCTTTGAATAAGTTGGGTCTGAGCCCGGAAATGGCGATTTTAGCGGGAGCGGGGATATTTATTGGCAGCTTGATCAACATACCCGTTCAGAGAATGGAGCGTAAGGATCAGGTGGAAGTCCTTTCTCCCACCATGTTTGGGATAACTCATCCCCGGACCCCCTGGGTGCAAAGCCAGTATATTACCATTGCTCTCAATGTAGGAGGAGCTGTCATACCCCTGATTTTGGTCGTCCATGAAATGACCAGGATCGTCTCCCGTGGGAACACTGCTCTGATAGTGACGGGAATTGCCGTAGCTGTTAATGTCATCGCTTGTTACCTGCTGGCTCGTCCCGTTCAGGGGGTAGGGATCGCTTTATCCCCCTTTATCCCCGCTGTATTGGCTGCATTATCCGCCTGGCTTTTGCTTCCCCAATTTGCACCTCCTGTGGCTTTCATAGCCGGTGTCTTGGGCCCGGTCATAGGAGCCGATTTGTTCCATTTAAAAGAGGTGCGTGGTACGCATGTCAATGTGGTCAGCATTGGTGGTGCGGGCACGTTCGATGGGATTGTGCTTTCAGGCTTGGTGGCCACCCTATTAGCCTGATAGGAAAGATAATATTTTCAGTGTTAAGCAAGAAAAACCGCTGGAATCATCCAGCGGTTTTTTAGTCGGGATGGTGGGATTTGAACCCACGACCTCGCCGACCCGAACGGCGCGCGCTAGCCGGGCTGCGCCACATCCCGTTGCTGCGAAATTATATCTCACCTTGGGGTCTTTTTCAAGGAAGTCCCCAGAGCAGGGATACCATCCTTTTGATTACCAAGTCTGGCGAGAAGTTTTATAATTTGTTTGTTCAAATAGATTTGCTAATATAACGCCAGCCACAAATCCACCAATGTGAGCCCAAAAAGCGACACCTCCCACATCAGGTCCCCCCAGGGTCATCACTCCCTGGAAGAACTGTAAAACGAACCACATGCCCAGGACGATGCTGGCAGGAAGCATGGTGATGCGCATGAAGAATCCCAGAGGGATGATGGTCACAACGCGCTGCCGGGGATAAAGGATCAAATATGCTCCCAGCACAGCCGCGATGGCGCCGCTGGCGCCTACTGTGGGTATTTGGGAGCTCGGATTCGTGAGGATGTGAGTCAGGGAGGCTGTGATCCCGCCTATGATGTAAAAGATGAAATAACGACCTTTTCCCATCGCGTCTTCGACGTTGTCCCCGAAAATCCACAGGTAGAGCATATTACCCCCGATGTGTGCCAGACCAGCGTGCATGAACATGCTGCTGAAGATGTTTAATACATTTCCTAAAGAGGGGTTGTTTAAAAAGCGGTTGGGAACCAGAGCAAATTCGTAAGCCATGGTTGAAGACTGGGCCCCAAACAATGTTTGAAAGATAAAGACAATCACGTTGACGAGGATGAAGAGATAGGTGATGACGGGCGTCTTACGAGTTGGGTTCTCATCTCGGATAGGGATCATAGGGAATCCTTTTTTTTGAGCTGGGCCTTGATGTGAAATTTGCTGCAGTCAATATTATACTCTGAATGGCGGTGCGGGGGATGAATTGATCTGCAAGGATCGCCGTGTAATGAGTGTTGCCAGCCAAAGTGCGGACCTTGACAGATAATTTTGCTCTGGTACACTACATCCATCATGAAATGCAATATTTCCCTTTTGAAGCCCGTCCCTAGCACGCGAAAAACGAGGTGGACTCGCTTTCCGTTTTGGGTGTCTGGCTGAAAGAGGAACCGTTACTCATCCGCCCTCTAGACTGGAAAGTCAGAGGGTATTTTTTTTGATCAAAAGGCGGTAACCCGTCTTCATAGTTTCAACTTGAGGAGTGGTCTGATGCGCATGTCAAAATTGTTCAGCCAAACGTTACGAGAAGCGCCTGCTGACGCTGAGATACCCAGCCATAAACTGCTGGTCAGGGCAGGTTATATCCACCAATTAGCAGCGGGAATATTCACCGCCATGCCTCTAGCCCATCGGTCTCTGACCAAAATTGAGGATATCATGCGGGAGGAGATCAATGCTATTGGAGGGCAGGAGATGTCCATGCCTGTTATCCATCCTGCGGAGATCTGGAAACGAACCGGCCGCTGGTCAAAAGTGGGCCCTGAAATGGGCAGGTTTAAGGATCGAAACGGAAGGGATATGGCCTTGGCCATGACTCATGAGGAAGCTGTGGTAGATATTATCAAAGATGAAATTCAATCCTACCGGCAATTACCTGTTCTGATTTACCATATTCAAACGAAATGGCGGGATGACCCGCGTCCCCGGGCGGGTTTAATCCGGGTCAGGGAATTCACCATGAAAGACAGCTACAGCCTGGATAGGGATTGGGACGGGCTTGACCGCCAGTATCAGGATCACTATCAGGCCTATTTCAATATCTTCAACCGCTGTGCACTGCCGGTGATTGCTGTGGAATCTGATGTGGGCATGATGGGGGGGAACATGGCCCATGAATTCATGTATCTGACCCCGGTGGGAGAGGATACCCTTTTGTTGTGTGAGGAATGTGGATACAAAGCCAATCGGCAGATCGCTGAGTTCCAAAAGCAAAAGCCACCCCAGGAGGAAGAAAGACCCCTGGAGAAGGTTGAGACGCCGGAGGCGAAAACCATCCAAGACCTAACCGAATTGTTGGACATCCCCGATCGGAAAACGTCCAAGGTGGTATTCATGATGGCGACGCATCTCCGGGAAGAGGAAGAAGTCAAGCAGTTGGTATTTGCCATCGTCCGCGGGGATATGGAATTGAATGAGACCAAGTTGGCGAACGCCATCAAAGCCAAGTCCTTAAGACCCGCTGAAGCTGAAGAAATCCAGGCAGTGGGGGCCGTTCCAGGGTATGCCTCACCGATTGGATTGGATGATGTCCTGGTCGTGGTGGATGATCTGATCCCGGAATCCCCCAATATGGTCGCGGGTGCCAATGAAGAGGAATACCATTACCTCAATGTAAATTATGGTCGGGATTATGAGGCGGATCTGGTCGCAGATATCGCTGCAGCCCAGGAAGGGGATCTTTGTCCTCATTGTGGATCGACCCTGGATGAAGTGCGGGGCATTGAAGTGGGGAATATTTTCAAATTAGGCACTTGGTACAGCGAAGCGGTAGGGGCGACCTTTCAGGATAATGATGGCCAGGAAAAACCGGTTGTGATGGGGTCTTATGGGATTGGAAGCGGGCGGCTGCTGGCTTCGATTGTGGAAGAATACAATGATGAGTACGGGCTGATCCTGCCCATCAGCGTTGCTCCCTATCAGGTCCATCTGGTTTCTCTTGGGAAATCATCGGGTGGCGACGAAGTGCAGGCTGCTGCTGAGGAACTCTATCAGAGTTTAACCGGACAGGGTGTGGAGGTGCTCTTTGATGATCGGGATGAATCCCCGGGGGTTAAATTCAATGATGCGGATTTGATCGGTATACCGATTCGTTTGACAGTGGGCGCCCGATCCCTGGAAAAAGGCGGCATAGAAATGAAACTCCGCGACGAAAAAGAGAGGGAGTTAATCCCGGAGGGGAAGGTGGTGGAGCGGGTTCAGAAAACGATAACAAAACTTTCCAAGGAGATCGAGGATCGAATCGTCCCGGTTCATCTGGAGGAATGATTTTAGAAATTAATGCGCCTAATCCCCTCCGGAATGAACCTTTTTGATCAAGTTCACTACGAAAATCGGAGGGGGTTTTTTAGACCGCTGCTATCCTATTTTGAAAAAGTTTGTCAATTTCATGGCCAGGTTTAGGTCACCCTCTAATTGCAGTTTTCCTTTCATAAACCCTTTCATGCCGTCAACTTTACCTAGAAGCACATCCCGAAAATAGTCTCCGTCTGCGGTCAGGGTCACAGCTGGATCTTCTACAGTCCCTTTCTCTACACTGCATTCGTCACCTTCGATGGTGATCACGTAGTCCCCACCTTCTTCGCCTGTAAGGTGGTATTGGATGACGGCGTTCAAGCCGGACGCTTTTTCAGGTAAGAATGCCTTTTCGTGATGGAAGACTAGTTCTTCTACGGTATATTCTGCCATCTTTTTCTCCTATTCAGGTTGAGATCTTACGGGAGGATCTTTCATATTGCTGCAGCGGCTATTCCTTCACCCATGCAAAGGGTCACTATCCCGATTTGTTTGTCACTCCATTTCGTAGATGATCTTTGTGGTTTGCATTGTGTTTGTGAAGCCTAGAGTGTACGAAGGGATGCCCCAGCATTGCTGTTTGTGGTCTTTTGATCAGGTTTCACTTTCAGGGTTGCTGGGAAACCTGGCCATCGATCCGGTTCCTCACTTCAGGACCTTGAAGTGTAAAGCCTATTTCTCCTTTCTTCAAGGAGTTCATCCGGAACGATGTCCAGAATGGGGAAGATGACGTTGAAGAGATGGACAGCTGTGAATTACCTCATTGTGCTCGAAACGATCACATAACCATTCTCAGCCATGTCTTCCCTGACTCTCTATTTGCATCTTATCCTTTTGTTTCCCCGGTTCAAAACATAGGGGGATCATCAAACCGCCTCCAAATTCCTTTTCAGGAGACGATTTAATACAGGAACATGGGTTTCCCCAGCATATCCTTAACCTTGGGTTGGTAATTCTCTGCATCATACAGGGCGGTGACATCGACTTTCTTTTGAGAGGAAATTACAAGTTGGATGGGAACTGTGGTGTAATTCCCCTGCTGCAGGGCGACCATCCTCCCGGTGTGTCCTAAGATAACCTGGTCCAAGGCTAAGTTTCCAAAAGAGACTGCGACCATTCTGTCCAAGGAGTCGGGAGAACCCGAGCGCATTAAGTATGCCATTTGTTGATACACGGTTTTGATCCCTGTTCGTTTCTTGATATCTTCAGAAACGAGGTATCCGATCCCGCCCAGCTTTTTATGTCCAAAGGCATCTTCTTTTCCGGTTTCGACAATTTCCCCACCCACCGGATGAGCTCCTTCCGAGATGGTCATGATCGCGTAATGGGAGGGGTTATTCTCCCGGTCTTCAACCAGAAAGTCGATCAATTTGTCAAAATCAAAGGGCACCTCGGAGATAATGGCCCGGTTTACGTCAGCCAGGTAGGCCGCAAACAGCGAGGTTTCCCCTGAATTTCGACCGAAGAGTTCGATGATCCCGATCCGTTCGTGGGAGCCGATCACCGTGCGCACATCTGTGATAGCATTCACAGAGCGGGTGACTGCCGTGGAGAATCCAATGCAGTAGTCCGTGCCAAAGACGTCATTGTCCATGGTCTTGGGAATGGCGACGACCTGAAAGCCTTCTTGGTGTAAACGGGCTGCATAACTGAGGGTATCATCACCTCCAATGGGGATCAGCGCATCCAGTTTCAGGGCCTCAAGCACGCGCAAAGCATGATCCGTGATATCGATCCGGCCATTTTCTTTTTCCACCCGGTCTTCCTGTCTTACAAATTCCGGGACGTTATCGGGTTGCATGTTGGATGGGTTGGTGCGTGAAGTATGAAGGATGGTTCCCCCGGTACGGTCGATGGTGCGCACGTTTTCCTGGCTGAGCGGATAGGTGAGTTCATCGATCGTGCGCGGATTATCGGGGTCAATACCCACTACCGACCACCAACCCCGCCGCAGCCCGAGAATGTTGACATCGTAATCTTGAGCACGATTTACGACTGATTTGATGGCTGCATTCAAACCCGGTACATCACCGCCACCGGTAAGGATACCAATACGTCGATTTTGATTCATGAAGTGAACTCCTTCTCTGAATATCTTTTACTTGTCCTGTATACTATTTTATCGTAATTGCCTGCCTTTGTAAGAAAAAATGCAGCCAGGGGCAATAAAAGGGGGGATCTGGCTTTGTCCCTTGATAATGATCGGTAATTTTTTGGGTCCCGGAACCATTTCTTTGTAAATTTTTAGGTGCTGTTTCCCGGCGGGTCCTATCTCGCGAGAGATCAATGATACTGTGATTAATCTTTCATCTCATGTCATGGATGCGTTTCGATGAGATTGGGTGGTGTAGGCCCGGCAAGCTTTTTTCCTGTGTATCGTAAAGGGGAGAAGAACATAACCGGTCATTTTCGATGGATTTATGCGTGGTATATTAGAGGATGTTGTTTTTGAACGGAAAACCCCGGTGTGGAAACGGGTTGACATTGTCATGCCAGTGAAATGGCATCATTAGACGTCCATCAAGGTGAAAATGGATTGGGAGAGTAGGATTGCAGATCGTATTCCCGCGAAACCCGGGACATATATCCTTGTTTTATATCTTGCATCGAATCGGGAACTGCAGGTCGGGAAACTCGGTGTGCTGCAAGTAAAGCCCGGTTATGTTCTCTATCTTGGCAGCGCTTTTGGACCGGGTGGGCTCAAGGCTCGTTTGACCCGTCATGCCCGGTTAAATAAAAAGCGTCACTGGCATATTGATTACCTGATCCCTTCTCAAAAGATGCGTGAGGTATGGTTCACAGAATATCCTCGAAAAGTCGAGCACCTCTTGGCGGATGTGATATCCTCTCATCCGGATATCGAAATACCCTTATCTGGGTTTGGGGCTTCAGATTGCGTGTGTGACGCTCATCTGTTTTTCAGGCGGAAGGAGCCTGCTTTGTCGAGAATGTTGGAGGTGATCGGGCGCCTGGAGGGAGAAGTCCTCGAGTGGAATTCCCTTTCCAGGTGAAAATACGGGGGGATTCCTGTCTCCGGGAAGGAAAAAGGAAGGCTGAAATTGGATGTTTTTAGTGTAGAATATGTCCAATCCCAATGAGTCAAAAAGGATGGCAATATGTCTGGAGAACTAACGCAGCGCGAGAAATGGATGTATGGGGTGGGAGATATCGGTTTTAGCCTGACGACAACGATATTAGGAGCCTATTTCGCCATCTTTTTAACCGATGTCGTCGGGTTGCGCCCCGGAATCGCTGCCATCGCTGTTTTCATCGGTAAAAGTTGGGATTATATCAACGATCCCTTATTTGGCCATATCTCTGACCGCACGCGCTCAAGATGGGGCAGGAGACGCCCTTATTTGCTTTTTGGCGCCCTACCCTTGGCCCTCACATTCACCATGTTGTGGTGGCGTCCTGCTTTGGAGCACCCAATTGCTCTGGCGGGATACTATTCCTTAGCCTACCTTCTTTATGAAGCAGCAGCCACGATTTTATACATGCCTTATTTCGCGTTGACTCCGGAGCTGACCTCTGATTACGATGAGCGGACCTCCCTCACTTCTTATCGCATGTTTTTTTCCATCCTGGGCAGCTTGCTTTCCTTTACCTTGCCTTTGATGATCGTGGGTTCTTTCGCACCCGAAAATGCAGGGCGCGTATTTTTAATGGGGTTGTTCTTTGGTTTCCTGGCTGCCGCTCCCATGTTAGTAGTCTTTTTTGGAACGGAAGAGCGTGATGTTTATATTGAACTCGACAAACCGACCTTATGGCAGTCGCTCAAGGCCGCCTGGGATAACCGGCCTTTCCGGTATAGTTTGGCCATCTTTCTGGCAACCTGGATTTCTGTAGATGTCCTGCAGTCGATGCTGCTCTTCTTCATCAAGTATGTCGCCCAGCGCGAAAACCAAAATGACGTGATCATGGCCACGATATTTGTGGTCGCCATTTTCGCTCTCCCTATCTGGAACTGGGTTTCAAAACGCTGGAGTAAACGTTGGGCTTATATCTACGGGATCGCTTTCTGGGCTGTCGTTCAGATGGTGTTGATCACCGTCACCCCCCAGACCAGCTTGTGGGTCATCCTCTTCCTGTGTACGTTAGCAGGTGTGGGAGTGGCTGCTGCTCATGTCCTACCCTGGGCGATTTTGCCCGATGCCATCGAATGGGATGAATATCAGACAGGGAAACGACATGAGGGGATGTTTTACAGCCTGACGACCTTAACGCGGAAGATCGCTTCTTCCGTCGCTATCCCGTTGGTCCTGCTCCTGCTGGAATTTACAGGCTACCAACCCAATGTCTCTCAACAGCCGTCTCAAGCGCTGTTGGGAATTCGACTGGTGATTGGCCCTCTGCCGGCTTTGCTTTTGGCTGTGGGGATCTTTTTTGCATACAAATACCCCTTAGACCGGGAGCACTTTACCCAAATCGTCCAGGAGTTAAAACTGCGGCGAGCAAAACAGGAATAGAGGGACGTTCCCTGTTTAAATGTTATGACTCTCCTGATGAGGGAGGGGAATTATTAATGTCAGAGATCGAAGTCCATCCCGTTCGGTCAAATAAAGAAGAAAACATCTTTCTCACTTTCCCGTGGAAGGTATATCAAGGGGATCCACTCTGGGTCCCCCCTTTGCTGCCGGAAAGGAGAAAAGTTATCGACCCGGAGCGTGGGGTCTTTTTTGACCGGGGAGAGGCGGAATTCTTCATCGCCTGGAAAAATGGAGAACCGCGGGGCACGATATGCGCTGCAGTGGATCCCCCCACCAACCGCAGGCGCGGGACTCAAGAATGTGTTTTTGGCTTTTTCGAATATCTGCCCGATTTTGATGTCTTTCGAGCGCTGGTGGAGAGGGCTGCTGCCTGGGGAAGGGATCGGGGTTTGGATACCCTTTATGGCCCATGGAATCTGGATTATGAGGACAGCTACGGCGTCTTGCTCAGCGGGCGTGATCGCCCCCCAGCTTTGATGTGCGGGCATTCCCCCCCTTACTATCAGGAATATATGGAGCGTTTTGGATTTGTACCGGCCCGGGCTCAGAATGTTGCCCTGGGCATTGATCTCTCGGAACATATCGATCATTTTAAGCGTGCTTTCCGGGTTGCTGAGCGATTAAAAGCAAGAAAATCGGTCCATATCCGGAATGCTGATTTCGATGCCTGGGAGGAAGAGATCGATCGGATCCATTTCCTCCTTGACCATGCTCTGGCTCACCTGGGGGATCATATTGGCTGGAGAAGGGAACGGTTGGCCTCAACGCTGGAGCCTTTTCGGAGGATCGCTGATCCAGAATTGATCCTGTTCGCGGATCTAAAAGGAAAAACTGTGGGGTTTCTTCCCGCTCTGCCCGACCTCAATGAGGTCTTGATACATGTCAATGGGCTTAGGTACCCTGGGATTACCTGAAAATGGGGTGGCGGATGATATTTCATCCCCCGGAAACGATGACCGTGAAAAGCATGCTGGTCTTACCAGAATACTGGAACACAGGGGTGGCCGTCATGCTTTACGCTGAACTGGTGAAGCGGATCCTCGATAAGGGGTATACCTGGCTGGATTTATCGATCACCAGTCTGGATAACCCCACATCTGTCCTCCTCGCAGAGAATCACGGAGCGGAGATCTATAAGCGGTGGCAAGTCTATCATTTGCCGATATAGGAAAAGACACCTGGTTGGCAGGTGAGATGGAGTTCATGGCTTGCCAATTGGTCCTGAACGGACTATAATTCAGGGAGATCGGGGCGTGGCGCAGTCCGGCTAGCGCGTTGCAATGGGGTTGCAAAGGCCGTCGGTTCGAATCCGACCGCCCCGACTTGCATGAAAGGGACCACAAACGAGGTTGTGGTCTTTTTTTATTTAATAGAGAGGGGACTTGTAAGCCGGTAAGCAAAGCTTCGTTGGCTTTCTTCCCACTCCAGCGATGCCTTCCAGCGCATTGATTAATCCAATAGGAGCCCACCATCGTCCGAAAACGAATGAGGTCAATGACGGCTTCAGTTTACAGCGGATAAAAGAAGTTTTCCGGGTTTATTCGCAAAAGCCTATGAACTCTTTTGAGAGAGAATAAAGATCATAGTCCTTGAGATTGAATTCCTTGAATTCTTTTTTAAATTCGTCCGTGATTCCAAGTTTTTTGTACTTGGATTCTGGTAATCTTCCCTGGTTGGAATGGGTGGTGGTCCGGTTAGGTTCTTCACCATGCAGCTGCATTAAAAACCCTTCTAAACATTCCGTGACCCCGATCAAATCAAAATCTCCCAGCCGCGTATCCCCCAGGGAGTTAAATTGGAAATTTTTTAGCTCAGGCAGGAAAGCAAATTCTTTAAATGTCAAATTACTTTGATATGGGATTTCAACGCGCCAGTGGACATTTCCTTTCGCGTTTTTCCACTCCATAAACTGGGCAATGGCCCTTTCTAAGGGGTCCCGGAATATCACGCTTAAAAAACAATTTTCAAGGACGCCTTTGAAAAGATCGGGCTGAAAGTGCCCATGGATTGCCGCTGTGTCGGAGGGGATTTTTTGGGTGTCGATCCAATTTAATTGTCCCTTGTGCTTTTTTAACACGGAGGAAGAGAGATTTTTTAGAAGATTGTGGAATGGCGATCCTTTCAATTTCTTCTTCCCTTTCGTCAAAAGGTTGGGCAGAGGCGAACTGGGCAGTTCGCTCAAGCGGATCAGTTTCTGCTCATGGGTATCATAAACAAGGACATGTTCCTGATCGTATATTTTCCCGAGTTCCGTGAGAATCTCATCGCCGGCTGTGGATTCAATATCAATATGTAGGTGGATGCGACCGTTGTTTATGGAATTCAATGTTACTCCTAAGAGTTGTATGTTTACTTGTTAATAGTCTAACATACTTCATTTTTTTCGAGAATATTTGGGGGGGATGACCATATTTGACTCCTTTTTTATCCTTAAAAGCGTAAAAAGTTCCCTTTGAGGTGAAAAAGCAGGTAACCTTTTTACGGTAGAATGGGATAAATAGAGGCACTAGCAGGGATTTTTCTCTCATTGGAGGATTGCATGGCGTATCATCCCATAGAAAATTACGGCGTCATCGGCGATTTGAACACGGCCCCAAAAACGGTTCTATCGATTTCCTGTGTTTCCCTGATTTTGATTCTCCCTCTGTGTTTGCGCGCATATTAGACGATGAAAAGGGGGGATATTTCCAAATTGAACCGGTGTCTCAAGAACGCAGAGAGAGCCAGCTTTATCTCTCAGACACAAACATCCTTTTTACTCGTTTCTTACTTGAAGATGGGGTAGCGGAATTATCGGATTATATGCCCGTTGAAGAGGAGCGCGTGATCCCCAACCTGGTCCGCAGAGTAAAAGCGGTCCGGGGGGAGATCGATTTTCGGATGACATGCCAGCCGGCTTTCAATTATGCATCCTCTGCTCATGGGAAATCAAGGATGGTCAAGTCATTTTCCATCCTTAGGCGAGGACGGGTTGCAATTTCGCCTCCATGCTGATGTCCCTCTGGAAGTCCAAAATGGCAGTGTAACAGCGACTTTCACCTTAAAGGGTGGGGAGAGCGCAGCATTTATCTTTGAGGAAATTATCCCCGGCCGGGAATCACCATGTGACCTTACGGATTATGTATCCCGGACGTTTAAACGCACCGTAAATTACTGGCATGACTGGATTCAGGCATCCACATATAACGGGCATTGGATGAGTGAGATGAACCGGTCTGCATTGATTTTAAAGTTGTTGACCTCACAGAAGTACGGCTCCATGGTCGCCTCCCCCACCTTCAGTTTACCCGAGGTGATCGGAGGAGAGAGGAACTGGGATTACCGGTACAATTGGATTCGGGATTCTGCGTTTATGGTCTATGCGCTCATCCGCCTCGGATTCACATCTGAAGCCAATGATTATCTGGATTGGGTTTGCCGTTATGTCGAGGACCTTAACCCGGATGGTTCCATGCAGATCATGTATAAGCTTGATGGTGGGACGGTGATGGAGGAAAGGGTGCTGGAACATCTGGAAGGATACCGGGGGTCCTCCCCTGTTCGAGTTGGGAACCAGGCCTACCAGCAGTTGCAATTGGATATTTACGGAGAGCTGCTGGACGCTGTGTATTTAGTGAATAAATACGGTAATCCCATTTCACAGGGATTATGGGACCGGGTTAAAAAAATGGTTTCTTTTGTGATGGGCCATTGGGATCTCCCGGATGAAGGGATTTGGGAGACGCGGGGAGGGAAGCGCCATTTTCTGTTCTCCCGATTGATGTGTTGGGTTGCTGTGGACCGGGCTTTAAGATTAGCGGAAAAAAGGTCGTTTCCAGCGCCTTATCAGGATTGGAGGAACGTCCGTGATCAAATTTATCAGGATATATATGAGAATTTTTGGGATGAGGATAGAGGGGCTTTTTTACAGTCCAAAGAGGGAAGCTCTTTGGATGCTTCCAGTCTATTGATGCCTCTGGTTCGCTTTATTAGTCCCACAGACCCGCAGTGGCTATCACATTTGGAAGCCATTGAGGAGGAATTGGTGTATGATTCCCTGGTTTACCGGTACAGCTCGGAGGTCTCACCTGATGGTTTAGAGGGCAAAGAGGGAACGTTCAGCATTTGTACATTCTGGTATGTGGAGTGTTTATCCCGGGCCGGGCAGCTTCAGAAGGCCCGTTTTTATTTTGAAAAGATGCTGGGGTACGCCAATCACCTCGGTCTTTACGCAGAAGAGTTGAGCCCCCAGGCGGAGAACCTGGGAAATTTCCCCCAGGCCTTCACCCACCTGGCCTTGATAAGCGCGGCTTACGACTTGAATCGGCGGTTGAATAAAGAACTCTAGTATGGGTCAAGGCTTCGCATAGCCACATAATGAACTACCGGAGACGGGGCTACCAGCAGTTTTGAAGAGAGAGCAGGAAGTGCCGTTTATGTGTGCGTGACAAAAAATCCAGGCCCTTGCTTATTCGTACACCTCTGGGTTGACGCAGTGGGCGAGTTTTCGGTTTTCTAACCCCGCAAATAAATTCTGGCTGGCGATAGAGGCCATGTTCCGGCGCGTGTGATGGGTGGCTGAACCGATATGGGGTGTGATCAAACAGTTCTCTAATTCATACAATGGGTGTTCAGGGGGTAATGGTTCGGGATCCGTGACATCCAATCCAGCAGCGCGAATCCAGTTTTCTCGCAGGGCAGTGACCAGGGCATCTGTATCCACGACCGGACCTCTGGCTGCGTTGATGAGTATGGCAGTATCTTTCATTTTCTGTAGTACATCTCGATCTACCATGTGATGGGTTTCCGCTGTCAAAGGCACGTGCAGGCATAGGAAATCGCTCCGCGAAACGATTTCAGAAAAAGGGACTTGCTCCGCCTCTAGCGCTTCTTCAAGGTCCGGTTTGGGGCTGCGGTTTGTAAAGATCAGGTCGACGCCAAATGGTTTTAAGCGTCTGGCTACAGCGGTGCCAATTTTTCCCATCCCCAGGATCCCTGCTGTGGCGCCTTTCAAATCTGTCCCCAACCAGCCCGTAGGGTTCCATGAGTTCCATTTTCCGGCTTGAGCATCTGCCCGGGCTTCGGGTATACGGCGGGCGACGGATAGCAATAAGGCCAGGGTTAGATCCGCTGTACCGGCTGTCAGTATGCCCGGGGTGTGACCGACTGGTATTCCACGTTCTGTGCAGGCGGCGATATCTATGTTGTCCACTCCCACAGCCATATTACTCACCACCTTCAATTGGGGGGCTTTCTCCAGCAGGCCTTCCTTGACTGGATCCATGAGCAAGGTAAGTAGGCCCTCCGCCTGGGGGAGAACGGACTCCAGTTCCTGGGTTAACCCTTCTCCTCCCTCCGGTCCGATGACCAGGCGGGTTTTTTCCTCCAATTCTTCGATCCAATCGGGGGGTAACGCATGTGTCAAAATCACAAGGGGTCGATTCTTGGCAGCCATCATATTTCCTTTACAGGGTAAATAAGTAAATCAGATCATTCACGTTTGTCTGTGTCAGGCCTGGTTTGAGAAGATCACCAAGGGCATCAAAATAGGCATAAGCATTGTGCTCTTCAAGATGCGTTTGAAGGCTGAGTCCCTGGGAGGATGCCCGCTGGTGCGTTTCCCCTGTAACCACTGCGCCAGCGGCATCGGTCGGTCCGTCATTTCCATCCGTGGCCAGGGCAAGCAGGACAACGTCCGGTAAATCATCTAAGACCTTTGTTGCGCTGAGCGCTATTTCTTGATTCCGCCCTCCCCGACCGGTTTGCTTCCCTTTGTCGAGGACGACCGTGGCTTCTCCCCCGGCGACTAAACAGGCCGGTCTTGGCAAGGGGTCCCCGGTCGTGGCCATCTGGCGGAGAACCGCGCCTAAAAACAGACCAATATCCCGGGCTTCACCCTGGTAGCAGCTTGTCAAATGGAGGGTGTGAAAACCCTCGCTGTCAGCTTTCTCGACGGCGGCTGCGGCTGCTTGATGATTATTGCCGATCAGCTTCACATATCCCTGCTTGAAAACTGAATCACCTGGCTTTGGCGTTTCGGGGATTTTCCCAAGTTCTCCATTTTTTAGATGGGCTAAGACCGCAGAGGGCATGTCCTCTTCTAAGTGATACTTGTTGATCAGGCTCAGCGCTTCCTCAAAGGTCGTGGGATCTGGAAGAGTGGGACCCGAAGCGATCATGTCCAAAGGATCCCTGATGACATCTGAAAGGATCAAGCTGATTGTAGGGGCTGGGAAAGCTAAGGCCGCCAGGCGTCCTCCCTTGACGCGGGAGATGTGTTTCCGGATGGTATTGATCTCGTTTATCGAAGCGCCGCACCGCAGCAGCAGCTCATTCAAGCGGGAAACCTCTTCCAGACTTAAACCCTTTGCGGGTGCGGTAAGCAGCGCGGAGCCTCCTCCGGAGATCAGGAAGAGAACCAGATCTTTCTCCGTAGTGGAGGAAAGGAGATCGATGATATCCTGGGTGCCGTCCCATCCATCCCGGTCGGGAAGGGGGTGGCCCCCCTTGTAGATACGGATATTTCGAGGTACTTCACTGAGTTCTTCGTGGATCCCTTTCTTGATGATCGTGATCCCCCGGATTGATTTATCGCTGAAGATATCTGCAGCTGCGCGAGTCATCGGCAGGCTTGCTTTGCCGAAACCAATTAATAGGACCCGTCGATACCGGTCAAGGCTAATCCTGTCCCCGTTGATGACCAATTCATGCCCTTCCCGTTTCAGCTGTTCTCGGAGGCAGTGGGCGGGGTTGACGCTGTTGATGCTGTGGGCCAAGATCTCAGCGATTTTTCCTCCCTGGGGAAGGGAGCGCAGCGAGGAGGTCATCAATTGCCGGGCCTGGATGAGTTTCATATCATACCCGGTTGGATGCATTGGGGAGAATTGTTCTTTGGATTGTTGACATATGTAGAAACCGGAAAGGCTTCCATTTCCTCACCTGGATAAGGTTTTAAATAGGGAGAGAGTTGATCGGGATTTTTTTCGCCGGGGTGAAGCCAGGCTTCATATCCTTCCCTGGGAAGGATGACAGGCATTCTGCTGTGAATGGGCTTGACGATGTCGTTTGGCTCGGTGGTGATGATGCAGGCGGAGAGCAATTCGTCTCCATGGGGAGACTGCCAGCGATCCCATAAACCCGCAAAAGCAAAGGGCGTTTCGTCTTTCATCCGCACATAATAGGGTGTTTTACTGCCCTTGCTGCTGGTCTTTTTCCATTCGTAAAATCCATCACTGAGCACCAAACAGCGTTTGCGGCGGAAAGGGGTTCGGAAGGAAGGCTTTTCAGCGACAGTCTCAGCGCGGGCGTTGATCAAATTGTATCCCCCAAATGTTTCCTCATCTGCCCACATTGGGACCAGCCCCCATTTGTAAAAAGTGAGCTGTTTTTTACCGTCATTAGGGATCACGGGTACAGGTTGAGAGGGAGCAATATTATAGCTGGGGGGGATATCCCCCGGAATCTGGAAGTCCGGGAATGCCGCCTGGAGTTCCTCAGGGGATACTGTCAGCGTGAAACGTCCGCACATCAATATGCTCCTTATCAGTCCAGAATAGAGGTTTGGATATATTGTAGCTGAAAAAAGGTGGAAAATAAAAAAAAACCCCTTGACCTGAGGGGGGCAGGCCAAGGAGCACTCAACATTATGACATATCCCATTTCATCTGTCAAGCCCTTTTCCACCGTTTTTTGAATATGATCGATTGTGTTCGATATTGTATTTTTTCCTGGGCAAGAAGGGTTTTTGTGTGCTTATAATTTTTTCGGAGCCAATTTGCGGGAAGGCTTTTTTATCATGAACCTCAGGATTGAAGCGCCGGTGATAGAATCAATGTGTTGTCCGGATTATCCTTATTTTTTAATTTTCTTTCTATTAAGTTTGACTCTGATAAAATCCAAGGGGAGTAGGTGCCGTGTTCACAGACGGGAGCGTGGAGATCATGATTGAGCGGAAATGGTTGCGGTGGGCCCTCGGTGTATCTTTGAGCCTGATCATATTAAGTGGAGCCGGATTTATTCTATGGGCTGAGATCACTCCTCAACCTGGATTGGATGCTGTTCAAGCTTTGCAATCCTCCGGCGCTGTTCGGGTTTCCGTGAATGGGTCGCTTCAATTTCAACCAAAGGGAGATGATATAAACACAGGTTTCATCCTCTACCCGGGTGGGCGGGTAAGAGCGGAATCGTATGCTGTTTTATGTCATCGAATCGCAAGCGAGGGGTACTTGGTTGTGGTTCCCCGCATGCCGTTGCATTTAGCGGTGTTTGATATCAATGCCGCTGAAGGGCTGATGAGAGAGCATCCGGATATTGACCATTGGGTGATTGGCGGTCACTCGTTGGGCGGGGCTATGGCTGCAGCCTTCGCGGAGAGACAACCAGCTTCTGTGGAAGGGTTGATACTCTGGGCAGCTTTTCCTGGCGATAATACCGATCTACGCGAATCGGGTTTAGAGGTCCTGTCGATTTACGGCACAAGAGATGGACTGGCGACCCCGGAGGAAATTACCGGGGCCGCTGAACAATTGCCGGAAGATACCCGGTGGGTGGAAATTCAAGGAGGGAATCACGCCGGTTTTGGATCGTATGGGCGCCAGAGAGGAGATCTGTCAGCGACGATTTCCCTGGAATCCCAGCAAAAAATCATCGTCAGGGCCACAAGCGAGTTCTTAGGAACCTTCCAAAAATAAGCAGCGGAACAAAGAACCTTTCGGGGGTCAGCGAATGAATCCCTGACCAACAGGCGCGTTCCCGGGTCGGGTGGCTGCTGTCTGGAGGGTTTTCTAAGTTTTTACCAGCCATGTCACAGCTGTTGTGCGAAGCGGCGGGAAGTAAAGAAACATTCTTCCTCCACAGGCTTGATGAGCGACTCTAAGATCCCGTTGCGGTTCATCCTTTCGCTGGGCCTGTGCCTGGTGATGATTTCACCCCGGCCTCGTGTAAGGCCCCGATGAGGCTTTGCTTACTCGGCGCTAAGCCTACAAACTTGACCAGGTCACCAATCACTAAGGCTGGGGCGTTATCGATGGCATATTCCGACCACTCTTTATCGCCAGGGCCAGTATGGAAAACGATCTCGATTTGATCGCTGAACTCGGATTTTATTTCCTTTAACAGCCTCTTCACAGCTACCCCACCCGAACAGGGAGGGATGGAGACAAAGGCTTCAATTCTCACTTTAGACATAGTCCACCCTCCCGTAAAGCATTATTGAGTGTCGCTTCACTGGGGCACATTCCCTCTATTCGAATGCTGCCATTGACCACCGCTGCCGGTACGCAAAAGAGTTGGTATGCTTCGAACTTTTCCAGACCTTCAGCGCCTTCCAGAATGGTCAATTCCAACTCATCTTCATACTTTGAGGCTACTTTTTGCGCCAAATTGATGATGGCAACACACCCCGGACAGGGCGGATCGCCACTAAAAACTTCTAATCTGACCATCTTCAACCTCCAATTTTCTGTTTAATAACAGCTGCCAACTTCTTGGCGGGAACGATTTTCCCCCTGCCAACGACTTCGTCATCGACAACCACGAACGGCGTGGCGATCAAGCCGTATGGGTCTGCTTCCGGCCCCAAAGCGTCGAGATGAAGCACCTCAACCTGTTCGGGAAATTGTTCCGCCGCTTTCTGCGCCTGCTTTTCAGCGCGTTTACAATTCGCGCATGGCGGGGTGGTGCCAAATACTTTGATTTGAATCATGATGTCTCCTCGTTTTTTTCTTCAGTCAGCACGAACGGAAACTTTTTTTTCCTGCTGGCGGTGCTCGACAAACCAAAGACCAGCCGCCAAGACAGCCAGCAGGCCAATGAGATAGAGCGCTACTATTCCCAAGCTGGTCCCATTGACCCAGGCGCCGTAGATCAGGCCGGACAGGGTGCTGAAGATCGAGACCCAGAAGACATAGACCCAGGCCTTCAGTCGTCCGATGATGCTGGCGGTGAGCAGGATGCTCTGCAGGCTGAGTTCGGGATCAGAGATCAGGTAGGCCAGCAGCGGCCCGCGGTGCATGCCCAGGTCTAAAAACATCTGGGCGATGGGAACCTCGACCATGGTGGGGAAATACATGAATACGCCGAAGACTACGCCGATGAAGTTTCCAAACACGGTGTTGCTTCCAGCCAGGGTCTGGATCCATTCCGGCTGGATGATTTCCCGGATCATACCCACGGCGAAGACGCCCAGCACCAGGAGGGGGAAGATCTGCTTCACGAAGCGCCAGGATTCCCACAGGAAGCCCTGGGCTTCTGTCCGCGTCAGCTGTGTGGCCAGCATCCAGCCCAGGACGATCACCGCCAGGCTGACGCCGAAGAATTTGCCGGTAAAGGCCACGGTCAGACCGCCTGAGTGGGGCTCCATGCCCAGGGAGGCGAGCATCAGCGTGAATCCCACCAACCCGGTGGAGATCCAGGTCCAGGTGTTGAAGCCGTCCAGGATATTTTCCAGACCCTTCCAGGCGCTGAGGCCAATCAGACCCAGCATGCCGATCAGCAGAGCTCCCTGCACGGTAACCCCCTCCTCGCCGCGGCTGGGATCAAAGGGCACCAGGCGGTACAGGATGTCTTGGAAAGTCCCCGCGCCCTTCAGGGGCAGGGTGAGCTGGGCGTATCTCTGTGTCAAAATGTTTAGCTGGAAGGTGCCTGCTACCAGCAGGAAGACCAGGACCAGCAGAAAGATCACAGCTGCGGGGCTCATGGAGCCTTTCCCAACAAACATGTTGTCCGCCTCCCGGGCGCGTTTGGCATCTGCGGCCCGGAAGGTGAGGGCCATGATCAAACCCACGCCGATCCCGAAGGCGATGGCCAGCAGCAGGCGGGCGATGGCCAGGTCCATGCCCAGCACCGTGCCGGTATAAGTCAGGGCCAGAATGTTCACAGCAGGGGCCACAAATAAAAAGGTGATGGCGGGGCCGATCCCTGCGCCCTTTTTGTGGATCCCGGCGAAGAGCGGGATCACGGTGCAGGAACACACCGCCAGCAGAAATCCGGCCGCCGCGGCCGCGGGGTAAGAGATGAATTTTGGGGTGTTCCGGCCCAGGTAGCGGGTTACGGATTCCTTGGGGATGAGGGCTGACATGGCGCCCGCGATATAGAAAGCAGGCAGCAGGCAGAGCAGCACATGAGCCGCCAGATAGGCAGCCAGGTTGCCTAAACCGCCGTAAAACAGTTGGGGAAGGAAGTTGAGAATGTCATTAATCATGTTGGGCCCTCTAAAATATATTCCTTATTCTGAATGTAATGGATCAAAAATATACCCCGGAAAGGCGTTCCATCCGGGGCGGTTTGAACGGGGGTCTAGCTCTGCACAGCAGCGTCTTTAAGGTAGCCGGTGATCTCTTCCAGGGTGGGGATGCGGCTTTTGCATACCACCTCATCGTTGATGACCAGGCCGGGTGTGGACATCACACCCATCTCGACGATTTCTGAAGGGTCGGTTACTTTTTGCACTTCCGCTTCCAGGTCCAGCTCCTGCAGCGCTTTCAGGGTCAGCTCCTCCACGCGTTTGCAGTTTGGGCATCCGGGACCCAGAATTTTGACGGATAACATCGAATTTACCTCCTACGTTGAGCGGCACTTTGGACAGGGGCAGTCACTGGCTGCTGTTCGTTCCGGCGCTTCTGGCAAACCCAGCATCTTTCTGGCCTTGTGGATCAGCGTTAGCGTTTCAGGATCACGCAGGTTGTAAAATACATAGCGGCCTTCCTGACGGGTGGAGAGCAGCCCGGCATCCCGGAGCACCATCAACTGCTGGGAGATGTAAGCCTGCCTTTGGTCCAGCATGGCTTCTAAATGACAGACGCAGGCTTCTCTCCGGCTAATTTCCAGCAGGATGTCCAAGCGGGCGGGGTGGCCGAGGATTTTAAACAGCTCGCTGATTCTCTCGGTGATCGTTTCCTGAGTGATGTTTGACATATTCATTCTGGTGAATATGATAACAATATCACAAGCATTGTAAAGGTGATAAATGTCATCTCTGGGGTTGAAAACCCGATAGTTTTTATTGAGAGGGCGTTTTCCAGATGATCAGCATTCAGGAGTATGGTCTGCTTGTAACTTTCGGGAAATGAGGCGGTCCAATTTTCCCATGGGGTATTCTTCCAGCTCAGACAGGGGGGACCAGGTCCAACTTGTATGAAAGGTTAATTGAATGTCTGAGGTGCGTAGGGTGCACAGAAAAGCGTGCAAAGTGATCTTGTAGTGCGTATAGGCATGGTGATAGACGCCCACTTTTTCCTGGATGTCGATGTGGATCCCCAGCTCTTCTTTGATCTCTCGTTCCAGACACTCCTCCAGCGTTTCGTCCTCTCCCATTTTCCCCCCGGGAAATTCCCACATTCCCCCGAGGAGGGCTTCTGGAGGGCGCTTAGCTAACAGAAGTGATCCATTTTTGTGGATGACCGCTGCGGTCACCGTGTGGTGGGGGATGGGCGCCTTTTCCCTGTATACAGGGCGCTGCTCCTGGATCTTTTGATCATAGGCTTGGCAATCTTTTATCAGGGGGCATATGGGGCAATCCGGGGATTGGGGAGTACAGATACTTGCTCCCAGATCCATTAATGCCTGGTTGAAATCGCTGGCTTCACCGGGAGGCAGTTGTTCTTCCGCGAGGCTTTGGATCCTTTTTTTACCTTCCGCTGTGGAGAGGGGAAGGTCCACATTGAAGACTCTGGAGTATACCCGGCGGACATTTCCGTCAATGGCTGGAACGTCTTGTTCAAAGGCCATAGAAGCGATGGCAGCTGCTGTGTAAGGTCCGATCCCGGGCAGGTTCTGGAGGGCTTCTACATTCCTGGGTAAGTTTCCCTGATTGGTTTTCACGAGGGTTTTCGCTGCCTGGTGAAGGTACCTGGCGCGGCGGTAATAACCCAGGCCTTCCCATTCCTTCAAAACGGCGTCTTCCCTGGCCTTTGCTAATGCGTGAACGCTGGGAAAGCGTTCCATCCAGCGCTCAAAATAGGGGATGGCGGTTGCGACCCTTGTCTGCTGGAGCATGACTTCGGAAACCCAAACCGCGTAAGGGTCTCTATGATTCCGCCAGGGCAAATCCCTGGCTTGATCTCTGTACCAGGCTAGCAGTTTTGAGGATAGTGTTTTATCTACCATAAGTTTCATCGCTTGGGGCAGGTCTTCCCCAGTGTACCACGACTCGAACCTTCCTGTCCGGTCAGCGATTCCTTAGTGGTGGAGCGCGGTTCTTGTTTATAAAAAGCCATCTGGCGAAAACTTTTCTGTCTCATTGACACAGGATTTCCTCTCGTTTACACTGGAGTGGAATGCCAGGTATTAAGGAGCATTTCATGAAATGGAAGCTTTCTCGACTTTTGATGCTCTCTTTGATGGCGGCCAGCGTGATCACGGGCTGTGGCTTGGTTACACCTGACCCCGCGGAAGAGGATCTGAGAGTTAAGCTTAAGGTGGCAGCCACGCTTACCAAAGAGGCCCTGGAACGGGCGCAAACATATACCCCGGTGTCGGAGCCAACCTTCAGAGCAACGGTCAGTCCGACGGCTAGCCCCACGGATACGCCTATACCTGCCACTGAGACGATGGAACCCACTCTCAGCCCGACAGCAACCCTGACGCCCACCATAGCACATCTGGAGATACCGGGAGAGCCGGGCCAGAAACTTGCCAGCTACCTGACCGATATATCCTCCATCTTCAACGCAGCGGAAGGGTATACCTATGGAGATACTTACCTGGTCAATCGTTATGAGCGGCCATTTGAAGAATCGACCATGGCATACGTCGGATACCTGGATATTGTTTACACGGAGCTCAAACACGACTCACCCTGGTTGTACTTTATCATCCATCTCCAGGAGGCTTTGCCGGAGATGGGAGATGCGCGATACGGCATAGAATTTGACCTGGATGGAGATGGTCGAGGGGAGTATTTCCTTTCCGCTTCTTTACCTGAGGGCAAGGGGTGGACCACAGATGGGGTGTGGCTTTATGGAGACCTGAATGGGGATGTGGGAGGAACGTATCCGGTGTTCCCGGATGCTTCTGCAGGTGAGCGTGACGGGTATGAGGAGGTTGTATTTGAGGAGGGCCGGGGTCCGGATCCTGATCTGGCTTGGGTCCGTCGAGATCCTGAAGATGGCCGTAAAGTTCAGATTGCTTTAAAAGAGACATTTATCAATACGCCGGGTTATTTATGGAGCATCTGGGCGGAAGGGGGAGAGAGCAAACCAAATTTTGCGGATTACAATGACCATTGGTCGTTGGAGGAAGCGGGTGTTCCTCTTCCCGGGCACCCTTTATACCCCATAAAAAACTTGGCCCTCGTGGACAGCACTTGCCGTTCCTGGTATGGGTTTCAACCGGATGTGATCAGACCCGGTATGTGTCAGAGGAGCAATGCAGCGTCAGGTTGGAAGGTTTGTTTATCGTACAAAGTCAGTGGTCTGACGACTGTAAATCAATGTGATGCCCTGTGTCTGGATGCCTGTCCTCGCTTACCGGGCACGAGCGAAAAAATGGAATATCAATGTAAACGATGTGGCACTGAATGAAGTCAAAGGAATGGTGTGGTCCTCCAACCATTGGACTGGATAGTTGAGGAAGAATGACCTTATGAAGGACGACTTTTCCCCCTGTGTTTTATTTGTGACTACAGTTTCTGAAAAAGAGCAAGTTAAGCTGATCCAGATGCTGATTGACAGCATCCGTACCTTCGGGGGCTCCCTTCAAGATAGTGAGATTTGGATTTTTGATTCCAGTTCCCATGCGGACCTTTGCGGGAGCATGGCAGCGTCCAACTTGAAAACTTTTCCGCTAAAAATAGACTCCTTTTTAGAAGGATTTCCTTTTGCCGGGAAAGTCACAGCATGTGCCCGAGCGGAGGAGAAAATTGAAGACCAGCACCTCACCCTGGTTTGGATCAGCCAGGACTGTTTGGTCGTCAACCCTCCCCAGAAACATATCCTTTTCCCGCCCCACAGAGCAGCGTTCCGCCCTGTACATATCCAAAATGTAGGATCAAGGTGGGATGAACCCATGGATGAGTATTGGAAAGAAATTTACCACAGCGTGGAAATGGAAGAAGCTCCTTATTCGATAGAATCTTATCTTGACCGAGTGAAACTCCGTCCTTATTTCAATACGCACACGTTTTCTGTCGATCCGGCTGCAGGCCTCATGAAGCGCTGGTTGGATTTGTTCCAGCATTTTGTACAGGACCCGGATTTTCAAGCTGGCCCCTGTGAGGATGTACGGAAGAAAATATTCCTTCATCAAGCGGTCCTCAGCGCACTGGTGGCCAGCGAACTCAATTCAGAAGAGATATTCCACCTTTCCCCTCATTATTCTTATCCGTATAACCTCCAGGCAGACCTTCCTGAGCAGCGGCGGATACGTGATCTAAAGGATTTGGTCAGTTTCACGTGGGAAGGTCGAAGGCTGGATCCTCACCAGGTGGAGGATATACACATTGGGGAACCGTACCGATCCTGGTTAGAAAAATATCACAGGTGAAGAAGTATTTTTTTTACACCATTTTTTGGGGGAAAAGCACACTGGCTTTTTGGGTTGGCTTTATGACCAGGATTTAATCCTGATTCCAGTCATCTCCTCTATGGTCATCCAGCGACTGGGGCTACAAGGGTGAGAGCGGTTATTTCTAATTCCTAATGTCCGATGGTTTTGCGCGCTAAGGCGATCGATCCCAAAATGCCAGCTTGGGTCCCCAGCGCAGGGGGGACGATGTAATCATCGATGTCCCTTATGATTTCAGGGACATGCATGTACCCGTTGAGAATCTCCAGAACCTCAGAGCGGATGATCGGGAAGAGATGTTTTTGCTGCATCACGCCTCCGCCCAGGATGACCCGCTGAGGCGCTAATATTGAGATGTAGTTGACAACGGCGTAAGCCACGTAATGCGCTTCCAACGCCCAGGCAGGATGATCCTCTGAAAGGGTTTCCGCCCGGGCCCCCCAGCGTGCTTCCAGGGCAGGGCCGGAGGCTAAGCCCTCAAAGCAGTCATTATGGTAAGGACAGATCCCTTCAAATGGATCCCGGTTTCTGTCGTGCGGGATGGGTATGTGGCCCATTTCCGGGTGCATCAACCCGTGCAGGAGTTTCCCTTCTACCATCGCTCCTCCCCCGATTCCGGTTCCGATGGTCAGGTACAGGAATGTGCGCAACCCCTGCGCAGCTCCCCAGCGCTGTTCGCCCAAGGCAGCTGCGTTGACATCGGTGTCAATACCGACCGGCAGGCTGAATGCGGTTTCAAGGGGAGTTAAGACATCTGTCCAGGCCCATCCCGATTTTGGTGTCTCGGTGATAAATCCGTGTGTATCAGAATTTGGATCCAGGTCGAGTGGACCAAACGACCCGATGCCCACCGCTTCCAGTTGATCGGCATTGGGTTCAAAAAAGGCGCTGACCTTGGGGAGTGTTTTTCCGGGTGAGGTCGTGGGAATGCGTGTTTCACTCACTATGTGCTCAGGGTCAGTCCCCACCATACAGATGACCTTTGTACCGCCTATTTCAATCCCACCATAGAGTGACACTTTCTTACCTCTTTTGCCGGTTGTTAAGAATACTGTCTCAGGTATCCTGTTTTTCTTCTGAGGAGAGGTAATCCCCGTTATTCCCTCCCCGGGTATGAATCCGCGCTCTTCTTTCCATCGTTTCCCGGAGTGTTTCAATATCATTGGGGACGAAGAAGACGACTAAAAACACAAGGCAGGTCCCCACGATCCATGAAGTGATGCTGATACTCAATATTGCCGTATGCAGTGAGGTTTTAACAGCGATCAAGCCAGCGAAAAATGGGGCGGCAGCAGCACCGCTGTCCATGAAGAGTTGGCGCAGCGCCTGTGCTGTACTCCGTACTTCTGGGAGCGTGATATCATGCATGGTTGCCATCAAATTGGGTGAAACGAATGCTAAAAAGAAACCGGTCAGGGCAAGTAAAATCAAAAACAAAAGGGCATCTGTGAAGGGAAGTAAAAAGGAGATCACAAGGGACATCCCTCCCAAAAAGGTACCCAGCCCGGCCAGGAGCATCCTCCCCCGCGGGTTGAGGAGGAACAGTTTATCCCCCAGATTCCCCCCGATTAAATAGCCAAGAACCAGGGTCCCATTTGCCAGCAGCATGGTCCCCATTGCACCCAGTGCGGAAAATCCCCTTTCCACTTCCAGGTAATGAAAAAGCCAAAACGTCAGCACATTCCAGGTAAACACGCCCACAAAGCCGTGGCCGATCAAATAGAGAAGACTCCTGTTTTTTCGTAGATCTTTGATTTCTTGCCAGGAGATACGGTATTCTCGGATCTCATCCAGGGGGCGCATTTCCGGTTCTGAGATACCTCTGGGGCGGTCGTTGACGCCAAAGAAGATGATGAATGCCATGATCACACCGATGATACCGGTGATGATGAAGATGTTTCGCCATCCGATGACCCTGCCCAGGATGGAAGCCAATATGATCCCGATCATGTACCCGAAGGGGCCGGAAATTTGCATCAGGCCATAAATCTTCCCGCGCAGGCTGGGTTTAAAATAATCGGAGAGCAGGCTGTATAGTCCGGGATAACTGGAATCGTCAATGCCCGTGCTGGCCCGGGTGATCATAAAGGTCCGAAAATTGGGGGCAATGGCGCTGAGGGCGGTGGTGGATCCCCATATTAATGAGGCCAGCGATAATAACTTCGGGCGGGAAAACCGATCATAAAAGTAGCCCCAGACAGGATATAGCAGCGAGGAAACGATGATCCCCAGGCTGGAGACCGCGCCCATTTGGGCTTCATTGATTTGATATTCAGCCATGATCGCGGTCAGCAGCGGCGAGATGATAGTCTTGTCCGCCTGGTGAAAGAGTAAAAACGCGAAGAGGATGATGACAACCAGCCAGCGTTTGGGTGATTTGGCTGTACTCATTTGTTATCAGTTATTCCCCTTATTTTCGAATGATCGATCGAAAAAGTTCAAGAGTTCTTTGTACAGGATCTTCTGATTTTTGGGTCTGGAGATCCCGTGCCCTTCATCTGCAAAGCGCAGGTTTTCATAAGGGACTCCGGCTTCATCCAGCGCGTCCCGGACCACTCTTACGTTCTCAGGGGTGACATTGGGGTCGCGGTCTCCCTGCACGATAAGCAGATTGCCCTGAATCTCTGAGACGAAGTTGATTGGGGAGCGGTCGTGATACTTTTCCGGGACGTCCTGGGGGCTACCCCCCATCATCTCTTCGCTGTAAGGGCGGAGGTCAGGTCGGGTGCTCTGATAATCCACCACCAGGTCGGTCATCCCGCAGACGGGCGCTGCCGCTGCCAGGACCTCCGGTGGGAAGCGGGTGATTGCGTACCAGGAGGAGTATCCCCCGTAGGATGTCCCGGTAATCCCCACTTTCCCCTTTTCTGCGATTCCCTCCTCGATCAGAGCTTCAATGCCCTGGCGGATGTCTTCCTGCTCCAACCCCCCCCAGCCGTCCTTTTTGATCTCTTCCTTGAACGCTACGCCAAATCCCGTGCTGCCCCGGTAATTGGGGGAAAGGACGTTATACCCGTTCTGCGCGAAGAGTTGTATTTGATTGTTGATCGCATCCTGGCTGTGTGCGGTGGGGCCGCCGTGCACGTAGATGATCGTCCCTTTCGGATCCGATTCTGGACGATAAAGCCAACCTTGAATGGGCAGCCCATCTGCGCCTTTCCAGCGGAAATCTTCAGCCTGGGTAAAATCATCCTCCGTGAGGTTCGTCTGCTCCCAGACCCGGGAGATGCTGGCCTCCCGATCATATGCTGGATCCTGGATGGAATAACGGCAGATGTCGCTGGGCAGGCTGGAGCTGTAAAATTGGCCTACCCAGGTATATCCAGTAAGAGGTCCAAGCGGGATGAGGTTGCCCTCATCCAGCGTTAGCTGAATTTCTTTCCCGGTACTGGGATCCAGCAGGCTGGCATGCGTCCGTGCCTCGCGGACTTCGATGATCACGATCTGTTTACTGCTGTAGGGTACGAAGGCTTGCTCTATGTTCCGTTCTGGATCGTCCACCAGCCACTTTATTTCGTTCTCTTTCATTTGATAGACCCCCAATTTCCGGTGGGTGGGGGTCTCTACCAGGAAGAGGACCTGGGTCTTGTTTGGAATCCAGGATGCAAAGACCTTGACATCTTCCCCGAAATTCAATATTTCCCGGTCCCTCTCCCCTTCGATGTCCACAACCCAGACCTGCCGTCCTGCCGGATGAAGGTCTTTGCGATTGTAAAGGATCCACCGTCCATCCGTACTAAGCTGGGGGACGATGTAGCCGCCTTTTTCAGGTTGGGCCAGCAATTTACGCTCTCCCGTCTCCAGGTCATGGCGGTACATCCAGGTGGGTTCGATCTCTTTCTCTGCAGCGAAGTCATAATTCGCGCCGTACACCAACCAGCGCCCGTTGGGGTGGAGATCTCCCCCCCGGATGAAAAAGTCCGGGTCGGGTTCCGTGAGGGGATCCATGGAGAGGGGATCTTTGAGAAGGATCCGGAAGAGCTGATAGCGCTCGTTCCCTCCCTTGTCCTCAGCGACGATCACGCCTGCGCTGTCCGGGAGCCAGCTGACCAGGAAGGTGTTTTCGGGCGTTTCGGAAAGCCGGATGGGGGGGTGTGAGCTGTCCGTGGGCGCTGCGAAGACATCGTACGCCGGACCCATCCTGGCCCAGGTCCAGGCAGCCCATTTCCCATCCCGGGAGATTTCTGGTCGAGCCATGCCCGGCAAGGAAAGCAGGGCGTCCAGGTATTCGTCCGGCGTGAATTCCCTTTTATCATTCTCATTCATGGCTGTACTCCCATTTTCTAGTGTATGATTCACCGCGTCAGGGTATTAATGGGGATCACAGGCGGGGAATCAAGACCGGGGTGTTCTTTTTGTATTCTTCGTAATCTTCCTGACCGCCCCATTTCTCATCTGCTCGTTTTTCCAGCATGGGCACGCCGCTGACGCGGGTCAGAAGCAGGGTCACAAAGACCGGGGAGATCATGGTCACCCATTGCCAGCCCCGCAGCACAGGGATGGCGATGATCGCTACCCCGATCCAGAGCGTAATTTCACCGAAATAATTGGGATGGCGGGATTTGGCCCACAGGCCGCTCTGGATGAACTTGCCCTGGTTGCTTGGATCGGCCCGGAAACTGTTCTTCTGGGCGTCTGCCAGGACTTCGATGCCAAACCCAAAAGCCCAGATCAAAAACCCGACCAGCGCAAACCAACCCAGTTCTTTGCGCTCCGTGGTGGTGATGGCAGCCAGGGCGGCAGCGATGGTGAAAGTCACCCACAAACCCTGCAAATTCCAGGTGTTAAGAAAACGGGGAAAGGATGGGATGAGCTCGTCGAAGCGTTCATCTTTCCCTGTTTTCAGGATGCGCAGGAAAAGGTAGGTGCCCAGGCGTGTGGCCCAGATCAGGACCATGGCCAGCAGCAAAACCGAGCGGTCATCAACTACGGGAGCGAGTAAAACTGAGAGCAGGGAAACCGTGATGTAGGTCAGGCTTCCTGTGAGGTCGAAAAAGATTTCTGTCTTAAGCAGGTAAGCCGGGATGAAGGCGGTCCACTGGATTATAAAAGCCAATCCCACCCCGAAAGCGAAAAGGGGGATCCCGAAAACCTGGGCTCCTCCCTGGCCGCCGGCCAGGGCAATCCCCAGACCGATCAGGATGACAATGGGAATAGCAATTAGCGCGTTGCGATCAGATGTTTTCATGGTCTCCTATCCTTTCTTCCCCACCTCTAGAATCGAGGGGACGGGAAGGTAATTCTCATTTACCTTAACTTTTTGTGGATGCATGATGTGAGTCGCTTTTCTGGCGTTCTTATAAATACTTGGAGGCTTCCGCTTCCATTGTAATCCAAAATGAGAGATTTCATCCATTCTCCTTTCCCTGAAGTTGATTTCTATTCCTCTTTCCTGATTTTGAATCTGGCACTTGTCATGTTTCTCCCGTTCATATATAGTGATTACCGGGTCTGGATCGCTGGAGATCATTTGAGGCAGATCTGAGAAAACCGTGCTACACTGGGGCAGGGATCATTCAGGAGTTTGATGAATTTGTTTTCTCGAGTGAGGTTCTATGTGGTACATGAAAATCCTCCATACCAATCTGATGCCGGATTTCCTGCTTCGCCCCATCCTGCGCTGGGTGAGTCAGCGCAGAATAAAATCCTTAGATCGCTTGCCGTTCTCGGAACTGGAACAGCGGCGCCGGGAAATGATGGCTAAACTGGATCGCAGCTCGATCGCCATCCACACGGACCTGCCGAATGTCCAGCATTATGAAGTGCCCCCGGATTTCTTCCAAACGGTACTTGGAAAACGCCTGAAATACAGCTGCTGTCATTGGCCGGAAGGAGTGATGTCGCTCGAGGATGCGGAAGAGGCCATGCTGGATCTCACCTGCCGCAGGGCGGGATTGGAAAACGGGATGAGTGTGCTGGATCTGGGCTGCGGGTGGGGATCCCTGACTTTGTGGATCGCGGAGCATTACCCGGATTGCAAGGTTACGGCAGTTTCGAATTCCCGGGACCAGATCGGGTTCATCCGCGACCGCGCAGAGGAAGAAGGGTTTGAAAACGTCAAGGGGATCGTGGCGGACGTCAATGAGCTGGAATTAGACTACCAGTTTGACCGTGTATTCTCCATCGAAATGTTCGAGCATATGAAGAATTACCGCCTTTTGCTGGCAAACATCAGCCGGATATTGAAACCGGAGGGGCGGCTTTTTGTGCATATTTTCAACCACCGCAGGTTCGCTTATGAGTACGAGATGGATGATGATTCAAACTGGATGGCGCAAACCTTTTTCACGGGCGGGACGATGCCCTCAGACGACCTTTTGCTCCATTATCAGGAGGATCTATATCTGGTCGATCATTGGCGGCTCTCCGGGCAGCACTACCAGAAAACCCTCCGCAGTTGGTTGGAAAATATGGACCGCCAAAAATTGCGGGTCCAGGAGATTTTAGCCGAAGCGTATGGTCCTGATCAGGTCAGGCGCTGGTGGGTGAATTGGCGTTTGTTTTTCATGGCTTGTGAAGAGACCTGGGCCAGCCGTGGAGGGCGGGAATATATCGTTTCCCACTACCTCTTTCAAAAACGCTGACGAAATGAGCAGGTATCAGCTTCCCCGCATTAGGGAACATATTCTGTGGGGGGAGGTTCAATGGGATGATCTTCGTCTGGCCCCCTCCGGTCAGGCTCCTGATTTTGTTTCCCCTCTTTTTGGCTTGATAAAATCATCTCTTCGCTCAGTGTATTCAAGCTCAGGATATGGATGGTGACGCCCACGGCGATCAACAAAAGGAGCCCGCGGAGGAGCCATGAATGCAAAACGCCGAAGGCTGTATAGCTGATGGTACCCCATAACAAGATCAGGGTCACGATCTTGGCACGCAGTGTGACAGCTTTGAATTCCCGGTAATTGCGGATGTAAGGACCGAACCATTTGTGGTTGATCAGCCACCGGTACAATTGCTCTGAACTGCGGATGAAACAGGCGGCTGCCAACAACAAAAAAGGGGTCGTGGGTAGAATGGGAAGAAAGATGCCCAGCACACCCAGCCCTACAGACAGCAGTCCTGCGGTTATCAGCAGCCATTTTCGCCAGATTGAATCACGCATCTACGTCTAAAAACTCCAGATTCAAAAGAGGGATTCTTTTCATATTTGGGGGATCACTTCTCCTGCGGAGCGGGTTGGAAGATGAGATTGATAAAATAATCCCGCTGTCCGGTGAAACCGCGGTTGGGAATGATCTTTCCCCTTTGGACATCCTCCAGGCGAAAGCCGAATTTACCGACGGTTAAACCCTTTCTGGAAACATCGTCTGAATTGTAAGGGATGGGACCGGAGGGATCACCGTCAGGGTGCCAGTGGGCGAATATGTCGCCTTTTTCCACGGGCAGAGGAGGATTGAACTGGAAGGTGTCGATGCCTGTCTGTGACTTAGGATGGTCATCGGCCGGTAAAGGGAGACTGTGGATGATCTTCCAACCTCCGGGTCCCGGCCGCAGGATAAGCAGTCTGACGCTCTCCGGGGTTTCATCTGTATCTTTTAAACATATTGTTCCCGTTACCAGCCCCTCGCCGGGCATCGGGTAATTGTGGATAAAAAGATGTCTTTGGGCGTTTCCGTCTCCCTGGGGATTATCGAGCATCCGGTGGGTGAGATCGAAGCCAACCGCTGTGGTTTGCTGAGCTTTTTTCTGATCGGGATTGAAGGCAGGAAGGTATTTGCAGGAAAGGGACACGGCAATCAGGGTTAGAGCGAGAAGGAAAATCAGTCCTGAATGTCGTTTCTTGCCAGCCATGATTTATCCTCCTTTCCAGTTTTATTTTCTTAAGATGTGGAACCCTGGTGGAGGGCTGTGAACTCGATAAATTGGTCGACGAAACGTTCAAACACAGGGCTAAAATCCTTGTCCAGCAATGTTCCCATTTCATCGAATTTGTGCTGCATTTCGCCCACCAGCAGCATTTGGGGCAGCGGGTAAGCGAAGATGGAGAGGATGATCCGCTGCACCTGATACGCGGCCCTCACTCCGCCTTTGCTTCCCGTTGAGCCGGTGGCGACCCCGATGGGTTTCCCCCGGAATCCGTCTTTCGCAAAGACATCGATGAAATTTTTCAGCCCCGGGGAAATGCTGCCGTTGTATTCCGGGGTCAGGAAAATCATCCCGTCAGATGCCTTGAGGGTTTCCATGATCCCCTCCCAGTTTTCGGGCTGTTCGGGATGGCGGTGGTATCGCTCTTTGAAGGGCGGCAATTTTACCTCTGCCAGATCGATGATTTTCGCTTCTTGTCCTTTTAATTGAAAAGAGCGCTCTAAGGCCAGGGCAATCCGGTGGCTGACCCTGCCGATCCGGGTGCTGGTGGAAACGATGGTGATTTTCATCTCTGTCCTCCTTTATCCCCTATCATACCCCAAGGCAGTTGGCCGGCCATCAGTCCCGGGAGATAAATTGCGCATAGCCAATAAAACATTTTGAAAAGACTTCCCGATCTCGATGCGTGGGATTCCTTCATGCTCTGGGATGCCTTCAGGGGTTTCAACGTAGGGGATCTGCTGTTCTTTTTCAACTCCCCCTTTTCTTTATCCAACCCCAGAGCACAGCTGCAGTGCCGATCCCCAGTATCAGAAAACTGCTCCCGATAAAGGCCCATTTTACGAGCGTAAGGATCGGCGCCAAAAAGGCGGCCCCTGCAGTTTGGCTTGGGTAACGGAACATGACCAGGGAAGTGGAGATGTTTTCCAGGTAATCGAATCCCGCTCCCAGGAGAGGGGCTAGATTCATCCGCTGCCAGAAGCTTTCTGATGGAAGGACTATTTTATAAATCCAGCTGATTGCCGTGGTCAGGAATATGGCATATACCAGGGGGAAGATCAAATCGAAGGTAAATCGTGTCCGGATATATGATTTCCTGCCTTCTGGCCCGTATTCACCTGCTAATTGATATAATTTTTCCGGTGTATAGTAAAGGGAAGTGTCGGGTGACCCAGCACCTCCTGTTTCTTTTTCGGACCTCGCGGACTGGGCTGGGAGAACGAAAAGGGAAAAAAGCAAAAAGCCCGATAGGGCGGACAACGCCACCCAGCCTTTTGAAAATTCAGCTATCCAGATAGAAAGTCGCTTTAACATGCTTCGCTCCGGGACTCGATTGATTGTAGCGATGTTTCCCTGGAACCCAGGGGGAAGAGGCCCCTCCTGTTGCAAGACTGCCTTCCTCTTAATCCTTTTTGAGTGAAAGCTTACTGCTCAAAAACATATCGCATACAGCGTGGAATGATTCTCTGTTTGTCCACATCAGGGGATGTTCTTCGCCGTAGGGATGATCCGCTGTGCTGGTCAGATAGAGGCTGCAGTCGGGGATGATGCCCGATAATCTGGCGAAATCCTGGGCGATACCTGGCATAAGCACATTCTGCAGGCTTCCAGTCAGCAGGACTGGACAGGGGATGGCGTTGAGCACGAAGTCGTGTACTTTGTATCCACCCCGGTCTGCGAGCTGCCGCAGGAGGGCGGTGTCCGCGTCCACCACGTCCCGCCAGTCATCCCCGTGCTGCTTTTCCAGTAATTTTGCATTACGAACGTAGAAATGCTCCCGGACGTCGAGGGCGCGGTGCAGGGTCCGGGGCTTCAGGTCGCTCAGGAAGCTGTCCGCGATCACACAGGTGGGCGTTATCCGGTGCAGCGCGGCTTGTTTTCCAGCAAAATGGAGAGCAGCCAGTGCTCCGAATCCGGATCCCATCACACCGCATTCTTCAATACCCAATTCCATCAGCAAATGGCAGGCGAAATCCGCCCAATAATTCCAGAGGTCATACTCTTGTTCATCCAGATATTTGACATCCCGGGTCGACTTCCCTTTTCCGGGATAATCATAGGAAAGGACATGAAATTGACCGCTGAAGTGGTCCAGTTCCTTCGCATAGGCCTCAGATGAATGCAGATTGTCCGGGAAAATCAACATCGCGGGGCCCGAGCCTTTCTCTGTATAATAAATGTCTTGTTCAGCGATATCAATCTTGGTCATCAATTTTCTCCTTGTGAAATATATTTTGTGATCCAGCGTCTAAAGGGAGGGATGGGAACATGCTCCTTATTCACGATTGTTCATTTTCTGGGAGGACTATCATCGTTACCATATTTCTTTGTCAAGGTGTCCCAGTCCCTGCGTTTTCAGATACCGGACCCCTTGATGCCCCTTTACATGGATAACGGAAGGGGGTCTTTCCCAGGAACCTGTATATCGTACCACCCATTTAGCCCAATTTGGATATATTTCCCCCTCAGTTTGCCCCTTACGATTAGCCTCCTCAATACTGGAAATCTTCGCCCGCCCTGCAATCTTTCCCCGGTGGATCAGGTAGATGTAATCACCGGGTCCCGCTTGTCTGGGTTGGAAGGTGAGGGGTATAAAATGGTCCGCTTGCGAGAGTATATTGGTCACGAAACTTTCTTGCTTGTCTTTAGGAATTGTGCGCGTAAAGCTGGACATCGCTATTTCCTTCCTTCCCTATCAAGCCCTGGGGCTTGAGGTTGAGTACACAGCTTGGTCCGGGGGATGAAGTTAACTGTTCAGGCTGATTTTTCTGAGTTCACTCTGGGTACCGAATGACGGGCAGAGTGACGACTTCCAGGGTCACTGGTTGTCCCAATTCTGCGCTTAAGGCAGCAGCGATCTCTTCTACTGCATCCGGATTGATGACGTGGGTGGAACGTATGGTCACGACTACTGAAAAGGACTCGTTTTCTGTTCGGTATTCAAAGTCAACCATATCCCAGGGACGGTCAGCCATCTGCTCTTGCAGTACCTCGCGGACAGCTTGCTGTCGGGCAGTATCTTTCACAACGCTGCTCATGATCGTACCCAGCGGGATGGTGACCACAATCAATAACAGGGTAAATCCGATGAGTCCCCTGCGCATGCGCTGCCTTGATTCCAGCTGCCAGGTTTGGGGGCGCACCCCCAGGACAATAAAGACGAGAACGCCTGCCAGGCTGATAGCTGCGATGTTGGTGATGAAGAGTAGGAAGGCCCCGCCCACCACCTCTGGTCTTCCGAAAGCAAGTCCCAGGCCCAATACACCCAGAGGAGGCATCAACGCCGCGGCGATCGCCACACCTGGTAAAGCAGCCCCGACCTCCTTCCGGGCCAGGGCATACGCTCCCGCTATACCTGAAGCGAGAGCCACCACCAGATCGAGTAAGGTTGGCTGGATTCGAGATAAGATCTCGTTTGTTAGTTCTTTGAAGGGGGAAAGCACACCGGTGAAGACAGCAATTACCACAGCCAGAGCCACGCCCTTAAAGACAGCCTCAATTGAAAGGCGTATCATTCTGATATCTCCCAGCACCATCCCCAGGGAAAACCCCATGATGGGTGACATGAGAGGGGCTACCAGCATCGCGCCAATGACGACTGCTGAACTGTCCAACAGCAGTCCCAGAGATGCGATGACGCTGGAGAGGGTGATGAGGACAAAATAGTTAACACCCGGACGAGCGCTGTCACTCATCGTTTCCCGGAGATCCAGCTGCTCCTCGATATTTAGTCTGGGAAGCAGGCGGAAAAAGTTGTTGATCAATTTCTGGATCCATATTTGAGTCGGGCCTGTAGAGTGTTTGACGATCACAGCTGTCCTTGGAACCCTGGCAGCGATCTTCTGGGGAATGGATCCGAAAGCAAATTGATCGAATAAGCCTTCTTCTGAAGCGCCCAGGAGGACCAGATCATACTCTTGGGCTTCTCTGACGATGCCGTCCACTACGCTGTCCGCGACGACGACTTTTTGTTCAGGTGGGCGGCTGAAATCAAGTCCTTCAAGGGTTTTGTTAATCAGATACCGGTTTTTTTTCATTCGCTGCGGTGTGGCCCGACCTTGTTGGACATATAAGGCTGTGACCTGGGAATCAAAGACTTCGGAAAGCAGCCAGGCAAGACGGGCAGAGATAGGGGCGTTTGGTCCCCCGGATGTTGGGATGAGAATTTTTTTCGCCTTGGACCATTCCGCTCCCTTGGCAACGGTAACATCACAGGGAGCGTTGCGTATCACGGGGTCTATGATCGGTCCCATGGATGCACCTGCAGAGCGTGTGTACCCCCGCCATCCTAAAACTATTAAGTCCACATCTTCTTCATGGGCAGTGTCAATAATGCCTTCCGCAACATTGTGGGCCACGCGTGTCATCGTTTGAAGAACAAAGTTTTCCTCTTTGGCTTGATTTAAAGCTTGCTCCAGAATGACCCGGCCGGCTTCTGCCCTGCGGCGTCCTGCGTCCAGCGGCACCTGATCGGGAACCGTCACGACCTGCAGGGCCAGCACTTCCCCGTTTTGTTGTCGGGCGAGGACACCCGCAAGGCGGATAAGTGCCCCTGCTGTGGCCGGGTTGGCAACGGGGACAAGGATCCGATATTCCATTTCAGCCCGTTCCTCAGGGGGCGGTTTGAAGACCGTCTTGCCCTCTTTGGTTTCGATATGATGATCCCGGGCATATGAGAAATAAATCAGGTATCCAGCTGCTAAGTATGCCGCCCCAAGGGCAAGATATGATGCTCCACTCATAGGCAGTAGAAAAAGATCTAGAATTAGTACTAGTCCCGGCACCCAGGGATGAAACGGCAATCTGAATGGACTGGATTCCACCTGTTTATTCAGCAGGAGGGTGAGGTTGATGCCCATCAGGACAAAAAGGTGCAGCGTTCCCGCCATCCGGCTCAGGTAATGTCCGGGCACAGTGATTAGAGGCAGAGTGAGTAAAGTCACCAAAAGGATGGTCCAGATGGGTGTCCCGAAACGGGGTTGTATGCGCCTGAGAACCGCGGGAAGGTATCCATCTTTGCTCATGGCGAATATCTGTCGGGTTACCAGTGTTAAACTGCCCCGGAAGGCAAGGGCCAGCCCAAACGCGCCTGTCAACAGGATAAATGGCCTTCCAGCTCCCCCGATCAGACGGGTTCCCAATTCAGCGAGAGGTACTTGCGTCCCGGCAAGTGCCTTATCTCCCACCACGCCCACTGCGACAGCTGTGATCACGGCTGCCAGCACTGAAGCGAGGCTGAGTGTCAAGAGCAGGGCTCGGGGTGTGTCTTTGACACGCTTTGCCATTTCCCCCTGTAGACTGCCTACCAGCTCAATTCCCAGAAAAGGGACCAGGAGCAGGGTCAACACCTGATTCCACTGCCCCTGTGTCATAGTGTAGTTATCAAAATCAATCTTTGGGGTGGCTAAAAGGATGAATCCAAGCAGGATGGATAAAAACAATAATAAAGCTTGACCCTGACGCCTACCGCGGGTTCCTAGACTATTGTTGGCAGCAGATAAAACCAGAAGCCCGGCTAAGATCAATGTCCAACCAGTGATGAAGGACAGCCAACCCCCTTGAATTTCATGGATTTGAATATAGGCTCCCCCAACCCGGTTTCTTCTTCTATTTCGCTCTGTACTGGATCCGGGGACACTCAAGGCAAGCTCGATATATCCCAGGACATTGGCCAGCAAAAAAAGACCCGCCAGCAAGATGATCAAGGGGGATAACGAACCGGCAGCAGCAGTGGTTTCGTCCAGGAGAACGAACACAGAGAGGACTAACATCACCCCCAGGCCTCGAGCGACCACCTGCCAGAGCTTCAAACGTCGACTGAACCGGATATTGTTCATAAATAAATCTCCATCCCCCGGTACCTTTTATGATCAGATTCTCACCTGTCTACAGGGACCCACAACTGATTATAATCTGACTATGTCTCTACTTCAGTTTGCGTTTTCTGGTTTGCTGATCAGAAATATGAAGCGGAAGATAGCATTGAATATCGCTCGATCAAAGACAAGCCTGGGGGTACTGAGCCATAGGGACCTGATCGATGTAGAAGGCCGGAAAATCACTCCCGGGACCATGCAAAGGAAACAGTTTGCACCGGATTCTAATTCCGCTAAATGCGCTGTGGTGGTATTTGCCCTGACGAAGAGCTTCAGGGCTTTCCGACCGGCGCCAGATAAACTACATATTCATCTTCTCCATCCAATGCCAGCAGATCGTCCATCAGCTCCTGGTCGTAAGCGCCGATCGCGCAGGTCCCCGCGCTGATGGCTTCCACGGCCAGATATAAATTTTGGCAGATGTGTCCCGCATCCAGGAGCATATTTTTGTGGGCGCGGGATCCATATCTCCATTCTGCGCGGTAAGGTATGCAGCTCCAGATGAACACACAGGCGGCATCTCCCACGAAGCGCTGCCCGAGGTTGGCTTCGGTCAGCCGTTGTGGCAAATTATCCACCACTTCCAGGAATAAAAGCTGGTGAGAGAGCGGCAGATAGCGGTACAGGCCGGATTTCAAGCTCTCAACACGGTTGACCGCCAGGTATGTTTCAAAGGGATGCCGGGCTCCGGCGGATGGTACGGTGCGTTTGGTTGCGTATCCGCGCCTGATCTCCTGCTTCACCCCCTGTGTGCAGTACAGCAAAAACGATAGCTCCACAAGGGAAAGTGGGCTGTCCGAATATTTCCGTCGGCTCTGACGTTCTTCAACGATGGTAAAAAAATCAGTCCTGGAGACCACCTCCTGGTTGGCTGCAGGTAAGGCCAGGATCTCTCCATCCCCCGCTTCCTTTTGCAGTGGAGGATAGGGCACGCCTCGCTGTTGGTCGGATGGGCTTTCTGTCCTTCGTCCAAAATCCGCTTTCATGAAATTCCGTCCACGTTGGATGTCCTGCATATTCCCTCCTGGATGTTCTGTAAAAAAAGCTGATGCTTATTCCAGCTTTGGCTTCAAACTATATTTATCAATAATCTATCCTGATCGTATCCAGTATCCCGGCTTGGCTTGGCTGATATAAAATTATGTGGGATCTGAATCGTTATCAAAATGAATAACCAGTATTGAAGTGCTTGCCCCTGGATCATCTTCTACGCTGCAGGCCCGCATCCTCATCTGGCGGATTGTTCTGTCCGTTTGTTGAAGAGGATCACCATGATCAGGTTCAGAACAACGGAACCAACTACCAGATAAGGCATGACTGACGAACCAATCCGCACAGCAGCCTGGCCGATCAACCAGGGTACGAACATACCTCCGATACCACCGCCCACCAGCATCCAGCCCGTAACAGCTCCAGTGACTTTGATCCGTTCCCCGGCCAGCAATAACAAGGTGGGAAAAATTGAAGCGGTGAATAAGCCTGTCCCGATCGTACCCAGCCAGAGGATGAGATGGGACTGCGGCCAGACAGCGATCAGGCCTAAACTGGCGAGGCATCCCAGTAAATCTCCGATGAGAATGGTGATGGGTTGAAGGTGGGTAGAAATCCAGATTCCTGCCAGGCGGCTTATCGTGAAGGACCCCCAGAAAGCAGATGTCAAGAACGCGGAGGTTATCGTGGTCCCTAAACCCATTCGCAAACTGTAGGTGTAGATCCAATTCCCGAAGCCAAATTCCGCCCCGACAGCGAAGAGGAAGGCCAGAACAAGGATGGCGATGGGCAGGAAGGCAGCACCGTTATTCCCTTTTTTGACGGTTTTCTCCTGGGGATGTGTGCTGGGTAGTGTCCAGAGCCAAACGGCCAGCGGCAAACAAAGTACCGCAGAGACCCAATAGGCCCACTGGATTCCCCCGGTCAGCGATAGAAATCCTGCCAGGACAAGGGGGGCGACTGCTGAACCCAGCCCGAAGAAAAAATGCAAACCGTTCATATATGGATCGGCGTCTTTCCCATGCAGCCAGAGAAGCAGCGTGTTGCAGCCCACATCATTTGCGCCTTGGGCCAGACCGAGGATGAATTGGACCAGCAGCAGCCACCAGAGCTGGCCCAGAATGGGGATCAGAGCGCCGCTGGAAGCGATCACCAGCAGGGTGAAAGCCATCAACCGGTGACCCGGAATCCGGTCATACGCTCGACCGCCAAAAAAGGATCCCAGCAGATACCCCAGGGAACCAAAAACGAAAAACAGGCTGATCTGGTCCAGGGAGCTGGCGGTGTTTTCAGCCAGAAAAGGCAGGGCCGGTCCTCCCAGGGCAGTGAACAGGCCCATGATAAGTTCGGATAGGAAATAGCTGGCGCTGGCGGTTTTCTTGGGGATTGTGGCAGAGGTGGCTGTCGTGGTCATCAGAGCTATATCATCCTTTTTTCGTGGTTTTCTTGGAATGGGTGAAATTCAGTCCTCTTCAATCCTGGGGATAAACTGGAAACTATCAAACATGGCCCCATCATAAGGCTCTTGGTTTTGACCCGTCGCGCTGAAATGAACCATCGTCCCCGTTTTCCAGGTGGCTGCATTTTTAAGTTCCGGTGAATAAAGAAAGATATACATCCCGCGGAGGAGGCATGTCGATTCTTCAACAGGTTTTTGGTCCCCAAGGACCTGCACTGCAAAATACTCTTTGTCTTCTACAGGTTTGATTTCTCCTACAGAAAAACACGGGCCATAGTAACTGTCCACCAGTACTTCTAAATCCCCTTCGGTCTCTATGGTTTTAAGAGCGATTTCCCACAAGAAACTCGTGTTCTCACTATTTTGCAGCATGTCCAGGGTGGTTTCCTTTTTTTCACAAACGTCGTAAGAGTGCTGCGTCTTGTCCTGTGGATCCTCTTTCGATGAAGACAATGCTATATTCGTCTTGCTGGTGATGTACACGCGGTCACTGCCTTCGACGACTGCAACCGGGACGATCCCCCCTTCAAGGACAAGTTGAGTACCCGCGCCGGTCTGTTCCCAGACGCATTCTGCTGGATAACGATACATCGTTTTGGGGATATCGATAGCAAACCCCAAGGTTCGGTTTACATATCTGTTCCATTCCCCGTTAAGAGAAGTGATTTCAACGCCTGGCATATCAGAATCGGTACCAGCCTCATGTGTGGGGACAGTGGATTCAGCCACATCGAGCAGCAAACTATCAATCACCATGTTCTTGACGATCACCCGGACTACATACCGCCCGGCTTCCAAAGGCCTTAACGGCCACATCCCCTTTCCATCTGTGTTGATCGTATCATCAAAAACCACCTTTCCCGCTTTATCGAATTCTTGAATACACACTCTCATGTGATTAGGAAACGCAGATTCATAGTACACTGCCAGATATTGATCTGTGGTTGATAAATGGTTCCCGTTTCTGTCCTGGGCAATATCCTCATCTGTCCTCCAATCAAACAGGCTGACATGTTCAAAGTACTCTTGTAGGATATCTTCTTCATCCTCGCGGGAATATACGTTTTCCCCACAGGCTGACAGGGGAGGGACCTTGTTGTTAGGGGAAGGAGAGAGTTCAGGCGTATCAGAGGGGGAAAGCAAAGGGGAGGGCGAAGGTTCTAATGTAGGATCGCTTGAACAAGCAAACACACACACCGCCTGAAGAAGTATGATTTTGAAGATGAATTTTGTGCGCATCGTATCCTCCACACATCCTGCAATATGCTTTTCGGGAAAAACGCACCTGCTGCCTGCTTTAAATTTGCTGATATTGTGATTCTACCCACTCTTTGAAATAATTACAGCTGGTTAGTGCTCGGTTTGGATTCTGTCTGTTGATGTGCAGACCGGGTCAGATTCCTTTCTTTTATGGACTGCGGCTCAATGTAGAATTAGATCTTGACTTTTGTTCCGTTTCTATCAGATCACGATGCATGCTGAGCAGGTTCTGGGGCAATGCCTGAAAATCGAAGAACCGGGCTTCGAGAATTTCCTGATCCTGGAGTTTGAATGAGTGTTTGCCTGTCTCACCTTTCAACTTTGAGCGAAAGTATACCTCCATCCGCATATGGTAGCCGCTGGCGATCTCAATCAATTCAATATTCGTTATCTCTAATCCGGTTTCTTCAAACACTTCGCGAGAGAAAGCTGCTTCCAGGGTTTCTGCTTTTTCTACGATCCCCCCGGGCAACCCCCAACCATCAGGGACCCAATGACGATGGCGTAAAAGCAAAAAGCGCCCGTTTTCATCGTACACGAAGCCGGTAACGCTGACCATGAATGTGGGGTTGAAGAGCCATAATAGCCGCCACTGTAATGGTGGGCTGAATCTGCGCCATATTTGGAAAATTAAATCCAGGAAACTCATCACAACACTCACCTGTCGCGGGTAGGCCTGTGGAGGTCCACCAGGTTCTTTTTTTCACTTGATGTCTGTTTTTAACACCGCTGCTTGATCAGCGGCCTTCGTTTTCTTGCAGCCAGCGATTGCAGTAGCCAATCCATAGCTTTTTGTGTTCTTCAGGTTCAATGATGCGATCTTCGAGGTCTGCAATGGTGNGTATTCCCAGGGCTGGACCTGTCCGGTGAATGTGTTTGTAAAGCGCTGTGGAACCTTCTATGAAGTCCAAATCGATTATCCGTGCTTTGATGTGTTTTTCTCCCCGTTCAAAGGCTGCGTACGTCCTGGCGTGGCCGTCGATCAGGCTAAATTCCTGGTCTATCCTGGTGACGAGCACAGGGGGGAGTTCCGATTGATTGCCCTTTTGCCAGGCGCTTCTCGCGCTATCTAATTTAGCCTGATTGATATACCAATTATTTGGCCTCAAGGACAGGATCTTTACTCGTTGGACAGCACCTTTCTGTTTCATTTGTTAGCTAGATTTCACGGAGATAATTTTAGCACGAGTCGCTTTGTGCTGATGTCAGTAAATACATGTTTCGATTCTTCGAAACCGCTCTTAAATGTCTATCCAATTCCTGAGAAAAATCAGTAAGCGTGAGGAGCACAACTTTTGTATGTGGGGTGAATTTTCCAGCCTTAATTCTCCAGGTCCGCAGCCCGGCTCCATTTTTTGTGTACCGGGGATATCTTTTAGTGGTCAAAACCCAACAGTACCAGCTACACTGGTTTGAGCTATATTATAAATATTGATAAGGGCAATCAGTTTGGCATGGTCTCTTCATATTATAAATCTAGAAATAGTCTGCAGCCAGTTAGGAGGAAAGCACCCCGCTAATATGGAACATAACCGAATAGCCAGAGGATGAGAAGTGAGACCAGCTGAAGTTAATCATACCGCCTGGTCTCACTTCCTGATGTCCGCTGCATGATCAGGGGGCAAACATGCCTGGGGACAGTGATAGCAAAGAATCATATTACTGGTGGAAAGTGTGTATTTTTCACACGATATTTGACCTGAATTTAAATGCAAAAAGGGAGAGGGATCACCCCTCTCCCTTCATAGAAGACTCATTAAAAGTCGAGTTTTCTTCCGAAGATTAATGCCAGGACAAAGAGCACAATAAAGATCCAGAAAAGGATCTGGGCGATGTTGGCCGCGGCGCTGGCAATGCCCCCAAAACCTAAAGCAGCTGCAATCAAAGCGAATACTAACAGTAGTAAAGCCCAGCGAAGCATGATTTTTCTCCTTTGCGAAATGGAGACGTGTATTTCGCGAATATGTGAATATCTATTTGTTATCCTCTAAAAACTCCGCCAGTTGCGCCTCTGCTTTTTCTTTGGTATATCCATATTTCTCCTGGAGGAGTCCAATCAGTTTTTGGGAGTCCCCTTTGATCTGATCGATTTCATCATCTGAAATTTTTCCCCACTTTTTTCGTACAGAGCCTTTAAGCTTTTTCCATTTTCCTTTCAAGATATTCTTAGCCATTATTCTATTTGCCTCCTAGCGTCTTCAACCATAGCCTTATTCATCCATCCCTGCACTCAGTATAGGGATATGTGAAGGGATTGTATATATGCCAAAATGAGATTTTAGGTATATCTGCGGGTATAGTTTCTTCTTAAAGGTTTTTTGGCTAAAAATTCCCCCCTTATTCGCTGTCTTTGGCTATCCACTTGTTTACGCGCCAGGGGGTAGTCATCCCGGTCCAAAGCAGAGGGTTTTTGCATGATCCTTATTCAATTTCGATCTCATTTCTTCCACAGTTGACACAGCGATAATCATAGAAAAGAACTCGACCTGCACATCCGGGACAAGTCCAGCGGTCTTTTTGGTATTGAAGGTACTGTTCTTCACCTAATACAAGCAGTTTAGGAAATATCTTTGTTATTTCATGTCGATAGGCAAACCTTGGGTCATCCACATGCGTTTCAAGCAGTTTTTTAGAAATAAGCTTGCAGGGAAACTCAACACAATAGATGCAGTAATCCAGGCGTTGATTCTCATAGCAGCAACTCCGGATTTCGCATGACCACTTGCTGGTCCGTTTTTGGTCCTCATCATCCGAGGAGCACCCTAAACAGGATTTGCCGAATGACGGGCAAGCACCACAGAACACGCCGCATGGGGCCAGCTCATCAATCCGGTCATTCGCTGACATATTTATCCCTGTAATAATTAAAATTTGGCATAATGAAAGGGATCAGGCGCGCTTTGTAGCCCACCGGAGCAGCGCTGCCTGGACCCCGGTTTTATTTGCTCTCCGAATTCTGTATGAGCCAGTGCAGTGCCTCAGCGATCTTGACCAACTTGCGGCAATCAACAATCTCCAGGTTGTCCTTGGGGGTATGGGTGATGTCCTGGCTGTCGATGTGCTCTAGAAGCCATTGTGAGGATACGGCTATAGCGGGACATCCATATTGGATGAATATGCTGTGGTCTCCTTGAGGCCACAGCTTTCCTTCTGTGATTCCATCAAATCTGGTTAACATCTCATTGGACGTTGCTTTGATAGTTTCAGGAACGTCAAAGAAAGAAAAAGCCGATTTGCCTTCTTTGTAACCCGCACCATCGATGTTTATATTCAGGAGGATGGTGTCAAAACGTCCTTGATTCTTATTGATGTAATCCATTTGTCCGGGTGCGGCATAATAATCTTCGCCGTTGAAGGCCACCATTTCGATTAATCTGTTACCGTCATAGTCTTTGAGTAGTTCAGCCAGAATCATTAAGGTGACAACTCCTGTGGCGTTGTCAATCGCTCCCGGCGAACCTTTCTTGGCGTCAATATGGGCCGTAAGCACGATGCGCTCATCCTTGTTTTTCCCTTTTCGGGCAACAACATTAAAGGACTTTGCGGGAATCCGGGTTGCTCGGGATTGCAGCATCGCGGGCATTCCGGTGAAAGACAGGAGTTTTTTCCCTTCCTCCTCTGTCATGTACACAGAAGGAATGTCAAAATCGCCGTCCTCAATCAGAGGGAAAGGATAGTTGCCTCCTGCCAGGGCAGCATTTCTGCTGGTTGCGGAAATAATGGCCGCAGGCTGCATTTGCTCAAGGAGAGCGATGATTTTTTGATGCTCTTCCGGGTTATAGAACACGAAGTTTTTCGGCATGAGCTGCTCTTTGGCAATCTCATTATGGAGAAGAAGAATTTTGCCGCTTAAGTCTTTACGTTCGAGTTCTTCAAGGCAGGAGACACTTACCAACGGGGCTTGAACAGAACAGCCGGGAGAGTAGGGGCTGGCCAGGACGTTAAAGCTTTGATCCGCGACCTGCAGCGCTGCTCCACCATCCTCCCAATCCATTACATCCAATTCAGATATCTCTGTCTGCCAGCCCGATGAGGATAATTCCTTTTCAAAATAACTCGTTGCCCGCCTGTTACCCTCACTCCCCACACTTCGTTCCGGGATTTCTTCGCACAGCGTTTTCAAATCCAACACACATTTCTTGTATAGTTTGTCATTTTCCACCCAGTTCTCTCCTATTAAATCAAATATGAAAGTTCACCTGTCGCTGGTTTGCCGATTCTGGTTCAGGAGTTCTGGAAGTTTAAATTGCGGAAAATCGCGGCTGTCCTCCCCCGCTGCAGAGCTGGCGCTGTAGTTATGCGGCAGCGCAGATTGCTGCAAGGTCTGGTATGCGGGCTCAGGCACATACCGGGAGGTGGGGACTTTATGCTTTCCTATTCCAGGGCAAGCAGCCGGAAAGTTCAATCTCCAATGTGAAGCTCAGAAAGGTACGTATCAAGACAATGATGGTGAGTACCCCGACGGTTTCGAACGTCAAGTCGACTGCTACGGTATGCACGATATCTGCTGCAACAAGAAACTCTAAGCCGAGTAGGATTCCCTGACCCAGGCGCTGGCGGACCTGGTCAAATACCAGCCGTCTTTTATCCGGGTGGATTAACTGGATAACGCCATAAATAATTGCGTAGATAGCAAGGGAGAGGATTATGATAATCCCTATTAGTTCTAATGTTGCTGAAGCCCAAATTGCAAGTGGTTTAATTGACTCAATCATCATGCCTCCGTTTTGGCCTGCCTTTGAACAAATAAACTTATCAAGCGTTGGGGCAGGTTTTTAGATTATATATCAAGAATCGTCATGATGAGAAGGTATCAGACATTAAGACCGCCCGGATCCCGGGTGGAAGGGGCTGTCGGCAGATTATGATCTCCACAGGGGCCTGATTAATTTGTAATACATTTCAGTGCTTAAAATCACCTTATCAGCAAGGAGGCGGGTTTAATCCCTTTTCAGGGTACAAAAATATGCCAAAACGTCTTATAATAGCCGTGTATGTGAAAAAGTTTACAAGCAGATTTCATGTCAAACGTTGAATATTTGAAACCATAAGCACGCTGTTCCCAAAATCAATCGAAGATTTTTTCCCTGGCTAGTTACCATGTGAAAGGTGTTGATCTATGAAAGGAAAAATTTCCAGTATTATCAAGAAATATGACCAGGATAGAGGCAGGCTGCTGGACATGCTGCTGGATATCCAAGGTGAGTTCTCCTGCATTCCCGATAAAGCTGTCGGGGTGCTGGCTGAGGAGCTCGAGTTGTCAGAGGTTAAAGTTGAAGAGACCGTCTCCTTTTACCATTTCTTCACCCGGGAGCCTGCGGGCAAATACGCCGTTTACCTTAACAACAGCCCGGTTTCCTTCATGTATGGTCGAGCCGAGGTTGCTGAAACCTTTGAGAAGGAAGTAGGCGTGTCCTTCAATGAGGTCACCGAAGACGGTTTGATCGGCCTCTGGGAAACGGCTGACATCGGGATGAACGATCAGGAACCGGCAGCCATCATCAACGACACCCTGTTCACCGGACTCACGCCGGGCAAGGTCAAGAAAATTGTCCGGTCCATGAAGGAGGGCAAAGAGATCGAGGAGATCGCTGAGGACGTCGCAGAGGAGATGTTCAACCGGGACGGCCTGCGGACGATGGTTAAAAATAACCTCCACGCCAAGGGGACCGTGCTCTTTTCCGAGGTCGAGTTGGGGAAGGCTTTGAAAAAAGCCCTTAAATTAACGCCTGAGGAGATCGTGGATGAGATCAAAGAATCCAATCTCCGCGGACGGGGCGGCGCCGGCTTTCCCACCGGTTTGAAATGGGATTTTTGCCGCCGCTCCCAGGGTGAACGGGTGTTTTTGATCTGCAACGCGGACGAGGGAGAGCCCGGGACCTTCAAGGATCGGGTGATCATGACCCAGCTCCCTGAACAGCTTTTTGAAAGCATGGCCATTGCCGCCTATGCCCTGGAGGCTCAGGAAGGCTTTGTCTACCTGCGGCATGAATACAGCTACATGAAGGATTACCTGGAAGGCGTCCTGCAAAAGTTGCGAGATGATAATTTGCTGGGGAAGAATATCCTCGGGAAAGAAGGTTTTGACTTTGATATCCGGATTCAGCTTGGCGCTGGATCTTATGTGTGCGGCGCAGAATCAGCCTTGATTGAGTCTATGGAAGGCAAACGTGGAGAACCCAGAAACCGACCGCCTTTCCCGGTCCAGCGGGGATACCAGGATTATCCCACCGTGGTCAACAATGTGGAAACCCTGGCCAAGGTGGCCCCGATCATGATCCGGGGGGCAGACTGGTTCAAATCCATCGGGACCAAAGAATCCGCCGGCACAAAATTGCTCAGCATTTCGGGCGATTGTCAGGAACCGGGTGTGTATGAAATGGAATGGGGGATGACGATCAGGGAAATGCTGGAGATGGTTGGAGCGCCTGATACCCAGGCGGTGATTGTGGGCGGACCCTCGGGGGTGTGCATCGATCCCACCCACTTTGGACGCAGTGTGGCCTTCGAAGATCTAGCCACCGGAGGATCGATGATCCTGGTCGGCGAGCAGCGTGATCTCCTGGAAGAATTCATCCTGCCCTTTACTAACTTCTTTATCGAGGAATCCTGCGGGTCCTGTACACCCTGCCGGGATCTGACTGTGATCCTGCGCGATAAACTGCTCAAGATCCTGAACGGCAACGGCTCGCAGAAAGATATTGATGAGCTGTACGAATGGGGCCAGATGGGCAAGGATGCCAACCGGTGCGGTCTGGGGACAGACCTCCGCGAACCCCATCCTGACCACCATTGAGAATTTCAGAAACCTTTACGAAGAACGGGTGCAGACCGATGAGGACTACGTATCGACCTTTGACTTTGAGAAGGCGGTTGCGGATTCCTGCGAAGCGGTCGGCAGAGTCCCGAATATTCCCTCCCACTAAGCCAATCAGATAAAAAAGTGGAACTAATATGAAAAAAGACGGAAAATTATACTTTGAAATTGACGGAAAGCCCTGTTACGCAGAAGAGGGGCAGTCGATCATTGATGCTGCCACGGAAAATGGGGTCTTCATCCCTTCCCTCTGTCATATGGAAGGCGTAAAGCCAGCTGGCTCCTGCCGGATCTGTAACGTGAAGGTGGACGGCCGCAACATGACGGCCTGCACCACGCCGGTGGAAGACGGCATGATCGTAGAGAATGATCTGCCCGAACTCCAGGAGCTGCGGAAAGCGATCGTGGAGACCTTGTTTGTCTCCGGAAATCACCACTGCCCGACCTGTGAGAAGAGCGGCAACTGCGAGCTGCAGGCCCTGGCCTACCGCTTTCAGATGTTGGTGCCCCGCTTTCCCTATAAATTCCCTGAGAAGGGCGTCAACCCGCGCTCGGATCAAATTTACCATGACCGCAACCGCTGCATCCTGTGCAAACGCTGCATTCGCACGGTGACCAGGGATGGAAAGCATGTCTTTGCTTACCATGGCCGGGGCGGTGAGGACCTTCACGTGGCGATTGATGAAGAACTGGCTTCCCGGCTGACGGACGAGGAAGCCCTGGAGGCCATGGAGAATTGTCCGGTAGGCGCGATCCTCAAGAAAGAACGCGGTTTTGAGGTGCCAATCGGGGAGCGTAAATACGATCACCAGCCCATTGGCAGCGAGATTGAAAACTAATTGACCAGATAGGACGAAAACTATGAGTAAACCAATTGTCGCAACCACTTCTCTGGCAGGATGCTTTGGCTGCCATATGTCTTTCCTGGATATCGACGAGAGGATATTAAAGTTGATTGATCTGGTGGAGTTTCATAAGTCCCCGATCAACGATATCAAGGAGTTTACCAAGCAGTGTGATATCGGATTGATTGAAGGCGGATGTGCCAACAGTGAGAACATCGAGGTCTTGAGAGACTTCCGGGAACACTGTGATATCCTCGTTTCTCTGGGGGAATGCGCCATTATGGGCGGCCTGCCTTCCCTCCGCAACGGCATCCCGGTCAAAGAATGCATTCTGGAAGCCTATCGTGATGGACCTACGGTGGGTTCCAATACTAACGGAGTGCTGCCAAACGACGATGAACTGCCCATGATTCTGGATCGGGTTTATCCCTGCCATGAGGTGGTCAAGATCGATTATTACCTGCCGGGCTGTCCGCCCCGGGCTGATCTGATCTGGAACGCTGTCGTGGCTTTAGTCACCGGGGATGAGATGGAACTTCCCTACGAACTGGTGAAATTTGATTAATCAAAGGATACAGATATGTCACAGAAAGTTACCATAGAACCTGTCACCAGGGTTGAGGGTCACGGAAAGGTGACCATTCACCTGGATGATCAGGATCAAGTTGCTCGATCCCGGTTTCACATTGTTGAGTTCAGGGGCTTTGAACGTTTCGTCCAGGGCCGGCCTTATTGGGAAGCCCCCGTGCTGGTTCAGAGGTTGTGCGGGATTTGCCCCGTCAGCCACCACCTGGCAGCCGCCAAAGCCCTCGATGTGCTGGTCGGGGCCGGGACCGGTGAGGGATTGACCCCCACTGGCGAGAAGATGCGCCGCTTGATGCATTACGGCCAGATCTTCCAGTCTCACGCTCTGCACTTCTTCCACCTGGCCTCCCCGGATCTGCTCTTCGGTGTGGATGCGGATCCGGCTGTACGGAACGTGATCGGCGTGGCTATGGAGAACAAAGACCTTGCTGTCCAGGGCGTGATGATGAGGAAATTTGGNCAGGAAATCATCCGGGCCACTGCGGGGAAGAAAATCCACGGCACAGGAGCTATCCCGGGCGGGATCAATAAACACCTCAGTCCGGAGGATAAGGAAGCCTTCCTGCACGGCGAGGACCCCATGAACATCGATAAGATGATCGAGTGGTCGCAGGGTATCGTCGATTTCTTTAAAGGGTATTATCAGGAACATCAAGGTTTTATCGACGAGTTTGCCGAGTTTCCCTCCAACCACCTCAGCCTGGTCCGGAAGGACGGTGCCCTGGACCTGTATCACGGGGTGATCAGGGCTGTGGATGCTGACGGAAACAAGGTCGTTGACGACGTTGATACTCAAGAGTACGAGCAGGTCATCGAAGAAGAAGTCCGCTCCTGGAGCTACATGAAGTTCCCCTACATCAAATCCCTGGGGCCGGAGAAAGGCTGGTACCGGGTGGGACCGTTAGCCCGGTTGAACACCTGTGATTTCATTCCCACCCCGCTGGCGCAGGAAGAATACGAGCAGTTCAAAGCGCTGACCCACGGGAAGCCCAACAACCACTGTTTGCACTATCACTATGCCCGCTTGATTGAGATCCTGCACTCGGCTGAGATGATGAAAGAACTGCTGAACGATCCCGATCTGATGAAGGGTGAACTGGTCACCAAGGGAGAGAAGGCCCACAAAGGCATCGGCCTCCTGGAAGCTCCCCGGGGAACCCTTTTCCACCACTACGAGATCAACGATGATGATCAGATCACCAAAGCCAACCTGATCGTTTCCACGACCAACAACAACCAGCCCATGAACGAATCGGTCAACAGCGTGGCCCACTCCTGGATGGATGGGAAGACGGAGATCACCGAGCCCATGCTGAATGCGGTGGAAGTGGCCATCAGGGCCTATGATCCCTGTTTGAGCTGCGCCACTCATGCGCTGGGTCAGATGCCCCTGGAACTGTCCTTGTACGATGCCCAGGATCAGCTGATCGATAGGAAAAGGACCTGAACGATTTCATGCAGATCCTGGTCTACGGCTACGGCAATCCCGGAAGGCAGGATGATGGGTTGGGCGTAGCCCTGGTGGAAAGGCTGGAATCCTGGGCGGCGGACAGGCAGCTCACGGGGGTCAGCTTCGAGAACAATTACCAGTTGAACATTGAGGATGCGGCAGCCATCTCGGATAAGGATTTAGTGATCTTTGTGGATGCCTCCCGAGAGGATATTGATGATTTTTGCCTTACCGAGGTGGATGGCAGTGGGAAACTTTCCTTCACTACCCATGCCGCTTCACCGGACTACATCGTCAAACTCTGCCGGGAGCTTTTTGATTACCAGCCCCGGGCGCTGCTGCTGCACATCAAAGGGTATGAGTGGGATCTGAAAGAGGGCATAACGGAACCGGCCCGGGATAACCTGGAAAAGGCCGAGCCCTATCTAAAGAGCATCCTGGAAGATCCCCAACCGGCCCTGGCCTCGCAAGAACGATTGAAGACATGTTGAATAAGGAGGAAAAAATATCGTGGATCTCTCCGTAACCTATATGGGGTTGGAACTTGAAAACCCGATCATCGTCAGCAGTTCCCAGCTGACCAGCAATCTGAACACCGTCAAAAAAGCTGCTGAACATGGGGCAGGGGCGGTTGTTTTGAAATCCCTGTTTGAAGAGCAGCTGCTGGCGGATACCGATCGCTTGCTGGATCAGGATGAGCAGTATTTCTGGTTTCCAGAAGCCGTCGATTTCATCAATTCCCATGCCAAAGAGCAGGGGGTAGATGAGTATCTGACCTTGATCGAGGGTTCCAAAAGCCAGACCTCTGTTCCCATTATCGGAAGCATTAACTGCAACACCCCGCATGAATGGCCCCGGTTTGCCTCCGCTTTGGAAGATGCAGGCATCGACGGCCTGGAGTTGAACATTTCCATCAGCCCCTTTGACCCTGAACTCACCAGTCAGGAAATCGAGGACAGATATGTCGAGATCGTCACTGAGGTCAAGAAATATGTCCAGGTGCCGGTGGCCGTGAAGCTCGGCCCGATGTTTACCAATCCTTACCGCCTGGTGCACCAGCTGGAAAGGGCCGGCGCGGATGCCGTGGTGCTTTTCAATCGCTTTTTCCAGCCGGACATTGACATTGACAAAGAACGGATCGTCCGGGGCAGTAAATTCAGCAGCCCGGAGGAGATGACCGAGCCCCTGCGGTGGGTTTCGCTGCTTTCCAACCGGGTCAGCTGTGATCTGGCAGGGAACACGGGGATCCACACGGCCGAGGGGGTTGTCAAACACCTGCTGGCCGGTGCGAATGCGGTTCAGGTTTGCACTACCCTCTATCAAAACGGCCTGGATTACCTGGAAACCTTGATCTCTGACCTGTCAAGCTGGGGTCAGGAGCAGCATTATTCTTCGATTGATCAATTCCAGGGGAAGTTAAGCAGGGACTCCGAAACTCAAGCGGCCTTTGAACGGGTTCAATACATGAAGAAGACCCTGGCGGAAGTCTGAGGTCAAGCTTCTCTTACTCCAAAACACGCGTCTGATCGTACGCAGGGTTGTAGTCTTCGGGCACCATCCCGTTTTCTCCAACCCTGTAACCTTTTGAGTTGTACCCGGTGGCGCGGATGTTCTGGCCTTCACAGGCGCTGATGCCAACCCATTTGCAGTTCGCCTGGCAGTGCTGCAGACCGTTGATTTGAACTCCCCAGCATTCGTCTTCGGAGAGGATGGATGTATCTATTTTTCGCATAACTTTCCACCTTTGTGATCAATGCAAACCTGGTCCGTACCGCCGCCCCTCACAGCTGGTGAGGGATTTTTCTTTTCAAGCACAGGGGTCGTCTGACGAGCAAGGCCAGCATCAACCCCCTGGTTTCCCGGGTTATTCACTCCCTTCCCGGCTGACGAGAAGCTGAGAAGCGGCGACGCGTGGGATGTGCCGCTCCGCGGACTTAGTATACCAAAAAAGTCACAGGGTCGCGATACAACGAGCGCCGCGGTCGGTCCAATGTGAGCATTGTGAAGCATCCAGGTGGATTTTATTGGGCGAGGTGAATCGGGATTCGCTGTTTACCAGTATTTTGGGTCATTGAGCGCGTCAGCGCATTTCACTTTCCCGCTTGTGTTTTCGATGAAACCCGGTTTTAGCTTTTTAACCATCCAGGCATCGGCGTGTTCTTGTGGTATGGAATAAGGGGCTTTAAAACCCACTTTCCCGGCAGGAACAAAGCCAAATTTTGGATAGTAGGTGGGATGGCCAAGCACAAAAACAAGCTCAAATTTCATATCTCTAAGCTGTTTTATGCCTTCGTTGACCAGTAGGCTTCCGATACCTATATTTTGATAAGCGGGTTTTACCGCCAGAGGAGCAAGGATGGATGCGGAAACGTCCTGGTCGGAGTTCATAATTTGAACTTTCGTAAAAAGGATATAGCCAACAATAAGGTCCTCAGCGAAAGCAACAAGTGATAAGAAAGGTTTAGCGGTTGGATCTGCTAACAAATCTAAAACCAGATTCGCAATTTCTTTTTCTTCATGTTGTGATTCATTAAATGCAGCGCTGACAGTATTACAGATTGCTTGTAGATCGTTATCATTGGATCTGCGTACCTGGACATGCATTATGGTATACCTTCTGGCCCTTTTTTCTTCTAGATGCCCTTGATTACTTGTTTGACCATCTCAACTATCAAGAATAGGAATTACCATCCAGCCTGATCAGCATGACCCGGACATCCTTTCCAGGCGCGGACGCCGGTAACGGCATGACTTCAGGTCTGGGCGAATGAGATCTCCGGGATGCAGATATTTTTTTCGCACAAGACTCGCGTCCGGACGTTCATTGAAGTGAATATCAGGTTTAAATACCGGGAAATATTCGGTATCCGCGATTATTCCTGATAACGGAAAGTCAGATCATACTCGATCCCTTCCGCTTCTTCATCCAGAGCCTCAAAATACACCCGGAACTCATCATCAAAATCCAGCTCTGCTTTACCGCTCACCGATCCACTCTGGCCCGGATCCAGGGTCACTTCGGAAAGGGCTCCTTCGGGACCTTTCAAGAAGACCCGCAGCCCTCCGGTTTCTACGCTGGCTGTGACGTCAACGAGGACGTAGTCATCGCTGCCAGCGGAGGTTTCAAAGGAAGCCCCAAAGGTACCTTTGACTTTTTTATAGCTTCCATTTGCGGAACCTCCTGCTGCTGAGGATCTCATGCTTTGCCTGCCCCCCAAAGCGGAGCCAGAGATGCCTTCTCCTGAACAGGCAGCGAGCATGGAGAATAAAAGGATGATGATGAACAGGAAGGGAAGGTTAGATTTTCGCATAGGTTCTCCTTGGATTAGCGATGGAAATCAATTCTTCCAGGGTCAGATCATCTTCAATAGAACTGCAACCCCAAATGGGGGAGGGCAACGACCTTGGAATATCCTGATTATAGGTATTTTCGGTTTGTTTGCCAGCGTGTTTTCTGGTTTCGGGCTGACAGTTTTGTGAGCTGGCTGCTGCCCATTTTTCCGGGGTCATTAAATCGCAGCGGCCGGGTCGTTGACCCGGTGATGGCCGCTCTTACATCTTTTGTGATGACCAGAGCAGGGACTTATCCAAGGGCTGAATTGTGAATTCAGCTGCAGGTGGTAATAAAAAGACGCTGGTGAAGGAATTTATGCCATTTACCAGGCATAGGCTTTGGGAGCTTCCCCTCCCGGCCCGGGAAATAGTTGGTCGAGTTTGGTGAGCGTTTCATCGTCCAGAGAAATCTCTGTGGCGTTAACAGCGCTCTCCAGCTGTTCAATATTCCTGGGACCGATGATCGGAGCTGTCACAACGGGATTATGAAGCAGCCACGCCAGGGCAACCTCTGCGGGTGGATGCCCGAGATCCCGGCATAAGCTTTCATAAGCTTTCAACGTTTCACGGTTTTCTTCAACCCGCTTTTCAAAGTCAGGATTGCCCCTTCGTCCCGCTTCCTGTTTCTCCAGGGCTCCCGCCAGAAGCCCGCCATCCAGGGGACTCCAGGGAATGAGGCCTAAACCGTAATGGCGGCAGGCCGGGATGACCTCTAACTCAATCATGCGGTTGTTGAGATGGTATGTGCTTTGTTCACTCACCAGGCCCAACATACCCCGCTTGGAAGCCTCCTGGTTGGCGGTGGCAATATCCCAGCCCGCGAAGTTGCTGGACCCAACGTAGACAATTTTGCCCTGCGTTACCAGGCTGCCAAATGCCTGCCAGGTTTCAGCCCAGGATAGATTTCGATCAATATGGTGCATCTGATACAGATCGATCCAATCCGTTTGCAGGCGGGTCAGACTGCCTTCTAGATGTTTTTTGATCTTGTAAGCGGACAAACTGCGGCCGTCGCTGTTTACTTCGGGGAGATTTTCTTCCCGGGTGACCGGGTTGTAAACCTTGGTTGCCAGGATGATAGCCTCACGGCGGCCGCCGCCCTGGGCAAGCCATTTCCCGATGATCTCTTCGGTATATCCGTGCTCTTTTTCCCAGCCGTAGACATCCGCTGTGTCAAAAAAATTGATCCCCAATTCCAGAGCCCGGTCCATGATCGCGAAGCTGTCTTCTTCCGAAGTGTGCCAGCCAAAGTTCATCGTGCCCAGACATAAGTTGCTTACCAGAACGCCGTTCTTTCCCAATCTCACATGCTCAATTTCTGACATATCGTCCTCCATTGTCTAGTTATGATTGATTTTATCATCGACTTGCATGGTCCCTGCGCTTCTGACTAATCTTTGGCAGCATATCCCTAACTCTTATTGCCGGATTAAGACACTTGATTGCATATGATTGGCGCCGTAAGGGGAGGCAGTCTATGGCGCGGCACCGCAGGGGGTTCGGGTTTTTGCCCAGTCCTAAATTCCGGGGGATGAAACACATGCGGAATTATGTGCTTTATGGCTGAATAATTGGCCACTTGAGTATAAATAGGAAAATTAGTAGTAAAAGGTTAATGAGGATGCCAACTAATCCTTGATCAGGGAGCTGGTCCAATTTCCCGTTCCAAAAGATTAAATAAACAAAGGAAGAAAGAACGATCGCGAAAATAATTATTGCGCGCCACCATGGTTGCGTGAGAAGTAATCCAGCCCCAGCAATAATAAATCCTATGGCAGACATTAACAGTGAAGTGCTTGCAATCAACTTAATCTTATCCCCACTCAATCGACTGGAAAGAACCCAAGAATCCTCTGGCCAAACTAGGCCAGCTTGAAGTTCAAACAGTTTTTGGCTGTGGCCAAAATATAGCAGATGAACAAATCCATGGAGCAAAATAAAGACTCCAACTAAAATTTTGACCATGGAAATCTCCTTAACTTTCTCTCTCTAAAATTATTAATCAATGTTCACAAAATATAAGCTCAATTGCTGCTGGATTGGCATTCTCCGGAGCGGTAAACCTCCCCCNGCTCAGGGGACTTCCTCGGTATCTGGGGTTCTGAGTCGTAAAGTNAAATCTCCGAANTAGATCTTAGGTCCAAAGACCAGTTCTGGATTCCGGGCGTCATGGTTTACCAGGGGGGTATTGGTGAGCGTCAGGATGGCCTCCCCCAGGGTGGCTCCCTGGCTCAGTTCCACAGCCAGCGTGGTCGTCCCGGGGCCGTTCTGATTGATCCCAAAATAACCCGCATCACAGGTGTTACCGGACGTAAAAAGGGCCAGGCTTTGGGGATGATAGATGATCTGGCTGAGGATGTTATAGCGATTGTCGAGATTCCCCACGGAGCAGCTGTGGGTCCAGAGGAAGTTGGTCTGCATTCGATTGGCCTCCAACCAGGGATTGTTGATTTTCAATACCGATCCCACATTGCCGTGGCCGATGACCACCGCGACATCCGCCTGCCCCTCGCTGATCGCCTGGTAGCCCTCCATCTCAGAGAGCCCTCCAGGCTCGCTGTTGAAGAACAGCAGCGGTTCTCCCTCCCCTTTCAGGGCGGACCAGTTCAAGTTTCCCTCCAGNAGATGATATACGAATTCATCATGGTCTTCCTGCGTGGTGGCTTCGTAGNGGGTGACATAAATGTACCTTCTGGGAAGGTCAATTTCCCCCATCCGGTAGGCATGATTCTTTTCAAAATAACGTTCCAGAGCGCTGATCGTTTCATTCACATCTCCCAGATAAGGCGGCAGAACACTGACCCAGATTTCCCACTCCATGTGCTCCGGGTGGATATCAAACATGGGCTTCCCCAGCGGCTTTTGGCCATCGATGGGCTGGTAATCCTCAGACAGGGCAAATTCCCCGTCCAGGTCGCTGTAGTACCACAGCGAGATCAGCTCGTCATACCGTGGTGGGGTATCTCCGGTGTAGTCCACCCGGATCTGNAGNTAGGGGTATGGGACATCNCCGATCAGGATCGCCCCGGCCAGGGTTTCATCCGTCTGCTCATAGTAAAGCTCCTGCAAAACCCCCCGAATCTCCTGGGGCGTTTCTGATCCCACGGGATGAAGAATCGCCTGGTATCCGTCCTGGCAGAGGTCCCGGGAAAACTGTTCCAGCTCCGCTTGCAGCGGCTGCAGATAAATCTCCTCCACCAGCAATGCGACGGACGCCTGAAATTCTCGGCAGACGAAAGGGGTTGCGGTGGGGATCGGGGTAACGGTGGGGGATGGTGCAGCAGTAGGGGTGGGGGTAGCGGAGAGAGCCGGGGTAGCGCTGGACTGGAGGGTGGGCGGGGGAGTTTCGCTGGCTTTTTGGTCGATTTGCGTGACTGAGCTGGCAGGTACGGACACACAACCAGCGAGGACCCAAATCAGGATCAGAGCGCAGCAGCATCTTTGCAGGGGGGAAAGGCTATGGTCGTCCATGGGGCCTCCTTGCGGCTGGGGTAATGCTTACGGGAGGTAAGAGGTATATTTTTCAATAAGAATAGATCGGCAAAGCTGCCTGCCAGGTCAATCAAATCGAGCTTCCAAAAATCAGTAGATTGGGGAGAGATTGTTTAGTCATCCGGGCACCTGCCGGCATGTTGTCGATTTATGGTAGTTCAGTAGTAGCCATTATTTGCATTTAGCTGACAGAACTTTCCGTTGATTATTTATGGTGGATTATATGTTCCACTATCTGAAAATTTTCGTTCAAATTTTCTATTAAGATTCAGGCGAAGATGGTTTATTCAGAATCATATTCCCAAACATGTGAATGTTATTAATTTTTGTATAACCCACTAACGTTTTCAATTTGCCTGGCTCAGGAGGATCTATTTTGAGTAGAGACTTACAGTCCAGCCACTTTCTCCAAAATTTTTCATCTGGATATAAATTGTAATTTTATCGGCTTGTAATTTGACTTTTCCTACCCTCAATAACACTTCCATCATTTCCTCAATCATGTCATCTTTTACGATAGATACCAAGTCACTCTCTTCTAAACTCCTAATGATGGAATCTTTCATGGACGATTCAACATAGCCATAACTTACGGGCAATGAATTTACAGTTGCCAGGGAAGGATATATGACTGGAGAACTTGTTAACTGTTCTTCTTCTGGTAGTGGCAAAGCAATGCCTATAAGTGTTTTTGATTTTCCAGCTTCTTTCCTGAGACGATATAGTTTAACTATAGATTCAACATTATCGTTGTCGTCATAAGAAATTTGAGTGATGCTGTTCCCGTCAAATGGAAAGGCATCATTAAAGTTTGGGTCTGCAGCATTTGGTAATTTGAATCCATCAGCAGTGAAACGTTCCACGCTGAATTTCGCAACTACATAATAATCACCCGGAGATAAATCAGTGGTCAACGGGGAAGTGCCAACCAGATTCTCGGGTATTGTGATTTCCTCTATTTCCAAATCATGGATATCATCCAAAGCCGGGACAATGAAGATTTTCACATTGCTTGGATACGTATTTATCCATACATGATTTTCAGATATTTCTCCGCTATAAATACCCGGAGTGGGCGTTGTCACTGTTCCAGATACATCTGGCGTTGCGGTCAATAAAACGTCGGAACTCTCTGTTGGCGTGGGGGTGTTGGCGGGAGGAGTTTGGTCATCCGTTTTCCGGGCATCGTCATCCAGGGTTCTCGTAGGTGTACTTAGATCAGAGGAAAGCTCAGATACAGAATCTATGGCGCCTGCACTTCTACCCAGGGATAAAACAATCAAACCTCGAGGCTCATCGGTTATGTAAACTACATCACCTTCAGCCCAAACAGATGAAATCCTATCCAATTTTGTATATTTATCGATTAGCTTAGGGGCAGTTGGATCGCTGATATCAATTGCGATAACACCACTCTCCACAATTTGAGTATATGTGCCCTGGTCCAACCCAAAGTTAAAAGTTAAATAAGCCATATCACCGCTAACAGCAATATCAAAGAATGTTAGTCGGCTTGATGCGCCTTGCGGAATGAGTTCATAATTTCCTACTAATTCCATAAACGACCCAACTTTAATGGGTTTCGTGGGATCGCTGACATCGAGTATGGTCAACCCTGAATCCCAATTTGCCATATAAAGCATTTGATTGGACAATACTGCATTTGCTCCCCAACCAGCATCAAAAGTTCCAATTTCGACCGGCGCTTCTGGATCTCGAAAGTCTACAATATGCAATATATTAGCCAACAAATATACAATACCATCTCTGACAAGCACCCCTGGATAAGCAACATTGGATGAAAATGAAAATTCCCCCAATAACACAGGCTGCGAAGGATTGCTAATATCTATTGCAACCAATGTGTCATTAAAGGTCAGATAGAGCGTTTGGTCTTCTATGGCCAGCTGATCAAGAGATCGATGAACAAATCCGCTCTCAGGTATATACTCTCCCATCAAATGTGGTGATGATGGAATCTTCACGTCAATGATGACCACCCTATCGTTCTCTACTGAAGCTTCAAGAACGCCGCCCTGGTCAGTAACATAGGCAATTTGACCTTGCACAATAACATTTTGTGCATTACCAAGTTCATAAGACCCTACTTCCTTGGGATTTGAGGGATCATTTACATCCAAAATGATGATTCCTTGTTCGCCGCTGGCGATATAAGCAGTATTGTTTTGCACAAAAATATTATTTACCGAACCTGAAGATAACCACGTCCCCACCACCTCAAAGGAGGGTTGTGGTGTTGCTGTCACTGTTATTGATTTCCCAGGTTCGTCCACTTCAGCAGAGGATGGTTCATCATCCTCTGGAGATCCTCGATTTACCAATTTTGGGACAACAAAGAAACCCAACACAATCATGGCAGCAATCCCTATAATTGCAAAGAGATACTTTATCGGAAAGCTTGGTTTGGGTTTGGGAGCTACAATTTTTTCGCGTTCAAGAACGGCAGAATCTTCCCCACTCTGAAAAACATTGATTGTATTGGCTAACTTTTGAATGTGTTTTTCTATGGGCGGTGTGATCGCATCCAGCCAGTGCTCCGTAGAGAGGAAATAAGCCATGGCTCCAGTGGGATCAATATTCTCAATGCGAAAAGGGATAATGATGACATTATTGGCTACAGCACGTTCTACTTCACGTACGACCTGGTTTGATCGGTTGGAATTTTCTGAGAGAATGATAACCATAATATCACTTCCCTCTATGGCAGTGTTGATCGCCTCTCCCCAAGACTTGCCTGGGGTGATATCTCTGGGGGCAATCCAGCAGCGGATGCCATTGTTTTCCAAACCAGCTATGACAGCGTCTGCGATTGGCTTGTCTTTGTTTGAGTAACTTACGAAAACATCATGCGCCATTTCAATGATCCTGTTTTCTGATCAAAATGATTCATTTTCTGTATTATATATAACCTTTTCGCCTACATAGCATGAAATAAACATTTCTTTCTGTGTTTAATTTGGGATCATTGTGACGCATGTCAGAGCTGAAGGCGAGTTATGGTTCATGGGGGATACCTGTTTTTCTTCAATTAAGACATGGTCAAGCTCAACAGCCATGTTTCTCGAAATTTAATCGATGCCCCAAAACACCTCCTGCTAGTAAAAATGGTTTTTATGTTGTAACAGCCCATAACATCAAAGAAACGCATCCGATAATCAGACCTTCCAAATTACCGTCTGCAAAATTCCGGAGCGAAGGAAAACATAGGACTAACAATTAATTTTGTTCATATGTACCAAACTGCTAACGTAAAAACTCATCGGTCACCGGATTGGCAATTTTCGGTTGGTAAATTGTAACCATTAATTTGCATTTTGCTGCCGCTTCAACCTGCCGCCGCATGGGCGGCCCATGATATGTGCTAGAACCCAGTCATGTAGGAAGCTTGTCAGGCATCTGAGAGTTTTGTTCTAGTGGCTGGAAAATTTGATATCTTGTGAAATTGAAATTTAAGGGTGATAGCAAATGCGAATGATAAGGGAATAACTAGATGTTCAAGATCGACCATAGGTTGAGGTAATAAATGAAAAACCCAGGGTAGAGAGAGAATAATAGACACGAGGAAAATAAAAAAAGTACGCTGCCCGGGTAGACCAACAATAAACCACACAACAAGCAGACCAAGAATCAGCGTATAGTTCCCAGTTTGCGGCAAAGTTAGCAATGAAAAAGTTATAGAAATACATAATAACCAACCCATCTTTTCCTTGAAGGGATATTTGGCTACATTCAATGTCATCCAGGAGGCCCATACAGCTGCGGAAAGGATTAGAACAACTGAGAACACAGGTTGATTAGTAAGCGCTGGTGGCCAGACAGGTGATGAATAACCGCTGTAGGATATCAAACCTTGAAGATAGTCAATCTCCCATGAGCCTATCAGGGCCCAGGTCAAAGCCCAAAGAGCAAATAATCCAATAAATAAATTCTTAATTACTCGCATTCTACACACATTCCAAGACATGATCAACATAAATGAAACGGGAATAAAGACGACTTCGGGTCTAACAAGTGATAAAAGTAACCCTAAAGAAGCTAAGCCATATCTTCTATAGGAAATTCCCCACCATGCAAATACTAATGAGGCAAGACAAAATGGGATAAATTGTCCAATCAGGTAAGAATTGATTGGATAACGAAATATAACAATAGAAAAAAAGATAAGTAAAGTAAATGCGAATAAACCTGGTTTCCAACCAATTAATTGCCAGACACCAATAGGAAGGCACAAGAGCAAAACCAACTGCAAACCCATCCATATGCTAACTGCCAATGGAAAAGGTAAGAGCCAAAAAGGGAGTAATTGAAATGCAATTATCGCCATGTATGCGAATTTCTGTTGATCTTCATTGGCACTAAGTTCCCTGTCAAACATCCCATCTTGTATTTTTCTGGTGATCTGATGAGAATATGGAGATTCCCCTTGAAGGAGTGATCTTGAACCGATCCATCTCGGGTAAAAATCGAACCGGTTGTTTCGATTTTTAACTACTAATTGATAGGATGCAATTGAAAGGAGAAGCCATAGAGCAAAAAGAAACAAAATTGCTTTCGATAAGTCAGGGACACGATATTTTTTTGACATTGGTTACCTGATTTCAAGGAGTATCAATGTATGTGATACCTAACGGAAAATCTCACCTGCCGCCGGGTGGGCAAATGTCGGTACATTGATTGTAAACAATTATTGGCAAAAAATCGCTGCTGTCCGCCGCCGTATGGGCTCAGTCCGGTCAGGAGCAGCGGAGGCACTCATCCGCATGATAGAGTCCCCCCGGCTAATCCATCGCCTCGATAGCTCTCTGGTCGAAAAAACACATTCTACAATGGAACATTGCATTGCCCAATCTCCTCGCCCTCGGTTGACATACCGCTGCTCATTACATTCACGGAAGCCATATAAATATCCAGACCGCTGTGTATACTGGTGCGGTAGACGATGGAATCGCCGGCAAACCAGTCTACGTTGAACCCCTATCCGAGATTACCGATCAAATAGCAGCTCGCGTCGTCGTCCGGTTCAAGTGGGAAGTATCGTTGAGGGTTTTTACAGCGCTGTTTCAATCTTCTTCCTCAACTGGCGCTTCACGACTGAGCAATTCCTTCAACCCCTCCTGATGGCTTTCCAGGGACTGAGCATGGCGCATCATCCCTTTCCATGGGTCTTCTTTTTGCCCCAGACGATTGTGAATGTTCTCCATGGTCCAATCCCGGGGGTTTGCCCCAGATTGGACCTCATCCCACGACACCGGGGTCGCTACTGATGCTTCAGGCAGTGCCCGCACTGAGTAAGGCGCTACAGAGGTCGCTCCATATGAATTTCGGTAGGTGTCCATATAAATGCGCCCCTCACGGTTCTTTTTGCGTTGTTCCAAAGTAAGTTTCTCCGGATGGCGGCGCACAAGAAGCAAGGACAGGTCATCAGCAAAATCCCTCACCTTATCAAAGCCCCATCCCCGATCTATCGGAACAACCACATGAAAGCCTTTTGAGCCGGTGGTCTGAACCCAGGCTTTGAGTTCCAGTTCAGTAAGGGCATCATGAAGTTTTAGGGCAGCAAACCTGACTGAGCCATAGTCTTTCGTTCCCTCCGGCGGATCAAGATCGTAAACCATTTTGTCCGGTCGATCAAGATCATCCGAGCGAGACAAATAAGAATGGAAGGTGATCACTGCCTGGTCTACCAGGTATACCAGTGCAGCCTTCGAATCCACAATGGGGGCATCAAAGCTGCCCCCCTCCTTTTTGGGGAAGTTAACTCGCTCGATCCACTCAGGGAAATACTCCTGGGCGTCTTTGGCATACCATCCATCCCCATCTACCCCATCGGGGAAGCGCTGCATGCTCACTGGATACCGCTTGAGATGGGGCAGCATCACCTCAGAAATCTCTGCATAGTAATCGATCAAATCCCCCTTGGTCAAATCCGCCTTCGGGAAGAAAACCTTATCCCGGTCTGATATATCTATATCATGCCCGTTGATCTTCATGATCATTTCTCCTGGTCAAGTTCTGCTGCCTGGCTTTGCTCTTCCTTATGGACATCCTCCGGTGATTTATCCCGTCGCAAGCCTTTATAACGGGGATGGCGCAAACGATCATCCTCCGTCCACTCACTGAAAGCAACCTCGCAGACAAATTTCGGCGTGACAAAATGGACACCCTTGGTCTCTGTTTCGCCCCGGTCATAAGGCGAGGTCTTACGCTCAATCTCTTCCAGCTTATCCCGCAGTTCTTTCAAGGTTTGGTCATCAAAACCCGTCCCCACTTCCCCGGCATAAACCAGGTCATCATCTTGGTAAAAACCCAGCAGCAGGGCACCAAAACCAACCCGCTCACCTTCTGGTTTGGTAAAGCCACCGATCACAAACTCCTGCTGTTTGATGCATTTGAACTTTAACCACTTGCTGGAACGGCTGTGAACATAGGTTGAACCTGCCTCTTTGGCGATCAGCCCTTCCCAACCCTTTTCACAGGCTTCTTTATAAAATTCGATTCCATCATCATTACGGTACTGCACCATCCGCAGGGGATCTTCTGATTTGACTGCTTCACCCAGGAGTTTCTTTCTGTCTCGCAGGGCACACTTTGTGATATCGTGACCATCGACGTACAGCAGGTCAAAAAAGTAGTAATAAACATCTACATCACTTTCCAAAGCCTTTTCCCTGCTGGAAGTCTGCATCCTCGGCTGAAGTTTCTGGAAATCGCTGACGTTATTTTTATTAAAAGCAACGACCTCCCCATCCAGAATGCACCCTTTGACAGCATGCTTCTCTAACGCATCCTTGACTTCTGGGTAGCTGACGTTGAGTTCTTTCTGATTGCGGGAGTAGAGGGTTACATTACCATCATCGGAAATATGAGCAAAGACCCGTTCACCATCAAGTTTTCGCTCAAATATCCAATCTTCTCCGGAGAAATGTTCATGGGTCAGCTTCGCCAGCATCGGCTCCAACCAATCCGGCATGGATTTCTTTTCAGCTTTTTCCTGAGCTTCCTCTGAAAGTTTTTCAATCAGGTCAGCCATCAGTCTCACCTTCACCTTCCTGAATCTCTTCCAGGCTCCGCCCAGATTTGACCGAATCCGTTTCTGTTGATGTAGGGTTTCGCCGGGCGTCCGCTTCATCATCGTTCATTTTAATCAGTAACCAGCGGGTATTGTCGCCCTTCCCGGTTCGGATCAGGGCATAGCCTCCCTGTAATTTCTCGCCCTCTAGCCAGATGGTGGCATGCCCATTCTCAAGTTGATCAGAAACAAGTGGAGGATCATCCTGATCGTCCTCCTTCAAATTGCGGTAGATACCACGATCCCAGACCATTACCGGGCCGGCACCATATTCATCTTCCGGGATGACCCCTTCAAAATCCGCGTACCCCAGGGGATGATCCTCAGTGGGGATTGCCATCCGTTTGACGCTCGGATCTGTCGACGGTCCCTTGGGCACCGCCCATGACTTAAGCACGCCGTCAACCTCGATCCGGAAATCATAATGGAGATTGGAGGCATCATGCTTCTGGATTACAAAAATTGGCCTCCCCTCTTCTGCCCAGTCAAAGGTGACATCCTCATCGGCAGGCTCCGAGGTTTTCCTGAAATCGCGTTTCTTTTTATATTCCTCTAGTTTGTCCATTTCCGCCTCCATAGTAACTAATCGCCCTTTGTTAATTTAATTCTACCTATGTTAAATTCGCAAACTAAATGGATTTAGCGTAGGAGTTGTCAGGTTCGCTATAGGTAGGTCCATCAAGCTCATGGACGTTGATTCGATACTCGCAGCGGCCAAGCAGCTGAAGCAGAGTACGACCGGGGCCGTTTGTCTGGAGGAGCAACCATTCCCCGTGCGAAGTACCGTTAATCATGACATACTTTGCCGTAGCCAGAGTATGTACTATAGACTGCCGTGCGACGCGGGCAACATAACGTAATAGTCCACCTGCCGCCGGCTTGGCAAATGTCGGTACTTTGATTGTAAACAATTGCTAGCGAAAAATCGCGGTTGACCTCCGCCGCCGCATGGGTGAAACCCAGTCCCATGCAGCGGGGGTAGGTAACAGAGGTTTATGCGGTGGCGTGTTTAGATTTGAGAGTAGGAATACGTTTAATTTCGTCCCCTTCGTCTTGTCTTGCTTCATAAAGCTCATAGCGGAGCTGAAGATTCATCCAGAATCCCGGAGAGTTACCAAAGAATTTAGCAAATCTAAGGGCTGTGCTGGGGGTAATGCCTCTTTTTTCATTGACAATTTCATTTACCCGCTGATAAGGAACGCGAATAGCATCAGCAAGCTCACGCTGAGTAATTCCAAGGGGATCTAGAAATTCTTCTCTCAACATCACACCTGGGTGAGTGGGGGGGCGATTGTTGGGAATCCTAACCATCAGAAACCTCCAATATTAATGGTAATCCGTGATTTCCACATTTAAAGGACCTGATTTTGTCCAGATAAAACAAATCCTGTATTGATCATTAATTCTGATGCTGTGCTGCCCTTGGCGATCCCCCGACAGAGCTTCTAATCGATTTCCTGGGGGAATAGCGAGGTCTCGAAGCTCCGTAGAAGAATCTAGCTGATCCAGTTTTCGTTGGGCAATAGTCCAAACTTGCTGAGGGCACTTCTTTCTCGCACGGGAAGAATTGTTGCCGTTGAAGATATCTTCTGTCCCTTGATCAGCAAAATTAACGATCATGATAGCATAATAGCACGTATACCATGCTATGTCAAAGTTTTATTCTGTTTACCTAACGTAAAAGCTGTGCGAAGCATCCTGGAAGGGCATGGGCCGTCGGGTGGGTAAATACTGGTAATTTGATTGCAACAATGACTGGCGAAAAATCGCCGCTGGCTGCCGCTGCAGGCGGTCAGGTGGAGCGGGGGTCAGCCAACATCCTCAGTGGAAACCGCGCACCTTACTGGGCTTGATACGAATAGTCACGCTATACTCTTGATAAACTTCTGAAAGGTTTCTACCCAATCCCTTGGAAATTTCCTCGTACTTAGCATGATATCCTGGATCTGGTTCCGACATTTGATCTTCAATAAATGCCGTTCCATTGAAAACGACTACATCACCCCCATAAGTGGTTGCTCCTTCCAAGTTAAGAGATACCTTTGGATTGCGTTTAATATTTTTGAGTTTCATAGCATCGGGTTTGGTATAAATTAGAAAACTATTTCCATCCCAATGGAACCATACTGGATTGGGCTGTGGTGTACCATCAGATGCTACGGTTGTTAGCCAGATAACTCCTTCATCATGTAGTCGTTTCTCAACATGGACGCCAAACTCAGATGATAGATCAATCATATATCCTCCCAGAATAGTATTTTTATTGGCTAACGTTTGATCTGAGCGGCCGGGGAAACGACCGCCGGCTGCTCATCACTTTTGCTATCTTACAGCGTCTATACTTAACCCGCCAGCATCCCCTTTCCGCTCCAGCGATTTGTTAGGCGGGGCTTTGATTCACTAGCGTAAATGAATCTTGTTCGCTGTGATCAAACGGGCATAATCCGATGATAGAAAGACGATGATTTCTGCAACGTCTTCGGGCTGCACGATGTGAAGTAGCTCATCTGAATTGTTCACGTTCTCCCGGACTGAATCCGTCACCCAGCCAGTATCGGTGACAGGCGGATAGACGATGTTCGAGGTTATGCCATAATCAGCCAATTCAAATGCGGCCGACATCGTGTAATTCTCCAAAGCAGCCTTGGCCGCCCCATAGGAAATCTCCGTAGGGAAGCCCAATGATCCACCGGACGTCAGACCAATGATGCGCCCCCATTCAGCCCCACGATCAATATGCCGGCGGGCAAATTCAGCAATCAGCAGAGACGCCGCCCGGGCGTCGACCTGGAAGACCTGATCATGCGTCGATGGGGAAAGGGGTTCTGACGTGAGACCCGTGATATGAGCACTTTGCGGCAGAAACGTATCGGCCACCCAGCCCGTTGCATTGTTCACAAGAATATCCACCTCGGAGAATTCACTTTCAGCCATGTCGAAAAGGTGTGGCACAAAGGAGGGATCTCGAAGATCAGCCTCGAATGAAATAGCCTGACCGCCATTGGCTCGAATGGAATCCACAACATGATCTGCGGTCTTTGAGCGATTCGTACGGTATGGCTCTGGGAAACCTTCCGGATCGGATGTGCGGTAATAGGTGAGCAAGACCGAAGCGCCACAAGCGGCAAGCATTCTTGCAGTC
>JGI1689J12820_1000014_pt1 | contig 60723 bp, 58 predicted proteins | sample PRCRCaboRojoPR_6_FD_12820 | JGI IMG/M metagenome (IMG submission 12820)
GTGATGGAGGGCCAAATCTCGCTGGCAAAATGGTGCCTGGCCCAAATATGATTTCCAATCCCCAGGAAGAATCGCCGGATTTGAACACCAGTTTTCCGATGAACCGATCCTTTTCGGGTTCTTATAATAAATGGGGGATCCCCCTTTTTTCGTCTTTTCTTGACAACGGTCTAGATTTATGTTATAAGAAGTTAACGTTTTCGTTAACGTTTTCTTGAGCAAATCCTTTTGCGAGGTGGATAGTGGGAACGACGATAGAAGACGTAGCCGAAAAAGCAGAGGTCTCGATCACAACGGTTTCTGCCGTTATCAACGATTCACGTTACGTAAGTCCCGAATTGACGGAGCGGGTCGAGCGGGCAATAGACGAGTTAAATTATCAACCGGACCAGCTGGGTAGAGGGTTGAGAAAGGGCCAGAGCAATACTATAGGGCTCCTGGTTTCCGACATAGCGAATCCCTTTTTTCCGAAGGTCGCGCGGGGAGTCGAGGACTGTGTTCGGGAAAACCATTACAACTTGATCCTCTGCAATACAGACGAGGATCCCGTGGAAGAAAAACACTATATCTCGTTGCTCCGAACGCAAAGGGTCGATGGAATGATCGTTGCTCCGACTTCCGAGGGTGCTAGTAACCTGGAACCTCTTTCCGAAGAATCAATCCCTATAGTTTTAATCGACAGGAGTATAGACGGTCTGGATCTTCCCGAAATTACCTCCGACAACTATTCAGGAGCCTACAGGGCGGTTGATTATCTTATAGAAAAAGGACATAGAGATATCGGTTTTGTCTCGGGAATAAAGGGGATTCAATCAACTGATAATCGTCTTCTGGGTTATAAAGATGCCCTGGAGGACAACTCCGTGGAATTTAGAGAAGATTACGTCGTGATGGGAAATTCAAAAATCAACGATAGCTACGAAGGAACTAAGGAGCTTATTCGTTCCAACGACGACATAACGGCGATATTTGCCTCGAACAACATGATGTTGATCGGGGTTTTGCAGTACCTCAAGGACAGCTCGATCTCCTATCCCGACGAGGTCTCAGTAATATGTTTCGATGACACCGAATGGGGAAATGCGGTAACGCCCGGCATAACTTCAGTATCTCAAAAACCCTACGAGATAGGTTACGAAGCGGGCAAGGTACTTTTCCGGTTGATATCCGATTCGACCGATAAAATGGTGAAAGATCGCCTCGTTCTACCGACAAAACTGGTAGAACGAGAAAGCGTTAGAAACTTAACCAATTGACCTGTGGAGGTGATAGGTGCTAAAGCTTAAGGCAAGGAAAGTTCGGCATCAGGCCGAACTTTCACGGTACCGAAAAGCAATTAAACTTAACTCTTTAAGGGGAGGATACAATGTTCACTAGCACGAAAAAGCGATTTCTGACTCTGTCGTTGGTTGTGGTCCTGATCGGACTGTTCATCGTTCCCGCGGGATTTGCCCAGGACGACAAGAGCTATTTGATCGGCCACGACTCGCTCTACATGGGCGACGAATGGATGAAAGTCACGGACAAAGCGATTCACCTGTACGCGCTGGAGCAGGGCTGGAACGTAATAACTCAAAACGCTCACTTCAAGGTTGCCGACCAGGTCAAGCAGCTGAGATATTTCATGGAAAAAGGTGTAGACGGCGTAATCTGGTCCCCGGTCGCGGAGTCCGCTACCGCTGAAGTGGCAGAACACCTGGCTAAAAACGGAGTTCCAACCGTTACTTATAATACCGACGTAAAGACCGATGCCGTGCCGATCACGATAATGTTCGGAAACAAGGAAGCGGCTAAGATAGTCGCCAACCAGGTAATTGACCACCTCAAGGAAACGCAGGGAGAGCCCGAAGGTGTCGTACTGAGTATTCAGGGAGATCCGGCAAACACGACGGATCGAGCCCGAGCTGACGGGTTCAAAGAGGTCTTTAACGAGTATGAAGGAATTAAACTGGTGGAATTCTTTACCAAATCCGACATGGCCGAGGCACAGAGAAAGGCTTTCAACGCCATACAGCAACACGGTAGACCGGTCGGTATAGTTTCGCAGAACACCACTAACGCTCGTGGCGGAGTTAATGCCCTGAGACAGGCGGATATGTTGGTTCCCAGAGGAGAAGAAGGTCACGTCTTCGTTTCTTCCATCGGTGGAGCCCCGGCATATCTGGACATGATGAAGGAGGGGCTGGTCGATCGAGGTTACGTGCAGCCCAACCTGTTCTACGGTCCACTGGCTATGCACTTCCTCGTTCAGGTAATCGAAGAAGGCGAGGAGTCACTACCCGAGGTCGGTACGATCATTACCGAGGACGACCTTAAAATTACCGGCGGCACTTACGAAGGAGTATCACCCTGGGAAACACAGGTCTGGGCGCCAGCAGAAGTTACGACTAACTTCGGTCACAAGTGGCTGAAAGTCCAGGGCATGCTGGTCACGCCGGAGAACGTGGATGACCCGAGGATATGGGGCAATACCGCTGAAAAGTGGTTGAGGTAGAATTTCTATGAAGTCCGATTATTAGGGATTTCACCCTGCGAGGAAATGATCGAACAACCGGGGTGGCGGAGACGTGCTACCTCGGTTGTTCGTTATCCGAACCGGGCGGCAACCTCCGAGTCGGGACCTTCCCGGCTCGTTTGCCGGNTTTATCGAAAAAACTGGAGGTGGATTAAAATGAGCGNCGATTCCGTTCCTTTGCTCCGCATGGAAGACATCCACAAGTGGTTTGGCAAGGTCCACGCGGTCGCAGGAGTAGATTTGAGCATCAATGAAGGGGAGATAGTCGGTCTGGTAGGTAATAACGGTGCTGGCAAATCAACTCTTATCAAGGCACTTGTCGGTGTCCAGCCGAAAAGCAGGGGAACTTTTTACTGGAAAGGTGAAGAAGTAAACATTAAATCGATCAAAGATTCTCGGGCTCTGGGGATTGAAGCGGTATATCAGGACCAGGCTCTGGTCGATAGTCTCGGGGTTATCAAGAACATTTATTACGGGCGGGAGCCGGTAAAAGGATTTGGTCCCTTCAAGACGGTCGATTTCGAGAAAATGAAGAAAGAGGTCAGGCCGCTATTCCAGGAACTCGGTCTCGACGTCGCTTCTCTCGATCAGGAGGTAAGGTTTTGTTCGGGGGGAGAGAGACAGGGAGTTGCGATCGTTCGAGCTATGCTGTTCCGGGCGAAAATGGTAATTCTTGACGAACCGACCACGGCTCTTTCGGTCCCGGCGATAAAGCGAGTTCTTGATTTTATCGAGGCTCTGAAAGGTGAAGGCATTAGCGTTGTATTGATTTCTCACAACCTCGAGCACGTATATCAGGTTGCGGACAGGATAGCCGTGATGTCCCACGGAGAAAAGGTCCTGGACGAAAATACTGCCGAACATGAAAAAGAGGACATAGAGCAGGTATTGCACGAAACGGCGGGAGCGATATAAACCGAGGAGAAAATAATATGAATAAAAAATTACAGAAAGCCCAACTTTTCGTTGTAAACAATTTTTCCTGGTTCTTGATAATTATTATATATCTAGTTTTTGCCGGACTGCGACCTACCGGTATGTTGAGCTGGAGCACGGTGGTCTTTATGCTCCACTCCTCCATACCTCTTGGCTTTCTCGTCATCGGTGAAGCGCTCTGCCTGATCGTCGGAGGGCTTGACGTATCGCTGGCTCAGATGGCGGGATTTACCGCCATGCTCAGTGCTCTGATAGTTACGCAGTGGGCTCCCGGACTTCCAGGCATCGTAGGGGTATTTATTCCAATAATACTGGGTCTAGTTGCCGGGGCGGTGAACGGTTTTTTTATCGGATATCAAAAACTGAACCCGTTTTTGGTAACTCTCGGAACTTTTATGGGATTCGAAGCAGGGACTCTACTCCTTCACTCCTATCCGATCTACTCCGGTTTCCCGAATCACTACCTGTTTGGCGGTGAAAACTACCTATCAATACCGATATTCGTGGCAGTGGTGTTTCTGATGGCTTTTATCCTCAATTTCTCAAGAGCCGGCATGTATATCTATGGAGTTGGCGGCAACGCTCAGTCCTCGAGAATGCTCGGTGTAAATCCGGGTCACGTAAAGTTCTTTACGTTCACGCTGGCCGGAGGGTTCGCCGGTCTTTCCGGACTTTTTTACACCGGTTTCCTTAACACGGTTCCGCCCAGCATGGGTGACGGAGATATATTTCTCGCTTTTGCCGGAGCCATTATCGGTGGAGTAAGCCTGGAAGGTGGAAGAGGTTCAATGACCAACGCCTTTGCCGGCCTGGTATTTCTCGCCCTGATAGAAGCCGGATTGTCGATGTTTAACGTCGATCCAAATCTGCGTCGGGCGACTTACGGAATACTAGTTCTGGCGGCGATCATAATAAACCGTTACCGGAGTTACTTCAGAGATAGATTGCTCCAGCCCGAATAAGGAGGGGCTATGACACCTAAACAAAGCATCCTGTCGTTGTTTAGCGGTGAAGAACCGGGAAACGTAGTCTGGCAGCCTAGAATAGAAAACTGGTACAACGTAAACCAGGCCCACGGGACCTTGCCGGAGGGATACGAAGGTAAGTCTTTGCTTCAAGTTTACGACAAACTCAACTGCTCCCCTCGACCGTACCTGATTCCCTANCCTTCTCCGGAGGACTTAAGAAGTGAGGCTACCGATAAATGGAAGGGGTTCTGTCCTCAGGATAGTCCGCCAATAATCAGAGCTGAACTCGATCCGTCCGTTGACGGGAGCGTCGAGGTCACGGGAAGTGGCGGCCAGGGTGACGAGATAATCGAAAGGTGGTCCACGCCGAAAGGAGATCTGAGACGAAAATGGTTGATCTCCGAAGACTCGATCTCACAGCAGGTCTGCGAGTATCCGATTAAAGAACTCGAAGATCTCGATATACTGGAATACATACTTACCCATCAGGAGTGGAAGTTCGACGCTGAAGCCTACAGCGAGGTGGAAGCGAGAATAGGGGATAGGGCTCCCGTTGCTGCCATAGCGCCGAGAGCGCCGTTTATCCAGTTCATAATGTTCTACCTCAGTTACGAGGACGCGGTTATTCACCTCCACCGACATAAGGACAGGGTAGATAAGTTCCTTGAACTAGCGGAAGAGGCCGACAGCAAGGCATTTGAAGCTATTAAGAATAGCCCCGTCGACGTCGTATGTCTTCCGACCAACCTGGACGGTCAGCTGGTTAGCCCTCCTTATTTCGAGGAATACATTTTACCCCACTATCACGAGTACGGAGGGGCGCTGATGGACGCCGGTAAGTTCGTCTATGCCCACTGGGACGGCAGGGTAAAACCCCTTATGCCCTATGCGAAGGAGACCGGGCTGGACGGTCTCGAAGCGCTGACTCCCGAGCCTCAGGGTGACCTAACTATAGAGGATATTAAAGACGGGCTCGGAGAAGAAATGATCCTTCTGGACGGGGTGCCCGCCAATTACTTCCTGTCCTACCAGTACAGCGAGACCCGTCTCCTGGATGAAACGGAGAGAATTCTGAACGAACTGGCTCCCAACCTGGTTCTCGGCATATCGGACGAGATTCCGGCGGACGGCGATATCGATAGAGTAAGGATGGTTTCGGAGCTGGTCGAGAAATTTAATGAAGAATACTTCTAGAGAGGTTCAGATGACCGGCAGGGAACGCGTGAGAAGGGCACTGGAGTTCGAGTCACCGGACAGGGTTCCGAGGGATCTCTGGTGGTTACCGGCCGTGGAGATGTTTCAGGAGGACGAACTGTCCGGGTTGCTGGACGAATTTCCGATGGATATTACGAGCCCCGACTTTTCGCCGGGAATCTCGGAAAAACAGGAAAATAGCGATCTGCGAAATTATTCGGTCTACGGACTGGAAAGACCGACGGTAGGTAGTTACATAGACGAATGGGGCAGTATATGGGAAGTTCGTGAGGACGGGGTACTGGGAGAGGTGAAGTCCCCCGTACTGGAAAACCCGGGGGATGTCTCCGAGCTCGAACCGCCCTGGGAGTTTTTGGATACTACCGACCTTTCGTCGGTAGACGAATTCTGTGCCGAGACGGATAAGTTCGTGCTATCCGGAATAACCGCCCGTCCGTTCGAACGTATGCAATTCATCCGGGGTACCGAGAACCTCTACAGAGATCTGATAAAACGTCCCGAACTGGCAAAAAGACTCCGAGACGTCGTTCACGAATACCAGAAGGCACATGTAGAAATGTGGCTTGAGACGGACGTCGACGCGATCTGGTTGATGGATGACTGGGGCGGGCAGGACAACCTGCTTATTCCACCAGAAATCTGGCGGGAATTCTACAGGCCACTCTATAAGGAGTACTGTGACATGATTCATGACGGAGGCAAGTACGCCTTTTTCCACTCCGACGGCTGCATCGAAAAAGTACTAGGGGACGTAGTCGAAGTCGGAATAGATGCGCTTAATACGCAGATTTTTACCATGGATCTGGAATTGATTGCCAGCAGATTGAAAGGCGAGGTAACTCTGTGGGGGGAGATCGACCGACAGCACCTTTTGCCCTTCGGTACACCGGAGGAGATAAAGGGGGGCGTACGGAAGGTGCGCCGCGTTTTTGACGAAGGGGACGGAGGATTGATAGCGCAGTGCGAATGGGGTAAGGAAAACCCCGCGGAGAACGTGAGAGCCGTCTTCGAAGCCTGGATGGAGCCAACAAACAAGACGAGTACTTGAGATTGATGCTGTCCAGGAAGTTTGATATCCGTTAGCGACCAGGATTTTTTCCGGCGGAAGTTTCGGTTAAGATTTTGGCCGTAATAGTTTCGGTTGTTGTTTATTTCCTGGAGGATAGATATGAATTCGAGTCCAGAGCTGTATCCGTTGATCTTTGAAGAAGTAATCCAGGATTACGAATTCGGGGATCGCAATATACCGAGAATGTTCCCGGAGAAGGACTTGCCGGGTCAGGGTATAATTGCTGAGACCTGGGAGGTTTCAGCTCATCCGGACTTTCCCGGGCGAGTAAAGAACGGAGTTCTTGCCGGGAAAACCCTGCCCGAGCTGATCGACAGTTACGGCACAGGACTTCTGGGAAAGGACGTCGCGGATACCTGCGGAGGTGTCTTTCCTCTGCTTTTGAAGTTCCTCGACGCCCGTGAAACGCTGGAGGTCCAGGTCCATCCGGACGACGAATACGCGAAGTCACGAGGTCTCGACAGGATGGGCAAGCCCGAAGCCTGGTACATACTGAACGCCGAGCCTGAAGCAAGTTTATACTGGGGAACGAGGGAGGGAGTAACCGAAGAACAGCTCAGGCGGGTCGGGCCGAACGAGGATAAGTTTCGGGATTACCTGATGGATATCCCCGTTACCAGCGGCGACGTGATTTATCTGCCGCCCGGTACCGTCCACGCAATTGGAAAAGGTATAGTCCTGTTTGAAATTCAACAGACCTCCGACGTGACTATAGGGCCGGACTATCTCTTCTGTTCCGGGGGCAAAGTCGATGAGGTCGGCCCCGAGGAGTCGTTCGAGATGTTTATGGATCAGTTATCCGTAAGGGAGATATCCCGGGACGAGGTAAAGATTCCGCCGCTCTCTTTTTCGGAGGGAGGCAACCGGTTTTCCTACCTGCTCGCTACGCCTTTTTTCGTTTTGAGAAAGGTGAACCTTAAAAACGAGCTGGTTCTCCCGGCAAGCAGGGAAGATGGGTCGAGCAGGTTTTCTATTCTTACCTGTCTTTCCGGTCAGCTCAATGTGGAAAGCGAATACTCGGAGGTTCTCCTCTCGCCCGGAGTGACTGGGCTCATGCCCGCCGGACTGGAAAGGGTTAATTTGCGTCCGGTTCAGGGTGAGGTGGAGGTACTTGAAAGTTACGTTCCGAACATTCGTAAGGACGTTTACAAGCCGCTTATGGAACACGGTTTCTCCGAAGACGAAGTTGTTGCCCTCGGAGGTCCGGGGGAGAAAAACGGGCTGGCGGAGTACCTGGAATAATGATCGTACCGAAAAAATTTGGCTTGGGCATCGTTGAGTTAGAATTGATTGATAAATCGTGTCGAAAATCTTTGAAGGAGGGTGGAGATGAAAGCAATAACGTTTAAATCTAAAGGCGAATACGAGTTCAGCAGGGATTATCCGGTGCCCGAGCCCCGAGAGAACGACGTGATAGTTGAGGTTAGCCAGTGCGGGCTCTGTGGCACCGACGTGCATATTTACAACGGCGAATTCGAAGCCAACTTTCCCGTGGTCATAGGTCACGAGTTTTCCGGTACCGTAGAGGAGGTCGGGTCCGAGGTAACCAAGTTTTCCCCCGGTGATAGGATTACGGTGAATCCCAATACGATATGCAACAGGTGCGAATTCTGCCGCAGCGGCAGGGAAAACCTGTGCGTTACTCTTCCCGGGCTCGGTGTGAACAGCGACGGAGGCTTTGCGGAGTACGCCAGAGTTCCGGAACGGTGCGTATATAGTATTCCGGACACAGTGAGTTTTACGGAAGCGGCTTTCGCCGAACCTCTAAGCTGTGCGATCAACGGGATAAACAACGCCAGAATTGAAAAGGGTGACGACATCCTGGTGCTGGGTTCCGGACCCACCGGGCTGTTGTTGACTCAACTTGCAAGGATATCGGGGGCGGCGAAAGTAGTATCCACTGCGAAAAGGGGGAAGCGGCTGGAAATGGCCGAACAGCTCGGTGCAACGGAAACCGTCGACGTGACCGAGGTGGATCTGGTTGATGCCGTAACGGAAGTCCTGGGCGAAGACGGCGCCGACGTAATTATCGAGGCAGTCGGGACGGAGAAGACCATGAAACAGTCGATCCAGCTGGCGAAACCCGGTGGTCGAGTGGTCTGGTTCGGCGTTGCCTCTCCCGAACTCGAAATTCCGGTCAAGCCCTTCGAGATCTACCGTAAGGAACTGACCATCCAGGGTTCGTTCGTCAATCCATACACGACACAGGACGCCGTCGATCTACTCGCGGAGGACAAGATAGAAGTGAACGAGCTGGTTACGCATAGATTCGGCCTCGACGAATTCGACCGGGCGATTGACGCTTACTCGAATGACGATAGTCGTATCAAAGTCATGATGGAACCGTAAAAGATGTTTTGGATGGCTTCACGTATTGACGATTGGGATAACCATTGGTCGAATTTGGCTGTCAAAAATCTGGACGAGAGTTAGAAGATCGGGAGGTAACGTCCTGGAATGAGTGATTCGGCTTATTTGCTCGGCCTGGATCTCGGCACGACAAGGGTTAAAGCTCTGTTGGTAGATGCTGGCGGGACGATAGTGGGATCGGCGGACGATAACTACCCGCTGGATCGGCCCGTTGACGATGCGGCGGAACAGGACCCGGCAGATTGGTGGAGTGCCAGCTGTCGGGTTATAAAGACCGTTATCGAGGAAGAGGGAATCCCGCCGGAAAAAATTGAGGGCGTTGGGATTGCCGGCCAGATGCATACGGCGGTCTTTCTGGATGAAAACCTGGAACCGGTAAGACCGGCAATCACCTGGGCNGACGGTCGTTCTGCCCCGCAGGCAAGGGAAATCGAGCGTAAACTGGGAAAAGAAACCCTGCTCGACATAACTTACAATCGCAGCCTTCCGGGATTTACGGCTCCAAAAGTCCTCTGGTTGAAGGAGAACGAACCGGCAGTTTTTGATAGGGTCGAGAAGATCGTCCTCCCCAAGGACTACCTTAGATACAGGCTGACCGGAGAGCTACTCGCGGAGAAGGCGGGCTCCTCGGCCACTTTGCTGTTCGACCTGAAGAACGAGAAGTGGTCCGATCGGATGCTGGATCTGGTCGGGTTGGATTCTGATTCCGTACCCCCGCTGGTCGAATCTTCCGCGGTGGCCGGAGAGGTAACTGAGGAAGCTTCCAGGGTGACGGGATTGGCACCGGGAACGCCCGTGGTTGCCGGAGCGGGCGATCAACAGGCGGGTGCACTTGGTATCGGTGCCGTGGAGCCGGGAATTGTCGTCTCCACGATAGGCACGGGCGGTCAGCTCTTCACGACCGCCAGAAAGCTAGTGGAGCCGGGAGAAGGCAGGGTTCACGTATTCAGGCAGTGCCTGCCCGACAGCTGGCACGTAATGGGTGCAATGCAGGCGGCGGGATTGGCGCTGCGCTGGTTCAAGGAGGGCGTGATAGATCAGCTGATGGACGACGAGATGAGTTACGAACGGGTTTCGGAACTTGCCTCGCGGGCTCCAGTTGGTAGCGGTAACTTACTGTTTCTGCCTTATCTCACCGGCGAACGCAGCCCCCATCTTGACCCCGACGCTCGGGGCTGTTTCATCGGTTTTAACCTGAATCACGAACTTCCCCACCTCCTGCGAAGCATCATGGAGGGTGTGACTTTCGGGATGAGGGATTCGATGGAAATTCTCCTTGATATGGGCCTTCCCGTGGAAGAAATTCGATGTGCGGGAGGCGGAGCAAACAGCCCAATATGGCGAAAGATCCAGGCCGACGTCTACGATCGGCCCGTGGTCAGAACTGACGTAGAAGAGTCAGCCGCCCTGGGTGCAGCAATTCTTGCCGGGATCGGGACCGATATTTATCCAATTGATAAGGAGAGGTCGACTGACCTTTTCCTGGAAGTGAAGGAAACCATAGAGCCTACGCCTACCGATAGCAAAAAATACGAGCGCCTGCACGAGCAATACCAGGCGCTTTACAGGGCGCTCGAACCCGAGTTCGGTAAAATTGCTAAATGAATCAGGTGGAAAAGTTTTCTGTGCGAATCTATCGTGGAGGGCGCCAAAGCTGTAGGGCTGGAGGCAGACAATATACCTTGTAATGCCCTATTTATCGGAAACATAGCTCAGTATATTTTCAGAATATTTACCCGTCAACTGGGTTTTTCTGGACAAAAGGTGCCCTTCGATATATAATAAATGTACGGAAGGCGCAGTAACCAAGTTACGTTTGATAAAGTTCAGCGAGTTGTTCAGTCAAACGTTGGCCAATTTCAAGCGTAGTTTGAGCTGCGCCTTTCTATTTTCCTTTCACAGTCTATCTGAGGTTTTGTCCGCGTTTTTTGCCCGACTATATCTGCCAATTTCACGTTCGGATGGTGACTCCTCTCCATCTTTTCCGTTAAATTAGCTATTTGAATTGACTCACGGGGACACCAGTGAAGACAGGCAAAGCAGTTGACGCAGTTATCTCCCCAGATCGGTTTTTCATCGGTCAAGCTAATATTGTCCATAGGACAGACCTTTTCACAAACGCCACATCCATTGCATTTTTCGTCCGAGTAAAACCCAAGCGAATCCCAGCCCTTGAGGATTGCTTGCTTGAACATCGGAAATATCCGTGGAGATAATTTGGCGAAAATTCCCATTAGAACAAATCTATCCACGAGGCCGCTTTTTTCTATCGCACCTTTGCCTCTCGATTTTACGTAATCCGAGATCCTTTCACATTTTTCCTTTGCCAGTCCGTACATGCTATCCTTTTGATCGATGGCAATTCTATCGTAACCAAGTCCACTGTGGGGCATCTTAATTGTAAATCCGCCCGAAAGCTCTCTTCCTACTGAGCCCAGGACTTCCTCAAGTCTCTTCATCGCATTTAGTGGGGCTATTCCGTAGGTACAAACTCCGAAAAGGTATGTCGAATCGGGTGCTTTTAGTTTACGAACAAAGTCGTTAATCAATTCCGGTGCCCTGAAATCGTATATCGGAAATACGATTCCCACGATATCTCCGGTAGAGGTTACCGACTCGTCTTCCTGATAAGTAACCACCGGTAGTAGTTCGGCGTCGAGCTGATTTGCAATCGTTGAAGCCACGCTGTAGGAGTTACCGGTTCCCGAAAAATAGTATATTTCTGTCTTCATTATTTCTGCCTGCCTATCCGGGTTGATCAGCCCTTTTTGTTTGTCGAATTGTTTTATTTGCCCGCTCCAAGATTACTCGTATTTCGGGAATTTGTCCAATCTGGCGGATCGTCGGGAAAATTAATTCCGTCCACTCTACTGGTCACCCGGCTGATAGAAGTTCATGGGATCTTGATACCTTAATTATATCATGTCGTTGAAGACAGAGTTGATCTGTCAAATCAACCAGAGGTGAGACATTATGAAGTTAACAGGAAAAGCAGTGATCACAGTCGTAACGCTGTCGTTGATGCTGGTTGGGGCAACGGCCCTGGTTTTCGGGACCGAGGCGAGCGACGAGTGGAAAATATCTACCGGGGCTCCAGAGGAACTATTCGCGCGGACCGCCGAAATACTTTCGGTAAGCGAGGAAGAACTGTTGACGGCGCTAAATCAGGCTTACGTAGAGTTGACCACGGAGAGGATCGATAAACTGGTCGAGGAAGGCTGGCTTGGCGAGAAACGGGCCGAATTGATTAAAGAAAGGATCAACGATCAATCCGCGGTCGAAAAGGCAAGGACACTCAGATTCTTTATCTGCAATCGCGGCCAGGCGGGCGGAAGGTACGGAATGAGAGCTAAGCCCGGGGTATTACCCGGACGACCGAGGCGATAGATAGTCCGAGGTTATAGCCAGGGAAGTGGATTTGGGTTCGCGGACGACAGGCACTGCTATGTCGTCCGCGAACTTTTTCCTTGTCGGACTGAATATGGGCCTGTAATAAGTCCAACTGCTCCATTTCTGACAAATTGCAGGCTTGTTAATCCTTTCTTCACAAAATCTTGACAAATCGTGGATATGATACTCCCGATACCTGGAATGCTCCCGATATTTCGGGGAGTAACGGTCTCAGGGTGATACGGATTGCCGGGTCTAACCCGGTTATTTTCTTTAGGGGAGCGGGAAATGAAACGAAAAATACTGGTCGTCGACGACGATGAAAAGTTGCTGGAAATCCTGGAAATTTATCTGAAAAAGGACGGTTATAGCGTAATAACCGCGACCGACGGCGTCGAAGCACTGCGCCTCTTTAGAGAGCATAGACCGGATCTGATAGTTCTGGATTTAATGTTGCCCAAGATAAAAGGGGAAAAAGTATGCTCCAGAATAAGAATGGAATCGGACGTTCCGATCATCATGCTTACGGCTAAAACGACCGAACGGGACAAAATAGCTGGGCTCGACATCGGGGCGGACGATTACGTCACCAAACCGTTCGGCAGAGGAGAGCTTCTGGCAAGGATTCGAGCAAACCTAAGGCGAAAAGCGGAGCCGGAGGAGCCGGCGGTAATTTCTTACGGAGAATTGATGGTGGACGTTAAAGCCCGGGAAGTCACGTTAGGCGGAGAGTCGGCAGAGCTTACGGGTACGGAGTTCGATCTGTTGCTGACGCTGATCAGAGATCCGGGAACGGTCCTGTCCCGGGTTCAGTTGATTCACGGCGTTTTCGGATACGGCTACGACGGCCTGGAAAGGACGATAGATACGCACATAAACAACCTGAGAAAGAAGATAGAGCCCGATCCCAGCCAGCCAAAATTCGTGAAGACGGTGTTTGGCGTTGGCTACAAGTTCGATCGCCATACCTACTGACTTTAGTCGGAGAAATTATGAAAACCCTTTTTGGAGGTTTGCGGTTTAAACTGATCGTCGGGTTCGTGGTCGTCGTCCTCCTCGCGGTTGGAACCGTTAGCTTGCTTACCACCCGTTCCACCAGGGCACAGTTCGGGGATTTTATCGATCGCTGGAACCAGGATCGTCGGGAGAGGCTGGGGAGGCTGGTATCGACTTATTACTTGAGAACGGGCGGCTGGGCAGGGATTCAGGAAGTAATCGGAAAGGTAACGAGCCCGGGTGGCGAAAGACTGGTGGTGGTAAACGGGGCCGGAGTGGTCGTCGCGGACAGCGAAAATTCCCNCGTCGGCAGCCNAATGAGCGACTTAAACTGGTCCAACGTCGTCGTCAATCTCCCCGGGAGAAGGGGTTCACTCGGCAAGCTATTGATTAAGCCGGGGAAAAGCCCGTTCGAGGTGATGTTTCTCTCATCGATAAACCGCTCGGCGCTGGTTAGTGCCATTATTGCGGGATTGGTAGCAATAACTCTGGCTGTAATCTATTCACAGAGAATTGCCAGCCCGGTCAGGTCGTTGACCGAGGCCGCAAGGCAAATGGAGAAAGGCGAACTGGGACCTCAGGTCGAGGTCAGGTCGGGCGGCGAGATAGGTCAGCTCGCCTCAGCGTTCAATTCCATGTCGGCCAGGCTGGAAGAGCAGGAAAAACTTCGAAAGGACATGGTGAGTGACGTGGCCCACGAGCTGAGAACACCGCTCGCGACGATAAAAGGTTACCTTCAGATCGCCCGGGACGGGTTAATTGAGCCGGATAATAGAATACTCGAATCTCTTCACCAGGAAGCGGATTTATTGTCCAGGCTGGTCGACGACCTTCAGGATCTGAGTCTCGCCGATGCCGGGGAGCTAAAGATAGAGGGGAAGGAGATAGCCCTTGAGGACGTAATTAACCAGGTAGTCGATACGTTTGCCAGGGCGAAGGCCGAGGCCAAAAATATCGAGTTGAAGACGGATATTCAGGAGACGTCGCTGGTCGAAGCCGATCCCCAGAGAATCGACCAGGTGGTACGTAATCTGCTGGATAACGCCATTAGCTATACACCTGATGGCGGGATCGTCAGGATTTCGCTGGAAGAAGGCGACCGATGTGTGCGGGTTACCGTTGAGGACGACGGAATTGGAATTCCGGTGGGCGAAGAGGACCGGGTATTTGATAGGTTCTACCGGGTGGACAAGTCACGGGCAAGAAAAACCGGAGGCTCGGGCCTGGGATTAACTGTAGCAAGCCGAATAGTCCGAGCCCACGGGGGAGAAATCGGTCTCGAGACCCGTGAGGGTAAAGGTAGCAGGTTCTGGTTTACTCTGCCCCGGTAAAATAAGCGGACTCTCAGGTTAGGTCCGTTAAAACTTTCTAATCCTATCGACGAGAATTTCGACGACTAAGTACTGGACGAGGTCAGGAGAGTATAACTTCTCTTCTCCTTCTGTTTTGATTTTGTAATCCCCGGGAATATTCTTGCCTAGAGCCAGCAGTTGCTCGCGATAGGGTTTTGCCAGAACCCACCTTCTGGTGTTTTGAAAACTAATATGGTCTTCAAGTTTGAAACTATCCAGATCTTCTATTGGACCGCAATTGCACCATCTTAGCCCGTATTCAATACCTATGTCGTCTTTGATGACCCGCCGGGCGGTGAAAATGATCTCGCTGCTCTCGGTTTCGGTATGGAAGACGAAGCCGGAACAGTAGAACTCCTCTTTTGTATGTCCGTACTCCAGGAGAGGGGTAAGAGAAGTCTCCTTTTCGAAGTTTTTAATCTTTTCGTTACTGAAGAGAGTTTCCAGTTTCTCGTAAGTTGCATCGACGACTTCTTTCGAGGTCAGTCCGGCGGGATCTGTCATTTTTACCAACCCCTATTTTGAATTTAGACAATCTGGGCTCAGCCCTCTCAATAGCAACTATACACCATTTGCCCTTTAAGGAAAAATACTCTGTGTCAAAGTTGTTTTATCGAACCAAAGTAGGCGGAACCCTCCTATGGCAATTTGTACGTGACAGATGACTCTGTACTAATCCGCAGGTGGGTAGCTAACTTTGTGACATTTTCAGAAAGTTCAAATTCTCCTGGTTGTTGTTAAGCGCTTGCTTTCTCCTTTTGTCCATAATCCTGGAATCTCCTCTTCAGCCTCTCTATCTCTTCTTCGCTCAACTCCGGGGGAGTTATATTCGCTGCGAGGGTTTGGTAATATATCCGGGCCAGCTCCTCGATTATCGAGGCCACTTCGAAGACGCTCTCGAGGTCTCTTTCCACTGCCAGCACGCCGTGGCGCTCGAGCAGTACCCCGTTTCCCTCACCAAGTGCTCGGACCGCCGATTTTCCCAGCTCCAGCGTCCCGTAGGTCTGGTATCTGGCGATCGGCACTTCGTCGCCGACGAACGCAACCTGGTAATAAATTGGAGGAATGCTTTTCCCCGCTGTGGCCAGGGTTGAGGCGTAGGGCGAGTGGGTATGCATGATGGCTTTTACCCGCTCCTTTTCCCTGTAAACGTGGGAGTGCATTGGTGTTTCGGACGAAGGCGTGTTTCCCTCGCACTCCGATTCTCCGCCCCTGTAGTTTACCTTGCAGATATCCCCGGGACCCAGTTCCGGATACGGAAGTCCGGTGGGTGTTATAAGCATTTCGCCTTCGGACAAACGATAACTGATGTTTCCCCCCGTTCCCTTTGTCAAACCCTTATCGAGTAACTTTCTGCCAAATTTACAGATCCGTTCTCGCGCTATCTGTTCCGGTATTTCGGCCAATGTAACCTCCTCCATTATGTCATGGTCGAGTAAAAGTTAAATTGAATTATGAACTTCTCAAAACAATGATAAGCTCTCTTAGCGGCAGAGTAAAAATTGAATCTTGAGGTCTAATTGCCAGACAAAATTTATTGTAACTCCACCAAACAATTCTTGTTCGATACAATTGAGGACTTCGCGGTCGGAACCCTGAAATTAGAAGGTCAAAGGTGGTATTATGAACTAAAATTCCAGGAGGAATTCATACTTGTTTGGTGACCCGACTTGAATATAATCCTCGCATCAAGTTCGAAATTTAGAAAACAGGCCCTCGATATGCTGGACCTCGACTACGAAGTAAAGCCGAGTGAAATCGACGAGAAAGAAATCAGGGATGACGACCCGAAGGCTCTGGCGCGAAAACTTGCCGAAGCTAAAGCAGAAGACGTGGGAAATAGNGTANATGGGGNATACCTGGTAATCGGCGGAGATCTTTTCGTCCTGTTCCAGGGTGAAATATACGAAAAGCCACGGCTCCAGAGCGGAAGCGGTGGAGATGCTGAAGTCCTTCTCCGGGGATAAGGTGGAGATAATTTCGGGAGTATCAGTCTTTAATACCGAAACCGGCGATCTGGACTCGGCACTGGGGCACTCAGAGATAATCTTTCGGGAACTAAGTAAGGGAGAAATAGAGAGATACGTATCCGATTATCCCGTGCTCGACCTTGCCGGAGCGTTCGAGAAGGAGGGTGTCTTAAAATTTTCCAGAGAGGTCCACGGAGATCTATCTTTTCTGACGGGACTTCCGCTAAACAAATTGGTCCATTTGCTGTCGGAGAACGGCCTGGTCCTGTAACCCTTCCTAAATCAAGAGTTTTACCGACTCGAACTTCCAGGCGATAAGTATAGTTGTCTGGCTAATCCGGACCGTCTATGTTTCATGCTAAGTTTCTTGCGGTGGTTACCGGAATTGTACTCTTCCTTCCGCTTCCGGTGCAGTAGTAAATTCCTTATAGTATCGGAAAGAACTGCTTCGAACTGGATGTCCAGTTTCACGTAATACAAGTCAACTATCCGGTCCAGGAAATCGGTTACCGTCTCATAGCTTTAACGCTCTTCTAAATAATTCTGTCTTGCTTTGACTTTCTGCTCTTCGCTATACTTGTGCACAATAGGTAATTCTCCTTAGTTTTGGCTATCGGGTTTAATTACTCCACAGCCTAACTGGGAGTTACCCATAGTTAGACGAATTATAAGTTACACTTTCAGTTTAATTTAACGATAGAGTATATATTTTGCATTGTTAATGGACTTCCCTGAAGTTAAACGATAGGGGGAATGATACATGGCTTTAGACCGATGGATAGTCCGGGCTCGGTACATAGGTGCATTGCTATGGGTCTTTGGCTTGTTGTTGCTGGTTCCCCTTGCCATCATTCCCTTTTTTGCCGACCTTTCGTTCACCCTGGCGGATACCTTTCCTTTTCTGGTTCCGGCAGGTTTGTCCCTCCTGACGGGAACAATATTAGTCAACTCAATCGAATTTCGGCCGTTGAGTGGCGAGGGATCGATTATAGTCGTCTCTCTTAGCTGGATAATTGTGTCGCTGATTGGAGCTTTGCCCATGTTCCTTGGCCTGGACGTTGGATTCCTGAATGCTTTTTTTGAATCCACCAGTGGTTTTACGACAACCGGAACTACAGTATTGCTGGGCCTGGATTCGATGCCAGGCCACGTACTATTTTGGCGTTCTCTGACCCAATGGATCGGGGGACTTGGGATTTTAACTTTCTTCCTGGTTCTAGTATTCCGGGGTGAGGCCTCGCATAAAGTCTTCGAAGCCGAAAGCAATAAGATATTTTCCGCCCGACCGGCTCCGGGACTCTTCCACACTTTAAAAATCCTCTGGTCAATCTATAGCTTATTTACCGTGGCAATAACAATTCTACTTATGATGGAAGGCCTAAGCTGGTTTGACGCAATTAACCATTCTTTTACGGCCATCTCAACTGGCGGTTTTTCTACTCACGATGCCAGTATTGACTACTTTCGCCAGGCCGGCTTTGCTAACTATCGCCTGATTGAATTTACCTTGATAGGCGCTATGACGATTGGAGGAATAAGTTTCGTAGTTCATTATCGGGTGTTCCGTGGCGAAATAAAGTCCCTGTGGAGCGGAATGGAGATAAGGCTATTCTGGAAATTAATTATAGGTAGCACGATTTTGGTTGCCTTAAGTCATTTCCTTAATTTTGGGTTTTCCGAAGCTTCGGAAGTTATACGCCACGGGCTCTTTCAAGTTGTGACCTTGATGACCGCAACTGGTTTTACCACAAAAGACCTCGGAGGTATATACTTTCCAGCCGCAGCAAGAATGGTCTTTCTAGTACTGATGGTGATAGGGGGATGTGTTGGCTCAACCGCCGGAGGATTCAAAGTACTTAGGGTGGGGATTCTTGGCAAGATGGTAGCTCAAAAAATACGGGGCTTATCCCTGCCTTCAAGAGCAGTTAATAAACTGAAAGTTGACGGTGANATAGTACCGGCAAAAGAAGTGCGACGGATAGCGGTCCTCCTATTCTCCTGGCTGAGTTTTCTCGTGATCGGAAGCTTGATTACCGCGTTTTTGTCTGATTTTAGCGTAATGGCTTCTGCTTCGGGAATGTTTACGGCTATGGGAAATATGGGGCCAAGCTTTATCGCCGTTTCGGATTGGCCTGAACTCCACCCCGTAATCAGGCTTACTTATATCATCGGCATGTTAGCCGGAAGACTGGAAATCCTCCCCATAATATTTTTATTCAGTAGAATTGCATGGAGGTGACTCATGTATATAGTAATAGCGGGCGCCGGATTAGTCGGGCGAGGTCTGACGAAAAGATTGGTTCAAAACAAACACGACGTAGTGGTAATTGATAGAAACGAGGAAGTTGTTAACAGAGTTTATCAGGAATACGGGGCAGTTTCAGTTCACGGGGATGCGACCGACGTGGATGTCTTAGAAGATGCGGGGCTTGATAAGGCGGATGTTGCGGTTGCCCTGATGCACAGAGATGCCGACAACCTATCATTCGCCCTGCTNGCANACAATTTCTCCGTATCCAGGGTTTTCACCAGAATGAGAAATTCAAAATACAAGGAAGCTTATAANGCAGCAGGAGTGACTGAAGTCATTGATATAGTTGATCTCTANCTGGATCAGTTCACTCTGGAGATAGAGCAACCAAAGTTACAACGAGTTGCTGTNTTTGGNGGNGGCAAGGCCGCAATCGTAGTTATATCAGTTCCNTCNNNCTCNCAGGCNGCCGANAGGAANATCGCNGAAATTACTAAAGAAAAGGNCTTTCCCGAAGACTGCGTTGTAGCNGGAATATACAGAAAGGACGAGTTCATAATACCGAGAGGAGATAGAACCATTCGCTCAGGAGATCGAGTCTTTCTGGCGGCCGAATTAAAAGACATAGAAAAAGCCGCGCGGTATCTGGGGATAAAAGAAAAGAGGTGGTTTGACAGGTTGGGTTTATGAATTGAACTTAAATCCTTGGCGTAAAACTACCGTTCCAACGGCCTGGTTGAAAATCACACCTGTATCTATCGGCATGTTGCCCTTTCTATGGAAAATTGTAGGTTTGGCTCTTCCACTTTTACCATCCAGTTTAAAGTCCTCAATGAGTCCCGATAGAATAATTTTGCCGATAGTTGCTTCGGAATTTTTGTCTGATTCGACCAGAGGGGTTAGAAAATTTATAGAAATTTTGGGCTTGTAAGTGTGCGCCTGATTGTCCGATTTCACTTCTTATTTGGGAAGCAGTAATTAGTTAAAAGATATTTTTGTAAAGCCTATGAGAGGGAAGCATCTGATCGTGGAGCCGGCGAGTGGATTTGAACCACCGACCTACTGATTACGAATCAGCCGCTCTACCGCTGAGCTACGCCGGCATTATTGGGAAAGAACTACGCTCTAATTTCTGGGCCCGAAGGGCCCAAATTTACTGCATATCACGAATCCTTAACGAACACCAAAACTCCCCTATTTATACCGAAACTCCGGGATGTATTCAACGTTTTGCTAACTACTCAGTCCCGGTTTCCGGCAATTGATTTGCAACTTTTCTCGTCTTAAATTTCTGTTATCGGCTTCAAGGACTAAATATTCGTCTTCATCCTTTTCATGTACTCCTCGAACCCGAGCGACCGCCAGGCGTCAATCGCTTCCTCGTTTTCTGAATGGACGGACAGCCGTATCGAGTCGATGTCGTTTGCCTTGAACCACTCTTTGAATCTCTTGAAGGCGATTCCGGCGAATCCTTGCCCTCTTAATCCCGGTTCGAGGTAGGCGTCGGATATTCTGCCCTCCCGGTCCGGCCTGATAAATGGTTTCGTCTCTTCTATTAACCCGATAAAGTAGCCACCGAGCCCCTCGCCCTCTTCCACGACCAGGACTAGCGCCCCTTCCCTCTCAAAAATTGATTTGAGCCAGTCTTTTACTGCTTTTCTCGTTTCGTAACCCGGTAAAAAATAATCGTCATTTTCCGCGTGGAGGTCCGCGAGCTTCCCGTTCAGTCTAACGATTTCGGGCAGGTCGGTTTCCCGTCCCGTTCGCAGTTTTCTTTTCATATTTTATACACCGATCAATTTGAAGAAATCCAGAATTAGCTTGTTCAGGTAGTACACTCCGGCAATGGCTACCGGGTAAAGTATCACCACCGAGATCAACACGGGCAGGTAGCCCAGATTCGGGTTTGTTTCTCGGTCGTAGAGGGCTTTGTATTCGTCGATCGACCGGTCGAACTGCCAGTCCCTGATGAGGTTTATGTAACTCACGAAGCTGGATTCGGTTATCTCGTCCGGTAGCTTTTTAAATACTTTGTAGGGCGAGTCTTCAAGGATTTTTCCCCTGAGGAAGAAGAAAATCCGGCCGAGTGCGAGAACGTATATTATCAACCAGCCCGTTCCGCCACCCGACCCGGAGAGGTTGAACAGGCCGTGAGCCAGTATGGCCACCACGAGGCTCCAGGCTATCAGCTTCGACTTTTCCCGCCTTCCCCCGGCGAAACGAGCCCTGCCGAGAAAATAACCGCTTACGGCGTTTATCAAGACGTGACCGGGAAACGCCCGCTGCCAAGTGATGAACTGGAGCGCACGGGCTGCCTGTTCCCCTTCTTCACCGATGTGGGGTAGGGTTACTGAAAAGATATAGGAGAAGTCCTCGTAGGCCCCGAACCCGGCACCGATCATTCCCATGTAAAGCATTCCGTCGAATCCCTCGGAGAAGTCCTCGAAGTCGAAGTGCCAGACCAGGAGGAAGAAGACGGCTAGCTTGGCGATCTCCTCCGGTATTGCCGCTTTTACGAAGGAATCGAAAACCCGGGACAGAAAACCACCGGTAAAGCTATCTCCGGAAAAACCAGGTACCGCAGCGTGAATCGTGGTTATTAGTACAATCGCCAGCACGCCACCGGTGAACGCAATCCCGACGTTTATCAGCGATTCCTTTCGGTATCTATCGCTGAAATACAGCACACCCGCGTAAACCAGCGAGAGAAACCAGCCGAGATAGATCGAACGAAAGAATAATGCCATGAGGTCCTCCGGTTAAGTCTAACCGCTGGCGGGTATCAGACAAAATGTCCATTTGTGGCAAATAGTTGCCTGTGTCGGGTTTTTGAACACGGGTTATATGTGAGAGGCGATCCTGCGCTCGTCTCCCGTGTGGCTGCAGGGGTGGATGGAGCAATAGACGCTCAGTTCGGTCTCCTTTCCGAGCTCTTCCTTTATCTCTCCGACTATTTCGTCCGATTCGTTCAGCTCGGTTTCCGGATCCAGTTCGAGGTCAAAATCGACGTGGACCGAGTGGGGACCGATGTATTCCCCTATCATGTCGTGAACGCCGAGTACCTTGTCGTGGGATAGGACTATACCCCTCAACCGGTCGTAAAACTCCTCGTCGGGAGACTCGCCGATCAGCGTGCTGATGTTCTCCCTTATCAACAGAATTGCGTCGAACGAGATGATGAGGGCTATGACGATCGTCGCTATCGGGTCTCCGATACTGAGATCGAAGAAGTATATCAGTCCAAGTCCAATCATGCTGGCGATTAGGGAGAGCGCGTCGTTGATCGTGTCAAAAAGCTCGGTTTTAATGCTGATTTCTCTCCCCCTGCCGTACTTTAACAGGTAAGGTAGAGGGACCAGATTTAACAGAAACGATCCGACCAGGACGTAGAAGGCCCACTGGAGATTTGCGGTAATGATTGTTGGGTTGAGGAGCTTGATAACCGATTCCTCGATCAGCTGGTAGCTGGTAACTAGGATGAAAACTATCGCCACTATCAGCGAAGCGACGCTCTGCAGCCTCCGGTGGCCGAAGGGGTGTTCCCTGTCACCACCTTTCTCGCTTATCTTTACGCTAACCAGGGTGACCAGCACGGTTATAATGTCCGTGACGTTGTTCAGAGCTTCGCCCAGGAGGAAGAGTAGTCCCGTGGAGAAGAATACGATCAGTTTTGCCGTGGCAATTACTACCCGAGTCGCAAGGGTTAAGAGAAGAATGAAATTCTTGTTGGCGGCCGATTTTTCGCTCATATCGTTTTCCGTTTTTCTGGGAACTAAGTTTGGATAGACTTGGGGCGACCAACTACCTGATACGTAGTCCCAACCTTACTGGGCCAGGGTCTGTGCCAGATCGTACAGTTCCATGTCCAGTTCCTTCTTGTTGGAGAGGACTTCCGAGTAGTCGATCGTTTCTATGGTGTGTCCGTGTAACCCAAGCATTACGCCTCTTTCACCATTTGCCAGACGGTCGGCTGCTTCTGCGCCAAGGCGGGAAGCTATCCCCCTGTCGTAAGCGGAAGGGTTTCCGCCCCGTTGCATGTGTCCGAGAACTGTTACTCTGACTTCAAAACCTATTTCTTCTTTCAGGTGCTGACCGACGTGATGGGCGGCCGAGCCTTCCTTGTATATGCCCTCGGCTACGACTACTATCATGTGCTGTTTTCCCCGTTTATAACCGTTGTATATGTCGTTTGCCACCTGCTCCAGATCGTAATCCACTTCCGGGATGAGTATAACTTCAGCTCCACCGCTCAGACCTCCCATTAGCGCTATATAGCCCGAGTCCCTTCCCATTACTTCGACGATGAAGGTCCGCTCAAGCGCCGAAGCGGTTGTTCTTATCCTGTCTATCGATTCCACGACGGTATTCAGGCAGGTATCCACGCCGACGGTCATGTCGGTCCCGTAGATGTCGTTGTCTATCGTCGCGGGTATGCAGACAGTTGGTATACCTTCCTGATTTAGCGCGTTGGCTCCACGGAGAGTGCCGTCGCCACCTATCGCTACAAGTCCCTCTATCCCTTCCTGGTGAAGGTTTCTTATGGCTTTGGTGCGTTCTTCTTTCTGTTTAAACTCGGGGGCACGCTTGCTTCTCAGTATGGTTCCCCCTTCCTCGATTATCCCGCTGACGTCCTTTAAGTCGAAATCCTGAAAGTCCCCGAACAGACAGCCCTTGTAACCGCTATTTATCCCGACGATATCCAGTCCGAGTGCTTTCCCTTTTCGAACCGTAGCCCGGATCGCGGCATTCATTCCGGGAGAATCCCCGCCGCTCGTCAGTACGCCGATTTTATTCATATAGTTCCCACCTTTGTAGACCTAAGTAGTGCCTTTACCTGCTGGATCCATTCGAGCATAAGTCGTGTAATAAGGAAGTTATTCCTCACGTGGTTCTTTCCGTTCTTGCCCAGTTCCTTTCCTAAACTGCTGTCCTCGATGATCTTTACTATTTTACGAGCGAATTCGTCGTAATCGGTGGGCTGACAGAGGTAACCCGTCTCGCCGTCAATTACCTGAAGCGGAATTCCTCCCACGTCGGANGCTACCACGGGCGTGGATTTCCAGAGAGCCTCCGTTACAGTAAGCCCAAAACCTTCCCTGAGTGATTTCTGGATGATAACGTCGGATCTGGACTGCAGGGCGTTTACGAGTAGCTCGCTCTGCTTGTTGATTATGTGAACGTCTTCCATGCCCTCGATTTCTTCCTGAAGTTCCTGGTATATTACCTGGCCCTCCGGGTCGTCACTTGCTGGAGCACCCAGGAGTACGAGCTGGATGTCTATGGATTGTTTGACCTTCTTAAATACTTCGAGAACCCCTTTGGGGTCCTTCCATTTGTCGAACCGGGATACCTGGCTCATGAGATGTCGGTCCGTATCTATTCCGTGGTCTTCGAGGATCTCTTCCTGTCGGGCCCGATCCATCTCCATATTCTTTGTCGTCATGGGGTCTATGGCGGGGGCAATCAGGGATTTGTCGTTGGGTAAATCTCCCTGGGCAAACTTGTCGACGGAAAACACCGTGCTGTCGTAACGGAGGATAAATTTCTTGATGTAGTCCCAGGCCCTTTCGTTGGGCTCCGAGAGGTCTATATGGCAGCGCCATATCCAGGGCTGACGTTTGGGGTAAAAGCTAATCAGGGGTAAGGGCTGAGGGTCGTGGACTATCATAACGTCGTGCTTGATGTGGGTAAACCGGGAGAAGAGCTCGTTAATTCCCGTATAGATTTCTTTTTCGTGATCGTCGATCATCACGTCTTCGCCCTGTAAAGCGTTGTGCCACTTTTTGGTTATCGGAAAGAATTCGGGGGTGCCGTGTATCACTCGCCAGCCGTATTCTATCCCCAGGTCATTCATCAGCGGTACCGTGCTCCAGAGCATTTCGGCCACCCCTCCACCGGTAAAGGTGGAGTTTACGTTTAGTATTCTTTTTCCCCTCAGCGGAGTGCTTTCTTTAAACAGAGTCGCAATTACTTTGTCTCCAACTATGTCTCGGTAGTCTTCGAGCTTCCTTCCGTCCATATATTCTCGTTAACCCTCCGTTTAGATATTTTTCCTGAGTTCAGCCTACCGGCATTAGGCTCCGGTTCGTAGGTTATTCTTCTTTTGTTGGTGGGAACCTAATTACCCCCGTGATCGACAATTGAACTCCTTCGACAAGAAGATATTTTTTCTAAAGAAGACTACGAAATTATTCGGTGTGGTGCAATTGTCCGATCAACTATAACGGATTCTGCCCGGATTATTGCTTAGTTACACCGAGCCGAACAGGCTTAAAATCTCCTCGAGGAATTTCGTCACCTCGTCCGGGTCGGTTAACCTGTACTGAGCCTCAGTGTCGACCTCTTTTTCGGGGCTTACTAAGATTGGACTGCCGAGATTCCAGTCCCGGAGCACCCGGAAGGCGTCCTCGTCGGTGGTGTCGTCCCCGATATAGATGGTCGGAAGTTTCCCCCACTTTTCCCGAAGCAACTCGACGGCGTCGCCTTTGTTCCAGTTACCGGGTCTTACTTCCAGAAGCTCCGCTCCCTCGATAACCTCCAGTTCCGGTACCGAGTGCTCCCGCCAGATCTGGTAGAACTTCTCTCTGATTTTCGGTTTATCGCCGGAGTACTGTCGGTAGTGAAGTGCAAGACCGAAGGATTTGTCTTCGATTATTATACCGTCTTTTCCCCCGACGGCTCCCCGAAGGTCGGATTTAAGGGAGGCAATTGCCCGGTGTATTTCCTCGCCGGTTTCCAGCTCGTGGTTGGACCCGTCTTCGAACTTTATCTTCAATCCGTGGTTTCCGGCCAGGGTGGCGTTTTCCACTGGGACCAGTTCGGCAAGCTCGTGAAAACTCCTTCCACTGATTACTGCGAGGTGGAGCCCGTCCACGTTTGCCAGCTCCCTCAACAGGTCACGAGTTTCGTCGGGTAAGTTCGTTTCGTCGGGTGTCCCGGTGAACCTGACCAGGGTTCCGTCGAAATCGGTACAGAGTAGCAAGCCCCCGGAGCTGGCGATGTCCTTTCTCAAACCGTCCTTAAATTCCTGGTTAAGCGGGCTTGGCAGGCTCATCAGGTTCTTCCGTGAGTGCTCAGTTCCCACTCGTCGAGAAACCTGTCTCGCCACCAGTGGATGTCCATCTGGTTTAGTTTAACCCTCATTTTGGAGAACTTCTCCTTCTGGACTTCCTCCGAAGTATTAATTGCCTGGTGGAGGGCGTCGGCAACCGCATCGGGGTTGTAAGGGTTGACCTGAATTGCCTCCGTCAGGGTTTCCGCCGCTCCCGCAAATTCGGAGAGAATGAGCATTCCCTTTTCCCGAGTCGCAACGTACTCCTTTGCGACCAGGTTCATGCCGTCGATGAGAGGTGTCAGCAGCCCTATATCCGCCGCGATGTAGTATGGTATCAGCTCTTCCTGGGGCAGGTGCTGGTAAAAGTACCTTATAGGAACCCAGGTTTCACCCCTCAATTCCCCGTTGATCTGGCTTATGAGCTGTTCGATCTTCTCCCTCATCTCCCGGTACTCCTTCACCTTGGACCGGCTGGGAGAGATCCTTTCGATGAAGCTTACTTCACCTATATACTGAGGATACTCGTCGAAGAAAGTTCTTATCGCTTCCAGTCTTCGGTCTATGCCTTTCGTGTAATCCAGTCGGTCAACCCCCAGAACCAGGGTGGAGCAGCAGAAATCCTCCTTCAGCTGGTCCGCCTTTTTCTTCTGCTCTTCGGTTTTTGAAAAGAAGTCGGTATCTATTCCGAGCGGTACGGCTTTGACGACGGATTTGCCGGAGCCCATTCTTGCCACGTTTTCTCCCCTGTTGGCAGCTCCGCCGAGCTTGAAGACCGTGTCGAGAAAATTATGGACGAGCCAGGAGGTGTGAAAACCTATAAAGTCGGACCCCATCATGCCCTCGACGATCTCCCGTTTCCAGGGAATAATTCCGAACGTCTCCCAGGGCGGCCAGGGTATGTGCCAGAACAGAGCTATCTCCGCGTCGGGCTTCTCCTCCCGGATCATTTTGGGTACGAGGGCAAGTTGATAGTCCTGAACCCATATCTTGTCTCCCGGCCTGTATTCCTCGAGGACGCTGTCCGCGAACCGACGGTTTACGTCTTTGTATATCTTCCAAAATTTTTTGTCGAGGTTTGCTTTGTGGGGAAACGAGTGACAGATGGGCCAGAGGGTCGAGTTTGAGAAACCGTAGTAGAACCCGTTGATTTCTTTCCTGGAAAGTTCCAGCCTCTTCAGCGTGTAGCCAATCTCGTCGTTTGGAACGACTACCTTGTTTTCCTCGTCCGTTACCTCGAAATCCGCTCCGCCCCTGCCCCAGGCAATCCAGAGGTTATTTGAGCCTTTCATCATCGGGTCCAGACCAGTGGTCAGTCCTCCGGCACGTTTCTCCTGTTTTACTTCTCCGTCACTGTGGACGTGCTGATAGGGCTCGCTGTTGGAAATCACGATGAGCCGCTGGGTTTCGTCCGAGTTCGTCAAATTAATCACCCCGGGAGTATAGTATCTTTACCCCTTGAAATCAGGATAGTGGAAGATTTGTGGTTTTGCAAAAATCTCGTGCATTTGTACTTATTCGACCAAGTTTGATTGATCGAGTTCGGAGGTCGGAATCGAGTTGACAATGGTTGTGACTGTTGCGGTCGGATCCGGCTTAAGCTAATTCCTGACGGAGTTCCCGGGCTCCTCGCTCCGGACCGATAATGTTTATGAAGTTACCGCTTCCCCATTCGAATCCCGCGGGAGTCGTCAACCTGGGAATTATTTCGAGATGCCAGTGATAACTCTTCTCCAGGTCTTCTTTCTGATTAACGCTTGCCGACGGCCCGGTGTGGATATAATAGTTGTAGGGGAAGAAGTCTCCGAACTTCTCCCTCATGGCACCGAGGGTTAACTTCAGAGCCTTTGCAAACTGACCGATCTCGTCGGATTCTATTTCCTTGAAATCGCTCCGGTGACTTTTCGGGTATAAGTGGGTTTCGTAGGGGAACCTTGCCCCGAAGGGAGAGAAGGCGAAAAAACCTTCGGTTTCGGTTACGATTCTTTCCTCCTCAGACTTCTCGGCTTCAATCAGTCGGCAGTGCATGCAGTCGCCCGTCCGTTCGTGGAAATCTCGGGAGATTCGGTGTTCTGTTCCGGGAAGGCCCGGAACGAACGTGGTAGCCATGATCTGGCTGTGGGGGTGGCTCAACGAGGCGCCGGCCTGCTTTCCCTGATTTCTAAAAATACTTACGTATTTTATTTCCCGGGTTTCGACGAGGTCACGAGCTCTCTCAATGTAGGTTCTTATTACGAGCTCGATATCTTCGACCCCCAGTTGGTCGAGGCTGACGTCGTGTCTCGGCGTTTCCGCGACCACTTCGTGGTGCCCGAACCCTCCCATGGATTCGTACAGGTCACCCTCTATGACCGCAGCGGTACCGTCCTTATCCAGTGCCGGGTACTTGTTCGGAAAGACTCTGACTTTCCAGTCCGATTCTCCCCCGCCCTCCCGAATTGCGAAGATTTCGGGAGGAGTTTTCGGTTCGTTACCCGGACAAAATGGACAGTTGGCGTTGGCTGCTCCTCCCTCCTTCTTTTCCCCTGAAAAGTCGAACGGTCTATCGCTCCTAGTTGGAGCTATGATCGACCATTCCCCTTTTGTAATTTCTCTGCGTATTTCGACCATAATCGCCTCCAGGCGTCAGAGCCCGTGGTATTGATAAAAATTCCCCACCGCGTTAGCTTTTATAAAAGTATACCTTATATGGGAGGAGTTCAACTCCAGATGACGATTAGCGGTAAAGGGTTGACCAGACGATCGTTTCTGAAGAGCGTAATTGCCGGAGGACTTGGATTGGCAGCCGGAAGTTTCAAATTTTACAGTGGTTCCGCCAGTTCGCCGATAACCATAGGTTTACAGGCCGAACTGACGGGCGGTCTTGCCACCTACGGCTACTGGCACCTGAGATCGGCCAGGGCGGCAGTGAGCAGGATCAACTCCAATGGCGGGATTGACGGGAGAAAGGTAGAACTTTTCCACGAAGATACGGAAACGGATCCGACCACGGGCAGCAGAAAGATGAGGCGACTGGTTCTGAGGAGAAATGCCGACTTCGTGATCGGGTCGCAGCATTCAGGAGTCTGTCTCGCCAGCTTACCCGTGTCTCGGCGCTTTTCAACTCCCTATTTTCCAATTGGAGAAGCTACCGAAATCACCGGTTCCCGGGGGCACGAGTACGTCTTCAGGCTTAACTGCAGCGTTGAAGCCCACGCTCAGGCGGGCTATAGCTGGGTTATGGACAACATGGGATCGGACTGGACCATAATTTACGCCGACTACGCCATGGGTCAATCGGCCGTAAAGGAATGGGGCTCGAGAGTCGAAATGGATGGCGGGCGAATCTTGGATCGGATAGCTGTGCCCCAGGGAACCGACGATTTCGGGCCTTACCTTAGGAAGGTCAACCCCGGAGATTCCGACGTTCTGATGATAATCCTTTACGGGCCCGACGCCTTGGCCTGTCTGAGGAGGTCGGCGGAGATGGGGCTGAACGAGGAGATGGGGTTATTCGGAAACACGGGGAGCGTCGAGGCTCTGGATATAGATTTTCCGGGAGCCGAGGGTCTCTGGTCGATAACAAATTATCCCAGGAGGCTGGAAGAGGTGCCGGAAGAACTTGCCGGGTTTAACGGAGAGTTTCGGGATAGAGTTGGAGTCACCCCCGAAGGTCGAGGTCACGAAGGGAAGATAATCGACGCATCCCACTTCTGGGCTCCCTGGGAAATCGTGAACTTGCTTAAAAGAACCGTCGAATCGACGGGCTGGAAACAAAAGGGAGATAACGGAGAACTGATAGAAGGACTCGAGGGGGCCGATCTTGCCGGTTCGCTCGATTTCCCCCAGGGTGACAAATACGTTAGGGGCATCGACCACCAGGGCTTCCACTCCCAGTACGTTCAGAAGGTAGAGGACGGAAAACTGCGAGTAAAAGAAGTTCTACCGCCCGAATCCAGTGAATACGAACCTAACGCAGAACTCTGATTTAAGCCTGAAAAGCCGATGGAACTACTCTCTAAGATAGGTTTTGGGTTGTTGAACGGGATCGCCTGGGGCACGGTGCTCGCCCTGCTCAGCTCGGGGTTGAACGTTGTCTTCGGGTTAATGGGGACTGTGAACGTTGCCCACGGATCGCTCTATATGCTGGGGGCGTACGTGGCGTGGTTTGGGTTCGAGCTGCTGGGAACGTTCTGGCTTTCTTTGGTAATTTCTCNCCTCGTCGTGGGATTATTGGGATGTACAATCGGGTTCATTCTGAAACCGATCAGAAAAAACCACGTCCTGGCTGTTCTGGCGACCTTTGGAGTGACTCTGGCCCTGCAGGGGTCGGCTCTTGTCCTCTGGGGCGGTACGCCTCGCAGAATTCCAGTTCCGATTGAAGCTACGTTTTCGTTTTACGGTACGGGTTACTCCTACTACAGGATTCTGGTGGCCGTGCTGTCCGCGCTTATCCTGTTCGGTCTCTGGTTTCTGGTGGAGAGGACGAGGTTCGGATTGCGCCTGAGGGCCGCTCGGGAAAACCCCGAAATGGGGAGCGCGATAGGAATACCCGTTTTCAGAATTTACCTCGCCGGGTTCGGTTTAGGTGGGGTTCTTGCGGGAGTCAGCGGCGCCCTTATCGCTCCCATGGTCTCTCTGACCCCCGATATGGGTATGAGGGTATTTGCGATAGTGTTCCTGATAGTTATCGTGGGTGGGCTGGGGAAGGTCTGGCGTTCGGTTGCAGTGGCGATCTGGTTTGCCGTATTTCGAGGTCTGACCTCAGTTTTTCTGGATTCTACGAAAGGGTTGATTCTGACGTTTTTGCTGGCTCTTATAGTGATTTTGCTGGAACCGACGTTTTTCGGACGGAGTCCCGTAAACCCCAATGAAACCTAGCTCTGACCTCACCAGGCTAATTTCGGTTCTGTCGGTTCTCCTCGTGGGGTTTATGGTATTGCCCCTTTTCCTGGGAAGGTTCCACGTTGTTCTCGTTACCGAAGCGCTGATCTGGGGGATCTACGCGCTTTCTTTCGACCTGATCTACGGGTACGCCGGCATGTTGAGCTTCGGCCAGTCGATATTCTTCGGGATCGGAGCCTATACGACCCTGTACTCGTTTAAAGGAGGACTCGGGCTGGCGCCCGCTATTCTACTGACCCTGGTTGTTTCAGGGCTCCTGGGGTTACTCGTCGGCAGTACCGTTGTCAGGGTGAAGGGAGCAAAGTTTTTCCTCGTTACTCTGGTCGGTTCGATCCTCTTTCACCTCCTGGCGCTGGACAACCGCTGGCTTACCGGAGGATCAGACGGAATGATAGTTCCGGCCGGGTTTCCGGGACTTGTTAAGAATTACTACCTTGTGGTAGGGTTTTGCCTTTTTGTCGTCGCCTGTACCGTTACCCTCGTGAATTCTCCGCTTGGACTCGTGTTTAAGATGGTCCGGGACAACGATAGACGGGCGGGACTCCTCGGCTATTCCGTGAAACGTTACAGGATAATCGCCTTTGCGATTGGAGGATCCCTGGCCGGTTTTGCCGGGGCGCTTTACGCGTATACTTCCGGTTACGCTTCCGCAAGCTTTTTTCACTGGACTCGTTCGGCCGACGCCGTNGTCTGGACCATACTGGGTGGGGCGGGTACTGTTTTCGGCCCCTTCCTCGGTGCAGCTCTGCTGACGTTTGTTCAGGATACGCTATCCGCCGTGATGGGTAATATCTATCCCGTTCTGGTGGGAGTATCGTTGATCGTAGCGGTAATTGCTTCTCCCGGAGGAATATTTGGTCTACTTAAAGAGATATTTGAAGATGTCGGGGGTTCGAATGAGTGAGAAATTACTGAGTGTAGTTGGTCTTAGCAAGAGTTATGATGGGTTTCCGGCGCTCAAGGAGGTAGGTTTTAGTCTNGAGTCCGGTCAGGTCAAAGCGATAATGGGACCGAACGGAGCCGGTAAAAGTACCCTGCTCGAGATACTTTCCGGAGAACTGGAAGTGAGTTCCGGTTCGATCGTTTTTACCGGCCGGGATATTACCGATTACCCGGTCGATCGGACCTGCAGGTTGGGTATTTCCTATTTGCCCCAGCGTCCCAGCAACTTTCCGGGCCTGACGGTGAAGGAAAACGTCCGAGGAGCAGCCCAGACCGGATTGATAAGGAAAAAACCCGGGGACGAAAGAACCACGAAGGAACTGCTGAACCTCGTTGGCCTGGAGGATCGGGNGGGGAGCGCTCCGGGAGAACTGCCTTACGGGGAAAAACGCCTGCTCGATCTCGCCATGGCCCTGGCGACAAAGCCCAAATTGCTCCTCGCCGACGAACCTACGGCGGGAGTCGATTCCGATGCTTCCGGAGAGATCCTGGACTTACTCAGGGACCTTACGACCGCCGGTTCCGGGTCCGAGTTTGGCCTGGACGGGCTGGTTTTTACCGAACACGACCATGGAGTCCTGTTCGACCTCCCCGACGAAATCGGGTTCCTCCGGTCGGGCGAATTGATAGTAGAAGGTACGCCGGAGCAACTAAAAAACCACGGAGCCGTTCAGGAGTACCTGGTGGAACACCAGATATTGGTCGACGAAAAAGCGGGGTCGAGCCCAAATGCTTGAGTTAGAGGATTTCGGGGTTCGTTACGGCGATTACCAGGCGGTTCGCGATTTGTCATTCACGCAGGGACGCGGCGAAGCCCTCGGGATAACCGGAAGGAACGGAGCCGGTAAGACCTCTACGCTGAAAGGAATTCTCGGGCTGGTGGAGACAAATGGAGAGCTACGGTACGAAGGAGAGGATATAAGTAGTTTGGAGCCGCACGAAAGAGCGGCCCGGGGAATAGGTTATCTGCCCCAGGAAAGGCGAGTTTTTCGTCAGCTTACGGTGGAGGAAAACCTGAAGCTGGTTATCGGAAGGGGCGAGGAATATCGGATCAAAGAAGAAGTATTAGAGGTTTTCCCGGGCCTCGAAGGTCGGTTCGGCCAAAATGCGGGAAGCCTCTCCGGAGGCGAACAGGTGATGGTGGCAATCGCCCGCGTGCTTATAAGTCGCCCCGAACTAGCCCTACTGGACGAGCCCACGGAGGGATTGATGCCCGAGCTGGAGGAAAAATTGAGTCGGGTTCTGGAGGAGACTCTGGCGAATAACCGGTCAATCGTAGTCACGGGCCAAAACCTGGGCTTTATCGAGAACGTCGCCTCCAAGGTTTACTGGCTCGAGAGCGGACGGGTAAAGAACGTGGTGAAGGGACGATAGCCGGTAACTCGAGCCAACCGTGGCTTTCGTTGTGGTATGATCTGTTATCCGTACAATATTAATGGTTAGAGTTGTACTACTATACGGTCCGATGATAAAAACGATCATTAAAAATGGAGGAGGAAAGGATGTTAGATAACGAAGTTCTAAAAACCATTAGAGAGCGCAAGATGGTCTTTAAGTTCAAGGATAAGCCGGTCGAGGATGAGAAGTTAAACGCAGTCCTGCAGGCCGGTTACTGGTCCGAGAGCTTCGGGGATTGTGAACCCTGGCAGTTCGTGGTAATTGAAGAACCCGAACTAAAGCGGGATCTCTACGAGTTGACCAAACGGGTTACGATTTACACCGCGGGGATAAAGAACGCTCCGATTACCGTGGCGATAGCAATTACGGGCTGCGGGACGAGTCACTTTATCGAAGAGGGAGCGGTTGCCGCCCATAATATGGCTCTGGCAGCCCACAGCCTTGGTCTTGGAGCTTACTGGCTCGACGTCTACGATCTGGAGAACAAGGATAACTCGGTCGAGGCGGAAGCCAAGAAGATGCTGGGGCTACCAGATGACGTGAGGTTGACCTACCTTTTACCGCTGGGTCATCCGGACCAGCAGAGAGAAGAGACCAGAGCAAAGTTTGACGACGTGGTCCATTACAACAAGTACGGTAACGAATAGAGCTGGAATTCGACAGACAAAGGTTTAGCCCCATTGGTTCCCACCAATGGGGCTTATCTATTGGAGCAATTAATTCTACTTGATTAGTCGGTTTAAGTACCAAATAGCCGGTCGCCCGCGTCTCCCAGTCCGGGATGAATGTAGCCTTTCTCGTCGAGCCTGTCGTCCACTGCGGCCGTATAAATCGGGACGTTCGGGTGTTCCTTCGAGAAATTTTCCACTCCCTCCGGTGCCGCAACTAGGCAGAGAAACTGGACGTTATCCCCGCCCTCCTCTTTGACCAGTTTGACCCCGGCTTTTGCCGTACCTCCGGTGGCCAGCATCGGATCGACTACTATTATCTGGTACTCGCTTATCGGCTGGGGTAGCTTTTTGTAGTATTCTACGGGCTCCAGGGTATCGTGGTCCCTGTAAAGGCCGATATGGCCGACTTTTGCCTTTGGCAGGAGGTTGAGTACGCCTTCCAGCATACCGACGCCGGCACGCAGTATCGGGACCAGGGCTACTTTGGTGTCCAGTGTCTTGGACGTCGTCTTCTCCAACGGGGTCTCGACTTCCGTCTCCGCCAGCGGGTAATTTCTCGTGATCTCGTAGACCATAAGGGTGGTAAGTTCTTCCAGGATCAACCTGAAATCCTGGTTGTCCGTCTCTTTGTTTCTGAGATAGGTTAATTTGTTCTGAATTAAAGGGTGTCTAACTATATTTAGGTTTTGACCTTCCATTAGCTTGATAAAACCTCCAGATTGGACAGAATATCTTCTAAATTGGGTGAACCCAGTTCCTGAAGTTCGTATTTGACCCGGGTGGTCGGAACGTCGAAATCAATTAACCGGCGAAGGTCGATCGGCGTACCGATCACGACTCCTTCCGGGGAGCAGTTTTTGATCGTTCCGTTAAGGTCCTTTATCTGGTTTTTTCCGTACCCCATCGCCGGTAGTAACTCGGGGATATGGGGGTAGGTTTCGAACGTACCCCGGAGGGATCCGACGGCGTGAGGTTTGGGGTCGATGAGTTCTCTGGCACCGAATTTCCTCGCGGCAAGCGTGCCCGCTCCCAGGTCCATCTCTCCGTGAGTAACTGTCGGCCCGTCCTCGATTACCAGTACCCGGTTTCCGGAAATTACCGATGGGTCCTCTACGGAGAGGGGAGAACTTGCTTCCATTATTCCCGCGTCTGGGTTTAGGTCCCTTACGCTTTTTCGGACCTCGTTTACCTGATCGGGGGTTGCCGTTTCTACCTTGTTGATTATAACGAGATCGGCCATTCTTATGCTCACGTTTCCGGGATAGTAGGTCCGCTCGTGNCCCGCTCTCAGCGGATCCGCCATTACGATGCTGAAGTCCGATTCGTAGAAAGAGAAGTCGTTGTTACCTCCGTCCCAGACGATAACGTCGGCCTCTTTTTCGGCCTGGCGGAGGATTTCTTCGTAGTCGACTCCTGCAAAAACCAGATTTCCCCTGTCTATGTGGGGCTCGTACTCCTCCCGTTCCTCGATCGTGCAGTCGTGCTTGTCCATATCCTCGTAAGTTTCAAACCGCTGTGCTTTCTGGGCGACGAGATCGCCGTAGGGCATCGGATGTCTTATCACGGCGACTGTATTCCCCATACCCCGTAGGATGTCGGTTACTCGTCTGGTCGTCTGGCTCTTGCCCGATCCCGTCCTAACGGCGGTTATCGAAATCAACGGCTTGCTCGATTTCAGCGTCGTATTTTTCGGACTGAGAAGCTTGAAGTCGGCCCCCGCGGCGTTGACCAGAGAGGCTCTCTCCATTACGTACTGATGCGGCACGTCGCTATAGGAGAAGACGACCTCATCGACGTCGTGGTCTTCTATCAGCTCGGGCAGGTCCTCCTCGGCTTCGATCGGAATTCCCTCCGGGTAGAGGTCCCCGGCCAGCTCCGATGGATACTTTCTTCCCGTGATGTCGGGAATTTGGGCTGCCGTGAAGGCAACTACCCTGACTTCCTCGTTTTCGCGAAAGTACGTGTTGAAGTTGTGAAAATCTCTTCCGGCTGCACCCATTATAATTACTTTTTTCAAACTAACCCCTCCTGAGAGTTTTCAAACGGTAAACTTCTCTAGATAGGATATAGGTTGTGGCTCTTTTGTGCAATCTTCACGGATAGTCTCCGGCGGGCTATAGTGCGGGAAGATCCGGTTGTTGGACGGAAAATAACCCGAAAAAACTTGCGGCTTGAAAATCCGCCAGATGGACTTAAGCTATAACTTAACCAAATCAGGTTAGGACCCGTTCTTAATTCCGAACACGGAGAGCGGTCCTTCGACCGAGTAAGTAAGCGCCATCGTGATCGAAGAAACTAGCTGATTGACTCGGAATAGCGAAACTAGGTTTCCCTTTACTGAGAAGTTGATGCAGGGATATAGGCAGGGGTTTAAGCTCAAATTGCCGGTGAAGTTATTACTATGAATGGTACACCCCGGAAATTTTTTGGCTGGAGGGCCTTATTTTATGGACTGTTTTGTCACGGACATCGACAACACTATAGCCGATACGAGAAACAGGCTTCGGCGCGCCCTGGAAGAAATTGACAGACCGGAAGTTTACGATAAGACTGCCGACAGATACGGGGGATTCGGGGATCATCTCGACGGAAAAGAGGAAGAACGGTTCTGGAACCTTTTCCTGTCGGGTAAATATCTCCACCTGGACGAGCCCGCTCCCGGGTCGGCGGAGCTGCTGCGCAGGATAAATGATGCGGGTATAGAGCTTATCTACCTTACGGGTAGGCACGAAGGCAATGAAGATTCCATGAGGCCCGGTACAGAGTCCTGGCTGGAGGATCACGGGTTTCCGACTCCGGAAATTGAGGGGGTCAAGCTGTTTTTGAAGCCCCGAAGAAGGATGAACGACAAGGAGTTCAAGCTGGCCAAACTGGAAGAAGAGTTTTCGGGTAAGTCCGGTCTGGAAGAAGTATTGGGGATTGGTGATCACCCGGACGATGCTTTAGTATATGATCGGGTAGGAATAAGGCCGATTCTCCTGGATTGGCTCGGTCTCTTTTCAACACGGGAGCTGGAGAATTCGGTTTCGGGAGTTACGGTTCTCGGGGACTGGCAGGAGATAGAGAGAGAACTAGCCAGCTCAATAGGATAATCGGAAGCCGGTGACTTCTAGTGTTTGCTTTTAAGCCGGGGGAATCGGTCAGATTTTAGTTACGATATTGGAGGTTCATAAGATCAATATTTACGGGGGTCGAGATGAATAAGGACTACACGTTTAAGCTCGGGTCTACCTCGCTTACTTATCCCAATTTAAATTTACTCGAAAACGTCGAGCGGACGTCGACCGAATTTGATCTGGTCGAACTGACGCTGGAATACCCGAGAAACTTGCCATTGAAGGATCGGACCATCCGGAAGCTTAAAGAGCTAGGGCAAGAGATGGAGCTTGATTATTCCATTCATTTGCCGTTGAGTGTCAAACTTGCGACGACGAATCCTCGCCTGAGAGAAGCCTCCGTCGAGGTTGTTGCCGAGACGTACAAACAGGCCGAAAAACTCGATCCTCTCGTTTACACTCTTCACCTATCCCCAATATATTACCCGGGAGGCTCCCCTCTGACGCACCTGTTCGAGATCGAGCAGTATATGAATCAGCTGGAGAAAGCCAGAGAGTCCCTGGGCCAACTTAAGGATTACCTGAACCCGGGCAAGATTGCCGTTGAAAACCTGTTTACTGACCTTCACAGGTTGCAGGGGTTTATCGACGAGTCCGGTTACGGCAGATGTCTGGACGTCGGTCACCTGGTAAAACGAGGCAAGGACCCCGCCCTGCATTTCTACGAGAACTCCGACTCGATCATTAACGTTCACCTTCACGGGGTCGTTGAAGGTAGCGACCACCAGCAACTCGGGACGGACGGCGACGGTCTTAACCTGGTTGGGCTATTCGAGGTAATGAAGGAGAGGAGTTACGATGGTCCCGTTATACTGGAACAGTTCAAGCCTGAGCACCTGGAACAATCTCTGGACACGATAGACTCGGCCTGGAGCGAAGTCGAAATCGGCAAAAAGTAACCGTAACGCCTACAGGCCGTGGTTACGCTTAACTGATCGTAAAGAACTATCCGGACGCAAACTTCTCGGCCAGTCTCTCCTCGACCACGCGGGGTACGAAGGTACTCACGTCGCCCCCGAGCTCCTTGACTTCCTTGACGATGCTGGAACTCAGGAAGGAATACTCGCCCGAGGTCATCAAAAATACGGATTCTATGCTCGGAGCCAGGTCTCTGTTGGTCAGGGCCATTTGAAATTCGTATTCGAAGTCGGAATTTGCCCTCAGCCCTCTGACTATTGACTCTCTATCGTGCGATTTGGCACAGTTTACCAGCAGTCCGTCAAAAGTGATTACTTTGGAGACTTCTATGCCTTCTTCTTTGAGGGCTTCCTCGGCGAGCTCCTTCCTTTCATTCGGAGAGAATAAGGTCTCTTTTCGTGGATTTTCGACTATTCCTACTATTAGATCGTCGAAGATTTTTTCCGCCCGTTCGATAATATCCAGGTGTCCGTAAGTTATTGGGTCGAAGCTTCCGGGATAAAGTGCCTTTGGCATATTTGGTCCTTCCTCCTGATTTTGGCAACTAAGTTTTGGTCAATTTACATGAATGGCATGGTTATTATACCCGCGATCCATTATAAGCGAAAGCAGGACCTGACTCCCGACGTTAGTTGCAAGTGCTCTCCAGAACTTGCAAGGACCAAAACCAGTAGTTAAACTAATAACGATTGCCTATTGATGGGGAAATAGTATGTGCAATAACCTGGGCTGAGGACGGTATCGCTTTTTGGTTGAAAAGAAAATCCGTTAACGGGAGGTTTTCGTATGGCAGAAGTAAGGTTACAGAACGTCACAAAGATGTTTGGTGATCTAAAAGCCGTCGATAACGCGAATCTAACAATCGAAGATTCCGAGTTTATCGTACTGGTAGGGCCTTCAGGCTGTGGAAAAACAACTACTTTACGCTGTGTGGCGGGTCTGGAAGAACCCACTGAGGGCGAAGTCTATATTGGTGATCAAGTGGTAAATGGTGTACCTCCGAAAGACAGGGATATAGCAATGGTGTTTCAGAACTACGCCCTTTACCCTCACATGGACGTCTACAATAATATTGCCTTTGGGCTTAAGCTGCGCAAATTACCCAAGGAAGAGATAGAAGAGAGGGTCAACAAGACGGCTGATCTGCTCGGAATTCACGATAAACTTGATTCCAAACCGAAAGAACTATCCGGAGGACAGCGACAGAGAGTTGCAGTCGGCAGAGCAATAGCGAGAAACCCGAAAGTTTTTCTGTTTGATGAACCTCTGTCCAACCTGGATGCGAAGTTAAGGGTTCAGATGAGGGCGGAACTACAGGAACTTCACCACAACCTGTCTACGACGTCGATGTACGTTACCCACGATCAGGTCGAAGCAATGACTCTGGGTAACAGGGTTGCGGTAATCGACGAAGGGATCATTCAACAGTACGCCCCGCCCCAGGAGATCTACGACTTTCCGAGTAACAAGTTCGTCGCGGGGTTCATCGGTAGCCCGTCAATGAACTTCCTGGATGCCAGGCTAAAAGAAGAGGACGGTAAGAAGTACGTGGAAGGTGATGGCTTCAGGTTGTTACTGCCCGACAAGATTACTGACCAACTGGAAGGGGTCACCGGCCAGCAAATAACTTTTGGCGTCAGGCCCGAGGACCTCACGGCCGAGCAGACCGTTCACGAAGGGGACAGAACCAAGAGTTTCGACACTCATGTGCTGGTTACCGAACCTCTGGGTGACGAGATAATCGTTCACGCCGAGGTCGGAGACCAGGAAATAGTTGCTCAGCTCGATCCCAGAGTGGACATTAAGCCCCATCAAGACGTGACTTTGTTTGCCGACATGGATTACATACACATATTCGATAAGGAAACGGGGGATGCTATCGTTTAACCTTTATAGATTTGATTGGATTACTTAGTCCGTAATCATTCGACCAGAGGGCCTCCGCCGATCGGAGGCCCTTGTTATTATTTATCCCGCCGTGAACTAGCCGTTACCCGAGGAAAAAATCATGAGCTTATCGTCTATTTTTCAGAAATTTCGAGACGTACTGGTCGACGGATTGGTTACCATACTGCCGATATCGATAACTATCTACCTGCTGTGGCTCGGCTATAACTTAATAGACCGGTTCTTCGGGCGCGGAACAGTGCTCGGCACTCAGCTCAGCCGGTCCCTCCAGCGCTTGTTCGGGATCAAGTGGATCCCTGGATTGAGCGTCATTTATACCGTAGTGGTAATATTGATACTCGGGTTTATCTCCCGGGTTTACCTGGGAAAACTGGCCCAGAGGTACGTTAATCTGGCGTTGAACAAGCTGCCCGTGGTAAAGAGGATCTATCCTCCGGCTCAGGAGATTTCCGAAGCAATACTGGGACGAGGTTCGTTTTCCTCGTTCAAAGAGGTAGTCCTAATTGAATACCCCAGGCCGGACAGCCATACGCTCGGTTTCGTCACCAACCACATAGGTAATAAAGTTTCGGTCTACATATTCACCGCACCGGATCCGTTCACCGGTCGGGTAATTCTGTTGCCGGAAGAAGACGTGACCTACCTCGATATGAAGGTAGAAGAAGGCATGAAGATGATAATTTCTATGGGGATTTCGTCTCCGGAGTCGGCGGATCAAACCGAAGACCTGAAGGAGCTGGCAAAAACCGATTAAATTCCCCGGGAAGTGTGAACTTTGATTCCCATTCGCGATAGACGGCCCAGTTATCGTTTCTCCTGGGTAACGGTAAGTCTTATCGCAGTTAACGTGCTGGTTTTTCTTTTTGGCCTTACCCTGAGCAGTGAGCCCACGCTGATAGTGGATATAAGAGCCTGGAAAGACCACGGAGTATTGCCACTCGACTACCAGAAACTGGAGCAACCGGGAGTTACCGAGATCAGGATTTCCCCGAAAAGAAATTTTATCTTTAAATACGGAGCTGTGCCGGGCGAAATCGCAAGCCTGACTGATTTTCCCCCTACCGTGCCCTTCCCGATTTTGCTTACCCTGGTTACTTCCACTTTTCTCCATGGTGGTTTTTTCCACCTTCTTGGGAATATGTTATTTCTATGGATCTTCGGTGACAACGTGGAGGACGCCATGGGTCCGGTTCGGTTCTTTCTGTTCTATTTTCTGGCGGGAATTGCGGGAGCGATGCTCCAGATCGTCGCCAATAGCGGTAGCGGAACTCCGATGGTTGGCGCTTCCGGGGCAATTGCTGGGGTCATGGCAGCCTACCTGCTTCTCTACCCGAATTCCAGAATAGTAACCCTGGTACCGATATTCTTCTTCGTTACTTTCATAGAGATTCCCGCGTTCATAATGGTCGGGCTCTGGTTTCTCTTCGAGCTTATCCGTGCCGTAGGTCAACCCATGGGTCAGGTCGCAAGACTGGCTCACGTGGGTGGTTTTATCGCGGGAGCCCTGATGACCCCGTATTTCAAGAAGAAATTCATAAAGGTCCGATTCTGGGACTACTGGTTCAAGTAAAGGTACGCAATTACCGCCAGGTCCAGGATGCCAGGTAATTGGGGGTCCGTGTCGCTTAAGGTGGAGTTCGGTAAGCTCCTGAGGGTCGGCGGGTCTAGATCAGGTTGAATCGCTTATGTCTACGTAGAAGTCGTTGGTTTTGACGAAATCTACCAGCTCTTTGTAGGTTTCGTGGTCTGACAGAGTCTTCGAGTCCCCGACCATTATTAACTTTCTCCTTGCCCTGGTCAGGGAAACGTTCAGTCTCCTCACGTCCGTGAGGAATCCCAGCCGGTCTTGCTCGTTGCTCCTGACGAACGAAATTACTATTACTTCTTTTTCGCGCCCCTGGAATCCGTCCACCGTCTTGATTTCCAGGTTCTCCTCGTCGTTCTGAGAGTTGAGCAGGTCGATTTGGTCGTCGTAGGGGGATATTACTCCGACTTCTTTTGGCGGGATTAGGGCGAGTAGCCGGCCCGTTATCTGCGACACGATCTCGGCTTCTGCCGGGTTTTCCCGGGAAGTTGAGCCCGGTCTCTGTTTTTCTTCGGCGGCCAGGTTAACGGTATCGAGGAAGCTAACAGGTCGTTCGGGGTCTAGAGCTTTGCCAAGCCAGGAAGGTTCTGAGTCGACGAGCCCGTGGTCTTCCGGAATTATTCCCGTTAAAGTATGCTCGGCTACCGAGTCGTCCGCTTGGAGATTTCCCCCGTAAAACGACTGATCCGAAAACTCCATTATCTTTTCGTTCATCCTGAACTGGGTGAGTAGCATTTCGGTAATGGAGTCTCCCGTTCGTGATACTAGCTTTTCGAAGGCGGTTACCTGGAGATCGTCTTTTGCCTCTTCGGCTAAAATCGTCGGGGGAAGCTGTCTGTGATCACCCGCCATAATCACCCGATTTGCCCTGTTTATCGGAATCAGGCAGGAGGGTTCGGTCGCCTGCGTCGCTTCATCNATAGCCGCCACGTCGAACTTCCAGCCCTCGAGGAGTTCCGAGCCCGCTGTCGAGTTCGTCGTGCAGACTACGTCTGAATCCTCTATGATTTCGTCTATTGCCTCCTGTTCCAGTTGCTGGCTGCGTTCGTATAATTTGTCGATCTCCTCCTGCAGCTTTAACCAGGCCGACATCTCCTTGATTTTGGCTCTGGAAACGCCCCTGGAGCCTGAGCCCTTATTGGCTAACTGGTGGATCTGGGCATCGCTCATGCCGCGGCGGTATCTCCCGGAAGGAAACTGGTAGTCGTCCTGTTCGTCCTGGAGCTCTTTTGCTTCCTCTATTAATTCCCTCGATCTCCTGTATTTAGAGTTTTCCTGGACCTTGTAATCGAGACTGACTTTCCTTAAGTAAGGAGTAACTCGTGCGGGATGGCCCACCCTGACAACCTCGATATCTCTGTCGATGAGGAATTCCACCATGTTATCCACGGCGGTATTGGAGGCCGCGGTGGCGAGGACCTTCCCGTCCCGGCGTACGAGTTCCTCCATGACGCCGGCAAGGGTGGTGGTTTTTCCGGTCCCAGGGGGGCCGTGAATACAGAAGAAAGTTTCGGCGTTTACGGCCCGGCTCGCTGCTTTCTTCTGGGATCTGTCCAGTTTGCCGTTCTTTAAATCGAAATCCGGTTCCTCGACTTCTTTGATCGGCGAAAGGCCGACCAGTTTCTTTACCAGGTCCCGGTTAAAGTGAAAGGGGAGCTTCTCTAGGTTTTCCAGCATCCTCTGGTAGGTGATGTCGTTTACGTAGAGGTCCATTCGAAGGCCCTTATCGAGAAGAAAGTCCCCGGGCTGCTGCTCGAAAGCAACGGTCAGGGAGTAGTTGGTCTGCTCCGCCACGGTTCCGGTCGGATTGTCGTCCCGCAACGGGTCGTTCTTTGACAGCATTACCAGGTCGCCGATCGCCAGCTCGTTTTCAGGNAGCTTCTCGCCCTTCCTGGTTCGGCTGAACTTCACCATCTTCTTCCCTCCGAGGTCTTCCCCGACGTCCTTTCCCCGGAGGTGNAGNAGTGCCCTGCCCATGCTTTCTCTTTCACTGCCGCTGGTCTCCTTTATTTCCCGTTCGTGCCTTTCCATTTCTTCTTCCCGCTCGAGCTGGACCAGGTGTCGATACTTCCCTATGTAGTTTCTAAATTTCTCCCACGACTCCCTTTTCCACGTTGCTGTTTTGACCGACTCCGGTCCGACTGAACTAACGCGCTCGGCCCGGTAGGAGTTTTCCTCGGCGAGGATCTCGATTTCCGCGAAGGTTTCGTCGTGGTCTATATTGCCTATCTTATCGGGAGTTAGTTTGGTTTGATTGACCAGGGCGCCGACGATATCTCTAACTCCCAGCTCGAGAGACAGTCCTCTAATTAAAAGATAGTGCATTATTTGACTTCCGTATAACGGATTTTTCTCAATCTGTCCAGTCGGGATCTTACAAGGGAAGGTTGACTTGCCGGAATGCACGAACTATACTTATTTTCCAGCCAGGGTGGCGGAATTGGCAGACGCGCGGGACTCAAAATCCCGTGGTCCGTTTGGACCGTGCGGGTTCGACTCCCGCCCTTGGCACCAGGTTATATCGCCTTCTTAACTTTTCCGCTTTTGATGCAATCTGTACAGACAGTCTTCCTGACCTTCTTACCGTTTTCCCAGACTTTTACGTTCTTCAAATTGGGCTTTCGTTTCCTGCTCGTCCGTTGGTTTGAGTTACTTACGTCGTTGCCGAAACTCGATCCTTTGCCACATACTTCGCATTTATTTGCCATTGTTATCACCTTTTTGGTTTCAATTTAAATCTAGGATTTACCTGTTATCTGTCGTATTATCAGGTACGAAAATCCAGCTTCCGATAACTTTCAGTTCTCCTCCCAGTTTACTTCGGCAATCGGCCGCTGGGCGTAAAGAGGTTCCAGGGATTCTAGTCCTTCTTCCTCCCGGATACCTTCGCCCAGAAAGGCCACCTGTAAACCGGAGGGATAGTTCAATTCTCCCTCGGATAGAATTACGTTATCGAAACCGCTTAACTTATCCCTGTGCTCCGGAACGGCGTCACCTACGATCAACACCGGTTTTCCTGAACCGTCAAATCTCCGGTCGATCCTGGCCTCGAGATCGCTAACGGCAATGGATTCCTCGCTGTCGACTTTTTCTCCCGACCTGTCAAAACCAGCGCAGTATATCAGCTTTCTCCGGTCTTTTATCACCGTATATACCGGGCCATCGTAGTTTTGGACCCTGGTATAGTAACAGGTCGTCAGCGGGACTCCCACCAGGGAAACGTCGAGCCCGAGGGCGAGCCCTTTTGCCGTACTGATACCTATTCTCAGTCCCGTAAAGGAACCCGGTCCTCTGGAGACGGCGATCTTCTTTACTTCCGATACATCCAGATCGGACTCCGTCAGTAAAAGATCTATCGAAGAAAGTAATTTTTCCGACTGGCTTTCGTCCGCTCCAAAACTGTATTCGCCAATTACTTTCCCGTCATCGACCAGCCCGACAGTCCCTACGCCTGTTGCTGTATCGAAACCTAACGTCAGCATAACTCTCCTTGGTTGCTTGTGTCAGAGCGGAACAGAAGAAACAACATCTTGAATGGACAGTCAATTCTAATGGAGCGGATCGACTGGTTCAACGATTCCGTGCCGGGCGCGGTTGGCTACAAGGGCTACTTGAACTTGACCGCGGTACCGTAAGCCAGAATTTCTGCGGCTCCGCCCATGGTTTCCGACGTGGTGAATCGGACTTCAACTATTCCGTCGGCCTCCATCTCTTCCGCTTCCTTCACCATTCGACTGAGTGCCTCGTCCCGGGCATCGCTCAGCATTTCCGTGTAGTCCTTTATTTCGCCGCCAACGATGTTTCGAAGCCCGGCGAGGATATCTCTGCCCACGTTCCTCGCCCTTATGGTGTTGCCCCTGACCATGCCCAGGCTCCGTTCTATTTCTTTCCCTACTACTTCTCCGGTGGTATATAGTTTCATGTAAAAAACCTCCTAGTTTTATGATTCTTGTCAAAGTCGCGCTATTGTTGATTATAACCCCGGGTTGTGCCTGAAATTATCGGCATTTCGAGATATTTTGCAACTTTTCCCAGCATCGCGACCCTGGATCGATTGTAGTTAATTCTAGCGGTTATAAACCTAATTTCGTATCCGGGATCCCGGCGATCTAATCTCGTTTGTTGAAATAGGGGTCACCTTGTGATAACATTTTTCAACCTAAAAGAATAGACAAAAGGAGAGGTTTTACCGTGGAAATCACTAGAGTCGAAATAAGACCGATGAAGGACGAAGGGAACCTAAAGTCGTTCTGTTCTGTCGTTTTTGACGACGTATTCATCATTCATTCGGTGAAGGTTATCGAAGGTAGCAACGGCCTGTTCGTAGCGATGCCGAGCAGAGAAGTCGGGGATGGCGAATACAGAGATACAGCCCACCCCATAGACAACGATTTCAGGCTGGAGTTAGAAGAGAAAGTACTCGAGAAGTACCGGGAAGAAGTCGGCGAAGGAGCCGAAGAGGAAGCCGAGGATCTCGAAGCTGTCGAGGAACCCGTCGAAGAAGAGGAAGAAGAGGACGAGGAAGAAGAGGAGACGGAAATAGAGGACTTGAGTTTTACCGACGAATTTTAGCCTAAGCGGAGCGGTTTTTCCGGATTAAGTACTAAGGTACCGTTACCGGTTTAGAGATAGAGTTATACGAATAACCCGGCAGGGTTGGCTATTCGCTTGGGTTCATTCCATTCATATCCGGTATTTATAACAATCACATACAGGCGCTAACCCTGAACGAGTAACGAAGGCCGGGTTATTTAACCATAGGTTCTGCAGGGAACGGACTTAAGATTACTTATAGGGCGTGGCCAAGGGGTAAGGCACAGGGTTTTGGTCCCTGGACCGGTGGTTCGAATCCACCCGCCCTAGCTAGGCCCGATCGGGATTTGTCCGTTCCTTTTTTGCTTTCCACTTTTCAATAACGATTATGAGGGCAAGTCCGATCGCAACTCCAGCAAGATCGGCAAACCAGTCGAGAAAGGAAGCCGTTCTGTACGGAAAGAATAGCTGTACCAGTTCGGTAAGCCCCCCGACGAATACAGAAGTGGCGATCAGACCCAACCGTCTCATTTCTCGCCCCGTGTAGTACCCAATCGTCCTGTAACAGATCAGCGCAAACAGCGCGAACTCTCCCGCGTGAACGATCTTGTCAATTCCGGGAAAGGTAACGATAGAAGGGCCTTCTCCAACGGGATAAACGGAGGCGTAAAAGATAGCTCCGGTGTAAGCAGCGAGAATCGCGGTCCAGATTCCCCTCTTTATTCTGTCGATTCGATAATAAAAACCACTCATCTTCCGACTTAAACTCCTTTAGCTCGTTTCTCTATAGCCGCATTCGGGGCAGTTCTTGATGGTCTCTTCTCCGAACTCGGTGCGGGATCGGGTTATGGTTAACCGGCTACCGCACTCGGGACATCTCCTCATTGCCTCCCATCTTACCAGGAGGACGACCAGCAGTACCCCGCCAATACTTCCTCCGAGAAGATAAATGAGCGGGATACCGTCGGTTTCCTCGGTTTCTTCGTCGGTATCCTTTTCGGGAGGGAAGGCCTTCCTGTAAATGGCGTTAACCGCGTAGATCGTTCCGGTCCTGATCTCTCCGTTTTCCGCTTTGCTTCTCAATCTATCCTGGTAGTTTTTTAGATCTGCGGCTGAAAATAGATTTAGCAGATTCGTCGCGAAGAACGTTCTCACCGCCCAGCCGTCACCCTCGCGGACGAAGACTAGAAAATTCTCGTTCCGTTGTGCCCGGAGGTCCCATTTGGCTCTTATCTTTGAGGCAAATATGTCGGGATTCATGTAAGGGTCCCGGGTTGAGATAAGTACGGTGAGGTTAATTTGTTTATCCCGAAGCAGGTCGATCTTTCTCCTGAGCTCGCCCTGGTCCTCCATCGTTAAAACGTTTCCGTAGTCGTTCAGCCTGCCAATTTGATCGGGCAGCCTAATGGAAAAGGCGATAAAAGGCGTTGAGATAATTGCGCCCAGGATGAGGACGAGTAAGAAGCTGGTCGAGTATACCGAGCTCTCTATCCGATGTATAAGATTCGAGAACAATTTTCACAGGTTGCTATCCCGTGGGAGTCACGCGCCTGCTTTACGGTATTTTTGCTCACTGACATCTGACAACCCTGACAGACCCCGTTTTTGATCCGCACTACCGGGTCCGTGTTGGTACTTCTTAACCTGTCGTACTGGTTTATTAGCCTTTCTGGAATCTCTTCCACCACGTCGTCCCTCTTACTCTCTAATTGCTGGAGGTCCTCGTTCAACTCTTCCTTTTTCCGGTCGAGGTCGTCTATCTTTTCGTTTTTCTTCTCGATGTCTTCCCTGGCTTTTGCCTTCTGGTCCTCCCTTTCCTCTTCCGTTCTGTCTATCCTCATCATGATGTCGATTGCCTCGTCTTCCAGTTTCTCCATCCTCTCCGTCGAGTGCTCGATTTTTTCCTCCAGGGCCTCCGTTTCTTTGAAACTGATGATGCCTTCGTCGAGCCTCTCCTGGTATTTCTTTATCTGGTCCTGCAGCTCGTCGACCTTCCTGTTCTTTTCCTCGCTTTCTTCTTTTAGCTCTTTCAGTCTTGCTTCGCGCTCCTCTTCTTTTTTCTTCAGCTGCTCGATTTCCCCTTTTAGTCTTTCTTTTCTCTGTTCGAGTTTGTCAATTCTGTTCTCCTTTTCCCGGGTTGTTTCGTCTATTTCCTGAAGCTTGAGAAGTTTTTTTACGTTTTTATTCAAGTTTTAATTCCCTCCTTATGAAGCTCTAATTGTAATTGATCCGAAGTAAACCTGTTTCGTAAGAGGTCTCTAACCCAGGGCGAAAATACCTTCTCGGAGCCGTAGTGTCCCACTTCAATTACGGTTAAACCCATTTCAACGGCTTCCTCTCTTTCGTGGTAATCGAGTTCGCCGGTAATCAGCAGGTCGATGCCGGAACTTAAGGCGGGCTTTACCGCCGCTCCCCCGGATCCGGGAGAAGCAGCGACCCAGTTTACGGGGTCCGATAGCTCCCCTGAGAGGGTTATCTCTTCTTCGTTCAATTCTAGAGATTCCAGGACCAGCTCTTTTACGTCTTCTGTTCCCTTCGGGGAGTCCCACTTACCTGCGCGGCCCAGGCCTACCCCCGGCACGGATCTTTCCGTTTCCACCAGCGAAAAGCCGGGCTCTTCGTAAGGATGCGCCCGGTTTAGGGCCGAGATCACCCGGTCCTTTGCCACCGGGTTTACCAGAAAATCCAGCCTGATTTCCTCCGTGGATTCGGGACGGCTCCGTTGACCCCGGNGAGGGGTTGCGGAGTCCAGAGGCGTAAATTTGCCTTTCGCTTTCCAGCGATAGTAGCTGTCCTCGTAATTTCCGATTTTTCCCCCTCCGGCTCCCGTGATGGCTTCCACTACTGAATCTTCTTCCGATTCCGGAACGAATACCTCCAGCTTGAATAACTTCCCCTCGGTTAGTTTTATCAGAGGTCTTGTCGAGTTGAGGTTTAATTTTTCAGCCAGTCCCTGGGACAGGCCCTGTCTCGATTGGTCGAACGGAGTATGGATAGATACCAGCCCAAGTTCGTTTTTAACGAGATCGAAGATCTTTNTCCCTTTTGGTGTCTTATCGTCCAGGCTGTCCAGTTGGGAGAATAGTAGAGGGTGATGGGTGAGCAGAAGGTCCGCTTCCCCGTTTATTCCTCTGTCGATTAGTCCTCGGTCGGGGTCCAGACCGATTAGTAGCTTCCTGATATCTTCCCGGCTCGGGCTGACCTGAACTCCGGAATTATCCCAATCGGACTCCAGATAAGGAGGTGCGATCTCCTCGAAAAAATCGAGTAAAGTTCTGTAGCGAACCAGGAAAATCACCTCGGCAAATAATATAATCTCTCGTAAGTTAAATATCAACGACTTGGACTGGCGATTCCCTCAATTGCTCCCCCCAACGGGGGCAGGATTATTCCGGGTCAACCGGGTTAGGTTGGCCGGGGTTAATGAATTCCATTGCCCGATCCGACGTAAAGTATCGAGATCTGGTTTTGGGACTACAGTTAGAAGTAAGGGTGAAATTTCCTGAAATTTCCTGATGTTAAAGGTGTCGAGCTTCCCGGCTGGACTAAATAGCTGTAAATCGGGGAGAATTGTAGATATAATTTGTAAAAGAATCCAATTTTAAGTGAGGTAATAAATTGATGAGCTTTTGTTTAGAAAACAACCCAAGAGAATTGTTTAGTCGCTACGTGGGAAATCCAATATTAAGGCCCAACGAATGGCCTTACGTGGCAAATTCCGTCTTCAACCCCGGAGCTACTGAGTTTAACGGCGAGACGATACTGCTCTGTCGGGTCGAAGACTGTCGTGGTTTTTCCCATCTAACCGTGGCTCGCAGTGATGACGGCAAGACAGCCTGGAAAGTTGACTCGGATCCGACTCTTTCGCGTTCGGAGGAATTTCACGAAGAGCAGTGGGGGCTCGAGGACCCCAGAATAGTCTGGTTCGAACCTTTCGAGAAGTACGCAATAACTTATACTTCCTTTTCCCCGGCGGGCCCGCAGGTGTCGCTCGCTTTTACGGAGGATTTCAAGACCTTCGATAAACGGGGAGTCATGCTGTCGCCCGAGGACAAGGACGCATCGCTTTTCCCTCGGAAGTTTGACGACAGGTATGCCCTCATTCACAGGCCCATCGTTAGAGGAGAACAGCATATATGGATATCTTTTTCACCCGATCTCGTCCACTGGGGTGAGCACGAAATATTGTTAACTCGACGCAGTGGCTGGTGGGACGATGCCAAGGTGGGACTTGGGCCTCAGCCGATAAAAACCGAGGAAGGGTGGCTGATTATCTATCACGGGGTTCGGGAGACCGCGTCCGGAAGCCTGTATCGAGTAGGTCTGGCATTGCTGGACTATGACGACCCGACTAAATTGATAAAACGAGTTGATCCCTGGATAATGGGGCCGAGGGAAGATTACGAGTACCGGGGCGACGTCCCTGGCGTCGTATTTCCGACAGGGGCGATCGTTGACGAAGAGGAGAACAGGTTACGGATCTACTACGGAGCTGCTGACACGAGTATTGGCATGGCCTCGGCAGATTTAGATGATGTTTTGCGCTATCTCATGGCCTGTTAGGTCCTGGCTAAACCAGTATAACATTTGTTTCCGGTTCGTTTATTATGGAAGATGATCAATTGCCCGCTCCGGTAGCGACTAACGGAGTTTGGGTTCCTTCGTGGTTGGAGGTTTGTCCGGCCTGTAATAAAATTCAATCGGGTGTTGGAGTGTGTTTTGGTTTTATTAAATAACAGGGGTGTACATTATGACCGAGGAGAAAATCGATAAAACTTCCGTAACTTTCCTTGCAACTTATCCACCCAGGAAATGTGGTATAGGAACTTTTACCCATGACCTCGCAAGGAACGTCTCCCAGAGGTACGGCGAAGAACTATCGGCGAAGGGCAAGGTAAATATTGCGGCGCTCAACGATCGAACCGAGGGTTACGAATACGGCCCGGAAGTAGGGTTCGAGATTAACGCCCAGAACAAGCTGGATTACAGAAGGGCGGCGGATTACGTAAATCTCTCCGATACGAGGGTAGTCAACGTTCAGCACGAGTACGGAATTTTTGGGGGCGAGGACGGGGAAAACCTGTTGACGTTTCTCGATGTCGTAAGAAAACCAGTGATATCTACCCTCCACACCATTCTGAAAAAACCTTCGGACCACCAGAGAGAGGTCCTTAGAGAAGTATGCGATCTTTCCACGGAAGTCGTTGTTCTCGCCAACAAGGGCAAGGAGCTACTTCGAGACGTTTACGACGTCTCCCCGGACAAGGTATCGATGATTCCCCACGGTGCACCCGACGTACCGTTTCTGGATACTTCTTACTACAAGGAGGATTACGGTATAGAAGGCCGTTCGGTAATCCTGACCTTTGGGCTCCTGGGCCCGAACAAGGGCATAGAAATTGCCATCGAAGCCATGGAGCAGGTCGCAGAGGAATTTCCCGAGTCGCTATACATAATTCTGGGTGCGACCCATCCCCACGTCAAAAAGGAAAGGGGCGAGGAGTACAGGCTCAATCTTGAGCGTATGGTAAGGGAGAGGGGGCTTCAGAATAACGTGGTCTTTCACGAGATGTTCGTTCCCCTGGACGAACTCACCAAGTACCTCGTGACGAGCGATATTTACCTAACTCCGTACCTGTCTCGCGAGCAGATATCCTCGGGTACTCTGGCTTATGCGGTTGCCCTTGGAAACGCCGTCGTTTCCACTCCTTACTGGTACGCGGAGGAAATGCTGGCGGACGGCCGGGGAAAACTCGTTCCGTTCGAGGATCCAGAGGCGACCGGGGAGGCCATCGTCGAACTTCTGGCCGACGAAGGCAAGCGTCAGTCGATGAGGCGGAGCGCCTATCAGTTCGGCAGAGACATGATCTGGCATTCCGTTGCCGGGAAGTACCAGGAAACGTATAAAGAAGCTATTAAGAAGTACAAGAAAAACGTAAAACTGTCACCGGGAGATCAGATCGATCCCAGTGACAGTTTGCCCGATTTACCCGAAGTAAAACTGGATTACTTAAAGACACTTACCGACGATACCGGAATTTATCAGCACGCCTCTTATACCGTGCCGAACAGGGAGTTCGGGTATACGACCGACGACAACGCCCGGGCCGCTATAGTTGCTCTGGACCAGTGGAAAATATTTGGAGACGATTTCGCACTCGAGCTGTTGCGGACTTATTTGGCTTTCCTGAGGTCGGCCCTGGACCCGCAAACGGGTAAAGCGCGAAATTACCTTTCTTTCGAGCGGGACTGGGAAGAGGAAGAAAGGACGGAAGACGCTCACGGAAGGTTGGTTTGGGCCGCGGGTACGTTGATTAGAAAGAGGCCAAACGAACAGCTTGTCGGTTACGGAAACCAGCTGTTTCACGATGCGGTTGAGCCGGTAAGAGATTTCACTTCACCTCGGGCCTGGGCATTTTCCATACTCGGGATAAGGAGATATCTGGACAAGTTTGAAGGCGACAGGAATACGAAATTGCTGGGAACGTCTCTGGCGGAAAAGCTGCTGGAGAGATTCAAGGAGAATTCCTCCGAGGACTGGGTCTGGCTCGAGGATAGCGTGACCTACGAGAACGCCCGGTTACCTCAGGCGTTGATATGCTGGGGCGATTTCACTTCAAACGAAGAGATGAAAGAGTGGGGGCTGAAGAGCCTGCGCTGGCTCATGGATATCCAGATGGACTCCAGCAGGGGCGTTTTATCGTTAATTGGTAACGAGGGCTGGCTAAAGCGGGGAGAAGAGAAAGCCGATTTCGACCAGCAGCCAGTCGAAGTAGCGGCGTTGATAGATGCAAACTGGCAGGCTTACAAGGCGACGGAGTCCCGGGATTACCTGGAAAACATCTACGTGGCTTTCAACTGGTTCCTCGGTAAAAACGACCTCGGAGTTACTCTNTACGATTTTCGGAGTGGCGGGTGCAGGGACGGGTTACATCCTTCCCGGGTAAACGAAAACGAAGGGGCGGAGTCGACTCTTTCCTGGCTGATGTCGCTCCAGCGGATGTACAAGTTGATGGGTGAATTGAAGAGCAAGCCGGAAGAAGTTCACCAGGGCTCGGGAGCTACGAGCGGCTAGCCAGGTCCCGAAAAACAGACCGGTTGTTCGATTTGACTGGGGTGAGTCCATGAGGTGGAGAAGTATCGCGAAAGATAAATACGGGCTGGCGGTTATCTCCTTGCTGGTTCTGGCGACGGTTTTAACGTTTACTAATTTGCCCGCGAGCAGTCAGGGGGAGGGCGAACCGGCTTGGGGCCCGTATCTTACGCTAAAGGACGGATCAACGGTCGTCGTAAATTGGAAGGCCGGTGACTACGCCGACGTAAGCCTGGATTACGACCTCGAGAGTTACTACATCGAAAACGAACGGCTAAGACGGAGTGCCAGGGCCAGGACAAANGAAGACTTNCGTCGGGTCGAGCTGAAGGGNCTGAGTCCCGGCAGGCAGCACGTTTATNGGATCGGCGAGGGCTCGGGTCGGATGAGCGTCAACTACTTCGGAAGCCCCGACGACGATCGGAGGGAATTTTCGTTTTTCGTCTACGGCGATAGCCGAACCTGTCCCAGAAAGCACCGGTTAGTAGCCTCAGAGATGGCAATGGATCCGCTGGATCCCTCGTTTATAGTTCATACAGGCGATCTCGTTGAAAGGCCGGTAACTTCTGATTGGGCGGATTTCTTCTGGGCAATCGAGCCGTTCAGCAAATCTACTCCGCTGGTCCCGGCACTGGGTAATCACGAGAGAAACGACGACAGCTATTACGAGGCTTTTGCGCTACCCTCGGGGGCCGGAGATTACGGGAAACAGTGGTACTCCTTCACCTACGGCCGGGTTAAGGTAGTTGTTCTGGACTCGAACGCCGGATCGACCGACCTCTTGAAACAGCGAAAGTGGTTGATCGGGGAGCTGAAGGATAACCGGAAGCCCGTTACGGTTGTAGTCTTCCACCATCCGATCTATTCCTCGATTTATTACTCCACCGGTGTGAATAAGACGCTCGCCGATACCTGGAGCGATCTCTTTGCGCGGTACGGGGTGGACCTGGTCTTTAACGGCCACGTACACTCTTACGAAAGAGCCGTCAAGGACGGAGTAACTTACGTGATAACCGGTGGCGGTGGTGCTCCGACGGACAATTTATCCTCGGGGTTCGACTTCTCCCGGAAAGCCGTAGGTGATTCGCTGCATTACGTAAGGGTGTTCGTGAGAGAGGACGAGCTTAAGCTTGAGACCGTCGAAGTGGCCCGTGTGGCTCGGTCCGGTAGGTCCGGTAGACTTGGATGTAATGTTGGCTTGAAAGTGAATAGGACCGTTCTGGACGAAGCAGTTATTCCGATAGATTGATTTTTCGGCGAGCTTAACTTTCGGAATCTCCCGATGAGGCACGTTAAACCCGTCTAATTAGTCGGGACTATAATAGACCGAACACCGGGAGCGATCTCAAGTTCCGCCGGGGTCGTTCCTTCAAGCTCCCCGTCGAACATCTTAACCAGCCGGGCTCGTGACTCTATTCTTACCTTTTTTGCCCGTAAAAACTCAATTTTCGGGTGGTTTACATGAGCTCCGCGATAAGCCTGCTTCAGCGCCATCAACAGTTCGACTCTTCCGGCACCGGAGATAATCGCCACGTCGAGTAACCCGTCGTCCAGTTTGGCGTGAGGGACCAGCTCCAATCCTCCCGCCGTAAACCTGGAGTTCGTTACAAAGATTGCATTTGCTTCCTGGTCGCGGGACTCCCCGTCGAGCTTCAGCTGAAACTCGTAATTAGTCAGATCGCCGACCGAACTCAACAGGCCGAGCAGATAGATGAGAGGTCCTCTTATGGGTCCCTTTTTATATCTGTTGATCCTTTCCACGACGTGAGCCGGAAAGCCAACCCCCATTACGTTGAAGAACTTGCCCCGTTCAACGCCGAGGTCTATCTTCCTGGTTGCGGAGTTTGTAAGGGACTTAATCGCTGCCGGGACATCAGTTGGGATCCCCAGACTTCGGGCGAGGTCGTTGCCCATACCTGCGGGTATTATTCCTACCGGGGTCTCCGGGGACTTAATTCCGTTAAGTACCTCGCGGACGGTCCCGTCCCCGCCCATCGCCACGACTCGGACATCCGGAGACTCCAGTTTCCCGGCCAGCTCGGTTGCATGACCTGGAAAGTCGGTTTTGATGATCTCGTATTCTAGTTTGCTGTCGCCGAGGTGTTTTTTTACTGTCGAGAGGGCCTTGAGTGAACTTCCTCGCCCGGCAACTGGATTAACGACGATTTTCGTTTGCATTTACCTCACCGATTATGATATAAACTATAGCGGATTACGTTGGCAATTTAATCAGGATTGGGTTACGGATATCGTCAATGTTAACTTATTTCTCCTGCTATACAATAGTCATCCGGCTTTTTAGCCCGAAACCCTTGAAAACCTCTGTGGGATTAAGATAAAGTTAAGTTAAAGTGTGGTTGGTTACAGTCGATGGTTTGATTTTTTGCCGGTTTCCCTTTAATACTTGGATTTTGTGGTAAAACGCCGTTATAATCCACATTACGGTTTAGTACTGTTAAATTAAACCCAACAGGAGGTTAAATTTCACATGAACAAAGGCGAATTTGTCGACAGGCTGAGTGAGTCTACTGGTTTTACCAAAAAGGATTCCAAGAAGGCGCTTGATGCGGTCATCGATATAATTACAGAGGCTCTGAAGAACAACGAAGAGGTTCTCTTGACGGGGTTCGGGAAATTTGAAACAAGGTCCAGGAAAGCAACCGAGCGAATCAACCCACAGACGGGCGAAAAAATCAAAGTTCCGAGTAAGGTAGTTCCCGCATTCAAGACGGGTAAAAACCTCAAGGAAGGAGTCAGAGAAAGCCTGAAAGCAGTAGAGACCAGTTCGGGGGAGCTGAAAATAGAGAAGGATTAATGGAGAGTTCCATAGGAAGTTAATCCTGCATACTGACTCTGTTGGGTGTTCAAACCGAGCCGAGTTCGATTAGTTAAGATAATATCTAGGTTGAACTGTTTCGCGGGGAGCACGCAAGTGTTTCCCGCGGAATAGTTGCTGTGGTTAACCCTCCAACGTCGGGAGTCTTTCCTTTATAACTTCTTCTTTCAATTTATCATTGCCGGAATAGTTGGCCCGGGAAGGTGGCGGTTGGCGTGCCGGTGTCATAAGCGTGATTAAATTCGAATTATCAGAGGGACGACAAGTGGGACCAGCGACGACAGGACGGCACCGCTGAAAAAAGCCGGAAGTATTATCTCTTCCCCGCCAATTTCTTTCAACAGCGGAAGCGTAACGTCCATCGTAGTTGCCCCTCCCGGAGCAATACTTACTATCTTACCAAGAAACCTCGCCGTCAGCGGCAGGATAAGAAAAGTCAATAATTCCCTGAAAATATTTGCCAGGAAAGCAATTGCGCCCAATTCGGCGCTGTGAAGTTTTGTCAATAGTACCCCCGAAAGGCTGTACCATCCGAAACCGGCGCCTACCGCTGCTGATTCCACGGGCGAGAGGTTTATAAAAAAGACCAAAGCCAATGGTCCCGCTATACTCCCAAGAGCTATACCCAGGGGCAACAGAATTATGCGCCAGCCGACCCGGGAAACCTGGTTAAAGATCCTCTTATTCAAACCCAGAGAAATCCCCACCGCCAGGAGCAGTAGCCCCAGGGTAAAAGTTATTATGGAATCCAGCGTACCGACGAACGTCTCGGGGACGACCCGGTAACCCAGCCAGCCTCCCGCTACCAGTACGAGGATGATCGAAACCGTGAGTTTGACTTCGATCTTGGTTGATACGGCCTCGAAGCCCTCCCCTTCTCCGGTTATGTGACTTAATAAGGGTGATAAGGCTTTTAAAAATAACACGCTTCCCAGAATACTGGCTGCGGCTATGGTGAGAGATTGAATCCCGATATCTCCCAGGCGGCTCAAAACCTCGCCGTCCGATCCGATCTTGGTTCCCATCAGGCCGAGGAGGAGAAGCAGGGAGAACTTGGCTAGTGGTCCTTCTATCTTACGAATCATTCCCGACCAAAGGTCGTAATAACCTATCGCCACTCCGACGAAAAGTGGAGGAAGAATAAGCCAGAGGTCCATTTTTTGCCCCCTCGGATGCGGATATTTTTGATTTTATTAGTGAAAAACTCTACTTGAAAAAATACTGTAATGATCGAGGTCGGACAAGAGTTCTTTGCTGATACTAGGAGTTTAATTTATAGGTTTATACGCGCAATAAGGTTGGGGAAAACGTTTCTTTGGAAAACGTGCTACCTGGTCAAGCTGAAGGTGATCCAGTTACGATTGAAATGTTCCGATAGTTGAAAAAAGTCAATTCAGGGGCAATTGGTGCCTACTTTTACAGGTAAACTGCCTTGCCGTTGGAGGAGGACTCGTATATTGCTTCTATGATTCTTACTGATTTCTTTGCCTCTGTTCCCGGAACCGGCGGCTTTTTGCCTTCCCCGATCCGGTCTATAATTTTTTGTAGCTGTCTCCTGTGGTTTTCTGAATCAATATCCGTTGGCTCACTCGCACCGCTTTTGTCGTTCGTAGCGTTATCGGGAACTGGATCTCCCAAATTCTCGGCTTCATTGGCAAGCTCCCAGGTAGTTATTTGTGAACCTTCTAGTACGATGGTTCCCGCTGTTCCGTAAATACCCAGTCTTTCGTCGAGCCCGGGGTAGAGAACCGTCGACCCGGCAATTAGACCGAGGCTTCCGTTCGCAAACTCGAGTATTGCCACACCTAAGTCTTCCCCCTCTATGTCCCGGGCCAGGGTTTTAGTTCGCCCGAAAACCGTATTTACCTCCCCCATAAACCACTGTAAGAGGTCTATTGTGTGTATGCTTTGATTTATCAGGGCTCCACCACCGTCTAACTCCATCGTCCCCTTCCAGTTATCCCTGTAGTATTCCTCAGACCTAAACCATTTTACCTCTGCTTCACCCAGCACCTGTTTGCCCAAAAGGTTATCCTCAACTGCGCTGCGAGCCGTTTGAACGTTATCCTTGAATCTGTTCTGGAAAATAACCGAGAGATACACTCCGTTCTCTTTTGCAGCATTGATTATGGCGTCACATTTGGTTGAATTGACTTCGAGCGGTTTTTCGACAATTAGGTGCTTACCTGATTCCGCTGCCGGTATGGCAAAACTGGCGTGAGTTCCGGTGGGAGTACAGACATCTATCAAGTCAATGTCAGCCATTGCGAGCATAGCCCTGTAACTATCAATGAAGTCCAGATTCCATTTCCTGGCGAATCTTTTTCCCCGGTCAGGGCTTCTATTGTTCACAGCTACGAGTTGAGCTCCACTGACTTTTGTAATAGCTTTTGCATGTAGCTCTCCCGCCGCTCCGGTGCCGACAAGTCCGATTTTTATTGCCATACTTTCCCCGGTCGAAATATTAAAATTAATCGGTAATCAGATTTAACCAATTTCGGAGGTATTATACGGAACAATAGCAAATAAATCCAAATGAGATGTGTTATACAACTATTTGGATGGTTTTTACAATGCAATATAAATTGTGTTGTCTTCCTTTGAAAACCGATTAATCACGATTTCAGATTAGGCTTTTTGAGACTAATATCCAGTTTGACATTTTTCCGATACTCTGATATACTAAGGTTGATATATCACATATTAACTTATTAACCGAGGATAATAAAAATAATGCAACTAAATAAAAAAAGTCTAGCCGACCAGATTAGTAAAGAGCTTAAAGAACGGATAGTTAACGTAGAAATAAAACAGGGGGAGAAAATAAATGTTTCGGCGCTTGAAGAGGAGTTTGATGTTAGTAGAGCGCCAATACGGGAAGCATTGCAAAGGTTGGTGGATAAAGGCTTGGTTGAGGTTCAACCCCGTGTAGGATATTTTGCTATTGAACTTTCTGAGAAGCAAATTAGGGACCTATGTGAATTAAGAAAATTACTGGAGACTTATTCTTTGAAAGATTCCATAGAAGAACTACCGAAGTCTGAATTGGATTATCTCCTTCAAGAATCAATCGAACTACAAAAAAACGAGCATTCTCATGACAAACTGAGAAATAAATTTGACGAAACTGATGAGCTTTTGCACAAAACAATAATACACAACTCTAAGAATGAATTTCTTAAGGAGTTTACGGAAAGGATTCATAATTTGATAGCTCTTACTCGTCACCTGAATGAAAGGATTGGAGAAGCAATCGAAGAACATCTTGTTATACTGCGAGCAATGAAGGAAAGAGATAAAAAAAAGGCCACCAAAGCTTTAAATGTTCATCTAAATAACGTGGAAAAGGAAATACTCAGAAAAAAGAGCTGGGTTAAATAAAAAGGAAGAAATATGAGTTTGATGACTAGCCTGGAGTGGTTAATTTGACTTTTGGGGGAGTTGTTAAACGGAATGAAACCGAGCCGAAAATTTTCTGCTGAAGCTCATTGTTTGCTGAATACAAGATCCCCTGTTTCTTGTACCTAGCGTTAATGAAAAACTTGTCTAAATAGGTGAATTGGAGGTGGTAAAAAGTCAGAAAATAAGCTTTAAGCGGGATTTGAGCTAAAAACCAATAAAAAACTACGGGGTGTTTAGTTTCAAATGTTAAATTCGCTTAGAATTAAAAAGAATTTTGGTCGATTACTAACGATTTGTCTATCATTCCTATTGATAGGTTCCTTTTTTGGGGTAAGTGGTTTAGCAAGCTCTCATTATGACCAAGCGCCGATTCTCGATGAAAGAGTTGAAGCTGGTGAATTACCCCCCGTATCGGAGAGATTGCCCGACGAGCCAAAGGTTGTAGAACCTCTGGAGGAAATCGGGGAATATGGGGGCACAATCAATAAGGTTTACACTGGCCAGTATGATTTCTGGGGAGTTAATAAGTCTGGGGTGCAGATGGAGCCTTTTTGGCAGGTTACTCAAAGCGTGGAAGCAGAACCTAATTTGATCAAGAGTTGGGAATTTGAAGATAGTGTTCTTAAATTAACTGTTCGGAAAGGAGTCAAATGGTCCGATGGAGAGCCGTTTACGATAGACGATGTCATTTATACCTTTAAAACTGCACCATTAGAAGATGCTAACCCGACTCCTCCGTCTTTAGTGCATAATGTGAAAGCGGATGAAATCGAAAAAATTGATAAATACTCCGCTAAATTTCCACTAGAAAAAAAGTCCGTTATAACTTTTTCTCTAAAAGACGCAGATTTGTCTCCGTTACCTGAGCACTACTTTAAACAGTACGATCCACGACATAACGAGGATATGACATGGGGAGACTTCAATGATCATTGGCCGCGAGGACTGGTCTCCGAAGACTGGGTAGGGGTGCCCCAATTATCTCCATGGGTAATTACAGAAGTAATACCGGGTCAAAGAGCCGTTGCAACGCGGAACCCTTATTACTTTAAAGTTGACCCTGAAGGGAACCAGTTGCCTTATATTGACAAAGTGGTCTTCAAGCAGACTGACTCGCCTGCTAATATACCCACTATGGCGAAAGCGGGAGAGATAGATCTTCAGGCAAGACATGTGTTCTTTGGTGATTACAGCTTCTATAAGCAGAATGAAGAACAAGGAAACTACACTACGAAAATCCTGACAAATACTTCTCTTGGTCCCACAATACACCTAAACTTTGGTGCTCAAGACAAAGCTCTTAGAGCGTTGTTCAGAAATAAAAAGTTCCGAATGGCTCTATCCTTGGCAATTG